>Ga0209809_1000179_pt1 | contig 62700 bp, 33 predicted proteins | sample YNPMSTMetaG_FD_186172 | JGI IMG/M metagenome (GOLD analysis project Ga0209809, IMG submission 186172) | Anoxygenic and chlorotrophic microbial mat microbial communities from Yellowstone National Park, USA - YNP MS-T MetaG (SPAdes) (version 2) ...
CAGGTTATTGCGCCTGTTGGCCCAGATGGCTGAGTTGGCCAACCGGTATCTCCGCCGTCGCCGGATGGCAGAACTTCAGCAGGAGGCAGCCTTTTGGCGTCAGGTGGAGCAGTTTGCCCAGCAGGTACACACCCGGTTGGATCCAGCCTGGACTGCATATACGTTTGTAAATGAAGGACGACGGCTTCTCGGCTGCGATCGACTCAGCCTCCTGGTGGCCGAAGGGAACCGCTGTCGGGTGCTGGCCATCAGCGGCTCTTCAGAATTCGATCCTCGAAGCCCGGCGTTGCGTCTGCTCGGTCGATTGACCGGGGCTGTATTGGCGGCCAAAGAGCCGCTTGTTTACACCGGCCCTAGCGACGGCCTGGCGCCGCAGGTGCAGACGTGGCTGGAACGCTATGTGGATCAGACGCATACGAAGGCCCTGCTGATCTGGCCGCTTTGGCCCAGCGAGGACCTTTCGGCTAACCCGAACCTCTCCCACCCCCAGAAGGATGCGGATGCTCCGGGATGGACGGGGCCGATGGCCGATGGAGAAGCCCTTTTGGCCCAGAGCCGTCCGATCGGTGCCCTGGTGCTGGAGCAGTTTGAGGCGGCCGAGATTCCTATGCCGATGCGGCGGCGTTTGGAGGTGGTGGCCCGGCATGGGCAAGCCGCCCTCAGCCACAGCCTCCAATATGACGGGATTTTTCTGCGTCCGGTTTGGGAAGCGTTGGGCCGAAACGCCTGGGTGGTTTGGGCGCGCAGTTGGCCGAGATTGGCCTGGCTGGCTCTGGCCGGGGCTATCCTCCTAGGAGTATTTCTTTTTACACCGAGTCGGTTGGAGGTGGAGGCCACCGGCACGTTGGAGCCGGTCGTCCGGCAGGACGTGTTTGCCAGTATGGATGGCCGGGTGGAAAAAGTATTGGTCGATCACGGGGATCAGGTGGAGGGGCCGGGAGGGGAGACCGGTCGGCCCGGCACCTTACTTTGCATCCTCCGGAACTACGAGTTGGAGGAGGAATTGGCCCGACTTAGCGGGGAGCGGGCCACGTTGCAGGAGCGGTTGGCCGCTCTGGGCCGGGCTTTGCTCGAACGGCAACTGGCTCCGGTGGAATCGGATCGGCTTTCGGCGGAACAGGCCTCGGTGCGGCAACGACTCCAGAGCCTGGAGGCCCAACTGGCCGTTTGCCGCCAGAAACAGGAACAGCTGTATATCTACAGCCCGATCGCCGGCCAAGTGATCACCTGGGATGTGTCCGGTCGGCTTCTGCGTCGGCCAGTCCAACGGGGAGATCGCCTCCTGCGGATCGCCCAGACGGACGGCCCTTGGCAACTGGAGCTTCGCGTGCCGGAGGATCGGATCGGCCATGTGCTTCGGGCAAAACAGCAAGCAGAAGCCGCCCTGCCGGTCCGCTTCATCCTGGCCGCCGATCCGACAGGCTCCTATGAGGGGCGGTTGGTGGAAATCGACACCAGCGCCCAGCAGCGGCCCGGGGAAGGCCGAACCATCTTGGCCAAGGTCCAGATCGATGCTGGCCAGGTTCGGCCGCTTTTGCCTGGCAGTCAGGTGCGTGCCCGGATCGATTGCGGCCGCTGCTCCCTGGGCTACCGATGGTTCCATGATCTTTGGGCCTGGCTGCGGCGGCTGTGGTTTTAACCGGACCGGCTAAAAAGGCCAATGCATGGAGGAAACGGAATATCCTGGGAAGCGATGGTTGGAACCGGCCGGGCCGACCGCCATCCGATTCCCAGGTGCCTAGAATGGAATTATGATCATCATCCCGCCGTGGAAAAGGAGCTGCTCCATGCCAAAGCAACCAGGACCGAAAAAAACCAAACACGCAGGATTCTTCATGCCCTGGTTGGTCAGGCAGAGCGAAGAGCCGGTAGCCAAAGGGTTAGAAAACCAGGTCCCCAAGGCGGCTTCCGTGGCCCGGGGAGGCAGCCAGCCGGAAGACCGGCGCTTGGGGGAATGCCGCTATTTGGCAGAGAGCCGGTACTTGTCGGGCGACCGGGGCATGGAAGACCGGTGCCTGCCGGAACGTCAGTGCTTCTGGGAGGGCTGCAGTTTTTTGGGCGGCCGGTTTGGGGTGGCGGTGATTCTTGGGATGGGGATGGTTTTGGCGGTGGGGAATGCCTGGTCGGCCGAAGGCCCGGTTACCGCCCTAAGAACCCATCCCGTGTCTGGGGCGGTGCCCTCTGCCGGAGAGCGCCCCACCGGGGCGGAGGGCCAACTGGTGCTCCGGCAGTGTTTGGTCTCGTTGATCCAGGAGGTGCAGGTGCCGGCTCAGGTGGCTGGCCTGTTGGTAGAACTGCCCGTGCAGGAGGGCATGAGTGTGTCAGTGGGCCAACTGCTGGCCCGGATCGACGATAGCCAGCCGATGTCCGATCACCAGATAGCTGTCCTGAAACTTCAGGCAGCGCAGGAGAAGGCCAAGAACGATATTTCGGTTCGGTATGCCCAGGCGGCTGCTGAGGTGGCACGCATTGAATATGAACAGGCATACCGTGCCAATCAGAAAAACCCCGGCACCATTTCGGAAACCGAAGTACGGCGGTTGTACCTGGCCCATCAACGGGCTGCCCTGGGCGTGGAACAGGCCCTGGTGGATCAACGTCTGGCCGCCCTGGAGGCCAAGGTCTTAGAGGCCCAGGCTACGGCGGCCGGCATCGAAGTGCAACGTCGGCGCATCGTTTCCCCCTTGGATGGCGTGGTGGTGAAAATCTATCGACGTGTAGGCGAATGGGTCCAGCCGGGTGATCCCGTGGCCCATGTGGTCCGCATGGATCGGCTTCGGGTGGAAGGCATGGTCCCCGCGGTGCCGGAGCGGGATCGGGAAGGTCGGCTCGTAACCCGAGGCTATAGCCCAGCCGAAATCGACCGTCGGCCCATTTCGGTCCTGGTAGAACTCCCAGGAGGACGACGAGAAACGTTTACTGGCCAGGTGGTGTTCGTTAGTCCTCTGGTGCAGGCGGGCGGCCAATACCGATTCTGGGCCGAGGTGGAAAACCGTCGGGTAGGCGACCACTGGTTGCTCCTGCCCGGCCTGCTGGCCGAGGTAACCGTCCACCTCCAGACGGCCAAGCAAGCCCCCTGAAACGCGGGAGGGATCGGCGATGCAAGTGGCTGCGCCATCCAGTCCGACCATTTCTCCTGCGGAGCGGGCGCTGCCGGTGCGGCGTCGGCCGGATGTGCAAGTATATCCCCAGCATTTTCAAGGCCGGCCCTGCTGGGTGATCAAAGATCCGGTTAGCCTCCGGTATTTTCGGCTTCAGGAAGAGGAGTACCTGCTTTGGCAGATGCTAGACGGTCGGCATAGTTTGCGGCAGCTGCAGGAGGAGTTTGCCCGGCGGTTTCGGCCTCGCACGATTCGGGCCGACGAAATCCAGCGATTTGTCGGCATGTTGCATCAGGCGGGGCTGGTGCTTTCTGATCGGCCCGGACAGGCCGCAGAGCTGTACCGGCAAGCCCGCCAGCAACGGCGATGGCGCCTGGCAGCCGGGGCAACCAACCTGCTGGCCATCCGCTTCCGAGGCATCAATCCGGATGGGCTGTTGGATCGGATGGTGCCGTATGTGGGCTGGATTTTTTCGCCCCCGGCAGTAGTGGCCGGGTGTCTGCTGATCCTAACGGCCCTGCTCAGCCTGCTGGTGCATTGGGATCGGTTTGTGGTACGGCTTCCGGAATTTCGGGACTTTTTCCATCCGGCCAACCTGCCGAGATTCATGCTGGTGTTGGCCGGGATGAAGATATGCCATGAGTTGGGCCATGGGTTGGTCTGTAAACGGCTGGGCGGCTCCTGTACCGAATTGGGCCTGATGCTGCTGGTGTTTACGCCGTGTCTTTACTGCAATGTCTCAGACGCCTGGCTGTGGAAGAGTAAATGGCGTCGAGCGGCAGTGTCGGCTGCCGGTATTTATGTCGAACTGCTGCTGGCCAGCCTAGCGACGGTGGTCTGGTGGTGGACCGAGCCGGGGCTGGTGCACCAACTGGCCCTGGCAGCGATGCTGCTGGGATCGGTAAACACCCTGTTTTTGAACGGCAACCCCCTTTTGCGATACGACGGTTATTACGTGCTGGCCGATCTGCTGGAAACGCCCAATTTGCAGCAGAAGGCTTCGGCGGTGCTGGCCCAACTGGCAGGTCGATGGTTGCTGGGGCTACCGGCGCCGAACGACCGGTATCTGCCCCATCGGTATTGGGGATGGTTTCTGGTGTATGCAATAGCATCTTTTGTCTATCGGTGGTTGGTATTGGCTGGGATATTATGGTTTTTGTACAAGGCATTCGAACCTGTTCGGCTTCAGGTGCTCGGGCAGATATGGGCAGGAGCGACGCTGGTGGGGCTGGTGGGTTGGCCGGGCTATCGACTGCTCCGGTTTTTTGCCGTCCCGGGGGCTACGGAGCGGATCAACCGCCGACGGGCCATGTTTAGCCTGGCCGGGTTGGGGCTGCTGGTGCTGGCCGCGCTGGCCATTCCGCTGCCGCACGATGTAACTTGCCCAGTGGAAATTCGACCAGCAGACGCCGCCGCCGTCTATGTGGAAGTGCCGGGGCGATTGGTTTCGGTGGCCGTTCGACCAGGCCAATGGGTCCATGCAGGTCAACTCCTGGCAGAGCTGGAAAATCTGGACGCCCAGTTGGAGATTGCCCGCTTGGAGGCCATGCGGGAACAGCTCCAGCTTCAGGTGCAGACGGCCCGTTGGCAACAACACCGAGATCCGGCTGCGGCCTCCGAGCTTCGGCAGTTGGAAGAGGCCCTCCGGACCGTGGAAGACCAACTGGACAAACGCCGAGAAGATTTGGGTCGGCTTCGGCTGACGGCCCCTAGAGCCGGAATGGTCTTCCCGCCGCCTCATCAACAGCCGGACCTGCCTGAATCCGAGGCCGAAACCCCGCTTGGCCGATTGCCCACCTGGACCGGCTCCCCGCTAGACCCGAAAAACCTGGGCGCCTGGCTTGGGCCGGGAACATTGCTCTGTCTGGTGGCCGATCCGGCGCAGATGGAGGCCGTTGCCTTCCTCGATCAGGCGGATGTCTCATGGGTGCACGAAGGCCAACCGGTCCGAATCCTTCTGGATGGCTACCCGGACCGGCCGATTCGACGCCGGCACACGGAAAACGGCCCTCTGGAGTTGACGGTGGCCCAGGTGAGCCGATCTGACCCCGACTCCGACCGCCGCAGCCAGTGGGCAAAGGCCGGTGAGCTGCCCGAACCTGCCGAAACCCGAAAACCCACAACCCATCGGCCCACTTATCAAGCCCGGGTGCTTTTGGATAATCCCGATGGTTTGCTCCGGCCGGGACTCACCGGCCTGGCCCGCATCCGCACCGAAAACCTCACCTTGGCCGGCCGACTGTGGCGGCTGGTGTGCCAAACCTTCCGGCTGGAGTAATGAGCTGAAATTTATATGTATTTTTGTTAGGTTTATCTCTTGGCACCGGTTCTGATTTCGCCAATGCGAATCTCCTCCGCCCGGCGGAGAACAAATAGGCCTCCATCCCGACGAAATGAACATAAAAACATGTTTCGAGCGGGCACGAACGACCTCGAACCGGCCCGCTCCGCTAAGCCTTCTCTGCCCGAGGGAAAGGCGGATTTCTTCCGACGAGCGAAGTAGGACGAATGCTTTCAGAGTTTCGATTCGTCGATCGCTTGGCCGTCTTTGCGGTTGCCTAGGTAGCTAAAGGTAAGCGGATCGACGGAGAAGCTGATCATGCGGACAGAGCCGTCGCAAAAGACCATGTTGCAACCGCTCGGATGCGGTCCGCCGAAACGCCAGGGCAAGGTAGCTCCGGGCCGATCCCGAGTGGGCACCTCGCTGGCCGCCGGATTGCTGGGGTTGTAATAGGTCAGTCGATAGTTATCCACATTCGGGCCGCAGTACATCGACTCGTTGTCGCCGCCCTCGGCCGAGTCGTAGTACCGGTCGGTGTTCATGAACTTTTCGCCGATCAGGATAGTGTTGCTGGCACCGTCTCTGATATGGGCCATTTAGATTTGGCTCTGGAAGAAGCAAACACCGTTTCGGTTGACCACAGTGGCGGCGGTGGGCCAACCGGTGTAGGTGCCGGCATCAATGGCCGCCAGGTCGTTCAGAGAACCAGGACCGGACCATTCAAAGGAATACGGATCGCTTCCGGTGTTGACGGCGTAGTCGGTCTTGGCGGCGCCGGAGATAGGCCCGCTATTGACCGGCTTGCTGGAGGGATAAAGGGCCGGTCGGCGGCGAGAGGGGCAGTTCAACATCTGCAAGGGCGTCATGACCACGGTGGCGGCCGCAGCCAATTTCTCCGACTGGGACCTCCCGGCGCCCAGATTGCGGAGGCCTTCTTGTTCGAGATAGGGGAGGACATTGTAGATCCAGCCGCCCGGCTGATTCGGGCCGAACCCTCGGTCCGGATCGCCCACCCAGTAATACCCCCAGCCGCCGGTGGGCAAATACCCCTGGGCCTGTTCATGGTGGAGGGCAGCTAAGCCGAGCTGTTTAAGGTTATTCATACATTGGGCACGTCGGCCGGACTCCCGGGCCCCCTGCACCGCCGGTAGCAGCAGGGCAATCAAAATCCCGATGATCGTTATCACCACCAGCAGTTCCACCAAGGTAAAACCGGGAAAGGCCGGCCGGAAAGAGAAACCATGTTCCCGCCAAGCCAATGCCCCATCCGGACGGCTCGGAGATGCCAAGGCAATCACTCTCCCAGAGCCTGAGAAACAGCAATCCCCTCCGGAAAGGAAAGAACTTCCTTTTTCTTCTCTCACGGGTGGCCATCCAACTCGCATACGGGCCTACTTTCTACGCTAAAGCCAACAAAAGCCGCCGCCCACCTATCCCTCCTGCCCCTAACACTTTTTATTTTATCCTCCATCTATTAAAAAGCAATTAGTGTTGCCCTCTGCGAGCCGATTTTCGGCGCCCACCTCTCAAACGGCCTGTTTCCCCGCCAGAAGGCCTTTCCATAGGGGGAGCTTTATTATGATAAAAAGTTCATGTGGATGCCCGGAGGGATTGGCTCCTAGGAGCAGGCCCCCAAATTCAGATGTCCCGGCTTCTTCAAAAGGCTCAGGGATGGCATAATCCATCTCGACGCCATTCGGCAAAACGAGTAGGCCCTTGGAAACCGGACCCTGTCCGCACGCAGTCGCTCGAACGTTTTGGGAAAATCGCACTGATGAAAGGAGCGAATGGCATGAGGAGAAGAAAAACTATTTTCGGGTTATTCAAGGGCGGTTTCTCTTTAAGGGTTCGAGGGCCTCTGCGAGATTCGATCCCCGGTAGGATCGGGAGGTTGGTGGGATGGGGGGTATGGTGGGTGGGGCTGATGGCGCCGGCGGTGGTCGTAGGCGCATCCTGGCAGATTCAGCAGGGCGAATTGGCCGGCTACCAGGGAGCGCCGAACGAGCGGGTCTCCGAGGAGTTCGACGCTGGTTTTTCCATGTATGTGGCTGCCTGGCCGTTGTTGAAGGCCTATCCGGGATCCCGGTTTCAATCGGGCCTGTTCGGCACCTGGATGTTTGCCAAGCAGGATGGTCCGCTGCCTGTGAAGCTCTATTCCGATATTGAGGGCGGGTTGGGTTGGTGGCGGGATACCCGGTTTGCTACGGAGACGCCCAAGTTCATCATGGGCGGCGTGGCCCCCAATTTTGTGGCCTGGGCGAATGGCCCTGGCGCCGGCAAAGGAAGGGATTGGAATCGGCCCTTAGGCCACTACGGCATCGCCCAGATCAGCCCTTGGGTCCTCTGGCCGCCGGACGGATTGAACTTAAAGCAAGGCACCTGCGGGGAACTGTTCGGCTATGGATACCTGCCGCTTCCGCTGACCAAAAAGAAATCCACCACCGCCGGGAAAAAGGTGGCCACTGGCGACCAGTGGTGGACATTGTTTCTCAATACGAAAAACTTCAAAGGGCCGGTGGCCGCCTTTACGCCGTTTTTCTGGTCCCAGTGGGCGGCCGAGGACCCCAGGCTCGAGGGCCTCCTTTTGGACTCCCGGCCATCCAATCCGAATCGGGCGCTGCAGATGGAAACCCAGTATATTCCCGCGGCTGTGGCCGTCGATGCCCAAGGAGAAACTTACGCCCGGATTGCGCCGACTTGTTTTCCCTGCGACCGGGATGGCCGATCGGTGCTGGTGCATCGTGTAACTTCCTACAGCAGAAAGGCACTTTGGGATGCCGTGACGAGCTGGTGGGAAGGCGGGCCGCCGGCCGACGGCCGCATCAACGAGCAAGGCGCCGTGCTGCACAAGTTCACCGGCGGCGGATGGGCCACCTGGAAAATCTATCCCGAACGGGCTCCCAAACAGGAGCAGTATCCGATCGCCTGGCGGTCGTTTGCCACCCCGACGGCCCTGGATGACTATACGTTCGGTTATCGATGGAAATTTGATCTGGTGAAAAAAAGTAGCCTGACCGGGTGCTCCCTGGTAACTCTGCCGGAGTATTACCACCTGGTCAAAAAAGAGGGCAAACGAGCCGAGTGGGTTCCCGTCGGGCCGGAAAAGGTGCCGCAGCCAACGGGGCTTCATCGGCTTCGGTTCGAGCGGGCGCCCAGAGGCCGACCCGAACCCTATGTAACCCCGGAGGAACCAACCAGTTGCTGGAAAAAGCCCGGCCCGGCTGCTGGTCCGTTCCAAGTGCAATTGGGCGACGGCAGCGTCGTTACCTACTTCTGGTATCGGTTTGCCGACCAACCGGCCCTGCTGAATGCCGATTTGACGCCCCAGGAGCGAGAAGAGTTGCAGGCCCGTGTGGAACTGATCCACCGGTATTGGAAGAAAGATCGAGAGTATCTGCCTCCGCCCACGACGGGAAAATTGGCGGAACTGGACCCGGCCCTGCTGGTTACCCCGCCGCGGGGGCTGGAGGTTGGTTATGTCCCCATTGTTACCCGACAAGGTCCGAAGGAGTAAGTGCCATGAAACGTACTGATATGAACAGATCTTCGGCTAGCTCGGATCGTTTTACTTCCCATCCCGAGATTCTCCCGGCTGTTGCGAAGGGAGGCTGCCGAGTGCGGCCAGGAAGAGGTTTCGTCTTGGTCGGGGGGCTGGTCATGGCCTTGGCAGTGGGCAGCTTGGCGCAGGCGGCCGGACCGCCGGTAAAAGTGTTCATCCTTGCCGGCCAGTCCAACATGGTCGGCGCCGGCCGCGTCAAAGCGGAGGCCAATCGCAACGGCGGCAAAGGGTCCCTGGAATACCTAGTGAAGAACCCTGCCACAGCCCAGCGATTCGGGCATTTGATGGGCCCGGATGGGCAATGGCGCAAACGTGACGACGTCTGGATTATTTTTAACGACCGCAAAGGCCCGCTTACCGTCGGCTACGGGAGCAACCAGGATACAATCGGCCCGGAATTGGGTTTTGGCTGGGTGCTGGGCGAAGCCCTGGAGGAGCCGATCTTGCTGATCAAATGTGCTTGGGGCGGGAAAAGCCTGGCGGTGGATTTCCGACCGCCCAGCGCCGGTAAACCCCCATATTCCCTAGGGAAAAAGGCAGACGAGGCCATCGCCCAGGATCCAACCCTCATCGGAAAGTATTACCGGGAAATCCTGGCCCTCAGCAAAGCGGCCCTGGCCAATATCAAAGAGCTGGTTCCCGGCAGCGACGGGCGGTACGTGCTGGCCGGCTTCGCCTGGCACCAGGGATGGAACGATCGCATCAACGACAAGTTCACCGCTGAATACGAAAGCAACATGGCCCATTTCATCCGGGACATGCGCAAAGACCTGAATGCGCCGGGGCTACCGTTTGTGATTGCCGAGACCGGCATGGGCGGCCTGGAAGAGAAGCATCCTAGGGCGTTGGCCCTCATGAAGGCTCAGGCCGCCGTCGCTCAGCGACCGGAGTTCCAAGGCAATGTGGCCTTTGTGAGCACCCGGGAGTTTTGGCGTCCGGCCGACCAGTCCCCTAGTAACCAGGGCTATCACTGGAACTGCAACGCCGAAACCTATTACCTTATCGGCGAGGCGATGGGCCGGGCCATGCTCAAGCTCCTGCAAGCCCAAGCCGACCGCCGGTAATACCATGTACCTTCCTGAAAAATCGCAACCTATTCCACATCAGGCAGTTAGGACAGGAAGATTCTGGCCAGCGGTAAACCGCGCCTGGGGAAATATCCCGAGAGAATCGCCAATCGGTTCGTCTCGTTTTCAGAGCGGGTAACTGGACAAAGGAATATCACACGGTCAGTCCCAGTCTGTCTTTTCCGCCTTTCCGGCATTAGGAGGCGAAAAATGATCAGGCATAGAATTTTACTCATGTTTGGCTCCCTTGCCGTTGGGCTTTTCGGGGCCGGCGCCGTGCTGGGCCAAACCCTCCTAGACACCCTGCCCCGGCTAGACGATGCCCAAACCGTGGCGGAAAACGCCCTCTGGCTCGAAACCCCGCTGCAGCGCCAATTCCAACGGAGCAAACAGGTTACCATTGCCGAGCTGACCGGTCCGGCCGTCATCACCATGATCCATTTCGCCCTGCCCGAACGGATGATCGCCCAACCGGATCAATACCGCCTGGGCCGGGAACTGCTGCTGCGCATGTATTGGGACGGCGAACCGACGCCTAGTGTGGATTGCCCGTTGGTGGATTTTTTCTGCGATCCGGATGGCCAACGAGACCGGCTCCAGAACGCCCTGGTGAACAAAAAACGGGGCTGGAATGCCTATTTCCCCATGCCTTTCCGGAAGTCCGCCCGGATCGAATTGGTCTATGATGGCCCCCTCCCGCCGGGCCGAGAACTCTGGCGATCGATGCCCTGCTATAGTTATGTGATTGCCCAACGCCTTCCTTCGCTGCCGGAAGATGTGGGCTATTTTCACGCCCAATGGCGTCAGCAACTCCTGAACCTCGGCAAAGAAGACTATGTGGCGCTGGAGGCCGGAGGACGGGGGAAATGCATCGGGTGGAATGTCACGGTGCGTTTACCAGGCCGAGGCGGTTATCCCGTGGATGAAAATGAACAACTTTACATCGACGGCCAAGAAACCCCCGCCGTCGAATTCCAAGGGATCGAGGATGCCTTTGGCTTCAGTTGGGGGTTTCCGCCGGAGGAAAACCTGTTTCCGCTGACCGGCTATTTTCCGTTCCATAAGGAAGGCGCAGCCGCCTACCGATTCTTCCTTCAGGATGCCATTCGGTTCCAACGCTCCTTGAAAATCACCATCGGTTTCGGCGAGAAGGAGGACCCGCAGTTTCGGAAGCAGTTCGGCAAACCGGGCAACGAGTTGGAATTTTCCAGTACGGTCTATTGGTATCAAACCGAGCCGCACGCTCCGTTTCCTCCGATGCCTCCTGCCGAGCGTCGGCGTCCTCGAGACTGGAAAGATCTGGAAAAATTACCCTCTCCGGAAGCCCTTGAAAAACAAGGGGTAAAACTCCATTTTCGCTGCGGCTCCCCGAAGGGGAATCGGTCTTTGTCGTGGGGCAGGAAGGGGATCAATCTCGGCAAAGTCGCAGGCCGTAGCGCCGGGCTGCGGCCAGGGCTTGGCGATATTCCTCCGGCCTGATCCGGCGGGCAAGCTGGGGATCGTCCCATGCCCGGCCTTCCGGATGATACTGCGCCATCACATTGACAAAGGTGTTCGGCGAGATTTCTTCGGCCAAGAATCGCATGACCTGCTCCGTATCCTCTAGGGCGCCGGGCATGACCAGATGCCGAACCAGCAGGCCCCGGCGGGCAATTCCCTGGCGATCGATCTGCAGGTCGCCTACTTGCCGATGCATCTCGCGCACCGCCGCCCGAACCACATCGGGATAATCCGGCGCCGCGGCCCACCGGCGAGCACGCTCCGAATCTAAAAATTTGACATCCGGCATATAAATGTCAATCACGCCATCCAAAAGCCGAAGCGTTTCCACCCGGTCGTATCCGCCCGTATTATACACCAGAGGAAGCCGAAGGCCCCGCTCTGCCGCCAGCACTAGGGCTTCCAAAATCTGCGGCACCACATGGCTTGGGGTAACGAAGTTGATATTGTGGCAACCGCTGCGTTGGAGAGCCAACATCATGCTGGCCAATTGTTCCGCATCGACCGGTCGGCCTTCCCCCAGCCAACTGATGTCCCAATTCTGGCAGAAGATGCATCGGAGGTTGCAATGGGTAAAGAAGATGGTTCCCGAACCGCCCCATCCGCGCAAACAAGGTTCCTCCCCATGATGGGGAAAGAAGCTGGAAACCACCGCCCATCTGCCGGTTCGGCAAAAGGGACGGCGTCGGGTGGCCGAGTGCTGGGGCTTCGTCCGGCTTTGTGTGGTCGCCCCGGCCGAGTCGGTTTCCGGACCAAGAACCGTACCGTTCTGGGGCCCGGCGGGGGCCGAATCGGCGGTTTCCCCAGTAGGATCGGCCCACTGCTTCGTAGGCCCTAGAGCCGGCGGTGGTTCTGGGAGTTGCCGAGTTTGGGCAGGCAGTTCCGGGCTGTTTTCGGAAAGTTCCGGGCCGGTTGGGGCAAGCCGATTGGCATGGCACCGCCGGGCGCAGAGGGCGCAGTGGGCCAATTGGGCCAACGCCTCTTCAGCCCGCTGCCGAAGCTGGCCCGATTCCAAAAGCTCTATATAAGCGGGAAAAGTAGCCGGCATCCCTTTTCCATCCCCCGAGTAAGAATCTAAAATCACCCAGAGAGGGTCCCTAGAAATCGGTAGCCGGCGGGGCGGCCCCGAGTCCTTTGCCAACCGTTGCGCTTGGCCAAACTGCCGTTTTATGAGGGTTTTTGCCAGTCTGGGGACTGCCGGTGGGTCGTGCCTCCGGCTAAAAAGGCAGTTCCGGACAGCCTCTGAGAGCCGTCTCCTTACATATTATGCTATCGAAGACGGAACGGCCATCCAGGGAGAAAATCCCGAGCAGGTAAACTGGATAGCCGAAGGAAGCACGACGGGAGAACATGCTTGTCGAGTCTGATGCCTTGGTAGGTGCCTTTGGCTCGGTGCTTTGGCGGGCATGAGGAGTGGGTCCCTCCATTCGGCTAAACTGCTAGCGGTCTCCTGCCGGCCAGGACCGGCTCCAGGGATGGCGACAAGGTGGCAAACGGATGGTGGCGTTTCGATGGGAAAAGTTTCTATTGTGGCTCCTGCTGGCATCCGGGCTGGCGGTGGGGGTGGGCCAGGTGGCGGCCTGGGTAGGAGGGTACATTCGGCCAGTCGGGGTGTTTCCTCTGCTGGTAGGGAGCCTGTTGGGGGGAATGCTGGTGGGGGCAATTCGGCTGTTGGACCTGGCCCATCGGCCAAGTGTGCTGGTGGGTGTGGTGATGGCCGGTCTGCTATGTGCTGCCAGCGAGCATTGGGGCTGCTATCTTCAGGCCCACCGGGAATATGAGCGCTTGGCGGCCGAGTGGGAGATAAAGACGCGGGGATTGGCGGCTTTGTCCGGCCAGATGGCCCAAGCCATCCAGCAGCAGTATCCCCAGCCGCCTGGCTCGTGGGGCCAGTATTTGGCCGAGCAATTGGAGCGGGGTCGGCGGATCGGTCCATGGTTGCTCCAAGGCCGGTGGGTGTGGATCAGTTGGCTGGCCGAAGCAGGATTGGCTTTAGCGGCAGCGGCGGTGTTGGTCTGGACCACACTCCGCTGGCCTTATTGTACCGGGTGCGAAAGTTGGTATCGGACGATCCGCCAAGGCCGATTGCTTCCCAAAGATCTGGCCCGATGGGCGGAAGTTTTGGAAATACCTCTCCGGCAGCCAGAAGTACCCGGCCGATTCCGTGCCCAATTTCGTCTGTTGCAATGTCTGGGCCAATGCACCGCCGGCCGACTGGAACTGGTCTGGGAAACAGCCGACGGCCACTTGCAGACCTGGCAAGCCGAACTCGCCCCTCCCCAACGAGAAAAACTGGACGCCCTTTGCCAACCCAGCAGCGGGGAACAGCATCCCCCATCTCAGCCCCCGCCTTCTGCCTCCTAAGGAGAGATCATGGCGGAGATTGTCGGTTTAGGAACGGAAATTGCCGAATGTTTACGGATCGCCCGGCTTATCCAGCGTCATGGGGAGGCCTTTTTGGGCCGGGTCTTCACGCCGGAAGAGATCCGCTATTGTCAGAACCGACGCCAATCCACCGAACATTTCACCGCCCGGTGGGCTGCCAAAAAAGCAGTACTGAAAGCGTTGGGCCTTTCCTGGCAACCGGGGTTTCAGTGGCGGGATATTGAGGTGCTCAGCGATCCGGACGGCCAACCGACCGTGCTCCTGCATGGGCCGATCAAAGAAGCCGCCCGCCACATGGGCATCCGACACCTGGAGGTGGCGTTGGCCTACTGCAGGACCCATGCCACCGCCACGGTGATCGCCCTGCAGTGAAACCGGCCTCCTTCTGGCAGAAAAGATTGGCGTCGGGTACCACTTGGGCGTGGGGACGGGCCAGTGTCTGTTTCCCGTAGCCCGAAGGCCCGGTCTTCCAGCACAGGAGGACGGACATGCCGTCTGGCTTTTATTGATCTTCGCAAAACCAACAGACCCACCAGGTGGCTGAAAACCAGGGATTTTCTCTGTCACTAAGAGGCTGTCCCGAAAATCCGTTTTACCCTATCCGAACGGTTCCAGCCGGCAGCCCGATGATCTCGGAACCCCCCTGTTTTTGTAGGGCGTTAGGAACTGGATGGGCAACCTCCGTTGTTTGGTCAACACCATGATTTGGCAATTTCGGGACAGCCTCTAAGATTTGCGAAGGTCAATAATCTGACTGTATCTACCCGGTCGTAGCCCCTACCCCATGGAGGGGCGATCAATCGGATTGAACACCACAGATGGTGCGCCTAGTTCCCGGTGGATACAGTCAAGATAAATAAGTCCACAAAATACTGGAAGTGGTTGGACTCCTGGGGCCACGGAAACGAAGGTATTTCACACTTTCGCAATGATGGGGAGTTATTTAGAAGGCGGATGTCTCCCACCGGTTTCCGTCGGGCCATCGGTAGAGTAAAATCAAAAATAGCCTGTGCGACGAACGCGTTTCCGTGAAATCGTGCCTCTTCCGTCCCGTGTGGTGGGTGGACCGGAAGTGATCGAAGTTTTTGTTTCCCTTCCTTCACTAAGGAGGACCTTCCGTGAAACGTTCCTGGCGTATTTCCCGACGGCGGATGTTGCAGGCGGCTGGTCTGGTGGCGGTGCCCTGGTTTGTTCCCGGACGGGTGTTGGGGGAAGACGCCCCCTCCAAGAAGATCACCTTGGGCATGATCGGCGTCGGCTGGATGGGCGGCTCGAATCTGGGCGGATTCCTCCGAGAACCCGATTGCCGCGTCCTGGCCTGCTGCGATGTGGACCAGCAGCATCTGGAGGAGGCCGTCCGCCGGGTCAACGAACACTACAAAAATCAGGATTGCCGGGGGTATAAAGATTTCCGAGAGTTGCTGGCCCGGCAAGACATTGATGCCGTGTGCATTTCTACACCTGACCATTGGCATTCCATCCCGGCCATCGAAGCCGCCAAAGCCAAAAAAGATATCTACGGCGAAAAGCCGCTCTCGCATACCTTTGCCGAGGGATTGGCCATGGTCAAGGCCGTTCAGGAAAACGGTCGGATTTGGCAGACCGGTTCCTGGCAGCGGAGTGTGCCGGATTTCCGGCGGGCAACGCTCCTGGTACTGAACGGATATATCGGCAAGGTGAAACGGGTCGAAGTCGGTCTGCCTTCGGGACATACCGATTTTGGCGGCACCGGCAACCAGTGCCCCAACAGCGATCCGCCTCCGCATGTGGATTATGATTTTTGGGTCGGCCCGGCCCAGATGATCCCCTTCAACCGTTGCCGATTCCATAAAAACTGGCGTTGGCACTACAATTTCGGCGGCGGGCAATTGATGGACTGGATCGGGCACCATTGCGACATCGCCCATTGGGGGCTCCAGAATCCCAAATACGGTTGGGGGCCGGATGATCAGATCGGTCCCCTCGAACTGGAAGCCACCGCCGAATTCCCGCCCAAAGACGCCCTCTGGAACACCGCCACCAAGTTCCGCATCCACTGCCGCTATCCGAACGATATTGAAGTCGTCATTGCCGGCGGCCATCCAGACATCCGCGGGGGCACCAAGTGGATTGGCCAGTTAGGCTGGGTCTGGGTGAATCGCGGCGGCTGGGAATGCTCCAACAACGACTGGAAAAAAGAAATCCGCGAGCGGGAGAAAAAAGGCGACCTGGAATGGACTTTGTATGATTCGCCCGGCCATTACCGGGAGTTCCTGGATTCGATCCAAACCCGCAAAAAGACGCTGACTCCGGTCGAAGTGGCCCATCGGTCGCAGACGCCCGGGCACCTGGGGTATATCGCTTCGGTGCTGGGCAGGAAAATCCGCTGGGACCCGGCCAAACAGGAGATCATCGGCGATCCGGAAGCCGCCCAAATGCTCTCCAAACCCATGCGATCCCCCTGGCATCTGTAATCCGCCAGCAGAGAGATTCTATGGCCAGAAGCGATCCCAGACCGGTAGAACCGGCTTGCCAGGCAGTTTCTGGGACAGCGGCATTCCCGGTCCGCCGAAGCGGGGCGGGATGGTGGCTGGCCAACAGGCTTGTCGGCCCATTCGGCAGTGCCGAAATTGACTTTCTATAACTTCTTGTTAAATAAGAAGTTAGAACGTCAGAAAGACAATTACCGGCTTGGGCCGGAGCCATTGCGTTGCACGGGCCGAAGGGGGCTTTGGTGGAGGAGAAATTTTTTCCGTCCGGCGCCGGCCAGAAAATCGACGGTGGCCTGGCGTTGGGACCCGCTGCCACTCAGGGCCACGATCCGGCCCAGCCCATACTGCGGATGCAAGACCAGCATTCCGTGGGAGAATTCATCCGGCGAAAGGTTTGGGGGCGGGGGTTGCCCGGCTAATTCTGCAGCCGTTTGTAACTTGGGCCAACTGCTATTGGCGCCGCTCGCTGCGCCGGGCACATCACCCAACCCAGACGACCCTCCGACCGGACCGGACCCTTTTGCTGCCGGGCCAAGGGAAGAGGATTTTCTGCCGGCCGAGGCCTTTGTGCCCGCCGACTCCGGTGGTACCGGGGCCTCTTGTGAGCTTTGGAGCGTCGGGGAGGCCGATGGGCCGATTTGAACGCCGGTTTCCATATCCACCACTTCCATCTCCGCCCTAGGCAATTCCATCAGGAATTGGCTCGGGATGGTCATTTTGCGTTGGCCCCGGAAATCCCGATATCGGGCATAGCTGATCTGTAACTCTTCCTGCGCCCGGGTCATGCCCACAAACATGAGCCGACGTTCTTCTTCCAGTTCGTCCAGATTGTCTCGGCTTCGTTCGTGTGGCAAGAGGCCCTCCTCCACGGCGATCAGATACACCACCGGGAATTCCAATCCCTTCGAGGCATGGAGAGTCATCAGGGTAACCGTATCCTGTTCTGTCTGCCAGGGGTCGGTGTCGCTTACCAGGCTTGCCTGTTCCAAGAAGTCTTCCAGGGGGCTGGAGCCGGTGTAGTGTTCGTCGAACTCCCGGCATGCGGTGAGCAATTCTTCGATATTGGCCAGCCGCTCTTCCGCCTCGGGGGAATCGGCGTCCAGGTGCTCTCGGTAGCCCGTCTCCGAAAGCACCAAGCCCAGGATTTCTTCCACCGGTCGATGGGCCGATTCCGTCAGACGCAGCCAGAGCTGGGCGAACTCGGCCAATTTACTTCGGATACGCCGGTCCAAGTTGCCAATGGCCTCGGCCCGCCCAATCGCCTCCAAAAGCCCGATGCCCTCTTGCCGGGCGAATTGCCGGAGCCGATCCAACGTAGTTTTCCCGATGCCCCGGGGCGGTGATTGCAAGCAACGCAGACACGCCTCCTCGTCCCGGGGATTGTTCAGAAGCCGAAGATACGCCAGCAGGTCTCGAATCTCCTTCCGCTGGAAAAATTCCACGCCATGAACCAGTTGATAGGGGATGCCGGCGGCCCGCAGCGCCAGTTCCACCGTTCGGCTTAGGGCGTTGATGCGGTAGAAGATGGCAAAATCCCGCCAGCGGCGTCGGCCAGATCGAACAGACTGGGCAATCTGCTCGGCAATGTCGCGGGCTTCGTCCTGATGGGTAGGATAACAGACAAGCCGAACCGGACGACCCAGGCCGTTTTCAGTGTACAAATTTTTCTGCTTCCGCTTGATGTTATAGGAGATCAGTTCGGCCGCCACACGCAAGATTCGCCGGGTGCTCCGATAATTCTGCTCCAAGCGGACTACATGAACATTTGGAAAGTCCCGCTCGAATTCTAAAATATTGTTCAGATTTGCACCCCGCCAGCCATAAATCGACTGATCCGGATCGCCGGTAACGGCCAAATGGGGATAATCGATCGACAAAGCACGTGCTATCGCATACTGAGCCAAGTTGGTGTCCTGATATTCATCGATCAGGATGAATCGGTACCGGGCATCCAACTCCTGCCGGATTTCCGGGTTCTCCTGGAGGATGGTGGCCACGTGCAGTAGCAGATCGTCGAAATCGGCCGCATTGGCCGACAACAGCGCCGCCTGGTACGCCCGGTACACCTCCGGCACTATCCGGCCCAGCGGATGTCCCGGCTGAGCCACATACTGATCCGGCCGGATCAGGTGATTCTTCGCCCAACTGATGGCCGACGCGACTCCCTCCGGTACAGTGCGCAAAAAGTCCATCTTCAATTCCGCCAGCACCCGCCGGAGCAACCGGGCACTGTCGTCGGCGTCGTAGATGGTGTAGTTTTCCTGCAGTCCTACCAGGGGGGCATACCGACGCAACAGCCGGGCACAAAAACGATGGAATGTGCCGATCCAGACCGACTGGCCCGGCACCAAGGCCTCGACCCTGCTCCGCATTTCCTCGGCGGCTTTATTGGTGAAGGTGAGGGCCAGAATCTGGCTGGCCGGAATCCCCTGGGCCAACAGATAGGCGATCCGGTGGGTGATGACCCGGGTTTTGCCGCTGCCCGGTCCTGCCAAGACCAACAGTGGCCCCTCCACATGGCAGACCGCCTCTCGCTGCGCCTCGGTGAGCCCTCTTAAAATGGCCTCCATTCCTCCAACCCTCGGGACATCTGGAAAAAAACGAGTTCCCCTTTTGATAATATTTTAGCCGTTTTCGCCGGAGGAAACATCTCGCCTCTCCCCCCTGGCTGCCCAGATGCGGACGGAGAGGGAGGACAGGCGTCCCGCCTGTCGTGAGTAAGAGGGCCCTGTGTCATTCCTGTGAAAGCAGGAACCCAGCCCCCTTTGCACCGGCTGCCCGTGTCATTCCCGTGCAAGCGGGCACCCAGAGGGTATCCTCCCTGGGTATGCAGCAGTCCGCTGGGACTTTCCCCTGGCCAGCGAGAGGCCAGCGGTGCCTGGAGCAATGGCCTAGATATTGCATGGTGGGCAGCGTCGAGTTCCTTCATTCGGCTACGGAAAGGATACAGAAAGGAAAAGTACCAAAATGATGCGAAACGCGTCCTACAGGCTGCCCCTTGGCAGCCGGGCGGCAGCCCCCGGCCCTTCCCCAATTCTTCTGGGTAACCAAAAGCCGTTAAGAGTTCCCTGCATAAGGACCGTCCGTTGGTCGCATGTCCTGGCTAAAAAATGGCGATTTCAGGATAGCCTCTTTAGCTCGGCTTTTGCCGTAGGGGGGGCACCCACTAATAAGGGAACTCCCTAACTTTTTGTAAATCTTGGGGTTAGGAAAATGGATCTCCATAGGAGGGGGTGATAACTTTAGAGAAAGCAAAGAGTTAGGGAAACTGGCAAACGTTGATCTTAGGGAGTGATCTGGTGCCGGGCCGAGTGGCTGTGGAGCCATTGGTGGATGGCCTCGGCGGCCAATCGGCCTTCCCGGATCGCATAGACGACCAACGAGGCCCCTCGCACGGCATCTCCGGCGGCAAACACGCCGGGAATACTCGTCATCCAGTTTTGGACTCGGAGGTTGCCCCGCTGGTCTCGTGCCAAGCCCAGCGCTTCGACCAGCCCTTGATGTTCCACATGGGTAAACCCCATGGCCAGAAGGACTAAATCGGCCGGAAGGGTGAAATCCGTGCCGGGCCGCTCTTGCATCTTCCAGCCGGTTTCGGTGCACACCCAATCCACCAGGCAGGCGTGAAGATGGCTGACCCGGCCATGGACGCCCGTAAGCCGTTTGGTCAGCACACTCCACATTCGTTGGCAACCTTCTTCGTGAGAGGTAGAAGTGCGAAGCACCTTGGGCCAGAGCGGCCAAGGGGTCTCCGGGGGACGCTCTTCAGGCGGTTTCGGAAGAATTTCAATTTGCGTCACGGAAAGGGCACCTTGGCGGATGGCCGTACCCACGCAATCGCTGCCGGTATCGCCGCCGCCGATGACAACCACGTGTTTGCCTTGGGCGGTGATCATCTGATCCGATCCGACGGGCAACCGGTCACCGGCTACCCGCCGATTCTGTTGACCCAAAAAGTCCATGGCCAAATGCACGCCTTGCAAGTCTGCCCCTGGGACTTCCAGCCGACGCGGCTCCCGAGCACCCAGGCAGAGGCAGATGGCGTCGAAACTTTTCCGCAGATACCCAGCCGAAATATCTACCCCCACATGAACGCCGGGTTCAAACTGGACCCCCTCACTGACCATCTGTTCTAGGCGGCGATCCAGGACCGATTTGGGGAGTTTAAAATCAGGGATGCCGTAGCGGAGCAGCCCGCCGATGCGATCATCTCGTTCAAAAACGACCACCTGATGGCCCAGGCGGGCCAGTTGTTGGGCGGCAGCCAGCCCAGCAGGCCCTGAACCGACTACCGCCACCCGTCGGCCCGTCCGTTGTTTAGGCCGAAGCGGCCGAACCCACCCTTCGGCAAAGGCCCGCTCCCCAATCTGATATTCTATGTGTTTGATGTTGACCGGCTGGCGATGAAGCTCCAAGGTGCAGGATGCCTCGCACGGTGCCGGGCAAACCCGTCCGGTAATCTCCGGGAAATTATTGGTCGAGTGAAGATTTTCTGCCGCCTCCTTCCATCGGCCTTGATAGACCAGATCGTTAGACTCAGGAATCCGGTTCTGCAAGGGGCAGCCCACCCCATGACAATAGGGAATCCCGCAATCCATACACCGAGCAGCCTGCTGGCGCAGGATTTCCTCCGACAGCGGCAGGACTAACTCCTGCCAGTCCCGAACCCGCTCCGGCACTGGCCGATGGGCTACCTCCACTCGGGGATAATGAAGGAATCCTACCGGATCGCCCATAAAAACCTCACAGAAGGAAAAACATTCGCAACGGTTCCGTATGGGTGGGATTGGACTTTCTATGGAATTTTATGGCTACGGGAAGACCTCTTCGGTGGCCGGGACGCCGTCTTGCCGGACCCGTTCTTGTTCCCGCTGGCGTTGGAGGGCTTTGCGGTAATCGATGGGCATGACCTTGACGAATTTGCCGGACATTTCCGCCCAATTGTCCAGGATGCGTTGGGCCTGGCGGCTACCGGTCCATTGGTAATGCCGCTGGATGAGCGCGTGGAGGGTCTGGAGGTCTTCCTGGGTCCAAAGGGATTCGATATCCACCATATCGAGGTTGCAAAGGGTGTCGAACAGTTGATGTTCGTCCAGCACATAGGCAATTCCGCCGGACATACCAGCGGCGAAGTTTCGTCCGGTTTGTCCCAGCACGACCACCAGGCCGCCGGTCATGTACTCGCAGGCGTGATCTCCCACCCCTTCCACCACGGCCACCGCGCCGCTATTGCGTACCGCAAACCGTTCGCCCACCAGGCCGTTGATGAACACTTCGCCGCTTGTGGCCCCATAAAGGAGCGTATTCCCGGCAATGACGTTTTCTTTCGGGTCAAAGGAAGAGCCGGGCGGCGTCTGCACCACAATCCGACCGCCGGAAAGTCCTTTGCCCAGATAGTCGTTCGCATCGCCAATAAGTCGCAGCGTGATCCCCGGAGCTAAAAAGGCCCCGAAACTCTGCCCCGCTGAACCGCGGAAGGTAATCTCGATGGTTCCCTCCGGCAATCCCTTAGCGCCGTATTTTCGGACCACCTGATGGCTCAAGGTGGCGCCGACCGCCCGATGCACATTTCGGATGGGCATTTCGAGCCGAACCGGCTCTTGACGTTCCAACGCCGGCGCTACCAAGGGCAGAATGATTCGGTCCAAATGATCCTGGTGCAGATCGGTCTGCGGCCTGGTCCGGCGGAGCGAACAGCCCGAGGGATTTTCCGGCGGAGCAAAAATGGCCGATAGGTCTAGCCCCTTGGCTTTCCAATGTTCGATGGCCCTTCGGCAGCAGAGGCGATCCACCCGGCCGATCATTTCATCAAACCGACGGAAGCCCAATTGGGCCATCAGTTGTCGGACCTCCTCGGCTACGAACAAGAGGAATCGGATGACATATTCCGGTTTCCCGGCAAAACGTTTTCGGAGCTTGGGGTCTTGGGTAGCGATGCCGACCGGACAGGTTCCCAGGTGGCATTTGCGCATGAGGATACAGCCCAGAGAGACCAGGGCCGACGTGCCGAACCCGAACCGCTCTGCCCCCAACAAAGCGCCGATGACCACATCGCGACCGGTCCGCATTTGACCATCGACCTGAACATAAATTCGATCTCGGAGGCCGTTTCGGACAAGAGTCTGTTGGGTCTCGGCCAGTCCGATCTCCCAAGGGATGCCGGCGTGTTTGATGGAGGACCAGGGGCTGGCGCCGGTGCCGCCGTCATAGCCGCTGATGAGCACTTCGTCAGCGTTGGCCTTGGCCACACCGGCGGCCACGGCCCCCACGCCCACCTCAGCCACCAATTTCACCGAAACAAAGGCCTCGGGATTGGCGGCCTTCAGGTCGTAGATCAATTGGGCCAGGTCTTCGATCGAGTAAATGTCATGGTGGGGCGGAGGCGAAATGAGCGTAACGCCCGGCGTGGCATGGCGGAGACGGGCGATTTCTTCGGTAACTTTATGGCCGGGCAATTGGCCGCCTTCGCCCGGTTTGGCCCCCTGGGCTATCTTGATTTGCAAAATCCGTGCCTGGGAAAGATATTCTATGGTAACGCCGAACCGGGCACTGGCCACCTGTTTGATCCCACAGTTGAGCGAGTCGCCTTCGGGCAACGGTCGATATCGCGCAGGGTCTTCGCCGCCTTCGCCGGTGTTGGACATACTGCCGAGTCGATTCATCGCCAAGGCCAATGTTTCATGCGCCTCCTTGCTGATGGAACCGTGCGACATCGCCCCGGTGAAGAACCGCTTGACAATTTCCGTAGCCGGTTCGACTTCTTCTAGCGGGACCGGATCGCCCGGCGTGAACTCAAAAAGCCCTCGAAGCGTGTACAGCGCCCGGCTTTGATCGTTGATCGCTCTAGCGTATTCGGCATAGGCAGCCGGGTCGTTATCGATGACGGCGTGTTGCAACCGGGTAACCGTGGTTGGGTTCCACAGATGACGCTGGCCGTCGTGGCGGAAGTGATAGTCGCCGCCGTAGTCCAACGGCAAAGCAGCCGGAGGTCTGGGTTGGAATGCCTCCTGATGGCGGCGTAGGGTTTCCTGGGCCAGGGCGTCCAGATCGGCCCCGCCGATCCGGGAGGCCGTGCCGGGGAAATATCGGTCAATCACCGACCGGTCCAGCCCAATGGCCTCGAACTGCTGTGCCCCGTGGTAGCTCCGCAGGGTGGAGATGCCCATTTTGGACATCGTTTTCAGAATGCCCTTTTTGACAGCGGTAATGTACTGATCGACCAATTGGCCCAGTTCCACGTTGGGCGGCAGATCGCCGTCGGCCTGAAGTTTTGCCAACGCCTCAAAGGCCAAATACGGATGGATCGCATTGGCCCCATAGCCACAGAGCAGACAAAAGTGCATGACCTCCCGCGGCTCGCCGCTCTCCACCACCAAGCCGACTTCATGCCGCAAACGCCGCTCCAACAGACCATGGTGCATGGCCGAAACCGCTAACAGGCTAGGAATCGCCGCCTGCTGGGCGGACATCCGCCGATCGCTGAGGATCAGAAGCGATGCGCCGTCTCGGATGGCTTGCTCGGCCTGAGCCAGAAGGTTCTCCAGCGCCTGTTCCAATGCTTGTGCGGGTGCGGAAGCGTCCGCCGGAAACAGAATGTCCAAAACGGCCGCCTTGAAATCAGGCCGATTCGCCGCGCGCAACCGCTCCATGTCCTGCGGCGTGAGGATCGGATGCGGCAGCTTCAGTTGCCGACAGTGCAGCGGCGTTTCATCCAGCAGGTTCTGTTGTTTGCCGGTAAACGACATCAGCGACATGACCAATCCTTCTCGCAACGGATCAATCGGAGGATTGGTTACCTGGGCAAACAGTTGCTTGAAATAGTGGAAGAGCAGTTCCGGCCGATCCGACAGCACCGCCAGAGGAGTATCGGTCCCCATGGAGCCGACCGGTTCCTGCCCATCGCGCGCCATGGGGGCCAGGATCATTCGCATCTCTTCCCGCGTGTAGCCGAAGGCCCGCAAACGCTCCAGAAGCCGCTCCGGATCGGAAGACGCTAAAGTGCGAGTCGGCTGAAACAGCCCACGCAACTCAATCCGGTTCTCTTCCAACCACCGTCGGTAGGGTTTCTGTCGGATGATGGCGCTTTTGATTTCGTTGTCCCGGAGGATTCGGCCCTGCTGGGTATCCACCAGGAACATGCGTCCCGGCTGAAGTCGGCCTTTTTGACGTATCTGTTCCGGCGGGAATTCGATTACGCCCACTTCGCTGGCTAACACCGCCAGACCATCCTGGGTGACCACATAGCGACAGGGACGCAGCCCGTTTCGATCCAGCGTGCCGCCCACCAGACGACCGTCGGTAAACAAAATGGCTGCCGGGCCGTCCCAGGGCTCCATAATGGCCGCATGATACTCGTAAAACGCCCGCCGATCCGTACTCATATGATACCGTTCGCCGAAAGGTTCCGGCACCATCATCATCAGAGCGTGAGGAACGGACCGACCGGCCCGAACCAATAATTCCAGCGTATTGTCGAAGGCCGACGAATCGCTGCCGCCCGGATCAATGATCGGGAATATCTCCTCCAACCGCTCGCCCAGCAGTGGGGAACTCATGATCTTCTCGTAGCTCCGAATCCGATTGATATTGCCACGCAGCGTATTGATCTCGCCGTTGTGGGCGATCATGCGAAACGGCTGGGCCAGACGCCAACAGGGAAACGTATTGGTGCTGTAACGCTGGTGCACAATGGCCAGGGCGGTTTCCATCCGTGGGTCGGCCAGATCCGGATAATAGTCAAACAATTGCCAGGCCAGGAACATGCCCTTGTAGGTAATGGTTCGGCAGGACATCGAGACCACATAGAAGGAGTCCTCGGCCTGGGCACCAAGTTCGCGCCAGATGCGGCGTTCGGCCCGTTTGCGTACCAGGAAGAGACGGCGTTCCCATTCTTCCTCGGCCAGGCCCTGACCGTCGATCCAAAGTTGCCGGATCACCGGTTCAGCACTTCGGGCGATCTGCCCAAGACGCCGATTGCAGGTGGGCACGTCCCGCCAACCCAACACCTCGAAACCGCCTTCCCGAATCGTCTGGCCGAGGAGGGATTCACACCATTGCCGCAGTTTTTCCTCCCGGGGCAGAAAGAGCATGCCCACCGCATACTGTCCCGGCGCCGGCAAAGCGATCTTCCGCCGTTTGGCCTCTTCGGCAAAGAAACGGTGCGGCAGTTGCAAGAGGATGCCCGCTCCGTCGCCGGTGGTCTCATCCGCACCGGACGCCCCCCGATGCTGAAGGTTCAAAAGCACCTGCTTGGCATATTCCACAATCCGATGTTCCCGCTGGCCAGAGATATTCACCACCGCCCCAATACCGCAGGAATCGTGCTCCCACTGGGGATCGTAAAGGCCGCGGGAACCTTCGAAATCACGTTCCTGATACTTCACCGACACTTCTCCAAATAATGGCGACCCGCTTTGTAAACATCTTCGCCAACCGGAAGGGCCTCGGTGCCCTCTCCCCCGGTGCAAGAAAAAGGCCTGGCCTCGGGCTAGGGAAAAGAAGCGGTGCTTCTTTCGGCGAACATATTACCCAAAATGTAACATGTTAGCCGAATGGAATGGCGTCCTTGACAGGCCCGCAAAACGGCGATCCAAGGGAGATACCTTCCGGGGATCGGACTTCCAAAGCACGTCCCTCCCAGGTTTTCTTCATTCGGCTAACATGTTACTCCAAAACCAAGTTAGAGGCTGCCCTGAAAATCCGTCGTTCGCCGTCCTTGGTCGCCCAACGGACAGGCCTCGCCACTCGAAAACCCACACCAAAACGGGATTTGGGGAAGACAAAAGCCAGCGAAGGCCTTTCCGGAACCGTTCCGGCAACCGATTTCCGCATAGCCGCTGACCGCTCGGAAATTACAAAAATTGGATATTTATAGGCAATTTCTATCCCATGGACAACCCCCAACTCTGGGCTCCCGACCCGGTGGGTTTGTTCGTAACAGTGTAGCCAATGGAAGCAACTTGCCTCTCTCCTGGTGGAAGAGGCCGGCTGAGCCGAAGGCTCAGCCGGGTGAGCGGGACTTGGGATTGTCCCTGCCGCAAAACCGCCAGTCCAGAACGTAGGAGAGTCCGGGTTGCCTGCTGCCCGCTTCCTATATAGGAACATTTAAACATCACAAACCAGCCCTGTTTCCTCCTTCCGCAAGAATGAGATAACATAGTGGGAGGCAGGCGTAAAAAAGCCTGGATCCCTGCTTCCAAAGGAATGCCATAGGAAGATAGTGCTGTCCCATAGGCCCCATATCCGGCCAGTCTAGACCGCCTCTCGGCCTCTTGAAGGTCTGAAAAGACGCACCCAGGGCATACTCGGCTAACTGGTTCCCTCCCCGAAAATATGCCCGAAGGGGTTTTTCTTTTTTTTCGGACGCCGGCCAGTTTTTCCGTCCTTAGAGGCTGTCCCGAAATGGGTACTCGGGCGGCGCCCCGGACCGTTGCCAAACCCTTCCGATTTACCAAAGTGCCCGTTTTATGGGGGTTTGGGCAGTCTAGGGGCCGCCGGTGGGGTAGGATATTGGGCTAAAAACGGAATTTCGGGACAGTCTCTTAGGTCCTTCGTCCCCCGCTCCCCCTTCCTCCCCTCGTGCTGGGGGCGGGACTCCTCTTGTCAACATGGACCGATTCGGCTATGTTGATTTTTAACATCATGGGTATCGATAAGGAAAGCAGGAATGGTTTTGCGGGCCTTGTCGGGTTGCTCTCCCAGGGGCAATCCATGGGGGAAGGCCCTTTCCCAGCCAGGAGATAAGCTATATTGAAAATAGCTCCTATAGCTCTTCTCCGATCTTGTCTTGCCTGTCGCTGGTCTAAGCCGCTTGGAGTTTGCACCATGAGTTCTTCTGCGCTGGCAAAGGCGAGCATGGCTGCGGTATTGCTCTTTTTGGGGGGGAATGTCTCCAGCCAACAGCAGGAAGTGATCTGGCTTGGGCAATTAGCCCCGGGGGATCGGTTGGACATTCGCACAAGCGAACTGCTGCTTCGGACGGAATTGATCGATCCGGAAACGGGCCAAGTGCGGATGTCGGTCTCCAGGGATGGTGTCCATTTTGGACCGGCTGAGCGGGTCTATCTTCTGGGTGCTACGGCCGGGCGGCATCCGGAAGGACTCCTGGTAGTTCGGATGGGCTGTATCGAGATCGGCAAGCGGCTGGAACTGGCCGTCGGCGATTACCGGCCGGAAAATCGTCGGTTGACTGGCCCGGTGCAACAGGTACAGATTTACCGCCGGCAGTTCATGGCCCTCCCGTAGCAAACCCGTCGGAACTGTGGGCAGACCGTTCCAATTCCCCTCCGCCTTTGGGCGAAGGAGCAGGAGCTCTCCTATTGCCTCCAACGGCAAACGGTAATATTTTACCTGAATGAAGGGCCTCGTTTCCCTCTTGCCCGGCCGGAGAGGGAAGCCTGAGCGGAGGCCAGATCATCTGAGGCGCCCATCCGGAGAGCGGATCTCTGGTGCCTTTTTTGATGGAGGCCGAACGCAGCGCCCTGCTAGCACCCTCCACTCGGCCATCCTACGGTCAGCCGGCATCTTGACAGCCAGGGGAGCGGCGTTTTGACCCCCTCACCTGGCACTGTGGTCGATGCCGCCGACATCTCCCGGGGTGGGCAACGGCGAATCGGTTCGGTCAACCGAAATGTTCCCATTGGGAAAGGAAATCCATGATGGGCAAGGAACAGCTTTTGACTCTCGGTGCACGGATTCCGGCAGCGGTAATAGCGAGTTGGCTACTAGTGGCCCAAACCGCTTGGGCAGCAGAGCCCAACAGCCCGCCCAGTACCTATGATCTTCGGCCCCGCCGACAACCAGGCCAAACCGATCGGGTCTCCGTCCACTTGGAAGTCGAAGGGGTGCTGATCCTTTCCGACGACCCAAACCACCCCAAGCCCAAGATGAAAGTTACCGCCCAAAATGTCTATGACGAACGGGTTTTGGAGGTGCATCCCAGCGGTGGTTATCCGGCCCGAAGCCTCCGCTATTATCAAACCGCCGAAGCAACCATCCAGGTCGAACAGGAGACCCTCCGGCCCCAACTCCGTCCGGAATACCGCTGGATCGTAGCCCAAGCACAGCCCGACCGGATCGACCTATTTTCCCCCAAAGGCCCGTTGACCAGAGAAGAACTGGATGTGGTGGATATTTTGGGCAATAGCCTCCTGTTGGATCGCCTTTTGCCCACCGAACCCGTCGAACAATCCACCACCTGGAAGCCGAGCGACCAGACCCTGGCCATGTTGCTGGGCCTGGATCGGGTAACCAAATCCGATGTTCAGTGCAAATTAGGCGATCGGACCGAGCGGTCGATCCTGGTGGAAATGGCCGGCACGGTCCAGGGCCAAACCGGCGGCGGGCAATCCGCCATGGTGCTGAAGGCCAAATACCGCCTGGATCGCTCCACCGGCCGAATCAACTGGTTCGGGCTTGCTCTGGCCGAACGTCGCACGCCCGGTCCGGTGCTCCGGGGTGTGGATGTGGTGGCCAAACTGACCGTCCAAATTACCCCCGACGTCCAAGCCCCCCAATTGGCCGACCCAACTATCCAAAACCTCCCTCTGGAGCCGAAAGAAGACCTGCTCCTGTTGGCCTATCAACCGCCCGGCAAAGGCTGGCAAATCCTGCATCCCCGTTCCTGGCACGTCCAGCGGGAGGAAAACCAAACGGCCGTCGTGGGCCTGTTTGCCCAAGACCAGTGGGTGGCCCAGGGAACCATCACCTTGCAGCCCCCGCTGCCTAAGGGCCAAGACCTCAGCCTGGAACAATTCCAACAGGACATCCAGCAGGCGCTGGGCAAGAACTTCGGCCAATTCCTGCAGGCCGGGCAGTACCCCACGCCGGAAAACTTGCGGATGTATCGGGTGGTGGTGGAAGGCACGGTGATCGGCCAAGTGCAAAATAAACCCCTCGAAGTGCCGATGCGCTGGCACTATTATCGGCTTGCCGACCCCGAGGGCCGACAGGCCGTCTTCGCCTTCAGTCTGGAACCGGATAAAGAGGAACGTCTGGGTCAACAGGATCGGGCCATCGTAGAATCTTTCCGATTTCTGCCGACCTCAGATACCCCCCCACAACCGACCCCTGCGCCCTCCGAAACCCCACCGGCGAAACAGTCCGCCCAAAAACCCGCCAACCTGCCCAACTAACCTGGGAGCATTTCCGCCGATACCACGTCGGCCCTTTGGCGGAACAATCCGCCGTTTGATGGACTCACCCGCCCTTCGGCGAAGCAACCCCCCGTTTGGCGAAGCAACCCGCCCTTCGCCGAAGCGCCCCCGTTCGGCGGACCAACTCCGGTTCTGCGGAGCAAACCCCCGGTGTCATTCCTGCGAAAGCAGGAACCCAGACCTCTGTGCGTCTGCCCCTCTGTGTCATTCCTGCGAAAGCAGGAACCCAGACCGCCTCTCCCCACCGCGGGAGAGGACGCCCAGAGCCGCGACCGCTAGGGAGCGGCACGCTGGCCGAGTGAGGGGGCCCTTCGCCTCTCCCCACCGCGGGAGAGGCCGGCGGAGGCGAAGCCGAAGCCGGCTGAGGGGGCCACAGGGTCATTCTCGCACAAGCAGGTACACCTCAGCTTCCCTTCGGTTAAAATGCTACAATAAGATAGAGAAAAATGGGAGAGGAAAATTCTCGGGTTATACATGTACAAATAGACATGTTTCCGCCGAAGGGACCTCCGGGATGCAAAAATCGTTGGACGTGAAATTGGAGCGGATTTTGGCCGACGCTTCCTGTCGGGATTTCATCCTCGCCGACGCCAAAGATGCGGATATGGCCTATGGATTGGCCGCCCCGGGACGGAGTCCGGAATATCACGCCGGCGAAGCCCGGTTCCGCACCTTGGAGGAGTACCGCCAACAGATGCGGGAAATCGTGCTCCAGGGCCTGGTCGATATTATGCTCATGAGCGCCAGCACCAATGAAATTTTGACCATCCGGGAGCGACTGTTCGACAACAGCCCGGTTACCCCGGCTGTCCGGGCCAACGATACTACGGACATCTGGCTTGCCGGCGGCACCGGCCGGTATCCCAGTCAACCGTCGCTGCCGTTCCGGACCGCCACGATCGACCATATCATGTGCGGCAAAGTGGAATGTGCACCGGAAGAACGCCGTCTGGGCGCTGATCTGGGGCTGTATTCGATCACCTTCAATAACGACGCCCAGTTGGACCGGCAATCGCTGGAAGCCTACAAAGAGTTCCGCCTGGAAGCGGAGCGGAAAGGGTTTCGGCATTTTCTGGAGGTGTTCAATCCAAATGCCCCGGCGGAAAAACCGGCGGACCTGGGCCGATTTATTGCCGATCATATTGTCCGGGCCTTGGCCGGGGTAACCAGTCGGGGCCGGCCGCTGTTTTTGAAAATCCCCTACCACGGCCCGGCTGCCATGGAAGCCCTGGCCCGATACGATCCCACGTTGGTTCCCGGCATTTTAGGCGGGGCGGCCGGCACCACCTTGGACGCCTTCCACATGCTTTGGGAGGCGAAAAAATACGGCGCCCGAGTTGCTCTCTACGGACGAAAAATCAACAATGCGGAACATCAGCTCACCTTTGTAAAATACCTCCGGGCAGTGGCCGACGATCAGATCGAACCGGCCGAAGCCGTCCGCGCCTACCATAATGACCTGGCCAAACTGGGCATCCGGCCCCACCGCCCCCTAGAAGAAGACCTCCAACGCACGGAGACCGCATTCGCCTATGGGGAGCGTGGCTCAGGGGGAGCGGGGAGGGGCCGAAGTCCCTCGGCCTCCTCGGCACCGCCAAAGACCGCTTCCGGCCCAGGCAGTTCCCAGGAAGAGCCGGATTTCCGCTCCATGACCCCTGCCGAAAAAGCCCGCTGGAACTTGGAACGTTGGAAACGCATCCTGGGCTAAACCCGCCCGCCGCAAAAGTCTGGGCGACCTGGCTCTCTCAGGTTCCGTTCCTGTGCGTCCTGGGGGGGAAAGATTTCCGCCGGACGATCGTCCGCTCCATTCGGCCCTAATTGGCCGCCGGCCGTTAAAACCGGATTTTCTTCAGTTCCGGCACGTCGCTCGGATGGACCATCTCCAGCAGGCGGAAGCCAAGCTGATAGAATCCGGCGCCCATCGGGTTCAGATGCACCGCCTTGGCCTTGATGAAATACATGTCTCCCTCCCATCGGAAGGCCAAGATCACTTCGTCCGGCGCTCGGGGTTCGGAAAGCACCAAGGACAGCCCGGCCGTGGCAATCTCCCGGGTAACGGCAGCAAAGACCCGGTCCATCTGCGGTTGGTCGTTTTCCAGCGGAATGACCACCACCGGCACGGTCATATTGACCCGATGTTCCAGTCGGGGGCCTTCGACCAACCGTTGCAATTCGGAACAATTGTTGTTGACCAGTTTTAGAATGAACGTTTGAACAGCAACATCTTTCCGAGGCCGAAACAGACGTACCACGGCACTGCTCCTACCAAAGGGCTTTCCCAGCAAACCAGACCGTCGGCAATCTGACGGTTCCCTTGGTCCCCCCAAAGGGTGCTTTTCTGAGCCGCCCCCCTCAAAAGAGGGCCACCAGAACCTGAAAAATCCTCCTATTAAAACTTTACCTTCTGGAATTCTGGAAAAACTGGGCAATCTACAAAAAATAGGGGAGCGAAAGGCAGAAAGCTCTTCCCAAAGACCGTGGCCGGATGAGAAATTGGGTAATCTGCAAAAAATAGAAAAAATTCGTAGAAAGTATCGTTTTTCTGAATTGTGCCGACTTTTTGGCCGATAACGTCTGGAGAAAGACTACCGCATAAAACCCCGGTAGGGCTGCAGGGGCCTTTCCCCCACAAGAGGAACCTAACACGGTCCTTCTGCCCACGCAGCGGACCAGACGCCTCTGCCCACCGGGGGAGAGAGTGGCCAGTCGTTCAGGCTGCCCGGTGAGGGAGCGTACCTTCGTGTCATTCCTGCCAAAGCGGGAATCCAGAATGTACGCCTAGCCTCTGCCTGCCGTGGAAGTGGCCCACTGAGAGCGAAGCAGGACCGGGGGTGTCATTGCAGCAAAAGCGGCAGTCCAGAAAGAAGTACAAGTCCATGTTCCCTGGGTTCCCCCTTGCGCGGGAATCAACCGGGGTGCCCCCTTGTTTGGGAACAAGCCTAGATTCCTGCGTGCGGAGGCAGTGACATACAAAGAGGCCTGGATTCCTGCGTGCGCAGGCAGTGACACCGGGGCTTCCGTGGCAGTGATACTCCGGGGGCCGCCCAGAGAAGCCTCGGTTCCCGCTTTCGCGGGAAGGACGCCGCAAAACCCTCCAGAGACAGACGAACGGTTACCCCACGAGCAGACCTTTTCCAGTAGGATAGAAACGATGAGACGTTGGATTTTTCGTCGGCCTGAGACGGTGTTGATCTGGGCTTTGGTCGGCATGTTGGTTTTGATCGGGGGATGCTGTGGGCCGGGGCCGCAGCGGCCTTTGCGCCCTTGGTTTCCACCGTGTGATCCAAGCCCATGCGGCCAGTCCTGTTGGGAGGCGGAGCCTTGGGGGGCTGGGTTGGGCAACCCGGCCAGGCGGCAGACCGAGGCCGATTTAGCCTGTCAAGGCTGTCTGCCGACGCCGCCGGCACCGGCCGCTTATTATCCCGGCCCGTTAAGTTGGTTGTTTGCTCGCCTCTGGTGGCCTTATGGCCCGGGTTTTGCCGGCTGCGGCGAGCGTTATTGGAGCCCCTGGGTTGCCGATCCGCCCGATTGCTGCGATCCGTGCGATGGCTATGGCCAGTGGACGGGCTCCCCGCGGGGCACTGGCTATAGCAGCATGTATCCGAATCTCTTTCCAGGCGGCGTCTCTTCGGGCATCCCGATGGAGACGGAACCCGCTGTAGCGCCGACTCCTGCGCCGCGGGCTCGGCCCGGCTGTTCGGAATGCGGCAAAGGGCATCAGGCCCGTTCCGTTCGGCCCCCCACGCCCAGTGCCGCCAACACCAGGCAGCCCTTCATCGATCCCCGGGTCTATCCGACCGGCTACAGCAACCTGGCCCAGCGCCCCTGGCAAGCCTATCGGGACCCGATCACCCGATAGGGAACTGTTCTTTTCCCTTTCTTTCTCTTCAACCCGTCCGATTGCCTCTTCCCATCTTCGTGTGGGGAGAGTACAATCGGAGTGTTGGTTTTTCCCGGAACTGTTCGGCCCGGTGGAAGCGGCACGATGGGCCGACGCCTGCCCGCCCAAGCGGCAGGACGGGAATCCATCTGAGTGGGCCTGTCCGTAGTGGACCGGTCTTTCCCAGCAGAACAGAGCCGCGGTTTCCGCCTGTCGGAAATGTTCCCCCCTGCCGAAATGAAAGCCAGTTGCCTCCGTTAACTCACCGGCCAGAATCCCACCTTCATTTGACTGTATCTCCCGGACAGGCCCCTTCGCCACGGAAGGGTTAAACATCGCTGGGAGGATACAGTCACCTGGAGAAACCTTCCCTGGAGCGGCGGCCGAGCCTGGCCGCTGGTTTTCTGTTTACCAGTGTTTTTCGTTCCATGTCGGGCATGGAGAGGGTTATCCTTTTTCGAAGGAGAAGGAAGATGCATCGGGAGAGTCGATGGCGGATTGGGATGGTTTTGGTCCTGGCAATGGGAATATATGTACATTTACACTATGCCTGCGCAGGGGAAAAGCGCGAAGCAAAACCGGCCGGATATTCGGCCGATCTGTATGTGGCGCCCGACGGCAACGACGCCTGGAGCGGTCGGCTGCCGGCGCCCAACGCAGATCGGACCGACGGCCCCCTGGCCAGCCCGCAAAAGGCCGCCCAACTGGTTCGGCAACTCAAATCGGCTGAGCCGAACCGAAACCGACCCATCCGGGTGGCCTTCCGAGGCGGCCTGTATGAACTGGCAAACACCTGGGTCTTGGAACCGGCCGACTCCGGCACCGTCCAGGCCCCGGTCATCTACGAGGCGTATCCGGGCGAGCGGCCGATCCTCAGCGGCGGCCGACGTTTGGCCGGTTGGAAACTGCAGCCCGACGGACGCTGGACGCTGCAACTGCCGGAAGTAAAAGAGGGTAAATGGATATTTGAACAGCTTTTCGTCAACGATCAGCGCCGGTTCACGCCGCGGCTGCCCAAAAAAGGTTATTACACCATTGCTAAGCAAGTGCCGCCCACGCCCGATGTGGCTCCCCACGGGCATAACCGTTTCGGTTTCCGGGGTGACGACATTCGGGCCAGTTGGGCCGGCAGCGAGGTGGAACTACTAGGCTTTCATCAGTGGTCGGCATCTCGGCTGCGGATTGCCGCCGTGGATCAGGAGCAGAAGATTGTTACCCTGGCTGGGCCGTCGGTGGGCGCCAGTTACTGGGGGGCCTTTCCTGAAGGCCATCGGTATCTGCTCTTTAACGTCAAGGAGGCCCTGAGCGAGCCGGGCGAGTTTTACCTGGACCGGCAGACCGGACAGTTGACCTATTTGCCCAAGCCGGGCGAAACGCCCGAGTCGGCGGTGGTCGTCGCACCCCGGCTGGATCGGCTTTTGGTCTTGGCCGGCAACGTGGCGGAGCGGCAATGGGTCCAATATGTTCAGTTTCTCGGTTTAGAGTTTGCCCATACCAATTGGACGTATCCGGCCGGTGGAGTTCGCCATGCGCAGGCGGAGGTGGGGCTGGGATCGGCCATTGCCGCTCTGGGCGCCCGGGAGATCGTCTTGGAAGGTTGCACTGTGCGGCATACGGGCGAGTATGCGATGGCCTTCGGCTTGGGCTGCCGGCAGGTCCGGGTCGAGCGGTGCGAGATGATCGACCTGGGCGGCGGCGGGGTGAAGATTGGCCATGCCGGGCTGGCCTCCTGGGGCGAAGCCTCCCGCCAGCCGGCCAACGACGAAGAAGAAGTTTCCCATATTACCGTTCGAGACTGCACCATCGCCTTTGGCGGTCGATTGCATCCGGCGGCCGTGGGCGTCTGGATCGGCCATAGCCCACATAATTTAATTGAACATAATGACATTTATGATTTTTATTATACGGGCGTTTCGGTTGGTTGGGTTTGGGGATACGCCCCCAGCCGAGCGCACCATAACCGAATTCTTTTCAACCACATCCACACGATCGGCCAAGGGGTGCTCTCGGACATGGGCGGCGTTTATACCTTGGGCGTTTCGCCTGGCACGGTGGTCAGCAACAACCTCATCCATGATGTACAAAGTTATAGCTACGGCGGCTGGGGCCTCTATACCGACGAAGGTTCCTCCCAGATCGTCATGGAAAACAACCTGGTCTATCGAACCAAAACCGGCGGATTCCACCAACACTACGGCCGGGAAAACCGCATCCAAAACAACATCTTCGCCTTTGCCCTGGAGCAGCAACTCCAACGAACCCGCACCGAACCGCACATCTCCTTCTATTTTGAGCGGAATATCGTCTATTGGACCCAGGGCGTGCTGCTGGGCAGCAATTGGAACGACAACAACTTCCGGATGGATCGGAATTGCTACTGGAACGCTGCAGGAAAACCGGTGCTTTTCCCCGGGAATCTTTCCCTTGCGCAGTGGCAGGCCCAGCGCCAGCAGGATCCGAATTCCATCGTGGCCGATCCCGGTTTTGTGAATCCGGAAAAGGGTGATTTTCGCCTCCGGCCGGACAGCCCCGTGCTGAAACTGGGTTTCCAACCGTTTGATTACACGAAGGCGGGCCGACTTACCCCGGCCCACGTCGTCGGCCGATTACCCCCGCCGCCCAAAGCCTTTGATTAAAAGGAGGCCGGACACAGCCAGTAGATAGAAGGGCAGTGCAAGCCACCGGACATTCCGCACATGCCGCCTCCTATGGCCGGAAGAGCAACGGCCGCATCATGTTCTTTTTCCGCCCGATTTATTTTACTTCGACAAGAAGCTCCGTAGCTTGCTGGGCCAGTTGGCGGGCGTCGGCTTCGGTGCGGGCCTCGGCGATGATGCGGCAGATGGGTTCGGTGTTGCTGGGCCGGACCAGCAGCCAACGGTCGGGCCAATCCAGGCGCAGGCCGTCCAGCCGATCCGCCCGAGCGTCCGAAAAATGCCGTTCGAGCCGATCCAATGCCTCCCGTACTTTGCCCGGTTCCAAGGGGATTTTGGTTTTGACGATTTCGTAGCGGGGCAACTGTTCGGCCAAGGCGGCCACCGGCAGGCCGGTTTGGGCCATCGCCTCCAAGACCAGGGCCATGCCGACCAGGCTATCGCGTACATAGCCCACCCGGGGATCGATCGGTCCGCCGTTGCCTTCGCCGCCGAACAGGGCGTCTTTGGCCAACATCAGATCGACCACATGCGGCTCGCCGACCGGAGACCGGAAGAAGGGGACATCGTATTTTCGGGCCAGGTCTTCGATCATTCGGCTGGTGGCGCAGTTGGTAACGATGGGGCCTTTGCGGGTCCGGAGCAGATGATCCACACAGAGGGCCAAGGTGGCTTCTTCGCCCAGATATCGGCCTGTCGCGTCGAGGATAGCCAGGCGGTCGGCGTCCGGGTCTTGGGCGAAGGCGATGTCGGCCCCTACCTGGCGGACCAAGGGAGAAAGGCCGGCCAGGTTTTCGGCCGTGGGTTCTGGGGGGTGTTCGAATTGGCCGTCCGGTGTGCCGCCCACCAGGACCACCTGACAGCCCAGGGCTTCCAGGAGGCGTCGGCCTACTTCGGCCCCGGCCCCATGATTGGCATCCAGAAGGACTTTATAGGAGCGGGCCCGTATCTGGGCCGTATCGACCAGGGCCAAGACCGCCTCCACATGGGGGCCGATGGGATCGGACAGCGGCTGGTCCCGGCCCACCCGATGGGCAGCAGCCCATTCCCACTGCCCTCGCCGATAGGCTTCTAAGACCTGTTGGCCCACCGGGGCGGGCACCACCCGGCCTTCGGGCGCAAAGAGTTTGATGCCGTTATATTCGGGCGGATTATGGCTGGCGGAGATCATCAGGCCGCCGGCCGCCTGGTACTTTCGCACTAAAACCCCCAAGGTGGGGGTAGGCACGATCCCGGCCTGCCAAGTGTTTCGGCCGGTAGCGTGCAGCCCGGCCAAGACCGCCTCCTGGACCATCAGGCCGCTGGGTCGGCTATCCCGACCCACAAGAATCGGTCCGGCCGGGGCCAGCCGGGCAAACGCCGCCGCATACCGCAACGCCACCTCCGGCGTCAGCCCTTGCCCGACCAGCCCCCGCAATCCGGAAACACTAATGATCAAATGACTCATGGGGATTCTCCTTCTATGCCCACCACCGGTCTAGTATAAAGCAGATTCCCCGGCGGCGAAAAGCAGGATCTCCGGCCCCCAACCTTCAAAAGAAAGAGCCCTCAAATGGAATTAAGAACAGCACCCCGAACTGCAGAAGGACTTTCTGCGTCGGTGGGAAAATCTATTCCTCTTCGCAAAACCAGGGGACACAAACCTCTCTGAAAAACGAGAGAGTTCCATGTTTCTCCCATTTGCGAAGATCAATAGAATCATCCAGCCCCCGGGGAAAATGAGTCCTGGAGAATCCGGGCCACTTCGAGGAAAGAGAAAAGGATGGTCTTATGAGGAAGGATAGGGTAGGGGATCTTCTAGGCCCGCCTCTTGGAATCCCCGACGACGAAGGATACAGGCATCGCACCGGCCGCAGGGCACACCCCTCGGGCCCGGATCATAGCAGGAACTAGTCAGCCGATAATCCAGCCCCAGAGCCACGCCCCGCCGGATGATCTCCGCCTTGCTACAGCCCAAAAGCGGTGCATGGATGCGAAAACGCAGGCGACCTTCCAGGCTGGCTTGAGTGGCCAAATTGGCCAAATGTTCAAATGCCTCCAAAAATTCCGGCCGACAATCCGGATAGCCGCTATAGTCCACCGCATGAACGCCCAGGAAAATATCCGCCGCCCCGACCACCTCGGCATATCCCAAAGCCAAGGCCAACAGGATCGTATTCCGAGCCGGCACATAGGTTACCGGAATCCCCTGGCCGATCTCGGCAGGCGAACGGTCCTTCGGCACCGGAATCGGGGCGGTCAAGGCACTGGGTAAAAGCCCGGCCAGATCAAGCCGAACAATCCGATGCTCCCGCATCTGCAAAAATTCCGCCAGCCGGCAGGCCGCTTCCAGTTCCCACCGGTTCCTCTGGCCGTAATCGACCGTTAGCCCATACAGGGAAAACCCCTCGGCTTTTGCCAGGGCAGCGGCCGTAGCCGAATCCAATCCACCCGACAAAAGCACAACAGCAGGTTTCCCCTGCATGGGCGCACAGTCCTAACCTGTCGGCTTGACCACGTGGGCAGAGCCCGTCAGATGGACAAAAAACCAGTTTCGGCGAGCTACTGAGTAAGACGGCAGCAAGCGAGCGGATTTACCAGCTATTTCGGCCGCTCCAGTTTCGGCCTCCTCCCGAACGGCGGGGCCGTTGGGTTTTCGGCCGGGCTTCGTTGACCGTCACCGAACGCCCGGCAATGCGGGCCAGATGGAGATTTTCAATCGCCTGGGCGGCTGCCGCTTGATCGGGCATCTCCACAAAAGCAAACCCCCGGGGCCTTCCGGTGGCCCGATCCACAATAATCGTTACCGAACTGACCTCCCCGTACTGCTCAAACGCCTCACGAAGTTCCTGCTCGGTGGCCTCATAGGCCAAATTCCCTACATAAATGCTGGTCACGGATCACTCCCTCCAGACATACCTTGAAACAAAAAAAACCAAAAACCGACTTCGGGATGTCTGGAAAGAGCACCGTCCGACACCGCCGGACCAGCTTCATTCACAGATATCCCAGATTTTACTATTTTATTCTCCTTTTCCGTTTTTGTCAATAGAGGCTTCTGAGAGGCCCGAGAAAAAGCCATCGGCCAGCATCCAACCGGCAAAACATCCAGGATTTGCAGACCGCAGGACAATAAAGGCCAATATCTGCCCGACTGCCGGTTTACCGGGAAATTAAAGTCAGGCCCAACATGATGGGTGGGCCAGGCCAGTTGGAAGTTCTCCTACGGTCAAGAAGCACTAGGATTCGGAATCCGAGCGGGATTGGCGACATTCTGAGAGAACCTCATGGGGGTGAAATATTTCTCATTAGCAAAAGGGGCAGCAAACGGGACGCCGGTAACCGGTCGGCTTACCAACCGCTTCTTCGGGCAGCCTCCCGGAAACCCTCTTCCACAACAGCGGCAAATTTTGCCCGTTGTTCGATGCCTCGCCGGATGTTCTCTGCCCGAGTTTGAAGAGCCAGGTCCGCAATGACTTTTTGTTGGAGTTCTTTTGCCTCCCGTTGAAATGCGTTGGCAATTTGTTCACCGATAGCTTTCACCGTGGCCTCACAGGCCAGAAAAGCATCCAACTTGGCCTTTCCTTCCGGATCGGCCATGGCCTTTTCTAGGGTGTCGAAGGATCGGAGGAGATGGATTCCGTCAAAAAGGAACAACTGGCCACTTGTTCCTTTGTCTCGTTTTAGCAGCGTCCACTGGCCGCCCTCGTAAAGCACGAACATTCCTTGTTGGGAGGGTCCACCGCGTTCCCACAGCCCATGATAAATGCCTTGGCCATTCACATAAATACTTACACGCCCATGGAGTTTTCCTTTTTCATAGCAAAGGGTTCCTATCGGAATCAAGGTGGTAACCGGAGTCTGGACGGTCCGTGTTGCTACCACCCCCAAGGCTCGATCATGAACAGCCCCGAAGATACCTACCAACTGGGTCTCTTCGCGAATCTCCGTCTTCTCCCGCCACACAAAGGCATAGGTATTCGGAAGCCCAAATAGGGCAGGACCGGTTCGGCGAAAGAGGATCCCAGTCAACACATTGCCGACATCGGGAATTCGGAGCCGGTAGGCAACAGTATTCGTTTGTTGCCAATTAGTTACCATACGGGCAAAATCATCGACTTCTTTTTCCGACATCATTACCGAGCTTAGGGAAAACCTATCTCCCCCAGGGAGTTCCACTCGTATCTCATCCATTTTCGTGGGTGTCCGATGAAAAATTTCCGGCGGACGTGGTCTAGGAAGGTTTGCCAGAGTTCTCAAGGGGTCCCCCTTATGGCGAAGTATAAACTCTTGGAGATCCACACAAGAGATGGCAAAGTTTACATTCTGGGCGCCGACACGCGCGGAGATGCTGCCGGCATTGACGCCGACCACTTCGCCGAAACCATTGACCAACGGCCCGCCGCTATTGCCAGGCGAAATCGGCGCGGTGGTCTGGATCAATGTCAAATCATCGTCAAATTCCGGAGGGGCAAAAGGCCGTCCCGCCTCCTGGCGAATTTCCCGGCAGGTGCGCACCGCGCTCACTTCACCACGGGTTACCGACTTTTCCAGGCCCAACGGAGAACCGAATGCATAGACTTCTTCCAGCTTTTGAGGTAACTGGGAGGCAATCCTCAGCGTAGGACCTCCCTGGGGTCGATCCACCCGTAAAAGGGCCAAGTCTTTTCCCCTCTCCACGGCCAGAAAGCCCAAGACCCGATACGTCTCTTTACCCACCTTGGCCGTTGCTTGTTCCGCATCTTCGATCACATGGAAATTAGTAACCACCAGGTCTTGGTCCACGAAGAAACCGCTGCCGCTGCTGCCTCGATCGGTTTTGATGTGGACTACCGCCGGTTCCACTTGGCGAAGCAGTTCTTCCCGACTGAGTCGCTGCCGACCATCCGGTGGCTGTTTTCCCGACTCCGCCCTTGGTTTCCAGCCCAAGCTTCGCAGATACTCTCGATCCGCCGGACTGAGCCTGGCTATCGGCACCCGGACGGTGGAGCCGTCCTTTTTCCGAAGCAAGACCGTGGTCTCGTCAAATTCCAGCAAAACTGCCTCCACAGAATAAACTCCGGTTTGGTCTTTCCATACCCGGAATTCCCCAACGTCTGCTGCCAGAAGGGCCATGGTCCCAAGGCACCCCAAAATAACTCCTAGAACTGCCGGTCCGCGGAAATCTGCCCTCATGCATCTGCCTCCTGTTTTGCACCCTGGTGAAAATATTCCCCTATCCCGGCATTTTAAATATGAGTATATCGAATGATTCTTTCACGTCAAGCCCCCCCAAATGGGTGCCACGGGAAACATCTATAGTTTTCCATGATGGATGTACGTGTATCCCAGATGGCCCAGAACTCCTTATATTCCAAGGGGTTAGAATCAAAAATTATCCAGATTATCATTCGGAGATGATCGCCCGAACTCCCTTTTGGGGGAACTCCCGACCGCAAAAATATACGCCTGTAGAACAGAAAGGACGTATATAGAGGACTGTTTTCCGGTTCCTTTTTGCAGGAAAAGGAGGGGCACTCAATAGGTAATCTGAAATTCACCGAGATCCTCACTCGCATTTGGAGGATTGGTGTAAGTCCATCCGGCGGACGAACTCCTCGAACATGACTTCGGTAATGCCGGGCGGGATGCCCAGGGCGTCGGGGTCGCCGTAATTAAACACGATAAAGCCGCCCTCCGGGGTGCTCCAATGTTCCAAAAGAAGCCGGGCTTCTTCTCGTACCTGCTCCGGGTCTCCTTGGGGCAGGGTGGTTTGGATATCCACGGTGGTTAAAAAGCAGACCTTGCCGCGAAATTGCTGCCCGAACTCCACCAGCCCATACGCCCTGGGCTGCTGCATGTTCAGCACATCCACGCCCAGCTCGATCAATCGGGGCACCAACAGATTGATCCGGCCGCAACTGTGCAGGATGACATGCCAGCCGTGGCTGTGGATCACCTCAAAAAGCTTCCGATACCGGGGGGCGAAGAAATGGTCGAAGATTTTCTGACTGACAAACGGCCCCTTCTGAGTGCCCCAATCGTCGGTCAGAAAGATGCCGTGGATTCGGCCGGGAAATCGACGGGCCAACTCCTCCAGCCGCTCCGCCGTAAACTCCAAAATCATATCCAGCACCTTTTCCACCTTCTCCGGGTGGAAGTAAAAATCTTCCATCACCGCGGCAAACCCCCGGAGCATGTGGAGGCGTTCGATCAGATTGAAATGGCTGGTAACGACGACATAACGGTCCTGGGCCTGCTCCAATAAGGGCGGCAGACGCTCAAAGTAGAACGGGTTCCGGGGATTGGGCGGCCGGTAGGTTTTCAGGGCGGCCCAATCGGCCAACGGATGGCCCACCACCTGGCCCATGTTCTTTTTTTCCGTACGCCGCCAAAGGCACCCCCAATCGTCCGGTGCCGGGTTATCGAAAAACCACCCCGCCTGTGCCCGATCCATCTCCCAAATGTCCCAGACGTCATCCGGCGCCCAGGGCACCACCCGTTGCCAAAACGGAAGCCGAGGCGGACGCTCAAACTCAATGGCCCGCCGAACGATCTCTTTCCGGTCCATGCCGCTGGCTCCTGGAATGCTCGGACGTCGATGAAAATGTTTTCGGTAATATTGTAGCCGAATGAGGAAGTTTATGTGTCCTTCCTGCCCAAGCAGCAGTCCAGGCAATATGGAGTTCTCCTCCTTTCTGGACTGCCGCTTTCAAGGGAATGACACGGAATGGGGCTGGGCAAAATTGCTGCGGCTTCATTCAGCTACAATGTTCCTGCTCGGTTTTTCCCTGCAACTTGGCCGGCCGGGATTTTTCTATTATCTTAGAGGAACCGTTCTATGGGAATTGCAAGGCGGTTGGAATTGCGTCGGAGGGCAGAGCAAATTCAGCGGCCCCCCTGCTTCCATGGATTGGGGGCAGAGGAAGTTGGGCCGGTCCAAAACCGGCGGTGTTGGCAAGGAATTACCGTCCCTCAGTAAGGCGTGCGGAATGAAAGCGGCGTTTTTCACCGGCACTCGGCGGATCGAGATTTTACCGACGGAAGAGCCCCGGCTGGAAGCTGCCCGGCAGGTGCGGGTGCGGGTGGAACGGGTCGGCATATGTGGATCAGATGTTCATTATTACCTCCATGGCCGAATCGGCGACCAACTGCTCCAGTATCCCGCCTCGCTCGGCCATGAGTGCGCCGGCCGGGTCGTGGAAGTAGGCCCAGCGGTCCAGCGTCTGAAAGTGGGCGATCCGGTGGCCATTGATCCGGCGATTGTGTGCGGCCAATGCGATCAGTGCTTGGCCGGTCGGCCGAACACCTGTCGGCAATTGCGGTTTCTAGGCGGCCCTGGGGAAGCGCCCGGCGCCGCGCGGGAGTATCTGGTGTTGCCGGAGGAAAATTGTTTTCCTCTGCCGGCCGGTTTGACCCTGGACCATGCGGTGTTGGCGGAGCCGCTTTCGATTGGGCTTTATGGGGTGCGGCTTGCCCGGCTTACGGCGCAGGAACGGGTGGCCATTTTGGGCTGTGGGCCGATTGGGCTCAGTGTGCTGGTCTGGGTAAAACTTTTGGCCGGCTGCCGGGTCTATGCAACCGATCTGTTGGACGAGCGTTTGGCAGCAGCCCAGCGATGCGGGGCTGAGTGGATCGGCAATGCCCGTCGGCAGGAAACAACCGGCGCCATTTTGCAAGCGGAACCCCTGGGCATCGACTGCGTATTCGAATGTTCCGGTGATGCGGCATGTGTGGCCGAGGGGATTCGGCTGGCCAAACCGGGCGGGCGCATCCTGTGGGTGGGCATCCCGCCGGAAACGGAGGTTCTGGTCCCTGCCCACCTAGCCCGCCGAAAAGAGATCACCATTCAACTGGTCCGCCGCCAGCGGGGCTGCATCCCGCCGGTGCTGGACGCCATGGCCCAGGGCCAACTGGACGTCCGCTGGTGGATCACCCACCGGTATCCTTTAGAACAGATCGACCAAGCATTCGAACTGGCGGCCCACTATGGGGACGGCCTGTTAAAGGCCATCCTCCACCTGCCGGAGTAAAGCGAAGGAAATGAAGGAAATAAGGCCCTATGCCCCTCTCTGGTGCAGAAGGGTCCCCCTTTTTCCGAAAACCTCGATGCCTCTTCCCAAGGAGATTTTTCCATGCACCAAGCCGCCCGAGCCGACAAAACCATCTGGATAGATTGGAGTGCGATTGCATTCTTATGGTTTATGCTCCCCGGGTGGGCGGCTGCCGAAATCGGGGAGCCGACTTCTTCGGAAGGGCTGATCCCGAGTGTTTGTCCGCTGGCGTTCCGATCGGCCATGTCTCTGTTAGGGTTAAGTTTTTTTGAGGCGGGGCCAGCCGTTTCTCCGGGAGCGTTCTGCGCGGCCATGTCTCTGGCAGGGCCCAGTTCTTCTGAAGTGGCGACGGGAACTCCCACTGCTTCGGCCGGGGGAACTGAGGTGGGGTGGGCGGTGGGCGGATGCGGCGGGGCGTATTTTTTGGCTTCGCCCGGCCCGCTGGTCATCGATCTCTATAAACGGGACCTCCATCAGCGGCAAACGGTCACAGAACTGCGGGCCATCTTGGCCGGGCCGGATCGGCGGGTGCTGCAGGAAGTGCGCATTCCGGACGACGGTCTCCGAGGCCCCGGGCCTGGTCCTTGGCAATGGGCCAGATTATTTACAAATGTACAACACAAAGGTATCTACGTCCTGAATATCACCGTCTCCAACGATCGCTATGGCGAAGAAATCGCCTGGGGCTTCCAGACCAACTGCCCGAAGTATGTCGTGGAAACGGCCCGAGGCCACCGGGATGCACCCCATGAGGAACCCCTGGTCCTTCTCTGTCCAGACCAGCCGGGACAGATTGTCTTCCAACCCCGGCCGGGGGAGTTTCATTTAGAGGCCACCGGCCTGCCCAAGGAGGTGCAAACCGTGGAAGTCCGGGATGCCCAGGACCGGTTGGTAGCCGCCGTATCGGTGGACGCTTCGGGCCGGGCTCAGCACCGTTTCCCAGGCGACAAACACCGTCCAAACACCCCTTGGCGGATTCTGTTGCCCAAACAGCAAGGCACCCTCCATGTGGACGGCCTGACACGTTGGCAGCCCGACGACCCAGCCCCCCACATCGCCTGCTGGACCCCGGAACCCAGAAGCTGGTTTTCCTGGCTGGAAAACCGTTGGCTGCTCACGCCGTATCGGCGCTTGGTGTACGGCCAGCCGGGCCACCAAGGCACCCTGCGCTTTGAAATCCATAATAACGCCCCCCGGCCTAGAAAAATCCAGCTCACCCTGGAGGTGGCTGATCTCCATGGCCCGGAAAGCAGCCCGCCGGCAGGCGCCGACACGCCGACAGCCAGAGGACCGTCCCCAGCCGCCGCCAGGCCAGCAGCCAGAGGACCTACGGCAGCCCCTGGGAGTACGGACGCCGGGAAGACGCTGACGCTCAGAGGCACGCCCGCAGTGGGCGGGGCACCAACAGCCGGTTTGGTTCGGCTCAGCCGGTCCAGTGTGGAACTGGGTTCTCGGCAGGCAGAGGAAGTTTTACTCCATTACACTATCCCATCCAACGGCCAGGTGGAATATTTTCTCCGGGTGCGACCGGAAGATGATCCGGATTTTTCCACCTATTCGTCGATCCGGTTGATTGCCGGGCAGGCCCCCTGTCAAAAGCCTCTGCAACTGCCTCTGCTCCTAAAACCCTACGAGCACGAAAACGAGCAGCTCGGCTATTTGCCCTCCTATCCGTTGGATGGTCAGCCGTACTTCGATATGGAGAATCGGCCCTGGGTGGTTTCTGGCGGTGGGTTGGCCACGTGCCGCCAAGGCCGATGGCAGTGGGAGGAACTTGGGAAGTGGGTGGCCCGGCGGGCGCCGGACTTGGCCGGCAAAAGGGTTTCTTCGCTTACCAGCAAGGTGGCCTTCGACCGGGACAATCACCTCTATCTGGTAGCGCGGGTGGGCGATCAAGCCGGCCTGCTTCACTCGGACGATGGGGGACAAAGTTTTACTTTCCATGCACTCCCGCCCCCTGGCGCACAAGCCGCCGCCGAAGGACAGGAAACCTTTGATATGGAAGAATTTACAGGCCATAATGTGCCGGACGGTCCGCCGCCCATCCTCCGATATCGGCTGATCGGCCGGGATCCACAGCATTTTTGGCGCTGGATTCACACCCTGGAACTGATCGTGGCCGACAAAAAACAGGACCGCCTGGAGTTCCATCCGCCGGTGCTAGTCAGTCGCCAATGCATTGGTCTGTCCGCCCATTCCGGCATTCCCAGTTCGGTTGTATCTGGCCGGGGGCGGGTGCATCTGGTTTGGGCCGAGGCCACCGATCCGGCAGAGAAGGTGCCGGGCGTGCCTACCTATGTGGCTACGTATGATCGGCGCAGCCGCCAACTGAGCAAACCGGTGCTGGTGAGCTACGGCCCGCCGCCCAACGATGTCCATAATTCGCCCAGCATCACCATGGATAGCCGGGGGTTTTTACACGTTTTGTGCGGCACGCATAACCGCCCGTTCCCTTATGCCCGCTCCTTGCAGCCGAACGACACTACCGGCGGCTGGACCGAAGCGAAAGTAGTCGGCGAGGGACTGGGACAAACGTATATTGGCATGGTGTGTGGGAAAGATGATTCTTTGTGCATTTCCTATCGGCTCTGGCAGTGGGGGAAACCACCGCATCCCCTGGCCAGCTATGCCGCCCTGGCCTTCCAGCGGAAACCGGCCGACGGCCCCTGGCAGTTGCCCCAAATCCTGGTTGTGCCGCCTTTTTCGGAATATAGCGTGTATCGACATCGGCTGACCATCGACCGCCAAGGCCGACTGTTCCTTCTCTATGATTATTGGTCCACCCATTGGTTCTACCGGAACGATCAGCGGGAAGGCCGCCGAGCACTTTGGGTCTCCTCCGATTCCGGCCAAACCTGGCGACTGGCCTCCGGCGAAGACCTGTGGCCAAAAGACCGATAGTTTGACTGTATCTCCCCCTCCGGCCCCTACCAGTTGGAGGGCTAATCGGATCGTATTTTCGCCGGGGAATAGACGCACTCAATGTGAGTTTAGGCAATTTGGAAAATCTAGATCAATTCTGGCTAGAATAAAAACCGACCGGACTGGATTCCATGCTTAAACTCTCTCCCCAGCTCGGGCCCCCTCCTTTGGAGGAGCCAGCCGGGGAGATACAGTCAAAATAGAAACCCGCTGGGCCCTGGCCGGTGACGGAATCCGGAGCAAAAAAGAGCCCATTGGAAACTCACCCGGCCCTAGCGCTTGGAGGAAGAAAGCCCTCCGGACAATGACACCACCCGGCATCTCCGGTTTGGATGGGAGGGTTGGATATGGGTGGATATGTGCCGGGAGGAGGAGGGGTTCCATGCTTTGACGGGCGGGGACGGGAAATGTCTTATGGGATTTTATCGGCGGCCGAGCAGTTGACGGGCCACCTGCAAGGCGGCGGCAAAAGCGGGGTCTTCCTCCGTGGCGTTGCTAGCGGCCGCGAAAGCGGCTTCCGGGCTGGCCGGGCCAGGCAAGGCCGGTCGTTGGCCGCCGCCGGCAGAATCCGCGGTACCTGCTGCTTTGCCTGCAGGAACCCACCCGGAACTAACGGCCGCCGGCCTGGCCCCCAGCACTGGTCCAGGCCCACCCGATGTGCCTGTCTCCACGGGAATCCGGGCCGTCCGATGGACCAGGATATCCGGCTCGATGCCGATTCGATTGAATGATTGTCCATTAGGTGAATAAAATCTAGCTGTGGTTAGACGTATCCCTGTACCTGCCCAGTTGAGCGGGAAGATGCCCTGGACCGAGCCTTTGCCGTAGGTGCGCTGTCCGACCAGGGTGCCTCGGCGGTGATCGCGGATGGCGCCGGCGAAGATTTCGGCAGCGCTGGCGCTTTCCTGATCCACCAGCACGACCAACGGCATCCGCCAGGTACCTGCTTGGTGCGCCGTGTAGATAAAATCCTCCTGGGGGCTTCGGCCCCGGGTGGAGACGATCACGCCCTGATCGATGAACTTATCGGCCACTTCGACGGCTGTGGATAAAAGACCACCCGGATTGCCCCGGACATCCACAATCAGACTTCGCATCCCTTGGCGGTATAAATCCCAAAGCACCGCTTCCAGATCTCGGGCGGTGGTTTTTTGGAAGCAGGCCAATTTGATGTAGGCGACGCCCAGTTCCGGGTCGGCAAGGCGGGCCTGTTCGATGCTGGGCACTTCCACCCGGCGGCGGCGGAGCTGGACTTGCCGCGGCGGCTGGCCCGGCGTCTGAACCGTCAGTTCGGCCAAGCTGCCTTCGGGGCCCTGCAACAGATCGGCGGCCTGTTCGGTCGTAAGGCCCAAGGTGCTTTGGTTGCCGACGGCCAAAATCCAATCCCCGGCGCGCAGCCCGCCTTCTTGTGCCGGACTGCCGGGCACGACCCGCACAATCCGCAGTTTTCCGGCCTCCGCCTTCAACTCTACGCCTAGGCCTACAAAGTTCCCCTCGATCTGCGAATAGATTTCTTCCAATTGGGTGGGCGTCAGGAAGGCGGAATACGGATCGAGCGTGTTCGTTACCCCGCATAGGCATTCCAAAACGACCGTCGTGGGCGGCAAACCCAGCTGTTGGTACGCCAGGTCAGCAATAGATCGGACCGCCTGCCAGGCTGCGGTACGGCTCTCGATCTGCTGTTGGCTCAGCAGGGTCCGCAGGGTTTGGCGAAATTCTGCCAATCGGGTCGGGGGCAGACCGGCCAAATACCGATTCACAAACGCGGGCTGGCTCAACGCCACTTCCAAATCCGCTGCCCCCCGCTCGACCAAATCTTTCCAACGAAACGTATCTACATAATGGGCTTGAATCTTCTGCAGCACCTCGTTGTAAAGGCCCAACGCCTCCTGGGGAGAAAGCGACTCTAGGAGCCGCAAAAAGCTCCGGTCGCTGTACCGACGCACCAGGTCATAATGCAATCGGGCCAATTCATACCGGCGTAAAAGACTCGGATCGGTCGGATAACTGCGCAGGGCCTCTTCATAATGCAATAGGGCATCGCCCCACCGGCCCTCCGATTCCAATTGGAAGCCGCGGCGCAACAGATCCTGCAGGGCACGGCTGGGATCAGCAAGAACCGGGGCAGGCGGCGCTGGCTGAACCTGCGGCGGCGTCAACGGTACCGCCTGGCCAGGAACATGCTGCCCTGGTGGCAGAAGCACCGGCCCCTGCTGCGCTAGGCCCTCCGGCAGGCCCACCAGGCCCAGCAGCAGCCCCCCCACAACCGCCCACCAACAACCACAAAAGTTTTTGCGGTGCATGGACACGCCGCCGTCGAAGAAGCCATCCTTGCTTGCAGAAAATTGCCTCCTTAATATACCTCATGAAAATTCCCCAGGCAAAAAAATCCTCTCCTTTCTCCGCACATTTCTTTGCTACATCTATTACGATCCGAACCTCGAAGTCGGTTTACATCGCTCGGCACGCAAACAAAGAAATTGCCAAACATATCGAAAATACTAACTTCGACGGCGGCACCGAATCTGCCAAGGCGAACCCCCCCACCCATTGGCCAACGCAAATGCCGGAGAGCATCAAGCAGAGCTGCCCCTGGGAGCCCCCGGCTCCGCCCCCTAAGGGGTCCGAAGCCATCAGCAATTCAGCTTGGTGAGGCGGAAGTGCGTCGGGCCATGGCATTCCCATCGACTCCAAACCTATCGGCGATCCACCCTCTCCCGGCGCTCCGGCGGCAAAAACCAACAAAGCGGCAAACTTCTCCACCAGGGGGCCTTGCCTGAACTCCGTCAGAATGGTAAACTACCCTCACCTTTGTCCAACGGCTTTCGGAAAATCGGTGTTTGGGAAGCCGGTGCGTTTCTGCAGGATGAGAAAGGACAACCCGTGGGAGTCAAAAAGAGTGGAAAAGGACGTCGCAAAGTAGGCCGGAAAAAACGTCGCCTCCGCTCCAAAATTCGCCATCGAAAGAAATAGAAGGGATGCCAGGGCCATCCTCGGAAGGGCCGGAAAATCCGGGTTTCGGGGTTTCTAATTTGACTGGATCCCCCCGGCCAGGCCCCTACCATTTGTAGGGGGTAAAAATTAGCTCGAAGACCATATTGGGAGAGTGGCTCCCGGTGGATCCAGTCAAGCTAAGAGGCTGTCCTGAAATTGGCAACCGGGGGCCCCCAAACGGTTTTTAAAACCTTCAAGTTTCCCGAAATGCGCATTGGATGGGGTTTGGGCATTCCGGGGGCCGCTGGGTGGTGGTACCCTCCGGCTAAAAACGGAATTGCAGGCCAGCCTTCAAGGCCCCGGCAGCCTGGCGTTATGCATTCCGGTCTAAATCCCGCTTCAGCCGAAGGGGCCTTTCCGTCTGCGCAGACTTTGACCGCCAGAGCGCGGTCCTCAGCAGGTCTTGGCATGCTGGGCGAAGAGTCTGCGCCGGTGGATGCCGGACCGGTGTCTTACGGTTCCGCCGCTGCGGGATCTGGGGCAGGGTGATTTGTCGGATGGGCGTTTTGGGCTTCTTTATTGCCGTTGGCCTCGGCCGGAATGCGTTTGACTGCCACCAGCGTGTCGCCCTCTTCCAGGGTCATGATCCGCACGCCCATGGTGTTCCGGCCGCGTAGCGGAATATCGGCCACCGGGATGCGCTGGATTTTGCCTCGGGCGGTGATCATCATGACTTCATCTTCATCCCGGACCCGGACGATGCCGATGACCGGGCCGTTGCGGGGCACCGTCTTAATATCCCGCAAACCCCGTCCACCCCGGCGCTGGGTACGGTAGGATCGAGCCGAAGAGCGATCCTCCCCGGCTTCGGCCACTTCGTCAGCCATTTCAGATTCTTCCCCTTCAGATTCGGCCATTTCAGATTCTTCCAATTCAGATTCTTCCATTTCGGCCAACTTGGCGAAGGCCGAACCGGTTCCGCCAGCGTCCGACGCAGCTTTGCTCTCGGCGAGCGCTTCTTGGACGGGGACTTCTTCGTCCGGGAGTTCTTCCTCATCAGGCAGCGGCGCTTGATCGGGCATGTCCGGGGCATTGGGTCCAAACGGCGTGCGTTTGCCGTAGCCGTTGGCGCAAACGGTCAGCAACTGCCCCTCCGGATCGGCCACCACCATGCCGACGACCTGGTCATCGGGGGCCAGGCGGATGCCTTTGACGCCGGTGGCCGCCCGTCCCATCGGACGGACATCCGTGTGTTTGAAGCGGATGGCCATTCCCTTGGCGGTGGCCAGCACAAGTTCATCCCCCGGCCCGGCCACCACCACATCCACCAACTCATCCCCCGGCCGGAGTTTAATGGCGATGATGCCGGCGCGAGTGGGTCGGCCATAGGCGGCCAAATCCGTCTTTTTCACCAAACCCCGGGCCGTAGCCATGATCAGATAATGGTCCGGCCGGTCAAAGTCGCGCACCGCCCGGCAATCGGCCACCTTTTCGCCCTCCGCCAAATTCAACAGATTGACGATGGCCCGACCGCGGCTGTCCCGCGGCAACTGCGGCAGATCATACACCTTCCGCCAATACACCCGGCCCAAATTGGTAAAAAACATCAGATAATCATGCGTACTGGCCACAAAAAGATGGGCGATTGGGTCTTCCTCGTCGGTCCGCGCGCCGGTCAGCCCTTTGCCGCCACGACGCTGCGCCCGATAGGCATGAATCGGCGTCCGCTTGATATACCCCTTGGAACTGATGGAAACGACCATCATCTCCTCTTCGATGAGGTCTTCCATGTCGATCGGGCCGACCTCCTCGTCGGTAATTTCCGTGCGCCGCGGATCGCCAAACCGCCGCTTCAACTCCAAACAATCCTCCCGGATGATCTCCAGGATGTTCCGGCGATCGGAAAGGATACGGAGATACTCGGCGATATCGGCCAAAAGCCCCCGGTGCTCTTCAGAAAGCCGTTCTTGTTCCAGGTGGACCAATTGGCCTAGGGTCATGCGGAGGATGGCATCGGCCTGGACAGGTGTAAGCTGATAGGTTTCCGCCTGGCCCCGTTCTTTCACAAAAAGCGAAAACCCTTCTTCGCCCAAGGCCCGCCGCAACATGGCCGCCGGACAGGCAATCTGCATGAGCCGCTGTTTGGCCTCCGCCTGGGTGGATGAGGTCCGGATCGTCCGAATCACCTCGTCCAAATTGGCCAGGGCAATCAGCAACCCTTCCACGGTGTGTTTGCGTTGGCGGGCCTTGTGCAGCAGGTACTGCGTGCGCCGACGGATCACGGACTCCCGATGCCGGATAAACTCCTCAATCAGCCCCTTGAACGAAAGAATCCGTGGCTTTCCGTCCACCAATGCCAAAAAAATCAGCGAAAATGTATCCTGCAGCGGCGTATATTGATAGAGCTGATTCAGCACGATTTCCGGATCGGCTTCTCGCTTCAGATCGATGACCAAGCGGACCGGCTCTTCCAGATCGCTTTCGTTGCGGATGGCGGCGATGCCGGGGATTTTGCCCTCGGCGGCCACTTCATGGATTTTTTCTTCGATCCGGTCTCGCACCTGCTGATAAGGGATTTCGGAAATGATGATGCGGAACCGGCCGCCGTGCACTTCTTCGATCCGGGCGCGGGCACGGACCACAATGGTTCCTCGGCCGGTGGTGTAGCCCAGCCGGATGCCTTCCCGTCCGCAGATGATGCCGCCGGTAGGAAAATCAGGACCTGGACAAATCTCCAATAGCTCGTCCACCGTCACCTCCGGGTCCTCAATGACCCGAATGATCGCATCGCAAATCTCCGCCACATTGTGCGGCGGGATCGACGTGGCCATGCCCACCGCAATCCCCTGCGACCCGTTGGCCAACAGATTCGGAAACTTCGACGGCAGGACGACCGGCTCCTGGCCCTTTTCGTCGTAGGTGGGCACAAAATCCACCGTGTCCTTGTCCAAGTCTTCTAGCATCAAGGCGGCAATCGACGAGAGCCGGGCTTCCGTGTATCGCATGGCCGCCGCCGGAAGCCCCGCAATCGACCCGAAATTCCCCTGCTTATCCACCAGCGGATACCGCGTGTTCCACTCCTGCCCCATCCGCACCAGGGTCGGATAGATGGCCTGGTCGCCGTGGGGATGGTAGCGCTTCATGGTTTCGCCGACGATACCGGCACACTTGGAGGTGGCTGCCGTGGGCGTCAGCCCCAGGTCCTGCATCGCCACCAGAATCCGCCGCTGGGACGGCTTCAGCCCATCCCGAACATCCGGCAGCGCCCGGCTGACGATCACGCTCATCGCATAGGTCAGATAGCTTTCTTTGAGTTCTTCTTCGATGGGCTGTTCGATGAGCCGGGCTGCCAGCACCACCGGACCTTGACCGGACGAGGCGGCCCCTTCCGGCCCAGCACCCATAGGCTCGCCGTTGCCTGAGCGGCCACTGTCAGGCCCAGAAGCATTCGGCTGTTCCGGCAAATCCGTATCGTTGGCCAAGGGGGATTCCTTTCATCCGCAAAACACCACCCCTCATCAGCACAATACCTATCCCCCGCAGCATCGGGAGGCAGAAACGTCTGACGCATCCCTCGGCCTATCCGAGCCGAACGAAGCCACCAGCGGGGTCCTCCCAACGCCCCTGTGGGACTGCGAACGTTCCGTCCGCTTCCCAGGAGCGTTAGAGCCCCCTTCCCGCTGCTGTAGGGGGACTCTCCTCAGCAGGGCAGAATCTCGTTAATATAGCGGAAAGAAGTTCCGGGTTCAATGCCGGTAGGTTTACAGTTTTACTTTTCTGTGTATTCTTTGTGTTTTTCCCAAGTTTGCCAATCTGGCTATTTTCTTCTGTCAGATGGAACTCGGGGATGGGAGGGTGTTCGGCCATGATCATCGGTGTGCCAAAAGAGATCAAACAAGATGAATACCGGGTAGGGATTCTTCCGGTAGGGGTAGACGAACTAACCCGTGCAGGGCACAAAGTGCTCATCGAAGCGGGGGCGGGGCTAGGCTCCGGCATCTCCGACCAGGAGTACCTCCAGCACGGAGCCGAACTAGTCCCTTCCGCCCAGCAAATCTATGCCCGCGCCGAGATGATTCTGAAAGTCAAAGAACCGCAGCCGGAGGAGCTCGCCCTGCTCCAACCGGGCCAAATTGTCTTCGCCTATTTCCATTTTGCTGCGGATCGCCAATTGACCGAGCGTTTTTTAGCCAGCGGGGCTACTGCCGTCGCTTATGAAACGCTGCGGGATAGCCGCGGCCGGTTGCCCTTGCTAATCCCGATGAGCGAAGTGGCCGGCCGAATGAGCATCCAGGAAGGGGCCAAATACCTAGAGCGGCCCCAAATGGGCCGGGGTATCCTCCTGGGTGGTGTGCCGGGCGTGCCACCAGCCGAAGTCCTCATCTTAGGCGGCGGAGTGGTTGGTTCCAATGCCGCCAAAGTGGCCGCCGGCTTCGGCGCTACGATCTGGATTTTGGACATTGACCTGGATCGGCTCCGGTATCTGGACGACATCATGCCGCCTAATGTGGTCGAAGTCTTCTGCGACCGGCACACGCTCCTGGAACTCCTGCCCAGGGCCGATCTAGTGATTGGGGCGGTTCTGGTTCCGGGAGCCAAAACCCCGGTGCTCATCCGGGCCGAAGACCTCCGCCGGATGAAACCCGGGGCCGTGATTGTCGATGTCGCCATCGACCAGGGCGGTTGTGTGGAAACCAGTCGGCCCACCACCCATCGTAATCCCACCTTCATGGTGGACGAGGTGGTGCACTACTGTGTAACGAACATGCCTGGGGCGGTTGGCCGCACCAGCACCTTTGCCCTCTGCAATGTCACCCTGCCCTGGGCCTTGCAGATTGCCAATTTGGGTCTGCCCCGGGCTGCGGAGCGATTGCCGCCGATTGCCTCGGCCATCAACATCTACCAAGGCCAACTGACCAACCGGGCGGTGGCCGAGACCTTCGGCCTGCCATATAACCCCCGCTTTGAAGCCGCCTGAAAATCGAGGGGAAGCTATTGATGTTCGCAAATTGGAAAATTGGTTATTGGTAATTTGGAAAACTGGTAACACGAGAGCCGACTGGCGAGGGCCGATGTGTCACTGCTGCCTAATTTGACTGTATCTACTCGGCCGGGTCCTTACCAGATGTAGGGGCGAAAAATCGGATCGAACACCACAGATTGTGGGCATAGTTCCCGGTAGATACAGTCAAGCTAAGTAGCAGTCCAGGGCCGGTCGGTTTTCGACTACCTGGAGTGGCGGACTGACGATTTCGGGGCGGAGATAAGAGACCACGCCCCTTGCCCGCCCAACTTACGGTGAACCGGCCTGGCACACCAAGGGAAGAGACGGAGTGCTCGATTCGGCTAAAGTGATCCCCAAAAAGAAACCCCCAAGCGACCCCGACGGGATTTGAACCCGTGTTACGGGCTTGAAAGGCCCGTGTCCTAACCTGGCTAGACGACGGGGCCACAAGTACTAAATGGCGCAAGGGCCATCCCAGCGATGGTTCCCTGAATACCTCCCTCCGGCCCGAGGCGGTCTCTGGGTTTTGCGAAGATGGATAAAAAACAAAATCCCCCGGTTTATCTGGGGGATAGATTCTCCAATTATATACTCTAAGTGAGGAAAATTGGTCAAGGCCCCCCAGCGGGCGAATCCCATTTATCCCCTCTCCGGCCGATCCTCCAAGAGGCTGTCCCGAAATTGCCTTCCGGAGGCCTCACCGGGTATTTCCCAATCGCTTTGCCTTATCAAACTCCCATTTTGGGGGGTTTTTCGAGGAGGGAGGCACAGGATGGGCGTCTCTCCCGCCTAAAAACGGAATTTCGGAACAGCCTCTAAAGCTGGCAAACTGGAAAAAATCCCCTCCCCTGGCAAATACGCCATAACCTGGGATACCTCCCACCCGTTTGGCGTCCGCCCCAGAAACTTGGAAAAGGGAGCATAAATCCCCCATCAGTTGAATTTACCGAAAGCTGCTCCGTTTAGGAATCCGGGGGCCAGCCCACGTGCTCCCCACTCCATTGCCCGGGCCATGGACAGAGAGAATAAATGGAAAATAGAAAATGAAGAGGTCAAAAAATGGGGGAAGATCACCTCTCTCCTTTGCCGAACCGACTCTTCTTTCCGGAACGTCTTTCCTTTGCCGAGCTGCCTCTCCTTCGGCGGAACTTCGTTTGCGGAACCGAACCAGGCCGTCCCGGCCCCCAGGGGTATTTTCCGCCAAAAAACCGGCTCTTTATCGGGTCCCAGAGGCTGTCCCGAAATTATCCCATCAGGGGTGTTGGCCAACCTGCCGAGGCCGCCCATCCCGTTCCTAAAACCCTACCAAAACCGGGGTTTTCCGGGATCATCTGGCTCCCGACGGGAACCGCTCGGATAGGGCACAACGGATTTTCGGGACAGCCTCTCAGAGAAAAGCTCACCTTTTGCCATTTTCCCTGCCTCTTTGGGTTCTCGGAAGTCACAACCAACCTCCTTTGGGGGAATTTCTTTCTCCTACCGCCACGCTTTCAAAGAGTGAGGGCATTTCCCCGATGGTGGGTACCGCAAGATGGCAAAAGTCGAGAGAAGGCCTCGGGCAAAAAGAAAATCTCCTGACCCTTGGGGAAGCCAGGAGATTTCAAGCGTTTGGGAAAATAGCGGTTCCGAACCGGGCGGAAAAGCTCAGCCTGGCCTTTCCGGAGGGTCCTTAGGAGGGATTGGAGGGCGGGGTGGGGGAGGTGGGTTTATTGGCTGCTTCCGCTTGGCTTCGCCGGATCGCCTCAAACACCTCTCGGCGGTGCACGGGGATTTCTTTCGGGGCTTCGACCCCTAAGCGCACCTTGTCCCCGCGGATGTCCACCACCACGATCGTAATGTCATCGTTGATGACAATACTCTCGTTTTTCTTGCGCGACAGGACTAACATACGGCGTTCCTTCCTTTCTTGGACTGGGGTTCCCCCGGCCAACCCTTTGGAGGCGGAAATAAAACCAGGTTGTACAGGGAACCTCTCTTCAATTTGAGCATACTCTGCCAATCTTTTCTAGTCAAGCAATTCTCCCCCAGTCCTCTATATTTCCACCTTTGACAACCAAACTCTCCGAAACAAAACCCCTATAACGGGGGGAACCCATTGGCCATCACCCCCCTGCCAGGCCAAAAGTTTTTGTCTTTATCCCCTCCAGCGAGGGAGGTAAGAGGAATAACGGCCATTTCCCCTTCAAAATATACGGGGGGCGTCACCCCCTCTATCCAGACACCCCCCCTCAAGGCAGGGGGGGCCCCTTTTTCAGGTCTCCCCAGTCCCTCCGATTTCTTTTTTTCTCCTGTTTTTTTCCCGGTTTCCATGGCGCCAAAGGAAGTCCCATCTTCCGGTCGTCTTGGGCTTCTGGAACTCCAAGGAGATTAAAATCTTACGCCTATTCATATTCTATCCCATCCCGATTGTCAGGGGTATCTCCGGTTGGCAGAAAAGCGGCACATACTGACCGAGTGCCTGAACGGGAGGAGAAGCATTTTATCAAGACGAGAGCCCTTCCAGAAAGCCTGGAAAGGGGAGAGTCGGAAACGGTTCACCCAAATGGAATTGATCTTCCGGGGAGGCAAAACCCCCGGAGAGAGTAGGGGGATGGGACCGGCTACCGGCTCCCGAAAGGCCCTCCGTTATCCGATGAGGCCATTTATTTCGCAGGAATAACTCGAAAAGGGTATTTGAAAATAGTATGAAAGTAGTATTTTTAAATATTTTGAGTTATATGAAACCCCCTAAAAGTATTGATTTTCTGGACGGGGGTGCTAGAAAATCGGCCCATCTCCTGGTTATACTAAAAAGGGTACGTATCGGTGAGGAGTATGCTCCATTGCTTCCAGGAAGGTGCCTCTACCGATCCCCTCAGGTAATGCCCCTAATCTACCAAGACATCAACCGGTTCTTGCCATATCAGGATGGCTAGAGGCTGTCCCGAACATTGCGTTTTTTAGCCAGGATGTACGACCCACGGACGGCCCCAGAGTGCCAAAACCCTAGAAACCGGGATTCTGGTTAGACAGAACGATTTGGAAAAGGGCCTGGTGCCGCCGCCGGGGTGTCCATTTCGTAACAGTCTCTTAGACCTCCGCCCGCCGGTACACCCAAACGTCTTAGGAGGGGTCCGGTGTGCCTGGCTTGGGGGGGTAGGGCCTTGCAGAGACTGTGCCGGGGTTGGAAATCTACAGTTTGCTCCCGTAGGAGGAGAGTGCCATGACGGTTACTGTTCCCGTGCGCAGGCCGGTAGAGGAGTTGCCCGAGGCGTTAAAACCGCTTCGGGAGCGGATTTTATCCAATTTGACTATGTTAGCCCGGCTTCCTGCGCCTCCCGGTCGAGAGCAGGACCGGGTGCAATTTTTGTTGGATCGGTTTTTGGAAGCGGGGTTAACGGACGCGACCACGGATGAGATTGGCAATGCGGTCGGCCGGATTCGCGGCCGACGGGGCAACCGCACCATTTTGGTGGTATCGCATTTGGACGATATTGTCCGGTCCGGCACGGAGCATGAGATCACGGTACGGGCCGACCGGGTGATCGGACCGGGCGTGAGCGACAATGCGCTGGGGGCGGCCGTGGTGGCCATATTGCCCACCATACTGGAACATCTGAACATTGAACTAAATTCCAACTTGATCCTGTTGGGATCGATCCTTTCGTTAGAACGGGGCAATCACCGAGGAATTCGGTTCTTTTTGGATCAATATCCGGAGGATATTCATTTCGGCATCTGTGTGGAAGGAATCGAACTAGGGCGCTTGGATTTCTTTTCGATCGCCACGGCCCGGGCGGATCTGGTCTGTCAGGTTCGCAACGGCGGCGCCCCAAGCCGGCCTTATGGATCAGAAAGCGCCCTGGTGGTCTTGAACCAGATTATCAACCGGATTTTAGGGATTCCGGTGCCGGTCCGCCCTTATACGGTGATCCGGATGGGAAAACTCCGGGCGGGGGTCTCCTATGATACGGAGCCCACGCGGGCTCTGTTGGGCCTGGAAATCGTCAGCCATGAAGATGACCAGGTGGATCGCATCCTCCGGGAGATCGAGGCGATCTGTTTTGAGATGTCGGCCCGTCATGCGGTGGAGGCCAAACTGGACGTGTTTTTCCGAACCCGTGCCGCGGGGATTCCGTTTGGGCATCGGCTGGTCACCAGCAGCATTGAGGTGATGCGGAAGCTGGGGATCGAGCCGGACCAAAGACATACCCCTTCTGAGGTCTCCGAGATGATTGCTCGGGATATCCCGGCGGTTACGTTGGGGATTACCCGGGGCCGAAAACATCAGCGTCCGAAGCCGGACTATGTGCTCATTGAGCCGATCTTGCGGGGGGTGGCTCAGGTGGTAGGTGTTCTTTTGGCCATAGATTCGGGAGCATGCGATGGCATCTGAAGATTGGCTGCAACGACGAACATTCCACCATACGAACTTTTCGGATATCCGTTGGCTCTTGCAGCACAAAGAGCGCCAGGGCCTTACCATCTCCTTGTGTCTGCCCACCTATAATGAAGAAAAGACCATCGGCCAGGAGATCGTCATCTTCAAAGCGGAGCTCATGGATCGATTTCCGCTGTTGGACGAAATTGCGGTGATTGATTCTGGCAGTACGGATAAGACCTGTCAGATTGCCGCCGAGTTCGGCGCCGATGTGTATATTGCTTCCGAGCACCTGAGCGAATACGGTCATTATCGCGGCAAAGGGGAAAACCTGTGGAAGGCTCTGTATCTGTTGCGGGGGGATATCATTGTGTATGTGGATACGGACATCGCCAACATCCATCCCCGGTTTGTCTATGGGCTGGTCGGGCCGCTGCTGGTGAATCCGGAAGTGCATTACGTGAAGGCATTTTACGATCGGCCGATCGCTCATTCGAGGCAACTCCGTCCGACCGGCGGGGGGCGGGTTACTGAAATTTTGATCCGCCCCCTGTTTAGCCTCTTCTACCCAGAACTGACGGCCATCTTGCAACCGCTTTCCGGCCAATATGCTGGCCGACGCAGCATCCTGGAGCAAATTCCGTTTCCCGTCGGCTATGGCGTGGAAACGGCCATGCTGATCGACATTTATCAGCACCTCGGCATGGAAGCTTTTGCACAGACGGATCTGGCTTGCCTGATCCATCGGAATCAGGATACGGTTGCCCTGGGACGAATGGCGTTTGGCGTGGCTAGGGTGTTTTTGTCCAGACTTCGGCGGGATGGCAAAATCCACTACGAAGGCCAACTGCCCACCCTGATGCGCCAATTCGAGTTTGCCGACGGCAACTACCGACTCCGAGAATACACCATCGAAGAAATCGAACGACCGCCCATGATCCAAGTGGAAGCCTACCGGCAAAAATTTTACCCACAAAAAGAGCCTTCCTCGGCGCAGGAGCTCCCTCCCCTGTCGCCTCCCTCCGAACAACTCAGCGGCGAAACGGTGTAACGCTCAGGGGGAGTGGGACTTCGGATATATGTACAAATGTTACCTAAATGGCGATATCGGCTGGGCGGCGGAGGGGCTTTTCTAGATGGACTGGATCCACGGAAGTGAGCCCCACAATCGGTGGGGTGCAAGCCGGCATTTCCCCCTACAAGTTGTAGGGGCCAGGCCGGTTGGATACAGTCAAACTACCCTATTGGCCGAGCCGGCAAACCAGCAGTAACAGTCCGTTTCGTGCAAAGCGGTTATCCTTGTTGGTCGGTGGCCGGGGGCCAGAGCTTTTCCAATGCCCGGACCTGTTGGATTCGGCAGGCAGTCTTCCAGGGGCAGTTCCGGGTGCAGTTCGGATCGGGATTAAAGACAGGGAATTGTCCGTTCCGAATGGCCCCTACCAGGCGGAAAACCGTATGAAGAGTGGTAATGTGTATATATTTCCATTCTTCGGTGGGTCGGAGGCTCCCGTCTTTTATCCTGGCAGCGACAAAACCGCTGAGCGGGCTTTTTCTGCCAGCCGCCTGGATCCTCCAATACCCGGCAAACCAAGGTTGGGCCTGCTGGTCGGCCAAAATCACCTGCCGGGCCGCCAACACATATAAAGGCAATTGCACCAGCGTGCCCCGTTGGAGAGCCTCCTGAAGGTTTTTTGCGCCCTTTTTGGAAGAAGGCCAACCGGCCTGTCCCGTCTTGTAATCCAGGATATTGAAGACCATCTGGCCGGCGACCCGGCCCAGGTCGATCCGGTCAATTCGGCCGGAAATCCGCACTTTGGGTAGGTCGACTTCCGTCGGCTGCGGCAGCGTCAACTCCAACGGAGGATACGCCCCCGCCGGTAGGGGCTCCCCCAAACCCGTCTGCTCCGTGTTGGCCGATGTGGCCCGGCCAAAGGCCACTTCAAAATAGCTGGGTTTGGGTTTTTGGGTAAAATCGGCCCACTGTGTATCTTGGTCATAATTTTGGTGGCAGCGTCGGTAGTCGGCCAACCATTGGCGGATCCGACGGCGGTGAACCTCCTGCATGGCGGCCCGCACAGGTTCAGGCGGCTTGTGGGCAAAAGCGGCTTCGATGACCTGGTGAAGTAATGTCTGCCATTCGGGTTCTTCCAGTTCGGTAGGCGAGGCGGCCCGGCCAAGGCGCTGGTTGACCCGCCGATGCACCTCCGCCAAAATCTGATGCGTCCACCGCCCCCGTTCCGCCTCATCCTCTTCCAATTCTAATTCCTCCGGCGGCTCCAGCCGAAGTACCTCTTCCATGAAAAACCGAAACGGACATTGGGCATATTTTTCCAGGGCGGTGGCCGAATAGATACATTCCGGCCCAAACCGCTGCTGAAGGGCCGCCAAACCGGCCGCCGTTTGGAACATACCCTCTCCCGGGCCGAAGGAATCCACCTGGCTTCGATCGGCGATCAGGCGCACGGCGGCCAGGATGTTTTCTGCCAGGCTCCATCTTTCTTCCGCCACACAGCCTGGTGATGTCGGCTCCCGGGCTAGGGGCTCACATAGGCTCCTGGCGTCGGCATGAGAGCCTTTTTTGGCCGCCTGCCAACCAACCCCCCCTTCTTCTCCTGCTTGGGCCGATCGGATAGGGGCTTGCTCGGGCAGGCTGGTGCCGGGGGCTGCCAGGGTCGGGAGTTGGGCCGGCAAGGGAGGAACTCGCATAGGCTGGCTAGGAGCTTGCACAGGCAGGGCGGAGCCTTGGGCTGTTTCTGCCTGCACCAGGCCGGCCAGAAGATCCACCTGGCCCTGCAAGGCCTCGGCCATGGCCCGGAGGCGAAAATCCCGGGCAGCAAGGGGCATCGGCTCGGCCGGAATGGGCCGAAGTTCAAAAAGCTCCTTCTTTTCTATTTGGCCCGGTCCGCACACGGCTTCCAATTCGTCCAGGTAGGGGCTGGGGGCCAACGGCTGAGCCGACTCGTCCAGTCCCGGATAACTCAGCACCAGCCGCCGAGTGGCCCGGGTAATGGCCTCGTAAAAAAGCAACATTTCTTCACAGGTCCGATCCTGCCGCCGAGCCAACGGCAGGTTCTGTTCGATCAGGTGCTGGATTTCCTGTTCGGTATAAAAGCGATCGGCTGGTTCGGGCAGCGGAAAGGCCTTTTCCGACAGTCCCGCCAAAAACACATAAGGCGCCCGCAGCGGCCGGGCCGTCCACACCGAAAGCACCCGGACCCGACCTGCTTCCATGGTCCGGAAAGGCAACGAAGTCCGCCGGAGCAGATCGGTTAAGACGGCCAGCGCTTGCTGCCGATCCAGCTCCGGGGCAGGCCGCCGCAGCCAACTCCACAGACGATCCGCTCCGTCCAATAGGCTGGCCAGTTCTTCCCAGGCCGACTGCTCCCCGTTGGCCGACGGGTGCATATCCGACGCA
>Ga0209809_1000196_pt1 | contig 59653 bp, 41 predicted proteins | sample YNPMSTMetaG_FD_186172 | JGI IMG/M metagenome (GOLD analysis project Ga0209809, IMG submission 186172) | Anoxygenic and chlorotrophic microbial mat microbial communities from Yellowstone National Park, USA - YNP MS-T MetaG (SPAdes) (version 2) ...
TTCGATCTACCCCCCTTAAAAATCCCCACCGAACCCATCACCGCCCATACGGCAGAAGAAGCCATGGGACAGTTCTTAATGGAAGGGAAAAACTATGGTTAATATCTATTGCTATTGGGAAGGGGAACGTCGGCATTGGTTTTATGATCTATGCTTTGACACGATCCGCAAGCATAATCCAGATGTACAACTTTTGACAAGGAAAGACGTTGAGGATGTTTTGGGAAAACTCCCACCGGAATTGGATACTTGTTACATTACCCATAAGGTGGATTGGATACGTAAAGCTTGGATTCACGCCGTCGGCGGTCTGTGGTTGGACATGGATTACATCGCATGGAAGGATTTTTCGGCATTGGCAGAATTCGGGAAAACAGTGGATTTTATCGGCTATAAAGAATGGGGCGGTGGCTGGATGGATAACTTTTTCGCCGCTCGGGCAGGGTCGCCCATTGTAGAAACTGCGGCAAATTACGCACTGAAACAGATTCGGCAATACGGCCCAAACTTGCCTTGGCTAGCAGCAAGTACTGAGGCGTTGGATTTTGCTTTTAAGGAACACCCTTGGAAATTATGGATACAAATTCCAACGCACACCGTTTGCCCTGTTAGCGTAACCGATGCCGATTGGTTTTTTGCCCCAGATTCTACCTTTGACCCGTTTGCGTATCATACGTTCGGATTCTTCGGAAGTTTTCATAGCTTCCAGAAACGTTTGGAATCTTTTGAGAATGCTGATGAATTTTTGAAAAGTCGATGCCGCCTTAGCGCTATTTTTAAGAGGGCATTAGGATTAATCGAACATGCTTTTGATCGTATAGCGTTGGAAAGTTTAGAAAAAATTTACACCAAGTATAGAAATTTGTCAGATAAAGGAACCGCTCATACTTACCTGCCCTTTTATGCACGAATTTTGAGTTCGTTGCGAGACAAACCTATTACTTTAGTAGAAATTGGCGTTCTTCAAGGTGGTTCTCTTCAGATGTGGAGAGACTATCTCCATCCGGAATCAAGAATTATTGGAGTGGATATAAATTCTCCTCTTCCCTTAGGCAATCGGATCGAACAGATTCAAGCCGATGCCACAAAACCCGGCAATTGGCTCGAACAGATCGGGCAATGCGATGTAGTTATTGACGATGCTTCTCATAACGTGAAAGACCAGATCGCTACTTGGAAATTACTCTGGCCTCAACTCCGGCCAGGGGGGATATACGTTATCGAGGATGTGGTTGATGATGTGGCCTGTGAGATTTTGCTGACCGTGATACCCAACAGTCAAGAAGAAGATTTCCGGCGTCTTAAAAATCGGGGGGACGACCGAATCATTTGGGCAATAAAGTCTTAAGATGGTGGGAAGATGGGGGTTTTAATTATTGAACGGCACGATTTTCCAGTGAAACGATGGATCATTACCAATTGGCGGATATAAATGCACTCCCCAACCTGCATTGGTAGTCCCATCCCAAGGACGGAGCGCCTCTCCAGACTTTGCATGGATAATCATAACCCAACCTGGAGACACTATACGTAAATACCATAATGTTTCACTGTCTTCTTCAGATTGTTGTGCTCCCACACTTGGAATGGCGTTTAATAATTTTCTCCCAAGCCATAGCCGAGAATTTTTATTTCGTAAGCGAATAAACATTTCGGAAGTAACAACACAAATCCATTGTGAATTGGGATTCCGTTCAGGATTAGGCCATTGCACGGTGGGTGCGTTTGGAACCAAACTACCTTTATCTATATTTAATGCTTGTCCACTTTTCCGATTCACAAAAGCTACGCATTGATTGGCCAAAGATTTTAGTAGTTTGCGTTCTTCCAGACTAAGATCAGGCTTAGGAAGAAAATCAGTTATTTCGTGAAACCGTTGTATCCATTGCCGTATCAACACGGATCCCGCTTCTGCTTTTTTGAGATTTCCTTTATCATCAAAAAGGGCCGACATTCCATTGGCCCATCCGAATTCTTCTGCCGCTTCCAGTTGTTTTTTCAATTTTTCTTGGCCGTTGAGGCGTTCGGCCTGCTGCCAGAGGCGATCGGCTTCGGCAAGGCGTTCTGCCGGGGGCATTTCTTCCAGCGGCTGGAAGCGATCCACGATGTCCCGAACGATTTCCAGGCCGAGTCTTCCGTCCTGGGCCGAAACGGCTAGCCGCCGGGCTGCCTCCAGGGCCGCAAACCGCACGGCCGAGTCCTGCTCTTCACGGGCCGCCTTCAGGATTTCACGAGCCAGGTCTGCCTTTTGCCGGGGCGTCTGGGCCTTTTGCATATCCCGGCCAAAGACCTCTTGGACCACCTTTTCCGCCTTGGATAATTCTTGCCAAGTGGGCCTAGGCCATTTTTCCACCCCCTGTACCTGGCCACCCGCCGCCAGACACAGAAACCAAAGACCCAATAGGCCAACCGCCGCTCCCCCTGCCATGCCAAAGGAAGCTAGAGACTTCTTCATAGCCTGTCCCTCCCCAAACTGCAACGCCTTTCCGTTTTGCTCTGTCCATGATGGTAAAACGGATTTCGGCCACTGTCAATCTGCCTTGCCGTGTGATCTTTGGCCTCAGATCATCATTCCCCACGCTTTCGGATGTTTTGAAGACGCCGAAGAATCATTTCGTCCGGCAACCCAGGGCATCGCGTCGAACAGCGTACTGCTTCACAATAACGGCTTGCCAAGTCTGGGTAATACAGAAGTTGTTCTGAATTGAGATTGGGATACATCGCTGCTAGTAGATCGACTAGCAGTGCTTCAAATTGTTCTGGAGAAAGACCGCATCCGTACAATTTCAATTCTTCTTCGAGTTTCATCGGACTCATCGGTTTGCTCCTTTTGGGCAGATAGGAAGACCTTACCAATTACACCAAACCATTTCTTGTTGATACTGTTTTTTGCGACGAGTGGATGCGTGATTGGCAATGGAAAAGCGGAAGCATCTCCAGTGGGATAATTTTTGTTCATACAGCGGACAGGCATATCCACTAAGAACCACTTTGGCACGACATCGGCAAAGGCGATCCAAAAGACGTTCATGGTCTTGTTCTGAATAGGAGTGCAAGTACGACTGGGGATACTGGACCGTTTGGGGGTGATAAGGGGGATCACAATAAAAGAGCGTTTTGGGACTGTCCCACCGGTCGATGACTTCCAAGGCATCCCGACAAAGGATTTGAACACGTCGAAATCGCTCCACAATTTGAGGAAGAACTTCGTCGATAGCCGAAAGAAAACCGCTGACCACGTCGGCCATACCTCGACGGGTTCGCTGCAGGCTGTAAGAGAACGATTCTCCGCGTCCGGCCAACGACATCCGCCATCGGACAAAATCCCGCCGAGCGGCTTCGATCTCATCTTCTGGGGGTGGCTGGCAAACAGCTTGTTGCCATTCCATTTCTGCGTAAGGGGTTAAGGCTAATCGTCGTTGAAACTCTTGGGGCTGATCCCGCAAGACCCGAAACAGCCTCACAATCCGTCCGTCCAGATCGTTATAGACTTCCACCGGGGACGGGGGTTTATTGAGAAGGACCGAGGCGGCCCCGCCGAACGGTTCGACGTAAACCTGATGCGGCGGAAACAGAGCGATGATTTTGGGGGCCAAGTAGTATTTGCCGCCAAACCATTTGACTAGGGGCCGAATCATGGGAAGTGTATCCGAGCGACGATTCCCTGCAAACCCCAGCTGTGCTCTGCCAACCCCAACAGAAGCATTCAGGACTATTTTAGAATCTCCACCTGTTGGGCACAAGAGCACGTGGGGACGATGGGCGATTTTGTACGTCTTGACTTTCTCCCCCATCTAGAGATGGTGTTTCTTTTCTCTTTCTATATTTTGTGGCCTTTTCTCAAAACCCCCAACATTTTGTATTCTCGGACACTTGGGTGCGTGTGACAAAGGTAAGGGGCTATTGACCTAGGAAACCCCACTCCAGCGGGGTTTTTATGTGCTGGCCATTAACTTTATCTAAGTTGATAGAAAAGCAATGAATAGCGTTAGACTGGGGGTCTAAAGGTCGCTGGTTCAAATCCAGTCGCCCCGACTTGGCGCAACGGGTAATGGGAACAAACAAAACGGTACCCATTACCCGTTTCTTTTTTGCCTGAGGGCCTTCCCGTGAGAGCAGGTCTTTTGAATTTTCGAAGAGTAACATTTTAGCCGCATGAAGCAAGCCGCCTCTCCCCACCGCGGGAGAGGCCGGCCCACCGTAGGTTGGCCGGGTGAGGGGACCCGAACTGTCATTCCTGCGCAAGCAGGAATCCAGGCCGCTTTGGGCCTGCTCCTGTGGGCCTGGGGGCCATCGGGAACTGTGGGATCCTTGCTGGATTCCCGCTTGCGCGGGAATGACACCCTGGGTTTGGTCCGCCAGGAGACTGGCAGGTTGCTACCTTCGGCTAAACTGTTACCGAATAGAGAAGCAAATAATCCCTTTGTCCAACCCAGCAGCATCCTCCGTACTACCTATCCCCAAATGCCGCCGCCTAAGCGGATCACTCAAAGAAAGGCGGTTTGCTTAGGCAGAGGAAGTCCAACGGGGCTTTCCCTAAGAGGCTGTTCCGAAAATCCGTTGTTCGCCGGGTGTTACCACCAACCGGCGGCCTCCAGACTGCCAAAACCTCCAATAAAACGGGAGTATTTTGGTAAAGCTGAAGGGTTTGGAAATGGTTCGGGCCGCCGTCCGGCTCCCAATTTTGGGACAGCCTCTCCGCCTGATCTTTAGGATGGACTCTTACCGCCGATCGTAACCGAACGGGGATAGACAAAGCCCGAAGTGGTGGGTTACCGTGGTTCGTCCGGTTTGGGGCGGCGGTCGAAAAGATACTCCGGCAAACGAGTCTGCAATTCCGGCGTTTGCAGATAGAGACGCCAGTCGTGCCGGTTGCCTACAGAGCAGGTCACCCAAAGGACCTCGATTTTAGCGGAGGAAGAGACAAAACCAGGTCTGCTCGGAAGAGAATCGCCCCCTCGATCGTATCTGGAATCGATTTCTCTTTTTGGGGTAGCTCCATTTTTTAAGTCTGTTTGATCCGGTGGAACGATTCCTTCTTTGGGGCCGGGGCGATCTTTGGAGCCGGTTTCATCTGTAGGTTCGGAGGCCTCTGTTGGTTGGGAGGCATCCGTTGGGCCGGTTTTCTCTTGGGGGCCTGTGTGCTCTGTGGGAGGGGTTTGCTCGTGTAGGCTGGGGCCACCTTTTGGGCCGGCCCATCCTAATGCGGGACTGACCCAGGGTTCCAGATGGGGATACCACCGGAGGGCTGGGTCGGCCCGGTTGACCGTAACCAGCAGTTTCTCCAGTTGGGAGAGAGCTTGGTGATGGCGACCGCCGGGCAGAAGCCAATCGTTGCCGATGGCTGCCGCCACCAAAATGGCCCGAAACCGGGCGGGCGTCGGAGAACGATCCGTTCGGATAGCCTTTTCCGGGTCGGCGGGATTGCACAAGCCAGAGGATTCCGAAGCGGGAGACACCTCCGGCCGAACGGTTCGGCCCATCAGACGCCCGCCGCCTACCAGATGCAACGCCCCGGTAATCACCCGGGCGCCGAAACTATAGCCGACCAGCAAGATCGGCTCGGCACAGGCCATTTGCTCCAAATGGCGGGCCAACAGATAGGCTTCCACATCACTTCGGCCCGCTTTGAAGCGGAGGTCTGTCAGCAGGCGAGCTGACGTCCGCTCCGCCGGCCAGCACCAGACCAGGAGCCGAAACCGACGTTGCCCCGCTGCCTGCCAAAGCGGACGATAGATCGTCCAGGCTTGCTGGATGGCCGTGTCGGGCTGAGCCCAGTTGCCGTGGATATAGATCACCGTGGGCATCGGAGAGGCTAGGGAGGCAAAAAACGCTGCCTGGTCTGTTGCTTCCCATTCCGCAGAAGAAGCCAGCCACCAATATCGGATACGCCAGAGGGCCTCGGACAAATCGGTCTGCCAATCCGCCTGGTGAGTACTGATTAGCCAAACCTGAGTTTTTGCCTCGCCTTCCGGGTTCGGCCAGCCAACCCCCATCGCCCGATCTGGCATGTTCAGCAGGAGCACTGCCATCCCCATCCATAAGACGGCCTGTCTGAGAAACCGGAACAAGACGGCCTGTGTGAACTGGAAGGGGTGCTGTTGCGGTGCCCGCTGACGCCCTGCCATCGCCATCACCAGGACCGGTATCCGAATAGAGCGAAGGCATCGTCCGGTGGGAAACCTGAGAGTCGCTTGGTGCATGGAGGGTATTCCTGATGTCCCCACGATGCGGACTTTTCACCCCACTTGGCCGATCTTCGGCCGGCCGGGCCAGACGGATCGAATCCCTCATGCCCGGCTCACCCGGTAGAGGCTTCGACTCAACCGGCCTCAGCCGCCCGGGGAGAGGGTTTGGCCCCCTTGTATGTCATTCCCGCGAAAGCGGGAATCCGGGTGTTTTTCTGGGTTCCTGCTTGCGCAGGAATGACCCAGAGGGCCGGCCTCAGCCGCCCGGCGAGAGGCGACTTACACGATTCGGCTAAACTGCTACGTTCCTCCTTTGTTTGTCCAAGGGCTTCTTCTTACTGAATTGTAGCTTTTGATCAACTTTGAGGCGTTGGGGGAGATAGAAAAAGTGGCAAAAAATCATCTGTTGCGCTTGCACATCCGGTTTTATGGGGTAGAGTTGCTAGGCGACAATCTCTCGACCTTACGTGATTCCTATAGGAAGGGAGAAACAGAAGATGCGAAAAGTGCTGGTAGTGCTGCTTGTAGCGATGTTGACGATTCCGGCGGCCGGATGCCGACAGGGCCGACTGTTCCGGGGTGTTTGGTGGCGGCAGGAATGTGAACCGGTGATTGTCGATCCGTGTGCCCCGATGGTCGGAACTCAACTGATCACGCCGGCCCCAGCTACATGTTCCCCCTGTGCGTCGGCTCCAACGACGGTGGTGCCGTCCACCCCCACCGCCCCCGGCCCGGCCGGCTACGTAACACCCACTCCTTAGTGCCACAGCGGAACAGACGGGCAGACATCGTCCAGGGCCTGTCGGGTCTGTTTTGCCCGGAGATGGTCCAGGCGGAATGATAAAGTAGCTGGATTTCTTGGTCCCAGAGATAGTCCACAGCTTCGGATGGGGCAGCGCTTGGCTACTACCGGGTAACATTTTAGCCGAATGAAGGGGGCCGATGTGTCACTGCTGCGTAAGCAGCAGTCCTGGCTCTTTAGTACCTGCTAGAGTGTTGCTGCGGAACACCGGGGTAGCAGGGCAATAGGGAGTCGTCCTACGTTCTGGATTCCCGGTTGCGCGGGAATGGCACCTTGGGTTTAGCCCGCCTGGGGAATGGTAGGTTGCTCCATTCGGCTAAAATGTTACACTACCCGGAGAAGGGGCGGGAACCCGCCTGGGAAAGCCGACTTTGCTTCTACCGGAGCCCCGTCGGGGACCGTCCTAAAGTAGCCGGTCCGTTTCTCCGCGCGGAGCGGGCTATGGGGAACCGTTGCCGGAGACGGCGTGGCATCGGACGAAATGGCCGGGGGCGATTTCTTTCAGTTCAGGGGGAACTTTTTTACAGATATCCTCCCGCCGCCGACATAGCTCCGGCGCCAGGGGACAGCGGGGATGAAACCGGCAGCCGTCCGGCGGCCGGATCGGGCTGGGCACATCGCCGGGCAGTACTATGCGCTGCCGCTGTTTGCTGGGTGTCATGGTCGGAATGGCCGACAGCAACGCCTGCGTATAGGGATGCAGGGGATTTTGGTAAAGCTGGTGGGAGTCGGCCAGTTCGACGATCTGCCCCAAGTACATCACCGCCACCCGATCCGAAAGATACTGCACCACACAAAGATCATGCGAAATCAATAGATACGTTAGCCGAAACTGCTCCCGAAGCCGCACCAACAGGTTGATGATCTGCGATTGGATCGAGACATCCAGGGCGGAGATCGGTTCATCCAGGACCAGGAAACGGGGTTCCAGGACCAGCGCGCGAGCCAGTCCGATCCGTTGCCGTTGGCCGCCGGAGAATTCATGGGGATAGCGGTTCATGGCGGAGGCGTCTAGACCGACGGCTTCGAGAATCTCGCGGACCTTTTCTCGCCGCTGGTGTTTATCGGTCTGTTGATGGATGAGCAAGCCTTCTTCGATAATGGATTGGACGGTCATGCGGGGATTCAGGGAGCTGAACGGGTCCTGGAAGATAATCTGCATGTGGCGGCGGAGCACACGGAGCTGCTGGCCGCGGGCTTGGGTTACATCCTGGCCTTCGAACAGGATTCGTCCTGCGGTCGGCTCGAGCAGGCGGACCACCGTTCGGCCCAGCGTGGTTTTGCCGCAGCCGGACTCCCCGACCAAACCGAGCGTTTGGCCCGGCCAGATGGTAAAACTGACATCCTCTACCGCCCTTACATAGCCCACCGTCCGAGAAAAAAGGCCTCGACGCACGGGAAACCACTTCCGCAACTGTTCTACCTGCACCAGCGGCGCAGGCTGGGTGGTCTGCAGCGCTGAGCCTGGCTCTGCCGCCTGGTTTTTCTCAGTCCTCGGTAACATGGCAGCCATAACGGTTCCTCTTTTCCCGGAGCCAACGCAGAAGGTGTGAATTTTTCGTAACATTTTAGCCGAATGGACGGCCACGATGTGTCACTGCTGCGCAAGCAGGAATCCAGGCTTTGCGCCTGCTCCTGTGTTCTTACGGGACAAGCGGGAACTCTTGGATACTTTCTGGATTCCCGCTTTCGGGGGAATGACACGCTCGCCCCGCCAGCTTCGGTTAGCCGGGCTCTCGCCAGCCAGGGCAGCGGCGATTTGCTTCCTTCGGCTAAAGTGTTGCCAATTTTTCTTTTTTGAGTTCGGGGGGCGTGGGCAGGTCCAATTGGCCGGCAAAATGGCATCGGGCCCAATGCCCCGGTTCGATCGGCCGAAGTTCCGGTTCTTGGCTGGTGCAGACCGGCTGGCAAAACGGACAACGGGGATGGAACTTGCAGCCGGCGGGAAAATGCTTCGGGTCCGGCACGCTGCCCGGGATATTCATCAGGGGCTTATCTTTGGGAGCGCCCAAGGCAGGACGGGAACAAAACAACATATATGTGTATGGATGCATCGGTCTGCGGAAGACCGGCTCGATCGGCCCGTATTCCACAATCTTCGACGCATACATCACCGCCACCTCGTCGGCCATTTCCGCCACAATGCCCAGATCATGGGTAATCAGCAGGATGGCCAACTGCTGCTCCGCCTGCAACTGCCGAAGCAAATCCAAAATCTGGGCCTGGATGGTAACATCCAAGGCGGTAGTTGGTTCGTCGGCAATCAGCAGTTTGGGATTACACGACAGGGCCATGGCGATCATGGCCCGCTGCCGCATGCCGCCGGAAAATTGATGCGGATATTCCCCAAGCCGACGCTCCGGTTCCGGAATGCCCACCTGACGGAGCATCTGGACGGCCAGGTCGCGGGCCTCCTCGGCACCCAGGCCCCGATGAAGCCGAATCGCCTCCATGATCTGATTGCCGATGGTAAACACCGGGTTCAGGGAGGTCATCGGCTCCTGGAAGATCATGGCAATCCGTCCGCCTCGTATCCGGCGCATTTGCGCCTCCGAGAGTTGGAGGAGGTCTTGGGTCTGGCCGTCGGCGGAAAACAGAATTCGGCCGCCGGCAATCCGCCCCGGCCGGGCCACCAACCGCATGATCGACAACGCCGTAACCGATTTCCCACAGCCGGATTCCCCCACCAAACCCAGCGTCTTCCCCTCGGAAATCGAAAAACTCACATCATCCACGGCCCGGACCAAACCCTCGTCCGTATCGAAATAGGTCTTCAAATGCTGCACTTCTAATAGGGCCATGCTTATCCCTTAGTCCGGTGGCTACCAATACGCCGGCGTCCGTTGGGTCCTGAGCGGCAAAACGGGCCGACAAAGCGGACCGGTTCTGGCCGATTTGGGCTTATCCGAGCGTCGATCCAGCCAGCCTCTGGCTCGCCCACGCCCCCACCGGGCTTCCCAGACCGTCCAAAGACTTTTAGAATACTGCCCATATCCACGTTCGCACGGACTGAGGGGTTCCCGGGATTCCGGGCCTTCCCGCCCTCGGAGGGTGCTGGGCACACCCCGCGGCACTCCGCCGGCGACGGCGCCTCAGGGAACCTCGAACCCAAGTCGGCCGAAAACCCCAATCTTTCCTTTGAACTTCCGTACCCTTTTAGCCGAATGAAAAAACCCTTGGTGAAATCTGCTCCGAAAGTCCGGTCCCTTGGAGGTGTCTGCCTTGGATCACTGGTTTTGCGGGCCTGCCACGCAGGCCCATCTATTCGGGTAACTTGACGGTATCCCCCCGGAACGATGACCACAATCTGTGGTATTCGATCCGATTCTTAGCCCCTACAACTGGTAGGGGCCGGACCGGGGAGATACAGGCAAACTAAAATGTGACGAACTTCCTATTCGGGAAGATTTTCTATTGTATCCGGGAAGACCGCCGATGAACAATGCCAACCTTGCACCGACTGACCGGTCCCCACCGCCGGGGCCGACGCTTTTGGGCCATCCGCCGGGACTTTTTACCCTGTTTTTCGCGGAAATGTGGGAACGCTTCTCTTTTTACGGGATGCGTGCCCTGCTGACCTTTTACATGATCAAAGGGTTTCTGAAATACTCGGACGCCGAGGCCTATGCGGTTTATGGAGCTTATACGGCGCTTGTTTATACGGCCCCGCTCGTGGGCGGCATTTTGGCCGATCAGCTCTTCGGCCCTCGCCGGGCGGTCATCCTAGGTGGGCTGCTCATGGCCGCCGGACACCTGTTGATGACCGTCCAACATGAGGTCGCCTTTTTCACCGCCCTGGCCCTGTTGATTGCCGGCAACGGCTTTTTCAAACCGAATATTTCGACCATCGTCGGCAGCCTGTACGGCAACCAGGGCGGCAAAAAAGACGCCGGGTTTACCATCTTCTATATGGGCATCAACCTGGGGGCGGCCATGGCGCCGATTTTGTGCGGCTATGTGGGGGAAACCTACGGCTGGCATTATGGATTTGGGTTGGCCACGGCGGGGATGCTGATCGGCGTGGCCATCTTTGCCGCCCCGAATCGACTCACCCAGATTCTCATCCTGGTAGGCGGACTGGCCACCGCCGCTGCCATGCCCTGGTTGCAGGATAGTCTGTTGCAACTGGGGGTTCGGCTGTTTTTGTCGGCTTCGCTGTTGCTTTCGGCGGGGGTGGCCGTGGTGGCTTTGGGACGGGGTGGACTGCCTAAACAAGCCGGTGCCCCGCCCGCCGATCCGCCGCTGGCCCGGATGCTGGGCGGCCCCCAGATCGCCTATCTGGTGGTGTATGCGGGGGTTGCGTTGGCCATTCCGTTGGCCGCCCTGGCCGTCCGGCAAAGCCAATGGGCCGGTTGGGCCTTGGCCGTGGCCACCGTGGCTGCCTTGGTCTATATCCTGGCGGAGGCTGCCTTCCGCTCCACGCCCACCCAGCGCCGCCATATCGGCGTGATCCTGGTCCTGATGTTCTTCTCTTTTATTTTCTGGGCCTTTTTCGAGCAGGCCGGCAGCTCCCTGAATAACTTCACCGATCGGAATGTGGATCGGGTCTTCCAGAGCGGCTGCGTGCAGGCCGACCAGGTGGGCCAAACCCTTCGGTTTCGGGTGCTGGCCCGGCCTGCCGACCAGCAACTGGTCGATCTGCCGCTGCTTTCTCAGGAACAGCTCGGCTATCCCCTCCAGGGCAAGCCGTTTACCATGAGCGACCTTGTCCGGCTTCGAGAACAGGCCGCCCAACAGCCCACGAATCCCCAAGCCCAGGTGCTCGATTGGCCGATCCGCCAGGAGCATATCGGCATGGGCATTGCCGACTCGGAAATCCCGGCCTCCGAGTTCCAGGCGGTTAACCCGGTGTTTATATTGCTTTTCGGCTTGGCATTTAGTGCGCTATGGGGATTTTTAAGCGCCCGGGGCTGGGAGCCGAGCACACCGGTTAAGTTCGCTCTGGGCCTGGTGCAATTGGGCCTGGGCTTTGGCGTGCTTTGGTACGGCGCCCAACAGGCCGACCAGCGGGGCATGGTCGGCCTGGGCTGGCTGGTCCTGGGGTATCTGCTGCACACGACAGGCGAACTGTGCCTGTCGCCGGTGGGCCTGTCGATGGTAACCAAACTTTCCCCGGCCCGGATCGTCAGCACCATGATGGGCGCTTGGTTTTTGGCCACCGCTGTGTCCCAATACGTAGCTGGGCAGATCGCCGCCTTGACCGGCGTGCCGCAGTCGGAAGGCGCCACGGAAGCCCTCATTCCGCCGCCGACCGAAACCCTGGCCCTTTACGCCGACGTGTTCGGCCGGATCGCCCTCTGGGCCTTGGGCGCCGGAGCGGTCTGCTGGCTGCTCGCCCCGCTGCTTGTGCGCTGGATGCAGGAGAACGAATCCAAGCAGCCATAAAACCGCCCCAGATCGTGGAAATCGGTGTTCTCTTACCGAGTTGGCGTTTTCCTTTTGGACCGGGATGTTCCCCCCTTCTTACCGAAGGTCCCAGAATCGGAGAATTCTTCTGGTTGGTCGTTTTCCTCGGCAGACTGTGAGACCAGCTTGGTCTATATGGTGATGCCCAATCTTCGGAGCATGTCAAACGTTGTGATACAGGAAATGCCAAACGCTTCGCACACGTCGGGGATTTTGATTTTCGTTTTGCTTGCAGACGAGGAGGTCTCCTGAGAGACCACGATACCGCCCTTGGCCAAGGCAAACGCCACCACCCAGGCATCCGCATTGTCTGCGCGGGCAAACTCCGCTTTTGCTTCGGATGTGTACTGAGGATGTGCGTAAGCCCATTGCATCACCCGCTGATAGGACTGCAGCACGTCGGGGTCATCCGTTTTTTGAAAGAGATCAGGAAATTGCGACGCCCATTTTTTAAGTTCGTCCTTTCCCCGATCGATCTCTTTTTTGACGCGGTCGATACTGATCAAAAGTTTCTTTTGGAAGAGTTTCGCCAAATGGGTCCAAAACGTGGGAACAAGATCAAATGCATAGTAGGATCGGGCTGCCTGGATAAAAACACTGGTGTCTAGGATAAAGACATCGGAATGGAGAAGTGAGTGTGGATTGGCCGTCGCCACGGTTATTTACCGTAAACGTAATTCACAAAGGCGTCAAATGTTTTTCCGTACATGCCGGTCATCCGATACGCTTCGTGATAAAGGAGTTGGCCCCCTTGGACGGCTCGAACGACTGTTTCCGCAAACCGTCTGCCTAAAGAGGCCAATTGGGTTGCATAGAAATTTCCTCCTGCTTTCTCTTTTGTGGAGGGGGGACCGCTGGCCTGGCGTTTTCGGTACTGTTCATAGAATCGCAGGAACTCAGGTTTTTGGATCAGCTCAAGGTCTAGGGCTCGCCGGGCCGCCACAATTTCGCTCACTTTGAAATGCCGAGCTAGAAATTGCAGTGGATTGGCTGTCCGTTGGGCTTCTCTCCACTGTTGACGCAACAGCCGGGCAGGAACCAAAAATTCGGCGGCTGCTAAATCGCACATTTTTTCGGTTTTGTCGTCTGCCGGTTGCAGCTCCCGTAAATCGAATGCCGCACTTTGGCCTACCCATAGATGCGCCAGTTCATGGGCTAACGTGAACATCTGAGCCGACTTGAAATCCGCAGCGTTAAGGAACACTAACGGCACATATTCATCCACTAAGACGAATCCCCGGAATTCCTTCGGATTCAAAGGCCGGTGTACATTACTGCCTACCATGCCGCTGCTGGCCACCACAATGCCCATCTGTTCGGCTCGTCGCCGCAGCGCCGCCAAAGCACCCGTCCAATTGGGGTACGAGGCCGCCCAGCTCTCCTCCAGGTGCAATGTTTGACGCATCTGCTGGGCAATCTCTTCCGGCGAAGGCGTCTCCCGCAACCTGCCTACAAACGGCAATCGCTCATAGCCCTGCTCGATCAAGTATTCTCGCATCCACGCCTGCCGCCGTTTCATTATCTGGATCAGTTCCAGCAGTTCCACACTCGCACGACTCAACCGCTCCTGCCGAACCGTGCGAAATAGAGGAATGGGCAATGTTTCCTCTGGAACTTCCGAAAGGAAAAAATAACCCAGAGGCGTCAACGTCGCTTGAGAAAACGCTTCCAGTTGCCGTAACGTAGGCCGACATCGCCCCTCCAGCCATTCGGGAAGCTTCGGAAACTGCCTGCGAATTTTTTCGGCTATTTCTGCCGAAGGGCCTAGGCGCTGCAACGCCCACTGAAGGACTCTGGGGCTGACGTTCACCTTCACCATCAGTCCATCCCACCCTGGAGAAACAGAAAACGAACTTGCTTCCTTTAAGCCTACTATCTGGGTATATCGGTCGTCAACTGCGCTGTCCACCAGCCAAGCCCATCGACGTGACTGTATCTACCGGAATCGGCTCCTAGCAATAGGAACTAAGCCTCAGCCCCAGCGCCCCAGCTTTGGTAATGATTGATCTGCGCAAATCGTCGAGACAGCCCACATCGCCTGTTTTCCATTACCGTGGGTGTCTTTAGGTTTTGCGGACATCCATAGAACCGACAGAGATAGTCAACCTATTGAGCTTCGCAAATCGTAGAGACACGCAATTCTCTGGTTTTTAGATACGTGGCGGTCCCTTGGTTTGGCCACGCTCAAGAAGCCCCACACACAAGCCGGTTTGGTAAGGCAAGAACGGTTTGGTAAGGTAAAAGCTTTGGCAGGAATACCAGCCGTATCCTCCGGCAGGGATTTGAGGAGGAGGACCGGTGACCTTCCGCCGATGGCCATAAATTTCTACAGTTTCAACAGTTACAAGTCGGCCTTTTCTTCTCCTCCCAATCGGAGAATTTCAATGCTAGAATTGTTCAACAGTAACATTTTAGCCGAATGTAGGGGCAATGTGTCATTCCTGGGCAAGCAGCAGTCCAGGCTGCTTTGTGCCGTCTTCAGTGCTCTTATGAGCCAGCGGCTTCAAGCCAACAGGCACTCCCCCTTTTTCTGGATTCCCACTTTCGTGGCAGTGACGCGCTGGGTTTGCCCTTCAGGAGAGAGGTGAGTTGCTCCATTCGGCTAAAGTGTTACGTTCAACAGGAGGTTTTTGGCGGCCTCCTAGGGCTTTCGGGACCGAAGGAAATCGATACGCAGCGGCAAGTCGGCAAGTGGGCATTGCAGGGGAATATCCAATGCCATCACGCAAACGCATTTTGGTTACCGGAGGGGCAGGGTTTTTGGGGTCCTATTTGTGCCAGTGCCTGGTCGAGCAGGGCCATGATGTCATCTGCCTGGACAATTTCTTTACCAGTCAAAAGTCAAACGTAGAACATCTGTTGGGCCGGTCCAATTTTGAGCTGATCCGGCATGACATCACCCTGCCGATCTATCTGGAAGTGGATGAGATTTACAACCTGGCTTGTCCGGCGGCGCCCGGCCATTATCAATATAACCCCATCAAAACGATGAAGACTTCCGTGTTGGGGGCGATTCATGTGTTGGGCATGGCGAAGCGGTGCCGGGCCAAAGTCCTGCAGGCTTCCACCAGCGAGGTCTATGGCGATCCCGAGGTGCATCCCCAGCCGGAAACCTACCGGGGCGCCGTCAACCCGATCGGCCCCCGAGCCTGCTACGACGAAGGCAAACGGGCTGCGGAAACTTTGTTCATGGATTACCACCGCATGCACGGCCTAAAGATTAAGATCGTCCGTATCTTCAACACCTACGGCCCCCGCATGCATCCGTTTGACGGCCGGGTGGTATCGAACTTCATCCGACAGGCCTTGCAGGGGGAACCGATCACCATCTTCGGCGACGGCAGCCAAACCCGCTCCTTCTGCTACCGGGACGATATGGTCGAAGGCCTGATCCGGATGATGGAAAGTCCGGATGACTTTATCGGCCCGGTCAACCTGGGCAATCCGGAGGAAATTTCGGTCCGCCAACTGGCCGAGCTGATTCTCGAATTGACCGGATCGAAATCGCCGATTGTCTATGGACCATTGCCGCCGGACGATCCGGTGCAGCGAAGGCCGGATATTACCTTGGCGCGAACACGGCTGGGCTGGAGTCCGAACACACCGCTTCGGGAAGGCCTCCGGCGGACTATCGAGTGGTTCCGGTCCATTCGGTTGAGCGATTACCGACCGCCGACCCCCAACTACGGCCCGCCCTGGGTTCCCCCTCGGTCCCAATAGTCGGCCCCAACAACCAGCCGACTTCTCCGTCCGGGAGAAAACTGCCGCGGTACCGGCGGCATTCCTGGCTCGGTAAAATCGAAGGCTATAACCAGCCGACTTCTCCCTCCGGCAGAACCCAGCCCAAACCCTGAGGGCAGAACCGGATCGGTGGTGAGTACTACAGCGCTAAGTTCCATGAAAAACCACAACTACGTTGAGGGATAGGAACCGGGGACACTCAACCGGTGGGAGGAAAATGGTAACTTGGCGCTGTAGTATGAGGCCCCGGCCGGTGTTATCGGAGGATCACCTCGCACTGAGGGAGGGCTTCCTTCAGCCGGGCCGCTCCTTCTTCGGTAACCCGGGTCAGGCTGACGTTGACCGAACGGAGTTGCTTCAGGGCCTTCAGTTGCAGGAGGCCTTCGTCAGTGATGTCGGCATTTTCTTTCAGGTCGATTTCTTGCAGTGTCGGTATCTGAGCCAAGTATTTCAGCCCGGTATCGTTGACGCCGGAAGCCTGCAGGCCCAGAATCTCCAGCTTCGGGAGCACCGTCAGATGCCGAAGCCCTTCGTTGGTGATTTTGGTATGCCAGAGGTTGAGCTTTTTCAGACTGGGCAATTTGCGAAGATGCAACAAGGCTTCGTCGGTAACAGGGGATTCGCTCAGGTCGAGACGCCAGAGGTCTTTGGCATCGGCCAGATAGGCGAGCCCTTTTCCAGTAATCGGCAAGCCGCGCAGGCCCAGTTGCTTGAGTTTAGGGAAGGCCCGGAGATGCTGTAGCCCTTCGTCGGTGATCCCGCTGCGCAGAAGGTTCAGGTCTTCCAGATTCCTCAAAGCGGTCAGTTGTCGGAGGCCTTCGTCGGTGATTCGGATGTCCTCCAGCGCCAAGCCGGTTAGCTTGGTCAATTGGGCAATGGTGGCCATGCCAGCATCATCCACCTGGCAGGCACGGAGTTTGAGGTCTTTGAGGGTGTTTTTCAGGGGCAAAAGGTGTTGGAGGCCTTTATTGCTAATTTGCACACATCCCCGAAGGTCTATAGCCCGAAGGTTGTTGAGGTTCTTTAGATGCGCCAAGCCTTCGTCGGTGAGATTATTGTACATCAGGACCAAGTGAGTCAAGTTGGGCAATTGGGCCAGGTGCGCCAAAGCGGCATCGGTCATCTTCGGCGTACGCCGCAGATTGAGCCGTTTGAGTTGCTGCAGTTGTACCAATTCCGCCACGCCAAGGTTGTCGATTTCGGTATTTTCTAGGGTGAGGTCCTCCAACTGATGGAGGGCCTGCAAATGTTTGATCCCGGCATTGGTGATGTTGGCACCCCAGAGCGCCAAGGAGCGCAAATCCCGAAGCCGAGCAATCAAGGCTAGGTCGTCGTCCGTAGTCCGACACAGAGCAAGATCCACCCTGACGATCCGGCCCTCCGCATCCTTCTCTACCCAACCCCCCAGGGCTTCGATCCGCTGCAAGACCGGTTGAAGGTCTGCATCTGCCGCTGCGGCCTCACCGGCCAGCCCTGGACCAGCCAGAGCTCCGAAACTCCATCCCGCCATTCCCAAAAGAAGCATCGTCTTCATCGTGCCCATCGAAACCTTTCCCATCGGATGTCTCCTCGTTGCCTGAACACTCCAAACTGCATGAACACTCCAAACCATGCGGCCTCACTGGAATGTTTTCGGATATCTCTATCACCTGGTACCTGCGAAAAATAGGGGCTTAGAGGCTATCCCGAAATGAGTACCCAGACGCCTCCAAACCGTTTGCCAACCCTTTCGGTTGACCAAAATGCCCGTTTGATGGGGTTTTTGGGGAGGATGGAGCCGTTGGTTATGGGTAATCCGGCTAAAAGCGGAATGCCGGGATAGCCTCTTAGCTACTACAGACCCAAACTCAAAATTTTAACCTTAGAGCGAAGGTTTTGCAAATTGCCAATCCATAAGAGTATTACCCTCAGATAGGCGGAAATACCGAATGAAGATGTACAAAAAATAGTACACCGGTCTTTGAGAGTCTACTGATAAAAGCTGAATTCCTAGGCGGCCTGTTTCTTTTGAGGTTTGGGTTTTTCGTCCTTTTCCGGCAGGCGGATCGGTTCTCGGGAGATTTCTCCGGGTTGGTCCCGGAGGTATTTGTCCAGGAAGGCATGGACCCGCCGGAAAATTTCAGGGCCGCCGAATCCATGCCCGGCGTTTTCCACCGGAATCAGGTAGGAGACGGCCCCGGCTTTTTTCATGGCTTCGTCCAGGAGGGTGGCTTGGCTAAAGGGGACGATCGGGTCTTTGGTCCCATGCATGGTCAGCACGGGCGGATCGTCTTTGGAGACATAGGTAAGGGGGGAGGCGGCTTTGAGGACGTCCTGCTTTTTGTCCGCATCGCCCCCGACCAATTTATTGAGCACCTCTTTTACCATCGGCGGCGCCGAAGGATCGTTCCAGGCGGCCACCAGATCGGTCGGGCCGAACCAATTGACGATACAGGCCACCCGGCTGGATTGACCGGGTGAGCCGCTTTGCCCCTCGAAATCCGCCTGGTCGGCGCTGAGACCAACCATGAGGGACAGATGACCACCTGCCGAGGCACCCCAGACCCCGATTTTCTCCGGATGAATATGATACTTTTTGGCATTGGCACGGAGCCAACGGATGGCTGCCTTGCAGTCGTGGATTTGGGCCGGCCACGCCGCTTCACCGGAAAGCCGATACCCAACCGATACACAAAAATACCCTTTTTCGGCCAACGGGGCCAAAAGCGGAAGCCCGTGTTGTTTATTCCCCCCGGCCCAGCCGCCCCCGTGAATAAACACCACCACCGGCATCGGCTCTTTCGGCACCTGCTTGGGCCGAACAATATCCAATAGCAACGTCCGATGCCCGACTGCCCCGTACGGCACATCCCGCTCGATCGTAATATGGGGGTTGATTTGGCCTGCCGCTTCCAGCCCAACAAAGCATACCCAAAATCCCCACCAGGCCAACATGAAACCATGCAAGACTACACGCCCGCTCCACCTGCTCCCATGGGAATCTCTCGCATGCATGACGATGTCTCCTTTACCACGAAGGCGAAACGGTCTGGATTTACAACGAAGGCGCAACGGTCTGGAAAATGGCCCCCACGGTTTCCCTGGGATGCCGATTCTCCCCCGTGAAAACCCTCTTTTCGGCGGATGCTCCTGTGGGTGTGGACATAGCCCGGTGTTCGTTGGCCGCCAGGAGTAGGAAAACCTCTTTGGGCCGGATGCACCTGCCGGTTTGGGCACCGCATGGAAAATTATCCCCAACCACACCGGCCATGTCCAGGAGGGGAGCCCAGCTTGTCCGGGAGGAAGCCCATAGGACTGCCTTCGAGCTTTCCTTCTCCTCGCTGAGACCCCTTCCCACGCTCCAAAACCAATCGCCTTGGAGGAATCGGCCTCTGGGCGATTACCCGAGATGAAAGACGCCGAGTCCAAGTCGGAGGGTTCTGGCCGGGGGAAAACATTTCCCATAAGATAATAGTTGTTCCAAGCCATTTCTTATATACAGTATCCCCAGGAAGTGAGTCGTTTTTCACGAGGAAAGGGGTACCCGGGGGGAATGGTTCGATGAGCGATCCGCAGCTTGGCGTAGCGATTCATGGGGCCGGTTGGGTCGCAGGCGCCCATGGGCAGAGTTGGCTCAAACAGCCCCAGGTCCGCATTGTGTCCATCAGTGATGTGGATCGGCAGCGGGCGGAACGATTGGCCGCCCAATTGGGCATCCAGTGCGCCATCCGGCAGACCTTGGAGGAGGTGTTGGGCGATCCGGCGGTGCAGATTGTGGATATATGTACCCCTAGTCATCTGCACGCCCCCCAGGCCATCCAGGCCGCCCAGGCCGGCAAACATATCCTGGTCGAAAAACCGATCGCTTTAACCCTCCAAGACCTTCGGCGTCTGGAAGAGGCGATCCAGCAGGCTGGGGTGAAAAGCCTGGCCAGTTTCGTCCTCCGGTGGAATCCGATGGTGCAGACGATCCATCGGCTGGTGCAGTCCGGGGCCATTGGCCGCATCTTTTACGCCGAGGCGGATTACTGGCATAATATCCCTTCGAGTCATCATGCCTGGCCGTTGCATAGCCGACGGGCCACGGCCGGCAGTGCCATGCTGCTGGCCGGGTGCCATGCCGTAGATATGGTGCGTTGGCTTTTGGCCGACCAGGCCGAAGAAGTCTCCGCCGTGGGCAATACCCCGTCCGCACGCTTCGAGTATCCGCCGAACGTGGTCGCCTGGATCCGGTTCCGGGGCGGGGCGGTGGCCAAAGTATCGGTCCTGCTGGATTGCCACATGCCCTATACCTTCCAGGTGGAATTGGCCGGCACCGAAGGCACCATCCGGCAAAACCGGATTTGGTCCGATCGGCTTTTTCCGGGGCAGACCGGCTGGACAACGGTGCCGACGGTGCTGCCCGATTCCGCCGATGTCCACCATCATCCCTTCGATGCGGAGATAGCCCATTTTGTCCGGTGTATTGTGGAGGACCGACAGAGCCACTGCACCATTGCCGACGCCGCCCGGAGCCACGAACTCTGCCTGGCCATCGACCGTTCTGTGGCCCAGGGTGGTCAACCGGTGCGATTGCCATTGGAATAGCCCTCCCCCGGATTGGTATAATTTTGAATAGTTTCACGTTAAGCAAAGGGTTCGGCCATGAAGCGAGCGGTTTTTTGGTGGGAGATTGGGCTGTGGGTAGGGGCGATGTTGGGGTGGTGGGGGACGGCCTGGGGGGCGGATGCGGCACCAACCCCTCCACCGCCGCCCAAGTGGAACTTTATTTTCTTTTTGATCGACGATCTGGGTTGGACCGATCTGGGCTGTTTCGGAAGCGATCTGTATCAGACGCCGGCAGTGGATCGGCTGGCCAGGGAGGGGATGCGATTTCGGTCGGCCTATTCGGCCTGCACGGTCTGTTCGCCGACGCGGGCGGCGGTTTTGACGGGCAAGTACCCGGCCCGGTTGCATCTGACGGATTGGATTCCGGGCCACGAGCGGCCCAACGCTCCGCTGCGGATCCCGGATTGGCGGAAGTTTTTGCCGCTGGAGGAACTTACCCTGGCCGAGGTACTCCGCTCGGCCGGGTATTTCACCGCCCATATTGGCAAATGGCATCTGGGACCGGAGGGTTTTTGGCCTACGGATCAAGGCTTTCTGGTCAATATTGCCGGTTGCCATCTCGGGCAGCCGCCCAGTTACTACTGGCCTTATCAGCGGGGCAAGCAGCGACTGCCAAACCTGGAACTGACGCCGGAGACGGAACAAATGTATCTGACGGATCGGCTGGGCCAGGAAGCCGTTCGCCTTATCCGAACCCATGCCCAGGAACCCTTCCTCCTCTATATCGCCACCTACCAGGTCCATACGCCTATCGAACCGAAAAAGGAATATGTTCCGAAATACGAGGCAGCCGTTCGGCCTGGCATGAAACATCGCAATCCGCAATATGCGGCCATGGTGCAGAGCATGGATGAACTGGTGGGCCGGGTCCTGGCCGTTTTGGACGAACAAAAACTTGCCGACCGAACGGTGATCTTTTTTACCAGCGATAACGGCGGCCTGACCCGGCTTGGCCGACAAGGCCCCAACCCGACCAATAACAGCCCCCTTCGCGAAGGAAAAGGCTCTCCGTATGAAGGAGGCGTTCGGGTGCCGCTGGTGGTGCGTTGGCCTGGGGTTATCCAGCCGGGCAGCACCTGTGACGAGCCGGTCATCAGCGTGGATTTTTTTCCGACGATCCTGGAAATTGCCGGGCTGGCCAAGCCGCCTGAAGCCGGCACGGTGGACGGAGTGAGTCTGGTGCCGGTGCTAAAAGACCCCAAGAGCCGTCTGCCCCGGGAGGCCATCTATTGGCATTATCCGCATTACCATCCGGGCGGAGCCACGCCCTACGGAGCGATTCGGGCCGGGGATTGGAAACTGATCGAATTCTACGAAGATATGCATGTAGAATTGTACAATCTCAAAGACGACCTCGGCGAAACGACCGATCTGGCCGGTAAAATGCCTCAACAAGCTGCCCGGCTTCGGCAGATGCTGCACCGGTGGCGGCAGAGCGTCGGCGCCCAGATGCCCCAGCCGAACCCCAATGGGGCCAAACCCTCCTCGGCTCCCTCTCTGCCAAGCAAGGAAAAAGTTCCCAAACCGTAATCTTTCAGCCGAATGGAGGCTCTCTTTCTCCCTCTCTCTATTGTGCGAGAGGGTTAGGGGGAGGGGGAAATCCTGGGAGGGCGGACGTCTCGTCCGCCTTCCTATGCGGGCCGAAGGCCCGCACTTCGCCTTCTTTTTTCCCCCTTACCCAGCCCACCTACGGTTGGCCGGCCTCTCGACGGCTAGGGCAGCGGCGGAAAGCCTGGACTGCTGCTTCCGCAGGAATGACACCTCGACCCCTGCATTCGGCTAAAATATTACCAACACCATAACGAGTTCCAGTAAACATTAGGTGTATGAATGTCCCGATTTTTCGGCATCGTTTTCTGTAAGCAAAGGAGCTGATCCTATGAGTCGGAAATCAAGTCGGATTGGCCGGTGGTTGGCAAACCAAGCATGGCCTTTGGCGTGGCCGATCCTTCTATGCGGGATGGTTGGGCCGGCCTGGGCGGAAAAGATCGGGCCGTGGGATACGGAAGTGCTGTTCCGAGCGCCGCCGGCGCAGTGGCAACCGCCCCGCCAGGGCGTCCGGGAAGTCTATTATGAAGGAGAACTCTTCCAAGGTCGGCCCACACGGGTCTATGCCGTGTATGCGGAGCCGAGCGACGGCCGGCCCCCCTATCCGGCTATGGTGTGTGTGCACGGCGGGGGTGGAACCGCGTTTCCCGAATGGGTCAAACTCTGGGCAGCACGCGGCTATGCGGCCTTGGCAATGGACCTGGCCGGTTGTGGGCCGGACAAAAAAACGCCTGCCCGACGGCGGGCCTGACCAATCCGACTCGGCCAAGTTCGCCGATTTCGACCAGCAAACCGTTACCCAGATGTGGACCTACCATGCCGTGGCCGCCGTCATCCGAGGGCACTCGCTTCTGCGCAGCCTGCCGCAGATCGACCCGGATCGGATCGGCCTGACCGGCATTAGCTGGGGCGGCTATCTCACCTGCATCGTGGCCGGGGTGGACCACCGATTTCGGGCTGCTGTGCCGGTGTATGGATGCGGTTTTCTGCATGAAAATAGCGTTTGGGTGCCTCGTCTGGCCAAGATGAGCCCGGAACAACGGGAGCGATGGGTGAAGTTGTTTGATCCGTCGCAGTATCTTGGCCGGGTGAAGTGCCCGATCTTTTTCCTCAACAGCACGAACGATTTCGCTTATCCCCTGGACAGCTACCGAAAGTCCTACGATCTGGTGCCGGGCGAAAAATGGATTCGGATCGAGGTCCGCATGAAACATAGCCATCCCGACGGCTGGGCGCCGAAGGAGATCGGCCTGTTTGTCGATAGCATTCTGAAAGGCACACCGCCCCTGCCGAAACTGGGGTCGACGCAGCGGGAAGGACGCCGTGTATGGGCCAAGTGTACCACCCGTCTTCCTATTCTGGAGGCCCATCTGAACTACACGCTGGACACGGGCCGGTGGCAAGAGCGGACCTGGCACACCGCAGCCGCCCAATGGAAAGAAAAAGAAAACATCGTTCAAGCGGAGCTGCCCGACCCACCGCCCACGGCTTTTTATCTGGACGTGGTGGACAGTCAAAAAGCCATGACTTCCACCCCGCCGGAAATCCTCCGCTGAAGGGGCGGAGCTACCGGCTGCCAGAACCGTGTTCCTGACGTGGGGATGGAGGAGCCCATACCCGAACCTTCTCCACGTTTGGGTTTTTTCCAAAATGGGCCGGACGGCCCCATGCAATGATCACCCCCGGTCTGAAGCTCCTGGGATGAAGAGGCGGTCGGCAAATGGGTCCCGAAGAGGCTGTTCCGAAATTCCGCTTTTACCCGGATGTACCCCAACCGGCAACCCCCAGACTACCACCCCCATAAAACAGGCATGTTGGTACACTGGAAGGGTTGGGAAACGGTTTGGTGCCGCCCGGCTGGCAATTTCGGCAGAGCCTCGAAGAGGCTGTCCCGAAATTGCCCCCGGAGGCCATCGGCCCATCCTTCCACTTCATCGCCAGTTACCAAAAGTCCCATTTTTGTGGGGTTTTTCGGAAGGTTGCCGGGAGAAGGAGGACCTTTTTCCCGGCTAAAACGGAATTTCGGGACAGCCTCGAAGGGTTGGACCGATGCCTGCCAAAGAGTTTCGCCTTACCGAATGCCCCTTTTGTTCGGGATGGTCGAAGGTTGCCAGAGGCCGGAGAAGGATTCATCCCGGATACCAATGGATTTTCAGGATAGCTTCTACGGGCCGGTGGCAAGGGGTTCGATTCGCCAGGCTTCGACGGATTTCGGGGTGGAGACGATCAGGAAGGGTTTCCCTTCCAGGAGGCCGGCGGCCAGTCCGCACAGCCGTTCCCCATAACAGAACATGTCCAGGCGTTGGCCGTCGGCCGCCACCAGATGGATGGACCCATCCGCTCCGGGAAAGATCCAATGTTTGCCTTTAGTGGGCACAAGCTGGCCGACAAAGACCGGTTCGATGGGGTGTTCGTGTCTTCCTTTGGGCAGGGGATAGGTCCAGAGTTCTTTGCCGGCCAGATCCAAGCCAATCATGATCATTTGATCAATACTGGTAAAATGTATTCCACACCATTCCGGTTGGCCGTCGCCGGTCAGGTCCTCGGCAAAAGCGGCGTACAAAGGCCGATTGGGCAATAGACAGTCTGCCTGGCGCTGGCCGTCAAAATCTAGCCCGACCAAACTGCCTTGTCCATGGGTGCACCAGAGGAGGCGTTTGCCCTGAGGCTCAAGCGGTGCTACAGCCAGCCGGGCCACATTGCCAATCTGCCGAAATCCCCACCGGCGCTGCTTTTTGGCCAAATCGACCTGCTGGACGCCCACGTCGCCCCAATAGCTGACGTAGAGTTCCAACTGACCGTCGGCGTTCAGATCCGCAAACAGAGCGTCGTAAATTCCCGGATGGGGGTTCTGCAAGGCGTCGGCCGGGAACCGGAACAGCTCCTGGAACTGCTCGTCGAAAAGATGCACCCGCTGCTGTCCGAGGGCCAGGGCGCCAAACAGCCGTTTGCCGTCTGCCCCAAGACCGGTGATGAGGAAGGTAACCACCTCCTGCGGTTGGAGGCCCAGGTCATAGGTATTCATTAGTTTCCCCTCGGGGGAGAATTCGCGGACCTTTTTGAAGCCATCGACCACCAGGATTCGCAGAGTGCCGTCGGGTCGGGAGGTGAGGAGGATATTGCCGGGCTGAGTGGCTTGGTCAAATTTCCACCACGACTGGAGGCGGAAGGTGGTGGGCGGGGTTTTGGGTTCCAGTTTGGCCGGTGGGATTTCCATTTCCTGTTGGAAGAGGCCTTCGGGCGGTTTGCCTTCGATGGCCCGTTGGAGGGCCGCCTCGTATTGCCGCACCTTTTCCTGGAATTGGGCCTGCGCTTGCTGGTAGATATCCTGGCCAGCCAGGAGTTTTTCGATTTTTTCAGGCAGTTGGGTTTCTAAGTCCTGCTGGAGGCCGAGCTGATAGTCTTGGACCCGCCCGTCCTTGCCGACCAGGAAGCTGGCCGGGATGCCTTGTAACATAAACATTTGACTCCCATGGCCTTCTAGATCGCGCACCATCGGGAGCGTAACCTTTAGCTCGGCAAAAATCTGCTGCAATTCTTTGTTTTCCATGCTCGGGGGGGCCACACTGACGGCCAAAAACACCACATTCGGGTTGTCCTTGTATTTCTGATAGACCTTTTCGACCAAGGGCAACATCTGTCGGCACGGCGCACACTGCGGCCCCCAAAAATCCAGATACACCACCTTGCCCGCCAAATCTTTGGCCGTTACCGGGTTGCCCGAAAGGTCGGTAAACTTAAAATCCGGTATCCGTTGATTTAGCAATCGGGCCGGGTCCGGCAACGTCCGGGGGTCCGGCGGGACGAAATATTTCACTACCTTCGCCTCCGCCGGCACCTCAAAGACAAACGCCTTCGGGTCGTCCGGCGGATGGAACGTGGCCGAATGGAACTCCGCCACCAAGGCAATCTCCTCCGGTTTGCCGGCTACGCCAAACTGCGCGGCCAGCATCTCCGTGGGATATTCGATCCGGCGGAGCAGATACTCCTTTTTGTCGATCCAGAAAATCTGTGCGCCCTGCGGCTGGTGGATTCGGATTCGGTAGCATTCCTGCGGGCCGATGTTGCCCGGCTCGATCAGTTCCGGTTCCTTGGCCTGAGCCAAGATCTGGGAGAGGGCATTTTTTTCTAGCAACAAGAGGGGCTGGGGCGGTCCACCGGCAATACCACCGCTTAAGACTTCCGCCAAAATCGTATCGCTCAGAAGGGTTTTCAAGGTGAGTTCGGGCGGAGCGGGCACTTGCAAGACCTGACCGGGCAGATCCTCAATGGCCGCCCGCAACTGCTTGCCGTCGCAAACCAGCTTGATCTGGTAGGCCTCCATCCGAAGTCGGTTGGGGCGGTGGAAAGTCACGGCAAAATCCACCTTTTCATCCAGCACCTCCTGCCCCCGACGGACATAGAAGCGCAACTGGCCTGCATCCGCGTATCGGGAGGCCGTGCGGTAGGCCGTTGCCATGGCTTCCAGCACGCCTCGGGCGGTGGTAGGAGGTTTGGCGGGCAGTTGGGGGCCAGGAGGCACGGCCTCTGTCGAAGATGGGTTCGATGGACTCTCTGCGGTTCCTTCGGCGGTGGAACCTCCACCGCAGCCTCCCCACAGGGCCATGCCGATCCCCATCAGGCCTACCCAAAGCCAATCTCTCAGCCAATCTTTCCGAATTCTCTGCATTTCTTGCCGGTTTTGTGGCTTTGCTAAAGCTGCTTGGATCGGGTTTCCGGCAGCCGCCGATTCAGCTTTTTCAAAACAGCGTTGCCTTCCGGACATCGGTGCAAACTCCTTTTGGCTAGAGATGAGGGGTCCATGATCCGACCGGTATTCTTTTGGGAAATGGTCCGTTGGGGACTTCCCTCCTGTTGTTTCTACCCGAATTGGGCAGTCTGGGGTAGAGCAACTTCTTGAGCAATTGGCCGGCAGGCGATAAGATGGAAAAAGTGGCACGGGAAGAGGTTTCCTGTTTTCCTATTTTTTCTATCTTTCCTATTTTGCACTGAGAAAAGGATGGGTTGGCTGCTCCGCTATGGGGTGGAGGCCCAGGGAGAACTGGACCTGGGCAACCATGTGGTGGTGGCGGGGGATGGACCGCCCTGGACCCACCAGGCTCCGTCCCTGACCGACTGCTTGGCTGCCGCCCTGGAAACCCCTCTAGGATTTCCCCCTCTGCGCCAATCCATTATTCCGGGAGATCATGTCACGCTGGTATTGGAAGCGGGGCTGCCCCAGGCCGCCGAGTTGCTCCCTACGGTGGTCTCCGTGCTTCGGGGAGCCGAGATCGCTCCGGAAGATATTACGATGCTTTGCCCGGCCCGGCAGCCGCATCGGGGGGGAGCACACCTCTGGGAGCTACTTCCCGAAGCCCTCCGGCAACGAATCGTAGTCCGGCAGCACGATCCGGCTGATCCAGGCTGCTTGGCCTATTTGGCCTCTACGGAAGCAGGCCATCGGGTACTTTTGCATCGGGCTATTGTGGATGCCGATGTGGTGCTGGCCATCGGGTGCCAGCAAAGCGACCAAGCGCCGGACTATTTTGGGCTGTTTGGCGGGGTGTATCCGGCGTTTTCGGACCTGTCGGCTCAGAGGCGTTTTCGAGCCTGGGGGTTTCGGCCACGCCGGGAGGCGGAAAAACGGATTCTGATGGCCGAGGTGCGGGAGGTGGCCTGGCTGTTGGGGTCGGCCTTTGCCATTCAGTTGGTACCCGGTCCCGGCGGCCAGATTGCCGAGGTATTGGCGGGGGAGATTCGGCAGGTGGCCCGGGCTGCCGCCCAACGGTATCAAACTCTCTGGCGGCGGTTGGTGCCTGGGCGTGCCCGATTGGTGGTGGCTGCCATTGCGGGCGGTGCGGCCCAGCAGACCTGGCAGAGTTTGGCCCGCGCTTTGGCCGCCGCCGGCCAACTAGTCGAACCCGGCGGAGCAATCGCTGTCTGCTGTGCCTTGTCCGAGCCGCCCGGCCAAGCCATCCAGGCCCTGGTCGGGGCCAAACATCCCCTTCAGACCTTGCAACGGTTCAACCCCGATCTGCCGGAGGACACCCTTTATGCCCTCCAACTCCTCCAGACCCGCCGGCAGGCGAGGGTGTTCCTTCTGAGCGACCTGGAAGACCAACTGGTGGAAGGCCTCCGAATGACCCCGCTGGCGGATTTTGATCAACTGGCCCACATGGTCCGCCAGGCACCTTCCTGTATCGTACTGCCCGAGGCTCAATATGCCATGGTTCAAGTCCAACCGCCGGAGCTGTAGCCGAAATTCTGCCCCCAAGCCAAGGCGCAACTGGACAAACCAGAGCGTGCGGTCTCAGATGCTGTCCCGAAATGGGTGCTCGGGCGGCGGCCCGGACCGTTGCCAAACCCTTCCGATTTACCAAAGTGCCCGTTTGATGGGGGGTTGGCAGTCTGGGGGCTGCCGGTGGGTAGTCCATCGGGCTTAAAACGGAATTTCGGGACAGCCTCTCAGATGCAAGCCCGAAAGTTGGCCAGAAGGATTCCCTAACCGTGCTCGATTCCCTATCGCAAAAAGCCCGTCGGATTCAAGAGAACCTAGCTGGGATTTTAGGTCGGATGGCCGAGGCGGCCCGCCGCAGCGGCCGAGCCCCGGACGAAGTCCAGTTGGTGGCGGTTACCAAATACGTCGGGCCGGAGGAGATTCGGCTTTTGGTGGAGACGGGCTGTCAGGTCTTGGGGGAAAGTCGGCCCCAGGCTCTTTGGGCCAAAGCCGCTCAACTGGCCGATCTGCCTATCCGCTGGCATCTGGTCGGCCATCTGCAGCGGAACAAAGTGGCCCGCACGTTGCCTCTGGTGGAGATGATTCAGTCGGTGGATAGCCTTCGGCTGATCGAGGCAGTGCAGCAGCAGGCGGCTAAGCTGGGCCGACCGATTCCCGTGCTTTTGGAGGTGAACATTTCTGGCGAAGCCAGCAAGACCGGCCTGCCGCCGCAGGAGCTGGAACCGATTCTCCTCCAATTGCCCCGATTTCCCTACGTCCAGGTCCAGGGGTTGATGACGCTGGCCGGTCTGGAAGGCGGGCCAGAACGTGCCCGACGAGATTTTGCCGCCCTCCGCCAACTCCGGGATCAACTCCTGCCCCGTTGCCCGGAAGGCGTCCGGTTACAGGAGCTTTCCATGGGCATGAGCGGGGATTTCGAGATCGCCATCGAAGAAGGCGCCACCATCGTCCGCATCGGCAGCGCGTTATTCGAGGGCCTCCGGCCAGCTTCTTAAACTTGCCGCCTCGTTCGAGAAACCTCGAATTACCGGTTCGTTTGACTGTATCTACCCGGCCAAGCCCATACCACTTGTAGGGGGTAAGAGTCGGCTCAAACCCAACAGATTGTAGTGATTACTTCCGGTAGATACAGTCCAATATAAGTGCGGGAAACAGGACTTGAACCTGCACGGGCGTTTGTGTGCCCACTAGGCCCTCAACCTAGCGCGTCTGCCAATTCCGCCATTCCCGCAATTTCCTGCCCCATCTGCTGTGGATTTTAAGATATCTCACTTGATTATTTTTAAGACCCGGTGGCCCGCTGCTAGCCGGGAGTTTGACTGGATTCACCCGGCCGTGCCCCCACCTTCGAGGGGGTAAAATCGACTCCAAACCCCCAGATCGCGGGAATTACCTCCGCTGGATCCAGTCAACAGGTGGGATCCAGTCAACGTCGAAAACAAAACGTAGAAAAACAAAAAGGGAGTTATCCCGTCCGGGCAAAAACTCAAAACCTCCCACCAAAAACCCTCGATCTTAAGGCCTCCTTTTATGAATTTACTCCTCGAAAACCCTTCGTCAAGATGGTGCCCAGAGGCCAACCCCCCCTCCACCAGGCCCTATCGTCAAGCCTAGCATGAGGCTCGTCTTAGAGGCTGTCCCGAAATTCCGTTTTCGCCGGGAGGGAAAGTCTTCTTTCTACCTGCAACCAACCTTCCGAAAAACCGTACAAAAACGGGATGTTTGGTAACCGGGCATGGAGTGGCAGGATCGGCCGAGTGTCCTCCGGAAGACAATTGCGGAACAGCCTCTTAGGGGACTGTCTCCACCGGGAAGTAATTCCCCCAATCTGTGGGATTCGGGCCAATTTTACCCCCCTTACAAGTTGAGGGGCCTGGCAGGGCGGATACAGTCAAATTAGGGGACCCTATCCCCCTTTAAGGGTCAGATGACAAGCTCAAGACGGGGGGAAGCCAATTACAGGACCCTCTCTTGTCTAACTGCTTCCAGGAACCTCTTGGCTAACTGTCCGAAGGCCGATAAAAGGGCATCGATCATGCTCGGTCGATGGCCGGCGCAGAGGCTGATCCGCAAACAGGCCTGGCCTTTGGGCACTGCCGGCGGCCGGATCGGCGGCACAAACAGACCATGTTCTCGCAACGCCTCCGAAACCGCCAGGGCCAACTCTGCCCGGCCTACCACCACCGGAATGATCTGGCTGACCGTGGGTCCTAAAGTCCAGCCTTGGCGCCGAAGTTCCGTTCGGACATACTCGGCCGATTCTAAAAGCCGGCGTCGGCGGAGCGGTTCTTGCTGAACGATTTGTAAAGCGGCCATGGCTGCGGCGGCCATGGCCGGCGGTGGGGCGGTGGAAAACAGATACGGCCTGGCCCGCTGCACCAGCCACTCGATCAGCCGACCACTGCCCACCACAAATCCGCCCATCGAACCTAAGGCTTTGCTCAATGTGCCGATCCGGACCGGAATCTCCTTTTCCACACCCAGATGTTCGGCTACCCCCCGGCCAAGGGTACCGAAGACCCCCGTTGCATGCGCCTCATCCACCAAGAGCATGGCCTCATACCGGTGGGCCAGTTCGACCAATTCGGCCAGCGGGGCCAAATCGCCGTCCATGCTAAACAGGCTATCCGTTACGATCAGCCGACGTCGATACCCCCCGGCCCGCTCCAAAAGCCGCTCTAACTGCCGATAATCCCCATGGTCATACACCCGGACATCTGCCCGGCTTACCCGGGCGCCATCCCAAAGACTGGCATGATTTTTGGCATCCAGATAAACCACATCGCCCGCCCCGACTAGGGCGGCGATGGTGCCCATATTGGCGGCAAACCCGGAACCGAATACCAAGGCGGCCTCGGTGCCTTCGAACTCGGCCAGGCGGGTTTCCAACTGCTGGTGGACTCTGCTATAGCCACAAATCAACGGGCTAGCTCCTGCCCCCCAACCTTCCTGCAGGGCCGCGGCAGCCGCCGCTTTCAGCCGCTCATCCCCGGCCAAACCCAAATAATCGTTCGACCCGAAGTTGATTAACTCCCGACCATCCAGCAGCACCAAGGGCCCCTGTGGTCCTTGCCGAACTCGCCGACGCCGCCGCAAACCGGCCTGCTCCAATTCCGCCAATTCCACATCGATCCAGGCCAACGGGTCTTTCCGCATTCCGGTTATCTCCCACCAGGCGCTTAGTTCCCACCCGGCAAACGATACCCAGGAGTAACATTTTACCCGAATACCCGAATGGAGGGGCGTATTTGGCAGGCCCGCTAAAGCGGCGGTCCAAGGCAGATACCTCCAAAGACCATTGGACCTCCGAAGCAGGTCCCTCCAGAGGCCTCTTCATTCGGCTAATTTGACTGTTCATTTGACTGTATCTCCCGCCGGGCCCCCTACCAGATGTAGGGGCGAAAAATCGGATCGAACACCACAGATTGTGGTCGTTGTTCCCGGTGGATACAGTCAAGCCTAAAATCTTCCCTGAAATGTAAAATGGAGGGAGGCCAAGGCAAATTCCCCTCTAATAGGGTATGCTGTATTCCCAAAAAAGGCGAAACAAACGCCTTTGGTAACAAAGCCTGCGGCCTCGGTAACAAACCCTTTAGAGGAACCGCGGTTATGGTTTCAGGGAGTCCCGGCCAGCCTGCCCAACCGTGTACCGAAGCTCGGCCTTTGGATTGGTCCCGGTTGCTCCGGGAGCACGAACGGTGGCTTCGGACGGTGGTTTATGCGCGGCTGCAGGACCCCCAGGCAGTCGAAGAGGTCATGCAGGAGGTGGCCTTGGCCGCCGTAGAACAAAAAGCCCCTTTGACAGATCCTGCCAAAGTGGCGCCCTGGCTTTATCGGCTGGCAGTTCGGCAGGCCCTGCTCTACCGCCGCCGACAAGGCCGGCACCGAAAACTCCTGGATCGCTACGCCCAGCGGCAAATCGGCCCGGCAGACGGTAGCCTCCGGCCGGATCCTCTTGAGTGGCTTTTGGCTACCGAACGCCGCCGGTTGCTTCAGCGGGCTTTAGAGCGGCTGCCCAAACGGGACGCCGAAATCCTCCTCCTAAAATACACCGAAGACTGGGCCTACCGCCAAATTGCCGAGCATCTGGGGACCACCGAAGGAGCGATCCGGCTTCGGCTCCACCGAGCACGGGCAAAATTGCGCCAACTCCTAGCTTCCTTGGTGGAAAGGGACGGACAACGATGAGTGCCGATAGGGGTCCAGAATCTACCCGATCAGAGGGGTTTGAAAAGTTCTATCAGGGGGGGCAATCCTGTTTTGGTATGCATGGAACCCCCCCGAAAGAGGAAACATCTCCCCCATCCACCCCCCCGAATCAATCACCCCATGATCCCCTAGATGAGGATATATTGGATCGCCTGGTAGATGGGGAACTTTCCGAGGCCCAACAGCAGGAGGTGCTTCGCCAGGTGGAGTCCCATCCGGAGGGTTGGCGGCGGTTAGCCCTGGCTTTCTTGGAAGCCCAAACATGGCACTGGGAGATGTCCAGTTTACTGGAAGAATCGTTCCGGCCGAAGGAAGAATCGGTCCGTCCGGACAAATCGCCTCCGCCGCCACCAGACCAGGTGGAAAAATACCAGGGGCAAACACCCCTAGAACCCACCCGGCAGGAGCGAATCCGGCAGCCGGGGGTTCGACCTGGTACCAGCCGCCGAATCTCTACTCTGGTATGGCAAATCCTGAGTTTGGCAGGGGGGATTCTAATTGCCTTTCTGGGGGGGTATTGGAGCCGAGATTTTTACCATCCCCACCGGAGCGGTACCCAAGAGGGATTGGTCGTCCAAAGAACTCCTACCGATCAGCCGCAGCGGCCACCAAAAAGCCCTTCGGAAGATGATCGGGGGAAAGAAGGCCTGGAATCTCCAGGGAGATTCCCTTCTTCAGGATGGGAATATGTAACTCTAGCGGCTGGTACCGGCCCGGATGGAGTCCCTGAGGTAGTCCGGATTCCGGTGCTTCCAGCACTCCCAAAGAGTGGCTTGGCACCCATCCAGCCCCCTATTCCGGAAGAACTGCTCCATTTGCTTCGCCACTGGGGGGCGGAAGTCTCTCATTCCCGGCAGTTGGTACCGCTTCGGATTCAGGACGGTCGCCAGGTGGTTATCCCGGTCGAACAAGTAGAACTTTACTACCGTCCCCAGGCAGAACGGTTCCAATAGGGTTGCTTTCTTTCTCTATGCCCACTTATAGAGGGTCATTTCTACCATTTAGGAGGGATTTCCAAGCCCCCACCCCTGCAACAAAACTTTGCCTTCGGTAACCAATCCAGCGGTAGGGGGCACCCTTGGTTCCCGATCCCCGAGGCACCGAAGTAATAGTAGGTTGAGTGTATCCCCAGGAAGTAATTCCCCCAATCTGTGGGGTTCGATCTGATGTTTAGCCCCTACAAGGGGTAGGGACCTGGCCGGATAGATACAGTTTAACGAAATAGACAACATAGACAACCATGTAACAAATCCTTTCCTTCGGTAACAAATCTATCGGAGAGCACCCAAAGGGGGTGCTCTCTGGTAGGTACGGGGTGATCGCACAGGTGGTAGGCTTTTTTCAAAAGGAGGCAAAGGCGATGTACAGGGTAGGATGGTGGATGGTGTTCGTCGGGTTGATGGCTTTGCCCATGGGGGCAACTGCTGCAGAACAGGCCACTCCGCTGCCCCAAATCCAAATCCAACAGGCAGACGGTCCAGGGGCCAGCACCGGAACCATGGTGGCTACCGGAGGAACGGGAGCCGCTATCGCCGGTGGCTTCTCCGAGGTTTGGCCTAAACCCAGCGAGTACTGGATCGGGGTGGAATGCAGTCCGGTGGATCCGACGCTCCGGGCGCAATTGCAATTGCCCGAAGGCCAAGGTCTGGTAGTCCGCTCGGTGGTGCCAGACAGCCCGGCTGCCAAGGTAGGACTCCGGGAACATGACATTTTGCTCCAAGCCGGCGAGAAAAAACTCGGCAGCCTCAAAGACCTGATCGATGCGGTGGAGGCGGCCAAAGAGCAGAAGCTTTCTTTGGAGATTGTTCGGGAAGGCAAACGGCAGAAGATCGAGGTGACCCCGGCCAAACGTCCACCGGAACAGATAACCCCCGGTTTTGGCTGGGGGATGGTGATCCCGGCTCCGGGAAATCCGGATTTTGAGGCCTTCCGGAAGTGGTTTGAGAAGATGCAGCCGGGCCAGCCGCTACGGTTCCGATTTTTCCAGCCGGGGTTTGTCGCCCCGCCGGGCTTCGGAGGGTGGGAGTTTGGATGGGGTACCACCCTGCCGGAAGGTCTGACCATCGCCATTACCAAGACCGGCAATGAGCCGGCCCGGATTAGCGTCAAAAAGGACGGCAAGACCTGGGAGGTGACCGAAAAGGAACTGGACAAATTGCCGCCGGACATTCGGCCCCATGTCGAGCGCATGTTAGGCCGAGGCGGTCCGATCGACATGGACTTCCAATGGGAAGTCGGCCCTCCCTGGTTCGGGACCGAACCCAAAGAACCTAAGTGGCCCGGCCGGATCCGCCAAGACCTTCAACAGCTCGAAAAACACCAGCAGGAATTAGAAAAACTCCAAAAACAACTCGACGAGATGAAAAAATCGTTGGAACAACTCGGTCCGGGCACACAGCCGAAAGAACCGAAAAAATATACTCCTAAAGAGCCCCCCAAAGAAAAAGTATAAAAATGGCCTCTCAAACAATAGGACTCCCTGCGGGTTGAGAGATTTTCGTTCATGGCAGTCCTAACGGTGCCCCAGGATAGAGGCCATGGAAATCCGGCTGCAAAGCTCCCAAAGGCTTGCCAGACGGCTTTGTGAACCGGGGCACCTTTCCTCCGGCGCACTTTCCTCTCTTTCTCTTTGTTGGACCGAAATGGAATAACCCACACAGCGGCCGAGAGGACGAGTTGGCTGGAGCGGGGCTGGTCTATCTCCCTTTGAGCACGGAGGCCCCGCTCCTTATTTATTCAGGCAACGGATAGAGTAAACTTATACTTTCTTCGGCCGAAAGAGTCTCTTTTTGGAAAGGGTTTTCTTCCATGGAAGCCTTTTATTTAGGGCGAAAACCATGGAAAAGGGGCCCCAACCAACGGGGGGCAAGTTTGTTGGTCTTTTGGGGCTCCCTTTTAGGGATGATTTTATCCGGCATTTTGGGAGGGGGCGGAGTATTGGCCGGGCGAATGGAAGAGAACCCGGCTCAACCCCCTGGCCAGGATGTTTCCAGCCAGAAGGGGTGGAAGGTAAATTGCCCCAAAGAGGGGGATCATATCGAGATCGTCCCCCAAAAAGAGGGGGCCATCCTGGACATCTTTTCCCAAAGAGGTATCGGACAGGCTACCGTGGAGCGAACGTCCGGCCCTTGGCCAATGCCGCTGGTCCTTCGACTCCATCTGCGAGGGCTGGAATCTCTCCGGGTGGAGGTAGGCCCCTGGGGCTTTGAAGCCTCAGTGATGAGTTATCCGCCGTATCAGCCCCGGCTTCGCGTCCATGGCCCGGAACCCCTGCCGGCGGTGGATCCGAAAAGTCCCTATTGGGTGGATATCCGGATGGTGGATTCGGCGGGGAAACCGGCCTCGAAAATCCCTCTAGAGGGGGGATATTTTGAGGTGCGCATCCCCCCTTCTTTTCTAGAGAAATCCCCCCAAAAGATGCAAATCCATTGGATCGACTTCTACCGGGATTAACACCAAAGGAACATCTTAGCCGAACGGAGGGAACCGGCTGCGGTGGAAGTTTTCATTCGGGCCAGCGGATTTCGGGCACCACATAGGGTTCTCGGTACCATCCGCGAACGATCTTATTGGCCTCCGGATGGTCTTTGATGCATTCGTTCGGGGTGTCGCATTCGAGCCAGGGGCCGAGCGTGGCGGTATTCGGATCGATCTGGTGGGCGGCTAGGTGTTCCAGATACCGTTCGAACCAGGCTTCCCAGCCGGGCGGCCCTTGACGGACGGCCGCTCGTTGGTCGGCCAAGCTGGCTTGTCGGCCCACCCGATAGGAGATATTGCCGACATGGCAAATGCGGGTGGAAAGGTGGCCCACTTCGACATCGGCTACCAAATGTTTCGGATCGTTCCGGCGGAGGGCTTCGATGAAGTTGGCGAAGATGTCGCCGCCGCCGGAAAAAGTAGCAACCTGTTTACCGGACTTGTCCCAGGCCGTGTGGCGATAGACGCTCAGCGAGCCGCCCTCACAGTCCACAATGACGCCGACCCGCTCGCCCCGGAACTCGGAGACCTCGTTGGAATTTTTGGCGTGTCGGAGGTTCCGGGCCTCGTAAAAGACCGGCGCCTCCGGGAAATCGTAACAGATGATCTGCGTGTTAGGCACATCGCAGGCGTCGTCCCAGAGGAATCGGCCGCCGATGGACATCACCCGCCGGGGTAGGTCGTCGGTCCCTAAAATCCATCGGGCCACATCCACCTCATGCACGCCCTGGTTGCACGATTCGGCATCGCCCTTGTCCCAGGTGAAACTGCAATCATATTGGAGCCGATCCCGATAGATCGGTTCCTTCTTGGCCGGGCCACACCAAAGGTCATAATCCAGGGTGGGCGGGATGGGCAACGGCTCGGTGCGTTTGCCGCAACTGGTCCTCGGCTTATACGCAAAGCAATAGATGGCCTGGATTTTGCCCAAATGGCCTTGGCGGAGCCAGGCGATCATTTTCGGGATGGCTGCGTCGGCCCGTCGTTGAGTGCCGATCTGGACGATCCGCCCGTATTTGCGGGCCGCATTGACCATCTGTCGGCCTTCCCAGATGTAATGGGAAAGGGGCTTTTCTACGTACACATGTTTACCTGCCTGACAGGCCCAAATGGTCGAAAGCCCGTGCCAATACTGCATCGTGGCGTTGCCGACCGCATGGATTTCTTTGCGGTCGAAGATGCGCCGCATATCCTGATACTGATCTACTTTATAGCCGTACTTGGTTTCGATCAGCCGGGCTGCTTGGGCGGTCCGTTCCAGGTCCGGGTCGGCCACCGCGATGATCCGTACGCCCTTCTGGCCGGCAAAACCGGGAATATGCGCCCCGATGCCCCGAATGCCCAAGCCGATCTGTCCCATCAGGATTTCCTCATTGGCGCCGAAAACCCGGGCCGGTACCACCATGGGCAGGCTGATCCCTACCGCCCCGGCCCCCGCCGTGCCGCAAAACCTTCGCCGCGACATGCGCATGGCAACGCCCTCCGAAGAAGGAAACAAATTTTCCCTATACCGCTTTACCAAAGTCGGTACCCTTTTAGTTTCACTGTATCCGCCGGAAGTAATTACCACAATCTGTGGGGGCCGGGCCAATTTTTACCCCCTCCCCGTGGGAGGGGCCCGGCCGGGCTACATAGAGTCTAACGAATGGGACTGTATCCATTCGGCTAGCCACCTCCCCCTTGGAGGGGATAAACATCCGCTCAAACCCCACAGATTGGAGGAATTACATCGGGGGATACAGTCCACCGAACGGTCCTCCCGAGTTCTGAAAAATTGTTCGCCCAGTCTTAAAATGGCCCCGTGTGTTCGGGTAGAGGTAAATAGTAACATCACCCAGACGATGGGGGGAAGGAAGCGAATCCGTTGGAGGTAGCTCATCCCCATGGTCTGGTTCGCCCTGGGATTAAGAGCCGATCCCAAAATCAGGCGGGTGCAAGCTGGGTTGGATTTATCTGGCCCCTCTGAAACCTATCTCCGGACAAGGGGACCGGCATTTTGGGATGGGCTCTAAATACCCTCGGATAAACTTGGGAAGGTGGGGGGGCCGGAAAATGAGGGATAGCTCAGAAACCCCTCTTTGGGGTTATAATGTATAACTCTTTTGGCGGAATCTCTTCTCTGACAGGCTGTGCCGAAAGCGTAGCCGGTGGCGGCCCCAATCCAGCCGGTCTGCTTTATCGAACTGCCCCTTTATTAGGGGTTTTTGCCACACTATGGGCCGCCGGTGGCTGGCCCATCCGGCGAAAACCGGATTTTCGGGACAGCCTCGCCTCTCACGGTGGCGTTTTGGAACAGCCCATGGGAGAGGAACTTTCCTTTCCCGCAGGGTTTTTGATTGACACTGGCGTGAAGGGAATTTAGAATCGAAAAAAAGTGCTCCTGATGGAAAGAATGGCTGAAGAGCGATTCCATTCGCGGGGAGGCCTTTTCTTGGCCGGAAAGGCTTGCTTGTCCGACCCTTGGGAGCAGAAGGGCTTTTGGGAGGAATAGATGCCATGGCTCGGGAACATCAAGGTCTTCAAATCGCACTGATTATTTTTGTCGTGTTGACCCTCATTTTGGGGGTTACTACGTTTATCTTCTTCCGCCGATATGAGGAGATCGAGGCCGAACGCCAGAAGGTGGCCCAAAAGGCCTCTCAGGCGGAATCGAATTTTGGCACCGTTCAAGGAGAAAAGGTGCGCCTATTAAAGATTCTTGGGTTTCCCGAGTCGGAAAAAATCGATACGGTCGAAGATGAATGCCGAAAAGATCTGGTTAGTTTTGGAAGCAGCCTTCCGGAAGAGCAGCGCACTTATCGCCAGTTGCTCAAATTTCTCCATGACCAGCTGGTAAAGACCAACCAACTTCTGGAAGCCGAGAAGGTCGAGGTCCAAACCTTAAAGAACATCAATGAATCTCGAGAAGAGAAAGTCAAAGTGCAAATCGACGAGGCCAACGCCGCCCGGGATAAGGCAGGACAAGACCTGAACGAAGAGCGCCGCAAATTCGCCGAGGCCCATAAAGAGTTTACCGGCCGGGAAGAAGCCCTTCGCACCGATCTGGAAAACGCCCGAAAAGAAAAAGAGGCTGCTCTGGCCCAATTGCAAAAGCAATTGGATTCTGCCACGCAGGAGATTCAAAAGCTGGCCCGACTTAATGCAGAAAAGTCCAAAAAACTGGAAGACCTGGTGAAGGAAACTTTTGAAGTGCCCGACGGCCAGATCACCTGGGTCAACCAGCGCCTGCGAACCGTCTGGATCAATCTGGGCTGGGCAGACGGCCTCCAGCGCCAAACCACCTTTGCCGTCTATGACGCCGACATCTACGATGTCTCCAAAGCCGGCAAAAAAGGCAGCATCGAAGTTACCGAAATCTGGGACGATCACCTAGCGGAAGCTCGGATTACCGACGATCAAGCCGCCAATCCGATCATGCCCGGCGATAAAGTGCATACGCCCCTTTGGACCCCCGGGGAACGTCGCCGTGTGGCGATCACCGGGGATATCGATCTGGATGAGGATGGCAAAAGCGATCTCCCAAAACTGCTCAGCCTGATTAGCCTCCATGGAGCAGTGGTGGACTGCTATCTGGACGATAAATCCCCGGCCGTTCTTACCGGGGAGGGCAAACCGGGCGGACGGATGAGCCTGAACACTCGGTATCTGGTGGTCGGCAAAGCCCCCGAAGGTGCTGCCAGCAAAGAACGCCTAGATGCCTACTCCCGAATGATCTCTGAGGCTGGGCGGCTGGGAATCCAGCAAGTCCCCTTGAAGCAATTCCTCGTCCAGATGGGTTGGCGGGAAACTAGCCCGGTGATGACCTACGGCCCAGGCGCCAATCCTGCTCATTTCCGACCGAAGCCGCAGGAAGGTGTCCGTCCGGTTTCCGGCGGCAAAGTGAGCGAACTGTTCCAGGAGCGACGTCCGCCCGCCCCGAAACCCGGCCAGTAAACCGCCCCCTGGAGACCGTTGCTGCTCCCAATGCCCGCTGTATCGGTGGGTGCGGCGCATTAACCCCGTGGAAAGAGGAAGCCGATTTGCTACAGGAAGTCGGCGGATCGGCCTTCGCTCTCAGAGGCTCTTCCGAAATGGGCACTGGACGGCAGCCCTAAACCTTTCTGATTTCCTAAGATGCCCGTTTTATGGGTTTTGGGCAGCCGGGGGAACGCCGGTTTTTGATGGTGCATCCGGCTAGAAATTTCGAGACAGCCTCTGAGGCATCGGCTTCTGCTTGGGAACTTTTTGCCATCTAACCCAGGGGCGTTCTGCATTCAACCCGGCCACTCCAAACTCGGAGCCTGGGTCCGAGGAAATCCTAAAGCGACGGGTTCCGGGGATCTGTGCGATTCTTTCAGAGATTCTTGAGTTTCTGCGCCCGGAGCGGGGGGCAGGGGAGAAGTATCCGATTTCGTTTGGTCCGCCGGTAGGTTGCCAAACAATCGGATCCGGAGTTGCTCTAATAGCGCCGTTTTTGCGTTGGCATGGTTGGAGAGGCGATCTGGTTGGAATAACTCCGGCTCCAAAAAAACTCGGGCGGGCATCTGCGGACTGTGGGTTCGGGCCAATTGCCAAAGGAGCCGGCATTCCCGCCAACTGAGCCGATGCCGCCGACATAATGCCAAAAACAGTGCCCAGGGGCGCTGTTTTTGCTGGGAGCGGGTCAAGAATCGGCTGAGCAGCCAGCCCAAAGCCAATACCGCCACCACCAACACCACAACTGGCCAAAACTCACTTCCACCGGTCCGCGGTCCGGCCGTCTGAAAATACCGGAAGATCGACTCCAGACGATCTTGGCCTGTGGTGGGAACGGCCCAAAGAGCTATATCCGTCATATCTCTCTTCCCGAATTGGAACCGATATCTATCCCAATCCCCGGATGGGCCGGACGGCACTGGCCTACCGCCGGTGTCAAACCCGGCGGTTTCAATCCCGGGGGTCCCAAAGCCGGGTGCGATACTGCAGCAGGGGATCGGTCGGCGGGGCGGAGCTTGCCGGTTGGACGCCCCCTGGGCCTTGGCCGGGCGATGAGCTCGTCCTGGTTGTCTGCGTTGGCGGAGGGGATATTCCCAGTTCGGCCAAAGCGGCGGCTGCCTCCCGCCGGACTTGTCCGTCCGGATCCTCCTGGGCCAGGTGCTGCAAGATTGCTTCTAGGGGTTTTTGGGCCTCGATGCACCGCACCATGGCAATGGCCCGTAATCGCCGAGACCGGATCGGCGATTGCAACTCCTGTTGTAACAGGGGGATGGTGTGGGGATCGATCTTTTTGACTAGCAGTCCGGTTTGCCGACGGGCCGGCTCCTCTAAAAGATCAAAGGTATGGAGAAATCGTTTGAAATTAAATTCACGTAAACTTTTTCTCACTGCTTGACGGACCACCGCATGAGGGCTGTCCAGCAGAGTCAGCAGGCGGGGCAATAGCCCCGGGATACCCCGCTGCCGGATATGACCGATCACGGCCGCCTGGACATACGGGTCGGCATCTTGCAAGGCTTCCAGAGCCAGGGCATTGGCCGCCGCTCCCGGGAAGTGCTCCAGCGCCTCGGCAGCGGCCCGTCGGCCGGGCGGCTTCCCATAACGAAATACATATTCAATCAGCCCAAACGCCTCGATGCGGGGGATTCCCGACAGCACCGCCAAGCGCACCAGCCCCAATTCCGCCCAACTATCCAATTCCCGGAGCAGTCCTCCTGCCGTCCGAAGCCAACGGATACTCCGAAGCCGCTTTAAATTCTCTCCTATCACCGGCGACTGCGTCCGGGCTATCTTCCGTAACCATTGCCGTACAAATTTTCCATCCGACCGTTGGCAGAAAACCGTCACCAGGCCCGCCGGCCAGTGCGGTTCCTCCAGACAACTTAACAAGAACTCCTGCACCCGGTGCGACCGACTCTTGGTCAATACATCCACCACCGGCAAATGCAACGGATGATGCGGGCTTTGGAGAATCTGTTGCAAGAGGGGATGATCCCGATCGGCCAAATGGAGGAACAGTTCCACCACCTCCGTCCGTCGATGGTCCCGCCACCGCTCTAAGGACCCTTCCAATGCCACTAGCACTTGGGTGCGCAAAGAAGCGGCCGAATCTCCATGGGGAGAAGGACCCTCCTGGGCAGCAGGCTCCCGAAGTTGTTCGACCAGATCATACAGGGCAGCTAGAATTGGGCCGGAACCGGCCCGGTCCGCCTGTTCCAAAGCGGCCAGCAGCGTGGGAATCACCTCATATTGACGAAGCCAAACGGCGGCCTGGCAACCGTTGTGCCGAAGCTGGCTATCTTCCGAGCAGATGGCCTCCCGGATGGCAGGCCGAAGCCGATCCCACGACTCCCGCATCCGTTCCAGCCAGCTAAACGGAAACCGATGCAACCGGGCCAGCAGTTCCCGATGCCCCTGGCGATTCGAACGGGCCAACAACGCCTCCACCGCCCCCTGCTGCATCTCTCGGTGGGGACTGTCTAAGGCCCAAATTAACACCGGCACAGCGGCCTCATTGGCCGTGCTGCCCAGCAACTCTAAGGTGGCAGAAAGGCCCGAAGTCATGGACCGGCTCATCCGTGTCCCACGATTGCGTCCCTGCAGGCCCCCCGTTTTGAGGAGGGGCAATCCCCTTCTTGGAATACCAAATAATCCCCTTATTGGGGGAAAGCCGGGTGATTTCCGCTCGGTCTTTGCTCAGCACCGCCGAATCCCATTTGTACGACCTCTGTTGGGGGCAAATTTCCCCTCAAAATACTGGCAAGACCCTTTCCCACCCAAGAAAGGTCTCTTCTCCCTTTTTCTAGGGGAATCCCGGCTGCCGAACGGTACCGTTGCCTGCCCAAGTGATCAAGCCCAGTCGTACCGCCCGAGTTAAACCACTTCTAACTGGGGGTTCTATTATTCCTAGGAAAGACCTATCAATTCCATCCCATCGGGGAAAAGATCCCCAAAATCCCCTCCATTTGGGGGATGAGATACCCTCCCGATATTGGGGAGTTCCCAACTATTCTCCCGTCTCCGGCGGCCAGCCCTGAGCGCATAATGCGGCTCAGCCCACAAAATGGTTTTTTTCAGAATCGGCAATAAATTAGGTACACTTTATCTCAATGCGTAAAATCCACTAATTTTATCTATGCTCTCCATGTTTCCTGCATTCGCTATTTTCTTGTGCTGGTCAAATTTTGGCCGAAGGAAGCCACTGGCCCCTCCTAGGGCCGTCGAAAGGACGGCGGAGACGAACCCGAAACCGAGTGGAAAGGACTTGGTATTGTCATCCCGCGAAAAGCAGCAGTCCAGACCGGAAGAATGAAAGGAGGAAATGAAAGGAGGAACATATTAGCCGAATGGAAGGGCGTGCTTGGCAGGCCCGTAAAAATGGCGATCCAAGGCAGATGCCTCCAACGTATCGGACCTCCGAAGCAGGTCCCTCCGAGGGTCTTTTTATTCGGCTAATTTGACTGTATTCACCCGGCCAGATCTGTACGCCTTGTAGGGGCGTCCAAGCGCTGGTACTTCCCCGATTGTGGCAATCGGTTCCGGTGGATACCGTCAGACTAAAATGTGACGGAAGGGGGAGTTCATGGAGCTGGTATCCCACGCTTGGCCCATAGGCATACCCTCGCTGGCTGCAAGCAGCCTGGACTGCTGCTTACGCACCAGTGCGGCATCGTCCCCCCTTCATTCGGTGAAAATGTTACCCATGTTTCTGTCACGTTAGCGGCCCTTCGTTCGGCCAAAATCTCACCCACCGGGAACTCCGGAAGACCCTTCGGCACAAGCTATTCCCCTTTGAGCAGCACGATGGTGATGTCGTCGGGTTGGGGGTTGGGGGCGATGAATTGGCTGAGCTGCTGGTAGAGAAGTTCGATGATCTTTTGGGCGGGTCGGTGGCGGTGTTGGTGGATCAGTTGCAAGGCCCGCTCGGCACCGAAGCGGCCCTGCTGGGGGGATTCCGCTTCGGTTAGCCCATCGGTAAAAAAGGCCACGATCGTCCCGGCCGGCAGAAGAATATCCTCCGTACAAGGGACGATCAGTTCCGGGTCGATTCCCAGCGGCGGGCTGGTGCTTTCCAGAAGGCTCCAGTTGCCATCGGCGTCCAGCAAAAAGGCCCGTTGCCCGGCGCTGGCGTACCGGAGTCGGCGGGTCTGAGGATCCAGCCGGGCCAACGTCAGCGTGACAAAGTGCAGCTCATGCCGTTCGGCCGACAAGAGCCGATTCGTCCGGGTTAGGATTTCGCTCAGATCGGAGGTCATTTGGGCCAAGCTGCGCAAGGAGGCCCGCACTTCCGCCATGACCAGGGCGGGTCCCATCCCGTGGCCGGACACATCCCCCAGGACGATACCCCAACATCCGTCCATCATGGGGATGTAATCGAAGTAGTCGCCGGCTGTGGCGCTGGCGGGGTAGAGTGCGCCGGCCAGGTCAAAACCGGGCACTTTCGGTGCGGTGCTGGGGAAAAGTTTTTGTTGGATTTCGCGGGCGGCGCGGAATTCTTCCGTTTGGGTTTGGAGCTGTTGTTCGGCTCTGCGGCGTCGGGAGCGTTCCATGGCATATCGGAGGGATCGGACCAAAAGTTCATCATCCACTTGGCCTTTCACCAGGTAATCTTCCGCCCCCGCCTGCACGCAACGCAAGGCCAAGGCTTGATCGTCCAGCCCGGTGAGGATCACAATGGGCAACTCCGGTGCCTGGGCGTAGATACGAAGAAATGTCTCCACGCCGTGGCTATCCGGCAACGAAAGGTCCAAAAGAATCACATCGATCCTGCCGGTCTCCAGACAGCGAAGGGCATCTTCCAGCAGCTCCACATGAACCAGCTCAAACGGGCCGTCCCACCGGTCGCCCAGCAGGTTCCGTAGCAGCCAGACATCATCCGGATCGTCTTCGACCAAAAGGATTCGCGAACGTTGGATCGGGCTCATCGTTGTTCCGGCCTTGCCAGCCTGACTCGCTCAAACCAATATCGACACAGATCCCCCACCATTTCCAGCCAGCCCCGATAACTGGCCGGTTTACACACAAAAGAGGCCGCCCCCAGATGATAACATATTTGAACGTCTTTTTCTTCGCGGGAGGTGGTCAGGATCACCACCGGCAAACTCCGCCAGACAGGATCGGTTTTGATTCGTCGCAGTGCCTCCCGGCCATCCAATTTCGGCATGTTTAAATCCAGCAGGAGTAAATCCGGCCCTCGGCCGGGTCTGTGGGCGTATCGGCCCCGCCGAAACAGATATTCCAGCAATTCTTCTCCGTCATGCACAAAGTGCAGTTGGTAGGAAAAACCGTTTTCTCGGATCGCCTCCTGGAGAAGCAGGCAGTCTTCCGGATCGTCGTCGGCCACCAGGATCAGAACATTTCCGGCGTTGCCGACATTGCCGGGCCTGCCGGCTTCCGGCCTACCCTCCGGCTGTTCAAACCCCAAGGCCATTTTTCCTCCCAGAACTGGAAATTCTCCCAACTATTCCGCCAAAAGTGATCTTTTGTTAATCTAGCCAAACCTCCGGAAAGAACGGATAAGCAGGACTCTGGCCGCTCTCAAGGCAGCCCCTTGGACAGATCGCCGAAGTTGCGATCAGCCGGACCACTGGAGCCGAAGGAAGCGACTCGCCTCTCCCTACGCCTCTCCCCTGGCCGTCCAGAGGCTGGGCAACCGATCGGTTGGCCAGGTGAGGGGGGCTGTGGGAAATACGCTCCCTTGGCCTGCATACGAAGTCGCAGGAGACGTCCGCCCTTTGAGGAGAGCTCCTCCATTCAATTAACGTGTTCCTGTTACGGCAATTCCTTTTCCTTCTCCTTTTTCCGATGGAAGACCGGCAGGAGACAGATGAACGTGGAGCCTTTGCCGGGGGTGCTTTGGGCGGTGATCGTGCCGCCGTGCCGTTGGACGATTTTTCGGCAGATGGCTAGTCCCACGCCGGTGCCCTCATAGACATCCCGGGGGTGCAACCGCTGGAACATCTGGAAGATGCGTTCGGCATATTTTTCTTCAAAGCCGATGCCGTTATCTTCGACGACGATCCGGCAGAATTCTTCGGCATCCGGTGGGCCGGCGGCCCGTTGGGTACGGTCCCGCAAATATCGGCCCCAAACCCGAACCAACGGCGGCTCCTCGGGGCGGTGAAACTTCAGCGCATTGCCGATCAGGTTCTGGAATAACTGCCGCATTTGCAACGGGTCTGCCTGAATGGTGGGCAGATGGCCGATTTCCACCCGCCCATGGACCTTTTCGATCTGGGCCTCTAAATCCCGGACCACTTCCCGGACCAGTTCCTCCAGATTGACCGGCACAAACTCCTGACCCTGGGTGGTTACGCGGGAAAGCGTCAGCAGGCCGTCGATCAGCCGTTGCATCCGTTCCGCGGCATCCTGCATCCGAGCCAGGCATTCTCGGCCCACTGCGTCCAACTGCTGGCCGCATTTGATTTGAAGTCGATCGCCGAACGTGCGGATTTTTCGCAGCGGTTCCTGCAGATCGTGCGAGGCGATGTAGGCGAACTGCTCCAATTCTTTGTTGGAACGTTCCAGTTCGGCGGCGTACCGGGCCTGTTCTTCTTCGGCCCGTTTGCGCTGGCTGATGTCCCGGATGAAAAACGTGAGCACTGGTTCACCATGCTCCTGGCTGAGCGTCATGGTCATTTCCGCAGGAAACAGTTCGCCGTTTGCTCGGCGGGCGGTTACCTCCACGCGCCGGCCCAACTGGGACCCCTCTCCGCTTCGCAAATACCGCTCGATGCGGTCCTGTTGGGTGGGAGTGTCGGCCGGCGGAAACAGCAGCTCCGACGGCGTTCGGCCGAGTACCTCCTGCCGGGAATATCCAAACACCTGCTCCGCCGCCCGATTGAACTCGGTGATCTGCCCCGCCGCATTGATCGTAATAATCGGGTCCAGCGAGGTTTCCAAGATGGCGTGTTTTCGGGCTTCCACCTCGGCCAGCGCCTCTTGCAATCGCTGTAGTTCGGCCACCGGCCGGTGCACAATGGCCAAACAACTGCTCCGTTCCTGCGAGGTCGGCTTGACTAAGCGAAGCACGGTTTCATATTCGCTCACCTGGCCGGTCCCCAGGTGCCGAAGCTGGCTTCGGCCTTTCCATCGGCCCGATTGATTGACGGCCGGGACCGCCACATCCCGCAGTTCCGCCCAGGAGGCTTCGGTGTAAAGCTGCCAGAGGCGAATCGCTGTGGCGGGCTGCTTTTCGTCCAATCCAAACAGCTGTCGGGCAGCCCGATTGAAATAAAACGGCCGACCATGCAAATCCGCCAGACACACGGCCGCCTCTTCCTCTTCGACCAGAGCAGCCAGGGCAGGCCAAATGCGATCCTCCAGCGTGGGCTCTCCGGGACCAGTTCGTGTGCGTTCTCCGCCGGCCGCTTCCGCCCCAGCGGGCCGGGATGCTTCCGCCCCAGCCGGCCGGGATGCTTCCGCCGGAGCAGGTCGAGAGGCTTCAGCGGGAGCAGATCGAGATGGTTCCGCCCCAGCCGGCCGAGACGTTTCCGCCGATGCGATCCCCCCGCCTTTTGGCTCTGCACCGGTGGCCCCGCCGGACACCAGGGTGGATTTGAGGCTTTCGGTGATCACCATGTGGCGGAGTTGGCCCATCAGTTCGGCCAATTGGCCCAGCAAAAGGGCCAAGGTCTTTTTCCGATCGCTTTCTTTTAGGATCACACTTCTGCAGGCCGATTCAAGCAATCCCAGAGCCGACAGACACTCCCAGAGCGAACTCCCCCCGGCCAAAGCCGCCTGGCTCCACGCAGAGACCCAGCTGGTGAGGGGCTGCTTATCCCCCCGGCGGAGCGCCCCCAGGATGTCTAAAAGTTGGGAAAACTCGGTCGGGCTGAGGGGGCATCGCTGAGGCCCTCCCGCGGCCAGACGCCGCCCATAGGCCGCCTGAAGCTCTTCCTTCCGGCTTTGGAAAAGTTGGAGCACCTCCTCCATCGTTCACCCCCCACGCACCGGCTGTTGCGGGACTGTCCGGACGGTGCCAAAAGCCCCAGGTGGTTTGTCTTGCTCTCTGGACGCTGAGATCATCAGTGGATCAGGATGCCAGAAGCCCACCGCCGCATGCCCAGAAAAGAAGCACGAAATCTTACTTAAATCCATTATACCCTATACGCCTTGGACAAGCCTATAGGAGGCCGGGCGATTCCCATCTCGATACCATCTGTGCCGAAGGAGGAATGCAGATAGGACGTTGCACCAACTTTGCGGAGGGGGCGTCCCCCACTGCCGGAGATACGGCGAGAGGTTGGCCCTGCCAGTGGTCCGGACGAAACGCCGGCGCTCTTGGAAAATGTTCAGCAGGTCAGTACCATGTTGTTCCGATGGATCACTTCGTCGTAGGGACATTGGCCCAGGACCTGGGCAATCTGGGGTGTGCGTAGGCCTTTGATCTTTTGCAGTTCCTGGGAGCTGTAGTTGGTTAGGCCCCGGGCCAGTTCTCGGCCGTCGGCGTCGCACAAGGCCACCACATCCCCCCGGTCGAAGTCGCCCATGACATCCACAATGCCAATGGCCAAGAGACTGCGGCCTTGAGTGCGGATGGCTTCGCAGGCGCCTGGGTCGAGGATAAGCGAGCCGCACGGCTGGGCCGAAAACCCGATCCAGCGTTTTCGGGCGGTGATCAAAGGTCCCTGGGCCAGGAAGAGGGTGCCGACCGGTTGGCCGGCCAGGATTTTGCGAAGTGCGCCGGGTTGTCGGCCGCTGGCGATGATGACGTTGCCGCCGGCTGCGGTGGTAATCCGGGCGGCCCGCAACTTGCTGGCCATGCCCCCTTTGCTCAGTCCGGTCTGTTTATCCCGGACCAGATCGAACAGGTTTTCGTCGAACCGTTCCACCAGTTCGATCACCTTGGCGCCCGGCTGGCGGGGATCGCCGTCATACAGCCCCTCCACATCCGAAAGCAGAACCAAAAGCGGGGCCTGGATCAAATTGGCCACCAACGCCGCCAACCGATCGTTGTCTCCAAACGTGGTCTGCAATTCCTCCACGCTGACGGTATCGTTTTCGTTGATGATCGGCACTGCCCCGTATTCAAACAGGGTTAAAATGGTATTCCGGGCGTTCAAGTATCGGAGCCGATGGTCGATGTCCTCGGCCGTCAGCAGAATTTGGGCCGCATGATGGCCAAACTGCCGAAGGGTCCGCTCATAAACTTCGATCAAATGGCTTTGGCCGATGGCGGCCACGGCCTGCAATTGGGCCAAGGTTTCGGGTCGGCTGGGCAGTCCCAGTCGGCCCATGCCTGCGCCGACCGCACCGGAACTGACCAGGGCCACCTTTCGGCCGCTGGCCAGGACCTCGTGGATTTCCTCGGCCAATTGGGCAATCCGCTCCTCATTGAGCTTGCCGCCCGGATGCGTTACCACCCGGGTGCCCACTTTGACCACCATCGTGGTCGCCAAGGCAGCGATCTCTTGACGAACTAAATCCTGCATCCCTCCTGATCTCCCAACCGGAAAAAAAACGGACTTCCTGGCGGAAAGGCTCCGAGTCTTTTTGACAGAAAAAGGCGGGGTTTCTCATCCGGCAGACGGGGGATAGGCAGCCCCCATGGCTACCTTCCTTTCCGACAGCTCCCGGCCCGGGGGCTTCCTAAGCCGCCTATTGTAAGAGGTTGTTTCCCCCCCTACAATATCCAGAAGAAGTTTGCCGGGAACATGTTCGCCGGCTAAGGGGTGCCATTCCCGGGAAAGCGGAAATCCAGGCCGTCGAAGAAGTCTCTATTGTCTGGACTGCTGCTTCCGCGGGAAAGGAGACAAGGTCTTTCCTTGGGCTAAAGAGTTCCCTGGTGAAAAATCGGACTGGGTTCATTTTATGGGTACCGGATTGCACGAAGCCTGTGGGATAGCGGCCATTTATTATTTGCCCGGTTCCGGAACCAGTCGGATCGGTGTGCCGGAGGGGCCGGAGGAAATATCCCGGCTTTTGCCTCGGATGCTGTTGGACGTGCAGAATCGGGGGCAACTGTCCGCCGGGTTTACCACCTACAATCCCCATCGCCGCCAACTGCTGGAGACCTACAAGGATGTGGGCACCGTCAGCGAAGTCTTTCGGATGACCCATAAGGGGAAGTTCGAAAGTCTGATGAAAAAATATGCAGGTCGGGCGGCCATTGGACATGTCCGGTATGCCACCTGCGGCCAGGACGATCGCGCCTTTGCCCAGCCCTTTGAACGACATCACATCAAAAAACACAAATGGTTCAGTTTTGCCTTTAACGGCCAACTGGCCAATTTCCCCCAACTGCGGCAGGATCTTTTGTCGGATCAGGATTGCTACCTGGCCCATGAAACGGATACGGAAATCCTGATGCATCTGTTTTGTAATGCCCTCCATGTGCCGGAACCGCCCGGTCTGATTCAGGTCATGCGTCGGGTGGCCCAGAGGATCGACGGCGCCTATAGCCTGGTGTTTTTGGATGCCCTGGGGCAGATGGTGGTGGCCAGGGATCCGTTGGGATTTAAGCCGTTGGCCTATGCGGTGGATGGCCCCCTTTTCGCGGCGGCCAGCGAAAGCGTGGCGCTGGTGAATTTGGGTTTTCGGCCGGAACAGATTCAATCGCTCCCGCCGGGCCATGCCATCCTGATTACCGAGGGCCGACTGGAAATCCTCCCGTTTGCTGAGACCCGGAGGCAGGCCCATTGCTTTTTCGAGTGGATTTATTTTTCCAACGTGGCCAGCACGATCGATGGCCGGAGTGTGTATCTGGCCCGCAAAGCGTTGGGGGAAGAGTTGGCCCAGCTGGAGGATGTGCCCATCGACGATCAGACGGTGGTGGTCCCGGTGCCCGACACCAGTAAGGCCGCCGCGGACGCCATGGCCTATCGCCTGGGCATCCCCTGCGTGGAAGGCCTGATCCGAAACCGTTATACCGGACGCACCTTCATCGAAGGCCCAGATCGTCGGGTGGCCAAAGCCCAGATCAAATACATCCCTTTGCCGGAAGTGCTCGAACAGAAGCGGGTGCTTTTGGTGGAGGATTCGATCGTGCGGGCTACCACGATGAAGGCCCTTTTGGAACGGATGCGGGACCTGGGTCGGCCCCGGGAAATCCATGTTCGGGTGGCTTGCCCGCCGATCATTTCTCCCTGCTTTTATGGTATTGATATGTCCACTTTGAGCGAACTGTTTGCCCCACCGTTTTTGCAAGGGGGGCCGCTCACGCCAGAAATCCAGGCCCGCATGGCCCAGGCCATCGGCGCCGACTCCCTCCGGTATCTGCCGGTCGAGGCCGTGGCCCGGGCCATCGGCCTACCCGCCGAACAACTCTGCCAGGCCTGTATTACCGGCCAATATCCGACGGCCTGGGGCACTCGGCTTGCCCAGATCGCTGCCGAAAACGCCCGCAAAGGCGTCCAACAGCGAACCTACGAAACCGCCGCTTGCCCAAAATAATCTCCCGGTGTTCCTTCAAGGTACCACCCCTACGGTACCACAACCTCTGGCTCCCTATGGACCTTCGCCAATCTTAGAGGCTGTCCCGCAATTGGTACTCGGGCGGCGGTCCGGACCGTTTCCAAACCCTTCAGGTTTCCCAAAGGGCCTGTTTTATCAGGGTTTTTGGCAGTCTAGGGAGCGCCGGTTGGTGGTTCCATCGGCTAGAAAGGGAATTTCGGGACAGCCCCTGAGGAGAAACCCTCAATATATCCACATATGTCGATATTCCTTTGGGGTCAGGGTGCTCTTTGCTTTGAGGAATCGCCCACCGTGGCTTGGGCAAGCTGGGCCAGTTTGCGGGCCGGGCTGCTCATCGGATACTCCTCCAGCGCCTCCAGCCGAACCCACTGAAACCCCTCCAGCGATTCCTCCGGCCGGTTCCGCCCATCGGCCGAAGGTCCCCAATGGCCCTTTTTTGGGTGGAGGTCCGACTGGTGGAAGCGGTCGGCCTGAGCTTCCCGCCGGTGCGTCTCCCCCAGAGATTCCGCCTCGTAGCATTCCATCTGCACTCGATAGCGGGTCACCGCATACCGGATCGTCTTGAGCCGACGGATGGGCCGAATCGCAATCCCCGCTGTCTGCTCCATCTGGTGGATCAGAAACTCCGCCATGGTCGGGGCAATGAAATGGACCGACCGGTCTAAACCCGTTCCACTTTTTCGACGCCGTCGGGATTTCGGACCCATTTCCGTCCCCCCAAGCGCACCCATTCCCCTCTGCCCGGGTGGGGAAGGGCAGGGTAAGGGGGCATTTTTACAGGATGGACATTTTTTATCCCCTCCGGCCCATAGCGGTTCGGCATATGCAGCGGCGGCCCGCTCGGCCAATTCCGCCGACAGCGGAAACCTCGGAAAATCCCAAAGCCCGGCCCATCGTTGGCCCTCGGGAATCCGCCGTAAAAGCACCCGATCGTTTCGGCGAACGATCACGGCCGCCTCATGGCACAATTCCACGGCCGGTTTGGCCCGCTGCCGGGGAATCGTCTCTTGAAGCCCCTGGTGGTAGGCCAAGCAAAATCGGCTCACCGGGCAGTCCGCGCATCGGGGCCGCCGGGGCAGACACACCGTGCTGCCCAGTTCCATGAGTGCCTGATTGAATTGGCCCACCTGCCGACGAGGCAGGATCCATTCGGCCATCTGCCAAAACAGCCGCTGCGCCGCCGCAGTACCGGTCGGTTCAGGATAGGCCAACAGCCGAGCCCAGAGCCGGGTGGTATTGGCCTCCAGGATCGGCTGCCGTTGGTCGAAAGCAATCGACAGGATGGCTCCGGCGGTATATCGGCCAATGCCCGGCAGTTGCAAAAGTTCTTCCGGGGTTTGGGGAAAGTGGCCGCCAAAGTCCCGGACGATCTTTCGGGCCGCCTCGTGCAGTTGCACCGCCCGCCGATAATAACCCAGTCCTTCCCAAAGCCGCAGCACCTCCGCCTGCTGGGCCTGGGCCAGGGCCTCCAGCGTGGGAAAGACGGTCAAAAACCGCTCAAAATACCGAACCACCGTGGGCGCCTGCGTCTGCTGGAGCATGATTTCGCTCAGCCAGACGGCATAGGGGTCTTTCGTGCGCCGCCAGGGCAAGTCCCGCTTGTTCCGGGCAAACCAGCCCAGAAGCCGACGCCGAAATCCGCTCCTCCATGCCGCCCGCCGCCAACAGGCCGGAATATCCTCTCCCGGCCTCCCAGAACCGGCAGCATCCGCCTGGGCCCACTTGTTTGCTTTCCTCTTTAGGCTAAAGGCCGCATCATCCGAACCCATGGTGAATTTAACTGCGCCTTTGTGAAGAGGTTCCCGGCTGCGCGATCGCCGTGGCATGTTCCTTCTCGGAGGCGTCCCCGAAATTCCGTTTTTAGAGTATTTCCCGAAATTGGCATCCTGGGGCGGCCCCGAGGATTTTCCACCCATTCTGACTTTCCCCAATGCCCGTTGTATGAGAGGTTGGGCAGTCTGGGGACTGCAGGTTGGTCGTCCGGGCCGGGTAAAACGGAATTTCAGGATAGCCGCTTAGCCGGATGGACCACCAACCGCAGTCCCTAGAGGGACGCAAAGCCTAGATAAAACGGCAATTTGATAAACCAGACCGGCTAGAAACGAATCTCGGCCACTGGCTCTCCGTTTCGAGATAGCCCCTCAGAACGGTGGGCAAAACCATCAGACCCTCCTGGATGCCAGGGACAACCTCTCTTGTTCTTCGCAAAACCAAGGGACAGCAACGTGGCTAAAAACCAGCCCTTTTCGTCTCTCTACCATTTGCGAAGCCCAATAAGTTTAGCTTGCCTAACCACAACGAGTTACTTCATTTGCCTCAAATGTTAAGGATTAACTTAGCGGAGTCGAACTGCCGTTGTCAAGCTTTCCGATCCCCAAAGCCGCCCCAAAGAGGGTTCCCATGGGCAGGTCCGAAAACCCGGCTGGGCCATTGACCGTCGAACCGGATTGCTTTTTAATGGCGCTCTTTAGGATAAATGTATCCACCGGGGCCAATGGCCCCCATTGGTGGAGTCCGAACGATGTTTAGCCCCTACAAGTTCTAGGGGCCTTGCCGGGGGGATCCAGTCAAAATCAGAAAGGAGGTAACATCGTAGCCGAATGGTGGGGCGTGCTTGGCAGGCCCGCCAAACCGGGCATCCAAGGCAGCCCCCTCCAAGGGGCCGGACCTCCGAAGCAGGTTCCTCCAAGGGTTTTTTCCAGTCGGCTAAAATGTTACGAAAGGAGGTCACATTTTAGCCGAATGGTGGGGCGGTGTGTCAGTGCTGCAAAAACAGCAGTCCAGGCCTGTTCCTGCGAAAGCCGCAGTCCAGATCCCACGGCCTTGGATTTTCTGGACTGCTGCGTTCGCAGCAGGGACGCCCCTCGGCGGGCTGAGCCTTCGGATCACCCGGCCTTTGCCACGGCCGTCGAAAAGCCCGCTGAGGCAAAGCCAAAGCCGAGTGAGTGGGCCTTTCCAAAATGCCCATTCCCTGGCGTTGTAACTTGACGACGGCCTCCGGGCTGTGACAATAGGTATCATAGACCTGCTGGGCAAAAGGGTATTTTAGCTTGACTGTATCCACCGGGAACTATCACCACTATTTGTGGTGTTTGATCCGATTTTTAGCTCCTCCATCGGGTAGGGGCCCGGCCGGGCAGATCCAGTCCAACTAGGAGGCTTCGCAAATCGTAGAGACACGGTAACATTTTAGGCGAATGAAAAGACCCTTGGAGGGACCTGCTTCGGAGGTTCGATCCCTGGGGGTATCTCCCTTGGATCAATCGCTTTTGCGGGGCTACCAAGCATGCCCCTCCATTCGGCTAAAATGTTCCCCAGATATTTCCACGTCTGATTGGTGTTCGATCCTTGGTTTTTACAGGAGTCTTGGACAATGCAGAAGCAAGAAAGGTCTCAGGCAACCCGGCGTGAGTTTTTGCAGACTGCCGGGCTGGTGGCTGCTGGGTCGGCTTTGGCCGGGGTGAAGGTGCCCTACGTTCATGCGGCCGAATCCAACGTGATTCAGGTGGCGCTGATTGGCTGCGGGGGCCGGGGTACTGGAGCGGCGGCCAATGCCCTTTCCGTGAAAAACGGCCCGATCAAGCTGGTCGCCATGGCCGATGTGTTCGAAGATCGCCTGAAGGGCAGCTACCAAAACCTCAAACGCCAGTTCGACAAGCAGGTGGATGTGCCGCCGGATCGGCAGTTTATCGGGTTCGATGCCTATACGAAGGCGATGGACTGTTTGCGGCCGGGCGATTTGGCCATCTTTGCCACCCCGCCGGCGTTTCGATGGGTGCATTTTACGTATGCCATTGAAAAAGGGATTCATGTGTTCATGGAAAAGCCGGTTACCGTCGATGGCCCCACCACCCGCAAAATGCTAGCGCTGGCCAAACGCGCCTCCGAAAAGAACCTGAAGGTGGGCGTGGGACTTATGGTCCGCCATTGTCGGGGCCGGCAGCAACTGTACGATCGCATCCGTTCCGGCGAGATCGGCGACATCATTGCTCTGCGGGCCTACCGAATGGGTTCCGGCGGCGGCATGACTGGCCCCAAACCCCCCAATATGAGCGAATTGCTCTATCAGGTCCGCCGGTTCCATAGCTTCCTCTGGGCCAGCGGCGGCGTCTATAGCGACTTCTACATCCACCAGATCGACGAATGTTCCTGGATGAAGGACGCCTGGCCCGTTAAAGCCCATGCGCTGGGCGGTCGGCATTACCGCGGCAATAACGTCGATCAAAACTTCGACATCTATGCCATCGAATACACCTATCCGGACGGTACGAAACTGTTCTACTACGGGCGTCAGATGCCCGGCTGCCATGACGAGTTCGCCAGCTACGCCCACGGCACCAAGGGAACAGCCATTATTTCCACCCATGTGCATACGCCCGGCAAAGTACGGACGTTCAAGGGGCAGAATTTCGCCCAGGAAAACCTCATCTGGGCCTTCCCCCAGCCGGAACCCAACCCCTACCAACTGGAATTCGACGATCTGGTGGATGCGATTCGGCAGGATAAGCCCTACAACGAGGCGGAGCGGGGTGCCATTGCCAGCCTGGTCACCTCGATGGGCCGAATGGCGGCCCATACGGGTCAGGTGATTACCTATGAGCAAATGCTCAACTGCCCCCATGAGTTCGCCCCGAACGTGGATAAACTGACCATGGACAGCCCGGCCCCGGTCCAGGCCGACAAAGACGGCCGATACCCAGTGCCCCAGCCGGGCATCCTCAAAGACCGGGAATATTAATCCATACAGGCCGCCCCTCGGGCGAAACGACAAACTCCCGTCGAGCATCCGCCCACCTGCTCGTTCCGGATATTGTCGTTCGGAAGGTGCCATGTGGGTGAGAGGATTGGGTCTGCGCGGTCCATGTGTCTCTTATCTCCGCGGATCGGTTGGATTTCGATCTTCGGAAACGGCGTATGAAGCTTTGGCAGAGACATCCGGAGGGTACGGTGGTCCCGGTGCGCGTGTCGGCCGGTGCCCGGCGGAATCAGCTTCGATGGGAATCGGACGGCCTGCTCCGTGTCTGGCTGACCCAATCCCCCGAACGAGGTAAAGCCAATCAGGCCCTGCTGGAGATGGTGGCCGAGGCTCTGGGAATCCGCAAATCTCTCCTGGAACTTCTTTCCGGCCACCACTCGGCCCAAAAGCGTCTTCTTATCCGCCTCGGCGCGGAAGAACTCCGACAAACCACCCTGAGGTAATTCAGTTCAAGCTGGCCGAGACCATATCCCCCTCCTCACCCTGCCGTGTCCTGCAAGGGGCAGCGGGGAACGATTGTCCCTCCAGTCGGCGGAAAGGTTTCTGAGAGGCTGTCCCGAAATTGGCCCCCTGGCGGCCACTGACCGTTTGGGAACCCTTCCGATTTCCCTAAATGCCCGTTTTACGGGGGTTTGGCAGTTTGGAGGCCGCTTGTGGGTGGTAAGCTCCGGCTAAAAACGGAATTTTGGGACAGCTCCTGAAGGAGCATTTTGCACTGAGAACGCCCCCATGGCATCATGCGAACTTGGAGCCTATCCCAAAATGCCGGTCCCCTTGTCCGATCCTCCAATGGAGGTAGGTTTCAGGGGGCCCGATAAATCCAACCCAGCTTGCCCCGCCTGATTTTGGGATAGAATCTGATTGAGCTTCGGGGATTGTAGAGACAGGCATTCCTTGATTTTGGGCACGTGGGTCTCCCTTGGTTTTGCGAAGACCACGAAGGAGTTTCGGACAGGGGGACGGAGTAAGCCCTTCTGATAATGTATATTTATTCAGCGGATGGGGAGGGATTCGAACCCCCGGTGGGCAAAGCCCACGCCGGTTTTCAAGACCGGTGCCTTCAACCACTCGGCCACCCATCCAACAAACCGCTCCTGGGACCATCTCCGCCAAGGAAAACCACTCCCTTTAGCATTTCCGCCGAAGGGTAACCTCTTCTGCTCCTTGCCTTTTCTCATCCCGCGCCGGCTTACGATCCGGCAGATCAGCGGACAGTCTCTATCCCGTTTCACGTCGCCTAACCTTTCTGGGTTGCCGGCTGGCCAAGGTTGAGATGTTACGGAGCTTTTTTGCCAACAGGAGGTCTTCCTTTGGCTGAACTTTTATTACCCCTTCTTGGTTACACCTTCTGTCTGACGGTGCTCTCTCCAAGAGGCTGTCCCGAAACGGAGAGTCCAGCGGCAGCCCCGATTCCTTTGCCAACCGGTCTGATTTATCCCACTGCCATTGGATGAAGGTTTGGCAGTCTGTGGGCCGCCGGTTGGGGGGAATATGCAGCTAAAAACGGAGTTTCGGGACAGCCTCCAAGGGGAGAAGAAGAGAACTCCGCCCTCCGGGGAAATGCAATTTCCTATTTTAATCTATTCGCCCGTTGGTCCCAACGGGATCGGTCCGGAACCTCCCATTTTAGGGGCCAGTCTTAGGAACATAAGCCTAACCAATACCCCAAAAGGGTTATATAAAGACCATCCTTTGGGAGGTTCTTTTGCATAGATCCCCAAAGACTCGGAACCACGGGAAAGACCTCCCCGCTCCAGGGGCATGAGCCCCCCTTTTGGAGGTGTAAACGCTCTCTCCCAGGGGTACCGGGAGGCCCCCTAAGGGGCGGAGAATCTCTTAAGCCCCTCGGAAAGCACCAAAAATTCTTCCCGGAGCTGGGAAAAAGGGCTTGCCCTCCATCTCGGAAACAGGGGCCGGCCGTCTTCTTGGCCCCAGAGGCCCTGCCTTTAGCCACACGCCTTGGATAGGCCTCCACCTCTCCCCCCATCCCAGAGGAACAAGTCAGACTTCTCAGGGGCGATTCCCTGCAAACGCTTTTCCGGGGAAAAAGGAATTTGCGTATTTCTTGGGGATATTCTAGGGTTGTACAGGCAAGCCCCTAATCAGCCAGTCCGTCTCCGGCGTCTTCGGAGGTAACGACGTTTGGGCAAACGGAGGGAAACGTTCTGGCAGGGGCGTTTTCGGGCACATTGGCCTTTGACCGGGGGAGGGGGAGCGGTTGGCTTTGGGGGCGAGGTAATCCACAGGGTTTGAACAAAAGAACACAACTAGAATCGAGGTGGATTTCGGCCATGGCAATCATGAGTTCCCAACTGCCACCGAATGGATCTTCTCCGGAATGGAAGAAGCTGTTTGCTGGGGCAACGTTGCCTGCGTTGCCGCAAAGTGCGATTCGGCTTTTGGAGCTTTCGCAGAACCCGGACAACGGACCTGCCGAGTATGCCCAGCCGATTGAGGCGGACCCAGGGCTGAGTGGCCAGGTGCTTCGGTTTGTCAATTCATCGTATTTTGGGTTTTCGCAGGAGATTTCCAACGTCAAGCAGGCGATCACGTTGGTAGGGGTTCGGACGATCAAAAATTTTGCCCTCTGGAGTGCGGTCTTTAGTTTGTTACCTTCGCCCAAGTGTGGGCCGTTCGATCTGCAAACGCTGCGGCAGGACTCGTTACGCCGGGGGTTGTTTGCCCGGCTGATCGGGAAGCTGATGGGGCTGAAGGATACGGAAGATATCTTCACGGCGGCCTTACTGCAGGATTTGGCGATTCCGCTTTTGGCCAAGCAGCAGCCGACCGAGTACCGGCAGTTATTGGAGGAAACCCTGCGAAATCGCACAGCGCTATCGGTCCTGGAGCAAAGGCGGTTTGGCTGGACCCATGCCGAGGTGGGAGCGTGGTTGCTCCGGCAGTGGCATGTACCGCAGGGGATTGCCGATTTGGTAAAAGGGCATACGGAGTTGGATCGCTGGCTGGGTTCGCCGGAGACGGAGCGGGGGCAGGTGGCGGTGGCTATGTCGGCGCTCCTGCCCACCGGGGTGGAGGGGGGTTGGTATGAGCGGAGTCGGCTGGATGGGGCGTATGATCGGATCAAGGGGGCCCGATGGCCGGGATTGGAGGAGGTGTTGCTGGAGGTGGACGAGGATTTTGCCAATTTTGCCCCAGTTCTCAAAATTGCCCATCCTGTCAAATCCCTCGCCCTTACCTATCAAGAGGCCCTGGCCAGCGTGGGGTAATTCCCCCGTATTGGTATTTTTTCCTCCTCATCGGCACGACCGCCTTTTCCTAGAGTTATCACAACTAACTTTTGAATAATCACTTACAACAATTTTTGCCAGCCACCAACGCTATTGCCGGGAAAT
>Ga0209809_1000198_pt1 | contig 59511 bp, 47 predicted proteins | sample YNPMSTMetaG_FD_186172 | JGI IMG/M metagenome (GOLD analysis project Ga0209809, IMG submission 186172) | Anoxygenic and chlorotrophic microbial mat microbial communities from Yellowstone National Park, USA - YNP MS-T MetaG (SPAdes) (version 2) ...
CACGCAACTCCTCCTGACCACGTATCAATCCGTTCACCGTCTCGCGCAACTCCGCTAATTCCTGCACAATGCCCTGTACCACGCCGACGAGCTGCGCGACGGTGTCCGCGAGCTGCTGCACAACGCGCTCCAGACGCTCGATGCGTTGGTTGTGCTCGGCAACGGTGCGAGCCAGCTGTGCTACCTGAAACGGCAGTGCCAGAAACTCCTGAGGTAGCAGTGCCGCCAGTAAGCGTTGCCGTGCTTCTGGGTTGTTTTGCAGAGCCTGAATCAGCGCGTCGATGTCAAATGATTGGTCTGCCATTGAGTGCTGTCTCTCCAAATCGTCCGAATGATGCCCGGTTGTATTATACCATTCGGACGGCTATCGCTCCATCAGTTCCCCAAGGAACCCCCAGAGGTGCCCCTCCACTGCTCGCACGCGCACGGTTTGACCCACCAGCTCGCGGGGTGCCTCGAAGTTCATCGTCTTGTTCTGGCGGGTCAAGCCGGTGAGCTTCGATGGGTCTTTGGGGCTGGGACCCTCCACCAGCACTTCATACACATTGCCCTCCTGCGAGTGGTTTATCTCGCAGGTGATGCGGTTTTGCAGTTCAATCAGCCGCTGCAGGCGCTCCATCTTCACCGCACGGGGGATCTGGTCTTCTCGCGCGGCGGCTTTGGTGCCCGGCCGCGGGCTGTAGGCGAACATGAAGGCAGAGTCGAAGCGGATGCGCTCCACAAACTCGAGCGTGTGCTGGAACTGCTCTTCGGTCTCACCCGGGAAACCAATCATCAGGTCGGTGGTGATGGCGATGTCTGGCATGGCGGCGCGTAGCTTGTGCACGATGGCTTCGTATTGTTCCACCGTGTACCCGCGCTTCATCTCGCGCAACAGGTCGTTATCCGCTACCTGAAGGGGCAGATGCACATGCTCGCACACTTTGGGAAGCTCCGCCATGGTCTCTATCAATTCATCGGTGAAGTCGCGCGGATAGGGCGAGGTGAAGCGGATGCGCTCGATACCGGGAATGTCATTGATCAGACGCAGCAACCTCGCGAAGGGTACCTTCCCCTCCAGCAGGTTCTTGCCGTAGGAGTTGACCGTTTGCCCAAGCAGGGTCACCTCTTTGGTGCCGTGTTCGGCAAGGTAACGGATTTCCGCCAGAATGTCCTCGGTGGGACGGCTGCGCTCGCGCCCGCGCGTGAGCGGAACCACGCAGAAGGTGCAGAACTTGTCGCAGCCGTACATGATGGGCACAAAAGCGCGCAGCTTCGGTTTGCGCTGCGTGATGCGCGGTGGGACGTCGGTCACGATAGCCCCTTTGCGAGGGGGCAGTTCGAGCGCGGTCAATAGTTTTCGAGAGCGGCGTACCTCCTGCACCAGCTCCGGAATACGCGCGATGTTCGCGGTGCCGACGATAAAGTCCACATGCGGCGCCTCGCGTTTCAGCTCCTCCGCGCGCACCTGCACCATGCACCCGCACACGCCGAGGATGCCGTCAGGATGTCGCTCTTTCCATTTGCGCAGCTCGCCCAGCAGGCTGAATACCTTGTCCTCTGGCTTGCGGCGCACCGAGCAGGTGTTGAGCAAAATAACCTCCGCCTCCTCTTCGTCCTGCACGGGGCGGTATCCGAGCCGCTCCAGATACAGCCCCATCTGCTCGGAGTCCTCCTCGTTCATCTGGCATCCCCAGGTGTATATCTTGTAGCCCGGCTTGACCTTCTGCAGCACCTGCGACATCGCTTTCAACCTCTTTTTTTCTTTCTCTAGCAAAAATATTATAGCACAGGGGAACGGGATAGGATATTTAGCGTGTATAATAATAGTAAGGTCATATAGCGTTCACAACACAACAACCACACAGGGAGGCGAATGATGCAAAAGCGTTTAATGGCGACGGTCGCGGTGCTGGCACTGGGAGTTGCTACCGTGATCTGGGTGTACGCGAACCCGCAGGAGAAGGCGTCGGTGAAGCCCGCGGTGATGAAGTCGGGCAGCTCCTGTTGCCCGAAGGAGAACAGCACGAAAGCAACCCTGGCAGCGCAGACGGATAAGAGTCAGATCAAGCCGGTTGCCGCGAAGGAAGACGGCAAGGGTGCGTGTCCTTACATGGCAGGCAAGGCTAGCGTCGCAGCGTCCAATGGTAAGGACAAGGCTAACGTCGCGGCGTCCAATGGCAAGAAGGACTGCTCCAGCTGCCCCGAGACAAAGGCAACCCTGGCTTCGAAAGAAGGAAGCAAAGATTGCAGTGGTTGCCCCTACATGAGGTCCAACGGCAAAGCTCCTGCCGCCAAGGCAAAGCCTGCTCCGAAGGCAACCCAGGCTAAAGCAACCTCCACCAAGAAGACAGCGAACAGCCTGTAGGTTTGCCCGGCAGACATCCACGTTTTGGGATACGGGAGGGAAACTTCAACCCTCCCGTATCACTTCTCCCCTGTTCTGGGCTTCGCAGGCTGTGCGGGTGTGTTCGGTTCAGGGGTTTACTCCTTTTTCTTGGCGCGTTCTGCAGCCAGTTCCGCCGCACGCCGGCTGGCCTGTTCTACCAGAGGCTTCACCTGCTGCGCAGGAATGACAAAAACCCCACCTGTGCCGGAGCTACCGCCACCCGAAAGCAGGCGCATCACCATCGTGAATCCCATCGTATCGCCGCCTTCATCCTTCACCTCGGGGGCAATGGTGGTTAACACGCCGACCAGCTCGCCGTTCAGGGTGAACACCGGCAAGCCCAGCTGAGAGATGTCACCCAGCAACATCCAGGCGCGGCGCGGCTTGACGATTTCTCCACAAACCTGCCCGAGCGCAAAGTAGGGCGCGTAGTCATAACCTTTGGTGAGGCGCGAAACCGTGATGACCTGCTGCCCCAGCTTCGCCTCTGCAGCACTGCCGAAGTCCACCGCCGTTAACTGCCTGTCACCCAGCCCTTCCACCTTGATGAAGGCGAGGTCCAGCTTGGCGTCGGTCGCGGCGAGGAAGGCATTATACTCCGTCTCTTCGTTGCCGAAGGTAACCTTGATGGACGTCGGAGTCATCTTGTAATCCATACCAGCGGGCATCACCTCTCCAGCCAGCATCTCTATCATTCGTCTGGGCGAGAAGGGCGAGTTGGAAACCATAATCAGTCCGTCGGGCGTTACGACCACGCCCTGCAGGCTCATTTTGGACTCCTCCTCCATGCTCTCTCCGCCCATCCTCATGGTGGTCTTCAGCACCACCTTGACAGTGGCAATGGAAGGAGCTACCTTCTCCACCACCGATTGCACGCTAACGGTCTCGTTTTGCGCAGTGGTAGTGCTGACCATCCACAGGCTGAGGAGCATAGCCAAAAGCCATTTGCTCATGGTAATATCCTCCTTTGTATCGTATCGTGAAAACCCCACCGATGAACGGCTCGGCAGGGGCAAAATGACTTGCTGCGAACTACGGCAACAGCTTTGCCCAGTCAGGCTCGATGAAAACGAAGTGGGTGCGTCCATCGCGCCGCAGGAAGATGCGGGTCACCTTCGGACGCTCCCGCACCACTCGCGCCATCACCTCTTCGAAAGCACGCGTGTCGGCAATGGGCACACCGTTGATGCTCAAAATCAAGTCGTCGGCACGAAGCCCTGCCAGATGCGCCCAGCCACCCATCGTGCATTCGACAACCAGCACACCCTTCTGGTCGCGATTCCAGCGGTTTTCCATGCGGTCCATCGGCGTGATGTCGCGTACCACAAACTCAAACTCCTTCTGGCGCACCCGTCGGGCGGTCTCGCCAGAGGCGGGTGTCTCTTCCAGCGTCACCGACACCCGTTGTGTTTTCTCACCGCGCAGGATGGTGAGTTGTACCTGTTCACCCACAGACAGGTCTTCGATAACCCTTCGCAGTTCGTCCGCGTCCTGCGGGCGCGAAGCCTCCAGCTCGGTGTCGTTCACGGCGAGAATGATGTCGCCCACACGCAACCCTGCCTTCCCCGCCTCGGTCCACGGGTATACCTCGGTAATGCGAAAGCCTCGAGCCTGCGTCACGCCCATCGCTTTTGCCAGCTCCGAGGTCACTACCTGCGTCTTGACCCCCAGCCAGGGTCTTGCCAGCTCGCCGCCGATGGTGTCCGGGGGTGGTGTGGTTAAGCGGGCTACGGTGACCAGATGCTCCTCGCCGCGCCGGAAGTGGACGACCACCTCTGCGCCGTTCTTCGCCGCCGCGTTCAGCGATTGACGTAACGCGGCAAGGTTGGGAGTAGCGACCCCGTTGACCGAGGTGATAATGTCGTTGCGCTTCAGGTTCGGGCGCGCGCTGTCGAACGGGTAACCGGGGCGCACACCCGTTACCAGTACACCCTGCTGCGTTGCCAGTTTGCGCGCCACCATCATCGCGCGGGTAATGTTTTGCGCGGTAATGCCCGCCTCGCGAAACTCCTCTTCCTCCCCACGCGCACGTTCCCACCGCGCGGTCACAGCGGTTACAGTACGCTCCTTACCCTCACGCAGCAGGCGGATTGTAACCCGCTTTCCTATCGGCAGAGAAGCCACCTTTTGATGGAAGAGGGGTATCTCTTCAAAGAATCGAGCGTTTACCGCTACTCCATCTATGGACAGAAGGATGTCGCCCGGCTGAATGCCCGCCTTCTGCGCGGGCGAGTCGGGGAATACCGAGGAGACCAGCACGCCGGTTTTGCGTCCCAATTTTTCCACAGGCAGCACCGTTACACCCAGCCAACCACGCTCGATGCGCCCCGTCTTCAGCACCTGTTGCAGAACCTGCCGCGCCAGGTTAGACGGGATGGCAAAACCCATGCCGCTGCCACCCAGCTCGTTAATGCCCACCACCTCGCCGTTGAGGTTCACCAGCGGTCCGCCCGAGTTGCCAGGCAGTATCAGCGCATCATGCTGGATCCAGCGTGTGAGTAAGCCGGTGCTTTCGCCCTCGTCCAGCTGCAGCTCCTCGATCTCGGTCTGCGTGAAGTCGGTGAACACGCGCCTTGTGTTGGAGACGATGCCCAGCGTCGCGGACGAAGAAAGCATCAGCGGATTGCCCATCGCCAGCACGTATTCGCCCACCTTCAGCGCGTCCGAATTGCCCAGCGGCGCATAGGGAAACCGGCGTTTGGGGTCGGCACGCAGTTTCAGGATACTCAGGTCGGTCAATGGGTCATGCGCGACGACGGTGGCTTCCAGAGTTTCGCCGGTGGTCAGGGAACAGGTAATGCGAGTGGAGTTGCCCGCCACGTGGTAGTTGGTCAACACGTGTCCCTGCGGCGTGACGATGACCCCACTGCCGCCCGAGGGGGAACGTTGCGCCCGTCCCTCGCTGAAGTAGCGCGTGACCGTCAGAATGTTCACGACCGCCGGATACACCCTGTCTCGCGCGCGTTCGATGTCGCGCCGGAGGGCGTCAGGATACGCCCGCTGAGCGGTGGTAACAGATTGCAGGCACAAGAAACAGGCGATTAGTATGAGCACCAAAGGCGCACGATAGACGTTTGCAGGCATTCTTACCCTCCTGCTGCAGCATCAGGGTTGTCTCGTTGCAGCTAAGCTGTTTCCTCACTTTTATTTTCCAATACTCCGCGCGTTTCCTGTGCCTGCAAAGGATTCCTCCCTGTAATGGGCCAAGCTTGAAAAGGAGCAAACTAAAACTGTGGGAGGCTGACATGGATTTCGACCTGTTGAAGCGACTGTGCGAGACGCCGGGCGTTCCGGGCAGAGAGGATCCGATTCGCGAGGTGGTCAAAGACGCGCTGGCGCCTCTGGTAGATAGCATGGAAGTGGACGTGATGGGCAACGTGGTGGGCGTCAAACGTGGCAACGGCGCACGCAAAGTGATGCTGGCGGCGCACATGGACGAGATTGGATTTATGGTACGGCATATCGACGACAAAGGTTTCGTGCGACTGCAACCGCTGGGAGGGTTTGATGCCCGTCAGTTGTTTGCGCAGCGCGTGCTGGTGCATACGCGCAAGGGCGAGGTGCTGAGGGGCGTGCTCGCCTACTCCACCAAACCCGCACACATGCTGACCCCCGAGGAGATGAACAAAGCCCCGCAAATCGAGAGCTTCTTCGTCGATTTGGGCATGACCGCCGAGCAGGTGAAGGAGAAAGTATCGGTCGGCGATATGGTAACGATGGACCGCACTACCGAGTCCAGCGGCGACACCCTGTTCGGTAAGGCGATGGACGACCGTGTGGGCGTATTTGTGATGATCGAAGCCCTGCGCCTGTTGAGGGACAAGCGTACGGAGGTGGACATCTACGCCGTCGCCACCGCGCAGGAGGAGGTGGGCTTGCGTGGAGCAACCACAGCGGCTTATGCGATAGACCCCGACATCGGCATCGCTCTGGACGTCACACTGGCAAACGATTACCCCGGTCCCTCCGACACCGAGACGGTGACGAAGCTGGGGCAAGGGGTTGCCATCAAGATTATGGACGGCAGCCTCATCTGCCATCCGAAGCTGGTGGAGCATTTCCGCGAGATTGCCGAGCGCGAGCAAATCCCGCACCAGATGGAAATCCTGCCTCGTGGAGGCACCGATGCGGGCGCACTGCAGCGAAGCCGTGCGGGTACAGTGAGCATCACCATCAGCGTGCCCACTCGCTACGTGCATACGGTGAATGAGATGGTGCACCGCAAAGACATCGAAGCGGCAGCCACGCTGGTGGCACGCTATCTGGAAGAGGCACACACGCGAGACTACCGCTTCTAAGAGGACAGCGGATGAGTGGTCAATCCGCAGCCTCGCCGTCGTACATCAGCAGGCGGCGCTCGCCCTCCAGAGAACGCGCTTCGGTGAGGTCCTGCGTCACCTCCAGGGTGCCCAGGTACTCGCCCTCTTCGTTACGCACGGCGTAGTAGCAGATATACACCAGCCTGCCGCGCAGGTTAATCCAGAATCGCGCACGGCTTTGCTTGCCCGACTTGAAGTCGCTCAGTATCTGGTCGACGATGTGCACGCTCTTGGGCGGATGGCAGTATTGCACCTTGCGCCCGAGGATGGCTTTGGAACGGCTGAAGATGCGCTCTTTGCCCGGAGTGAAATAGCGCACCGTGTCATCTTTGTCTACAAAGGTGAGGTCGAAAGGCAGAGTAGCCATCACCGCGATGAGCTCTTCCAGGGTAAAGCTGCCGGTTGGCATACGGATGCGCCCTCCTGAAGCGGCTGGTTGCCGAATCGGCATCTGGACGCCACCCTCGGGCACCCACTCGCCCTCTGGAGCAATGAGGCAGTAGCCATACTCGTCGCTCTGCAGGTAGATTTCGTACCAGTCCTGCTCCGTTAGCAGGCTAAGAGCAACGGGGAACAGTATCTTCTCCTCCTTGTAAATCATCTCCGCGATGGCGTTTATCGCTGGCAGCACTGCCTGCTGGATACAGTCTTTTGCCTGCGCTGCAGTGAAGGCAGGCTGGCTTTGCAACACGGAAATCGCCTCGCGCAGGAGCTGACGCGCCTCATCATGCTTCCCCCACATCACCGTAGGCGGACCCATCAGGTTGTTCTTCTCGAAGTAGGGGAACAGCAGATACTCCTTTCGCAGGTAATGCTTGTGCACATCGGTCAGGTCATTGAGCTTCTGCTGAATGGCGCGCACGTAATCGGTGCTTTCCTGCTCATCGGGCAACGCTTCTACCTGCTGCACCAGGGCGCGAACCTGCTCTATCACCTGACTCAGTGCGCGATTCTCCTGCAAAAAGGTATGCAGCGGGTGTCCTGGGGGCATCTCGATGGCCTGCTGCCTGTCCAGTTGCGCCCGCAGCACGCGCGTATGGGCATCGCACAGCTGCTGGATACTCTGCGGAGGAATGCCCTCCTGTATCAGCTGCATCTCGGCAGTGAACACGTCGCTGTAATCCAGGTCGGGAAGCAGCTGTTCTATCTTCGCCTTCACCTCGGCCTCGTCTGCGCCCTGGTGAAGCTGCCGAATCAACCCTTTGAGGGTCTCAATGCGCTTCTGGCGGTTGTTGATGAGCTCGCTCATGGGAGCTTCCTCCTATATCTAATGAGATATTCAGATATAAAGAGTGTTTTATCTAATAATAGAATACCATAAAAGATGTGGAAATTCAAGGCGCAGCGTGCGTTAGCCAAAGTGGGACGCACATATCGAGAGATGTCACTACGCCTTCGATAAAAGCTGCACAAAAACAGGGTTTTTTCATGCAAGTTCCAAAGTGAGATAAAATACCTGTTTTTGACTGGAATCGGAAATATTATGGTGTGTTACCTCGCCAATGGCACGGATCTTGCTTCATTCTACGGATGATAAATCTTTAATAAGAGGGAGGGATTCGCAGGCATGTCTCGCCACAAACTGTTTGCAGCGGTGGCAGCGGCGCTAGCCATGGCTGCGAGTGCGCCAAGCTACGCCATCACGGTCACGCTCAACAACAATGTCCACGACCTGATGAACGCCCTCGTGGCGCCGGGCAGCGGATTGAACGTCATCAGCGCCACGCTCAGCGGGCACTACGATGATGCCAAGTTAATCGGCTCTACGGGTACCTACACCAACGCCAGCGGCACCTACGGCATCGGTAACGGCATCGTACTCTCCACCGGCAACGTGCTGGACTACGGCGACGGAGAAAACACCCAGGGAGACCGGACGTACGGATACGGTATCCCTGCGACGGCTGCGCAAGAGGCTTTGCTCGACCCCATCACGGGCGGCACGTATAGCCACTTCGACGTGACCCAGCTGGACATCACCTTCACAACCAGCACGGGCGAGGTCTACTTCTACGTGGTGTTCGGCAGCGAGGAGTATCCAGAGTTTGTGGGTTCCCCATACAACGACGGCTTCGGGATGTTCCTCAACGGCGTCAACATCGCGAAGGTGGGAGGCCGGCCCGTCAACATTAGCCATCCGGATGTAAGACCGATTCCAGGCACTGAGCTGGACGGCGTGCTGGCTCCCAATGGCAATCCCCTCTTGCTGTTCGGGGCGACAGGGCTGGATACTAACGCGGTTCACACGTTGACCTTCATCCTCGCTGACACGTCTGATGATATATTGGACACCACCGTCTACATCTCTGGATTGAGAGGGCAGAATCCGGTCATTCCAGAGCCGACGACGCTGTGGCTGATGGCATCTGGTCTGGCGACCCTCGCGCTGCGTCGCAAGCGCGCCGCTTAAGGTAATCACAGGGATGGTCGGCAGCGACCATCCCTGCAATCCTCACCTGCAGCTGCCTTCGCCAGTGCGTCCGCACGCTGGTTCTGGGCGCGGGGGATGTGCTGTATCGTCACGCTCTTGAACAACCGTAACAGCGCACGGACACGGTAGTAAAGGGGTTGTAAATGCGGGGAGTGCACACCGTACTGCCCGCTCAGTTGACGTGCCAGTAACTCGCTATCGGTATACACCTGTACGGTATCCGCACCAAGTGCACGCGCCTCCTCCAGACCGCGTATTAACGCGCGGTATTCCGCCACGTTGTTGGTGGCGATGCCGACCGATTCGCTGATTTCCTTCACTAGCTCGCCCGCCTCATTGCACAGCACCACGCCGATACCCGCTTTGCCGGGATTGCCCCGCGATGCGCCGTCCATGTATACCTTCACAGCCCCAGCTCCTCCGCGATGGTGGACATGGCGTTGATGACGTGTTGCACGTGTTCTTCGAAGGGCAAGCCAATCTCGTCTAAGCGATTCATTCTATCCTGACCTCACCCCAGTGTGCCCAATCCCAACCGTAGTCGCCCAGCGAGTCGCCCACCAGCCGCAGAAGCACCGCCTGACCTTGCCATCGATTCAGCGGTACTTCAAACGGTATCCACCCCTCGCCAGGAAGCACGGTTCGGTTCCACACCTCCTTGCCGTTTACCTCCACGCTGAAGCGCACGCCGTTGGATTTGCCCTGTGCGCCGTCGCGGATGCCTGCAAAGCCGCGCAAGACCGCTGGTTGCGAAGGTAGCCTCCACAGGAAGGCGACATACGACTTGCCGTTGGGTGGAGGATGGGCGGAGAAGCCGCGTTTGGCAACACCTGAACAGACGCCGGTGCCCACACCCGCCTGCAGGAACCCTGTCGGTGCGGCTACTGCGCCCTGCAGTTCCAGCCCGCTCTGGAACGTGACCTGTGTCAGGTCTACAGGAATAGACAGCGATTTGGGTTCGGCATAGACGAAGACCAGCGCGCCTCCGTCGGCAGGCAGCACGAAGCGGTAACGCCGCGACGCCACCAACTGCCAGCGCGCCACCGCGCCGTTCAGGAACGCCAGACGCGGTTGTTGGGGAGAGTAGACCTCCACTGGCATCGGTTGCGTCGGCAGGGCCGCCACGCGCGGGCGTGTCCAGTATCCCCAGTCGAAATCGGGGGAACCTTTGGGACCTGGGTATGCCTCCAGTCGCAGGCGGATGCGCTGTCCGCGAAGCGCACCCAGGTTCAACGTGAGTTCCTGCGGGGTGTTGCCGATGACATGCCGCTTCGCCGACAGGGATCCGCGCGCGCCAAAGGCGGTTACCGTGAATGTGATGCCATCGCTGCGTTGGGCGGCATCCGGCGAAGTGTAGCCTATCCCACTTCGGAACACACAGGTGCGGTCGGCGGGTAGAGTGACCGTATACTCCAGCCAGACACTCTTCCCAACGTCACGACGGTACGGTGGGTGCATGAAGATGCCATCGCCGTAGGGGCGTGCCACCGCACCCGTCTCGTGTTCCACAATGTAACCTTCGCCCACCTTACCCGCAACGGCGTAGCGGATGCTCTCGCCAAGGTCGTGGAGAACTGCTACCACCTCTTCGCGCGGCTGGAAGCCGAAGTGCGCCCACTCCGCCTGCTGAACAGTAGCGGCGGCAACCATGAGCTTGTCCGGCAGGTGATGCACGTGCAAAGCGTTCAGGTCGGGCGGATTACTCACCCAAACGTAACTCGTATCGGGGTTCAAGCCCAACATCCCCTGCTCGTTATAGGCGTGCCAGTGGGGAATAGAACCGCCGACCCGCGCCTGGCTTACACCCTCAATACGCCGCGCGACGATGCGCCGCACACCGCCTTTCTGTGCCTCCAGGCAGACGCCGGTTGGCTCGCGGCGGTAGCGGGCGATGCCACTATCTACAGTGCGGTAAGCGAACAGAGTATGGGTATCCCAGCGGGCGGGGGTGTAATCGGGCACCGGACGGTGTTGCTGGAACCATCGCGCCTCGCCCCAAAGGATTTGCATGGTGGTATCGGGCTGAGTCGCCTGCTCACGCGATAGCCACCCGAAGGTGGGCAACACGCCGAACCGTTCGTATGCCGTGCGCCACGCCACATAAAGCTGCCACATCTGCGGGCTCACCATTCCGAGATAGCCGTACAGGCGGGTGTGGGGCACCAGTAAGCTCGAGCTCACCGGGTGCGCCATACGGACGTAGCGCATGTCCGCTTTGGAGTCAGCCGCGTTGATGCCCCACGCGTGCCGTTGCGCGAACTGCTCATAGCGGAAAGAGACTTCGTTCAGCCCTTCACCGGACAGCGCCACGTCGGGCAGGGCGTCCCGCAGCTCGCGGTGCAACGCCATATTGCCCTGCATGGCGTTCATGCCGTCGATGAGACCATTGCGGTCGTTGAAGATGCATAGCGTTTGGTCCAAATGTAAGGCGTCGGGTTTCAGCAGGCGGCACAGCTCCACCATGCGCTGCACGAACAGCTCTCGCCATGCCTTCGCCGCGGGGTTGATGTAGGCGAACTTGATGGGCGGGTCGGCGCGTTGCCAGTCCCAGTATAGCAGGTTACCGCTTAACGGGTCGCGGAAGTGATAGACTTTCATCTGTTCGTACAAGGGGTTTTCCGGCGTGCAGCCGAAGTAGTTCACGTGCAACATGATTCGAAAACCCAGCCGACGCAACTGCTCCATGCGGTGCGGGAAATCCTCGCGCGGGGTGTAGTCGGGATAGTTGCGGTCGTAGCCGTCTCTGCGCCAGTCGGGGATGTATAGTAGCGTCTGACGCGGGTTTAGCCGCTCTGCCAGCGCCTGCATTTTGTGCATGTCGTCGCCGTTGTCAATGATGACCGTCTGGATGTCGTCCACCCAGCCGGGTTGCGTGCGTCGCAGCGCAGCCAGCCCGAAGGTCTCTTCTGCCCACCGCCGGTACATCGCCGCGCCGTGCAGCCAGCTGCCCGAATAGGCACAGATGCGCCACCGTACCGACTCTGCCTGCTGGATTTTGTCGAAGGGGGCGGTACACCACGTCTCGAAGCCCACCCAAAACTGTCGGCTGCGGTGCTGCACAAAAAGCCGCTTGAAGCGTTCTGCGTTGTCTTCGGCATAAATCAGGAAACCGCCGCGTTTGCCCTGTATCAACACAAACTGCGCTTCCCACTCCATCGGGTAGTTGAACTGCATGGGTTGGAAGTCGCTGTCTGCGCTCAGGCGCAGCCCGCTGTAACCCGGCACCAGCAGCTCGCAACTATCCGGTATCACCAGCCCCCACTGCAAACCCACCAGCCCGGGCAGGGTGCAGTCTGCCTTCTGCGTCACCAGCACGTCGCCCTCTGGCTGTGCGCGCAGGCGAGTCTGCAACACGTTGCCCGTGCCCTGCTCGCGCCAACGGAGCTCTATCAACAGGTCCTGTTCATACTGCCGATGCTCCAGCTGCGGACGGTTGCTCCAGACCTCTCCGCTTTTGAGGTGACGAACACCGGTCAACGGTGGTGCTTCGGATACGGAAAAGGTTTCCCCTGCTATCCGGTTGACCAGCAGATTGACAATACCGCGCTCCACGCCGATTTCCATCTGCGGCGTGCGTAAAACATGGGTTGGCACCGTTTGCTTCCCTCCTTCCTCCCGCAGATAATGATTTCGATGCTGACGGGGCGGATGTCCTGTAACAGGAAGTGCCCCATCCTGTTGCGAATCAGTCATGCCAGAGACTACACGAAGGAGATTTCGGCGATGAACTGGCAGGCGAAATGGATATGGCATCCGGGCGAAGACGCGCCCCGTAACTTCTTCTGGGCGGTGCGCAAAGCGTTTACGCTGCCCCAGCGCTTTTCGAATGCTGTTTTGCATATCACCGCCGACTCGCGCTACTTGGTGGGGGTGAACGGCAAGTATCTCGGACACGGTCCCGTGCGGGCGTTCCCGCATCGCTGGCGCTACGATACGTATGACATCACACCGTACGTCTGCAGCAGCGAGAACGTGGTAGCGGTGCTGGTACACCACTTCGGGCATTCCACGTTCCAGTATCTGCAGTCTCGTGGAGGCTTGCTGGCGCAGGTGGAATGCGACGGCAAAGTGGTTGCTGCCACAGATGAGACCTGGAAGGGCATTGAGCACCCCGCTTACGAACGCCGAATGCCCCGCATGGCCTGCCAGCAGGCATGGGCGGAGATGTTCGATGCGCGGAAGGACCTGCCACACTGGACGCTGGCAGGTTACGACGACCGCGCGTGGCAAAATGCCGCTGTCGTGGGCGAGGTGGGATGCGCGCCGTGGAGGGAGGTGTTGCCGCGCGATATCCCCTTCCTGACGCAGGAACCGGTGCAGCCCTCGAGAATCCTGCGTATCCAGACGGTGCGCCCCCCGAAGCAGGTGTGGACCTTCGACCTCAAGCCGAACTTCCTGCCTGGCGACCTCACCGCCAACCCGCGCGGTTTCGTGGGTCTGGTGGCAACGGTTTTGCACTGCTCCCAACCGATGACCGTCCAGTTGCGTTCGGTATTTAACGGCTTCCGCGCGGTGCGCATCGACGGCACGGAATACAATCCGCAGCAAGCAGCGGAAGGCGTCCGCCTCTCTGCAGGCGACCACCTGCTGGTCGCCGATGTTTCCGCCTCCTTCTACCACGAGTGGTTCTTCGGTTTCGTGTTCGACTATGAGCAGGGTGAGTTGACCGTGCGTTCGCCGCTGGGCGACGCGGGCGCGTATCCCTTCATCAGCATCGGCACTTTCCCATCGCCAGAAGACGCGGGCTTTCAATCCGCCTGGCAGGCGAGCTCCGCGGCGCAAATCGCCGGTCACCCTGCTGCCAAGCCTGTCCAGTGGGCGCACACCGCTGCCGCCAACGTGTTTGCCGAGACCGTGTTCGCCGTGCCGATGGCAGCCCCTCTGCAGGTAGAACATCCTTACAGCCTGGTTTCCGCCAATCCAGACGACACGGTCATCTACCCACCGGCAAACGGTGACGTGGAGCTGCTGATAGACTTCGGCAGGGAGCTGGTGGGCTTCTTCGAGATGGAGCTGTGCGCCCCCGAAGGGACTGTCCTCGACCTGAACGCCTTCGAGTACATGGAAAACGGGCGTATCCAGTGGACATACGGACTGCACAACACCTTCCGCTACATCGCCCGCGAGGGCTGGCAGAGCTGGCGGTCGGTGGTACGGCGCGGCTTCCGTTACGCCACGCTCACCATCCGCTTCCCGCAGGGGGCGACAGAAGCGGTGCGCTTACGCGGCTTGCGCTGTTACCTGAACACCTACCCCTACGCTTATCAGGCGCAGTTCCAGTGCAGCGACGCCCTGCTGAACGACATCTGGGAGATTTCGCGCCACACGGTGCGCCTGTGCAGCGAGGATACCTTCGTGGATTGCCCGTCCTATGAGCAGACCTTCTGGGTGGGCGACGCCCGCAATGAGAGCCTGTTCAGCTACACCGCCTTCGGCGATACGCGGCTGGCGCGGCGTTGCCTGCTGCTGGCGGGCGAGTCGTTGTGGCGTTCCCCGCTGGTGGAAAGTCAGGTGCCCAGCGGCTGGGAGGATATCCTGACCGCGTGGAGCCTGCTGTGGACGATTGCCTGCGAGGAGTACTATCGCTACACGGGCGACCGCGCTTTTCTGGAGGAGGTATACCCCGCCGTGCGCCAGCAGAACCAGAACATCCACGAGCGTTTCATCAACGGGCAGGGTCTGCTGGAGATAGAGGCGTGGAACATGCTGGACTGGGCGCCGATGGACACGCCTCGCACGGGCGTGGTTACCCATCAGAACATGTGGCTGGTGGAGGCATGGCGGCGCAGCGCGAAGATGGCGCGCATTCTGGGCAACGATGCCGAAGCTGACCTTTACCTGCGCTGGGCAGAGGAGCTGAAAGCCGCCATCAACGCGCACCTGTGGGACGCGGAGAAGCAGGCATACATCGACTGCATCCACGCCGATGGCAGGCGCAGTGCGACCATCAGCCAGCAGACGCAGACAGTAGCCTATCTGTGCGACATCGTGCCCGAAGACAAGCGTGCCCTGTTTGAAAAATACCTGACCGATGTGCCCGAAGGCTGGGTGCGTGTGGGTAGCCCATTCATGATGGCGTTCACCATCGAGGCGCTGCAGAAGGCGGGCGACATCGGGCGCATCCTGCAGCTGATACGCCGCTGGTGGGGCATGATGGTTCATGCGGGTGCGACCTCCTGCTGGGAGACGTTCCCCGGCTTTCTGGGGCAGGAGTGGCCCACCCGCAGCCATTGCCATGCGTGGAGCGCGGCCCCGGCGTTTGCGCTGCCGTCGTATGTGCTGGGGGTGCGTCCACTGGAACCCGGCTTTGCGCGGTTCGAGGTGCGACCGTATCTGGGCGACCTCGAGTGGGCGAAGGGGGTCGTCCCCACTCCGCACGGCGAGGTCAAAATCGCGCTGTTCCGTGAGGGCGAGCAGATACGTGTGCAGGTCACCGTGCCGCGCGGCACGGTCGCCGTGATCGCGGGGAAGGAGTACGGCGAAGGTCAGCATGAGGTGAGGATGTCACCATCATGAAAAACTGGTGGTGGGTTCTGCTGATGGTCAACCTGTCGCTTGGCGCGGCTGCTGCACCGACCATCGGCATCCTGCAGTTTGGACAGGGCAAACCCGCCCTGCAGAAAGCCGTTCGGCAAGCAGTGCCGCAGGCACAGGTGGTGCTGGTCTCCGCGGAAGACTTCGCCGCGGGGCGCGTGCCTCAAGCGGTCTCGGTGCTGGTCGTTCCGGAGGCGCACCGCCTGCCCGCCATCGTGGGGGAGCCGTTGCAGCGGTGGATACAGGCACGCAAAGGGGTGTTGTTCCTGAGCGACGCGACGCCGCTGCAAACATGGCTTTATTCGGCAAGAGGACGCTGGGTGGAACGCGACGAGGCACTGAAAACCCTGTCCACGTGGCGTGCGCTGTGGCAGGCGTCCTTGCCCCCCGCATCCGAATGGCGACGCAGCACCGACTCGCCCCAGTTAAACGCCTCCTGGTCGCTGGTAGACACTCCCCACGGCAGGGGCTGGCAAATCCGTGTGCCCAGGCTGACCAACTGGTGCACCTATGACATCCGCGTCGAGCAGCCTTTCCGCGACGGCGAGAGTCTGATGCGCTTCTGGGCGAAGGGAGACGCCAATACCCGTGCCCTTTCCATCGAGTGGCGTGAGCGCGACGGCTCGCGCTGGGTGGCAACGGTGCCGCTCACGCCTCAATGGCGTGAGGTGGTGCTTGCCCCCGAACAGTTCGCCTACTGGCACGATAACCCATCGAAAGGGCGCGGCGGCAAGGGCGACCGCCTCCAGCCGCAAAACACCGTCGAACTCTCTATCGGACTGGCGCACAGCTTCGCCGCATACCCCGCAAACACGCCGCTGGAAGCGACCATCGCGGATATCCGTATCGGCAGGCAGACGCAATCGCTGCCTGCGCCGGTGGAGTTCACTTTAGAGGGCGTGGCGCCGTGGTATAAGTTCTACACCGACTCGCGCGGGCGGTTATGCAGTGTGATGCGCTACCGCGCGGTGGGCATCGGTGGAGACGCACCGGGCAGACGTATCGTGACGCCGCTGGGCGAACGCTGCTGCCTGTTCATCAGCGCACGGGGCGACACCGAAGGGGCGATATGGGCTTGGCTGCCCACCAGAGAGGCGACCACATCCAATCTGGCGGCGGTACTGCGTCCCATGCTGCAGGGCTGGCATCTGCTGCGGGCTGGCACGGAGAAGTTCGGATACTGGCAGGACGAAGCCGTGCAGTACGGCGCGGAGGTGGCAAACGGGCGCGCACAAACCGTCTCCCTCCGCCTGACCGCACAGATAACCGGCAGCGGCAAGGCTACGGTGCGCCAGCAAATGACGGTGCAACTGCACCCAGGCGAACGGCGCAAGGTGCTCTTTCCGTCCACGGCTTTGCCTGCAGGCGAGTGGAAGGTGCAGATAACCGCATCGGCGCAAGATGGCACGCGCGATACGCTGACGCACGCCTTCCACGTCATCGACAAACCCGCTTCGGTACCGCCGATTCGGGCGCAATCCGGTAGGTTCTACCGCGGCGAGGAACCCTTCTACGCGCATGGCGTCAACTTCTGGCCGCTCTGGATTGCCGGACAGGACCCGGACCAGTACTGGGGACACTGGCTTGCTTCATACCAGTACGACCCCGAGGAGGTCGAACGTGCGCTGAAGATTGCCAAACAGGTAGGGTTTAACGTGCTGTCGGTGCAATACACACACATCTCCCACGCACCGCAGCTGGTCGACTTTCTGGAACGTGCGCGCCGGCACGGGATGTATGTCAATGTGTTTGTCAGCGCGGCACACCCGTTCGGCTTCGACCCGAAGATGCTGCGCGAGTTAATCGAGGCGGCGCGCCTGTGGGAATGGGACAACCTCTTCGCCTACGACATCGCGTGGGAACCTTCATGGGGTCAGCATGTTACACGCAAACGGCACGACGAAGCGTGGCGAGCATGGATTATCGAGCAGTACGGCTCCATCGAAAACGCCGAGCGCGATTGGGGCTATGCCCTGCCTCGCGAGGACGGCATGGTGACCAACCCTACCGACGAGCAAATCCTCAACGACGGCGAGTGGCGGCGCATGGTGGCGGCGTACCGGCGGTTTCTGGACGACCACGTGAACCGCGCCTACTGGCGTGTGGTGCGCTTCATCCGCACACTGGACAACCGCCACCTGATTGGCGTACGCACCGGCTATGGCGGCAACGGCAGCCCGTGGGCGGACCTCTGGATGCCCTACGACCTGCTTGCGGGCGCGCCGCTTCTGGACTTTATATCGCCCGAGGGCTACTCGCTCACCGAAAACTGGGAGAACTTCCGCGCTGGAGGGTTTATCACCGCCTACGCACGCTGGGCAGGCAACGGCAAGCCTGTCTTCTGGGCAGAGTTTGGCGCGACCATCTACCCTGATACCAGCCCCCAGCGCATCGCCTACCAGCGCAACGTGTACGAGTGGATGTACCGCATGGTCGAAGAATCCCGCGCGGACGGCAGCGCGGCATGGTGGTTCCCCGGCGGCTACCGCACCACCGAGAACAGCGACTACGGCATCATCCACCCCGACGGCACTCTGCGTCCTGCGGCACAGGTGGCACAGCAATGGGCAAGCCGACTGGCGCAGCTGCCGCGCCTCCCCGACACCCGCGAGGTGCATACCATCACCATCGACCGGGATTTGCATCCGCGCGGATTCTCGCAGGTGTGGGCGCGCCACCGGCAGGAGTACCTGCAGGCAGTGGAAGCGGGCAAACAGGTTCAGGTTCGCACCGAAGGCACCGGCGCTACCAGCGAAGATGTGCCCCTGATTGCCGTTGGCAACGTGCCGTGTAACGGCAGCAACCCGCCCAAGTACCTGAACGCGCAAATCCTGCAGGTGCAGGCGGTGCTACCAGACGGCAGTGTGCAGGAGGTGGATGCAGAAACCTCCTTTCCGCCCAACACACAACGACTGCGCATCACCGTGATGAACACCGGAGACGCGGCGTGGTCGTCCCCGGGCAGGCGACGGGTAGAGCTGTCCACCCCGTGGGGAACGCAGGTGGTGACACAAGCCGTGCCGCGCTATGCAACGGTGGTGCTGGATGTGGACACAACCGCCAGAATCGCCGGGGAGCCTGCCTTGCGGATGCAGCTGGTCACGGAAGCGGAAGAAATCTTTCCCTTTGGTGAGCGACGCATCTTGAAATAGGTATACAAAAAGAGGTATAATTATAATGCAAAAGCAAGGGTTCACCGGTCAGCACTGATGTCGTTGTGTGGCTGCGGGACGTCCCCATAGCGGGCACCCCGCTGGGGAGGGATATTTCACTCTATTCAGGAGGAAGCACCAGAGATGGCTTTCAACGTCAAACGGTACTTGATTAAGGTGCAGGGAGGGCGCTACTACCTGCCCGTAGCGGCGCGGCTGGTGTGGTTCCGGGAGGAGCATCCGGAGTGGCGCATTGAGACCGAGCCGCTGGAGATCGATGCGGAGCGCGGTATCGCTATCTTTCGGGCGCGGGTGCTGGATGAACAGGGCAATGTGCTGGCGACCGGCACGAAGATGGAGACGCGCGAGGGCTTCGCGGACTTCATCGAGAAGGCAGAGACAGGCGCCATCGGTCGTGCGCTGGCGGTGGCGGGGTTCGGGACGCAGTTTGCGCCCGAGCTGTCGGAAGGTGGGGTCGTGCATCCGGTAGACGCTCCGGTGGCGGCTTTGCGCGAGCGAGAGGAACCACCCCGCGAGCTGCGCTGTTCGGACTGTGGCATCACCATCACCGAGGGCGTGTACAAGTTGTCCGAGAATCGCTACGGCCGCCCGCTGTGCGCCAACTGCCAGAAGAAGCATACCCCACTTGCTCAGCCCAGGGGGTAAGACAGCAATGCGGCATGGACAGGGACGTCCGTGCCGAATTGCTTGTCGTGTGGTGATACTCAATCTGTATCTCTCGCCGCTTCAGTTGCGATTTTGGCTTCTGCGACTCATCAGAGCTTGATCAATAGCATTTACCCACTTTCGGAAGTACGCCCGTATTCTCGTTCCGAGGGGGGTGTAACGCCCCAGAACATGAATGCGCTGCGGGTCTACGGGATCGGGCTTATTCTCGACTATCCATCCTCCTTCAGCTTCGAGAACATAGGGGTAAGCTAAGCGTACTATAGCCCGGAGCAGTTGCAAACGATGCAGATCCAGGTGCTTGACCGGAGGCAACTTGTCGAACTGCCAGCGACGTTGTTTCGCCTGGAGGTAGACGCGCATAGACTCTTCCCCAAGGATGGAGCCCATCTGCTCTTCGAACATCTTGGGTAGCCCCGGCACTGGGCAGTTATCAAACAGAATCACCATGTACGGGTTTGGATCCAACTGGTATGCTTTGCGGGCATACTCTGAGCAGCGGAGGAAAAGTGGACCACGCTTTGCTATGTCGTCAGTATCATAGGCTAAATAAAGGTACAAGATGGATGCCTTGAAGTAATTCATAGCAGTAGGTGACTGCTTCAAAACCTTCTCGTAGGAACGGGATAGGCTCTTCCGCTCCTCAGCGGTTGTTGTTTGCAGCCAACCATAGGCTGCCACATAACTGCGGTTGTCTTTCTTGAGCAGCTCTTCAAAGGCACTCCGGGCCTCATTCATCTTACGCTGCTCGAGCCACAGGCAAGCCTGCTGCAGTTCGGCAGGCGCAATTTGCGACAGCTTAATATCGAGAGGTACCGCCCATCCCGGTGCTGGTTGTGCTTCTACACTGTATGAAACATGCCACGTAAGCACAAGCAGCAAGAGCATCTTTTTTCTCATAGGTTATCTCCTCCTCTGTTACGCTGTTGCCACATAGCAGAAGCAGCAATCCCTCCACCTCATGTACGCAGTGCCCTCACGGTTCTGACACTGGCACCACGCGGACGTAGAGACGGATGCTAAGGAAATTGCTTAGCAGTCGGAGGTATTCTGCCGCCCACCACCTGGCCTCACCTTGGTATCCGTTTGCCCCATATATCTGGCAGACCCCCGCTTTTTCCTCCCACTGGTATGCCCAGAACTCGTAGTAACGAAAGCCCGGATACATTGTGTACTTCAGGGTTGCCGAACAACTAACATTGTAGCTCACGCCTGTCTCTATGTTCTCGTAGGTTTTGAAGGCTACTTTGGCTTCATCCGTGCCCACTTGCAAACCAGCCTCTGTCCCGATAATACCTGTATTGGAGATTGTGCGGCTTTCGGTCACAGTAAAAGTTCGCTCCACTCCGGTTGGCACTTCGGTCCTGTGCAAGCCGCCGAAGGTCCAATCCGGCTGATAGTTATAAGGGTAGCTTGGACATTCCGGTAGCGGGTGCAATCTTGTCCAGTGACGCTGCCACCCCTCTATCGGAAAGTGTACGCGCATCCTCTTCTCGGCAACATCGGTAAAGCCGTCCGTGTTATCTGTTGCCCGCACCCTCAGAGAGTAGTTCGACAAGCTCGGCATGTTGAAAGGGATGTATGCTCCGTAGTTCTGCATGACGCGGGCGCTGGTCGGAAAAGCGTCGTTTATGTCCACCGCACACAGCTCGCCGATGGCTATCGCTTCCAAATGGCGAGAACTCTCTGGGGAAGGGGGCATCCATCCATCGAGCAGGCGTTCGCGTCGCTTCTGCTTTCGCCAGTACGCGCTGGCGTAGTCATGGCACAGGGTGCGCAGGAGGAGGACGTCCGGCTTGGTCTCTTTCCAGGGGTAGTCTCCGGTGCGCCGATGGTAGAAAAGCAGGATACAGGTTACTCCGTCTTCTGCGTCGTCATAAGACAGACCGCCGTCCTGCACGAGAACCAGTCGCACCCATGCTATCCATCTTTCAGGAGACTGCGACAACACTGTTGGTACCCCCGTTGCACGGCGTCTGGCTACATTTTAGACGGGTCTATAGCAAATGTCAAGCGGTTAAAGCCCTTCTCCCCCTCAAAAGCCAGAGCAGGCTGCCGTTTGCAGGGGCGTGGCTTCAGCCGCTGACGATGGCTTACCCCAGCTGCTTCTTCAGCCACGCGAACGCGCTGGCTTGCATCTCCAGGTCGAACTTATGCCCGCCCGGGTAGAACTCGCCCACGTAGTTTTTCGGTGCGCCCACGCGGCGGTAGTGTGCGCGGATACGGCGGTCTGCCGCACGCATGCCCTCTGGGGTAAACAGGGGGTCGTCGATATCATACTGCACCATCAGCGGCGACGGCGCACGGCAGGCGGCGATGTCCGACCAGTCGCCGTAGCGCGCCCAGCCCCATGGCAGCACCATCCAAGAGTGGGTCACCACGTTGTGGTCGAGCGTCTGCTCGAAGGTGTTCATCATGCCCACGATGACCGCGGCGCGGATATGGTCGCACGTTGCCTGCAGCAGGGCGGAGCGCGCCCCTCCTCCCGATAGCCCAATGCAGCCGATAGCGTCCGCCCGCACATCCTTGCGTGAACGTAGATAGTTCACCGCCACGCGGTCTTCGTAGCTCACCACACCCGCCAGCGTGGTTCCCAGCAGGTGGCAGTACTTCTCGACGAGATGCTCGTGCTGCGCCGCAATGCTGTTGTAACGGGCAATCATCTCCGCCGTCGGGTTCTCTTCGTCCCAGCTGGACAGCAGCTCACGGGCATTGGCATCGGTTTCGGCGATGGTCTCCAGCGGAAACTTTCGGCTGCCCCACAGGAAGGTGTCGGACACCAGCACCACGAAGCCCTCCTTCGCCAGTGCGTTGGCAAAAGCGCGCCCTCCATAGCACTCCTCACGGAACGGTTGCAGTATGGGGTGCGTCTCGTCGGGACCGTCGGCGATTTTCTCCTTACCGTAATACTTGAAGCCGCCGTGGTCATGCAGGGCAAGCACGCCTGGCAACGGCTCCTTTGCCCCTTCGGGTTTCAGTACCCAGGCAAAGGTGCGGGGTCCGTAGCCCACCGACCAGGAGACCTCCTCACCCAGCAGTCCATCGCGCTTCCAGCGGCGCTCCACCTTCACCGCACGCGGTCGCTCGTCCTCGAAATGAAAACCCAGTACCTCTCGCAGCCGCTCCTGCGTCTCTTTGCCCGGCGGGGGGACAGGATACAACTTGTGCGCCTTGTTCGCGGCGGCGACCCAGTTACTGTAAACACCCAGATGCTGATAAGTACATGACATGACCACCCTCCTTGTTCTTTTCGAATTCACCCGAGCACAGGTACGATAATTGCTTCGGCTAATCCGCAAGCTTGTCCTGCACTCGGACGTAAAGACATAAACGGTTCGGCAAGATGCTGCCTGATATAGAGAATGGGTTACAACCTCTTCTTAACAATCGAGACCATCGAAAGTAGATTTTTGTGCGCCTTTCCCGCACTTCACACTATGATACAATAATCGCGGAGCATTTGTTCAGGAGGAAAGCGGTGCGCTGTTCGAGCAGAGCCTTTACTCTCATAGAGCTTCTCGTCGTGATCGCCATCATCGCCATTCTCGCGGCCGTTCTGTTCCCCGTTTTCTCGCAGGCGCGCGAGAAGGCACGGCAAGCCAGCTGCCTCTCCAACATGCGCCAGCTGGGCATCGCACTGACCATGTACATGGAAGATTCGGATGGGCTGAGTTTCTTCTTCGGGCATAACAGTCGGCTGAGCAGGTGCTATCCCGCCGCCCCGCTGGGCGCAACGCGCGAGAACCGCTGGTGGAACCAGATACTGCCCTACACGCGCATGGGCGGAGCGTTGCTGGTGTGCCCTTCCGACGCAGGCAGAGTACCGCATGTTTTGGAGAACGGACAGGACGGCAAGCCTTACGTGCCGCGCTCCTACGTGGCGAACCGAGCCGGAGAGTGCTTGCCTGTGGCAGCGATCGACAACCCGGCGGACATCGTGATTGTCACCGAAAAGGGCGACCTGTTTGATGACTCCTGGTACGAGCCCCCCAAGAACCTGTATGACAAGCCCGGTTATGGACAGCCTGTGCTGGCGATGCGACGGCATTCGGGTGGGTGTAACGCGATGTTCTTCGACGGTCATGCCAGATGGCTGAGCCGGGGTACTTGGCTGTCCAACCCCTGTGGCGAACCCTACTCGGGGGTGCAGCTAATCCGTCGCTACCCCATCCCGGGTGGGGACTTCTGGCATCCGAACTGCCCGCAGTAGATGTTTAGGGGGTCGTGTAGGTGGATCCTACTTAGAGGCATCGCCAGCTGCGTCGGAGCCCACCGGGAGGGTCCACTTGGCGTTAATAGCTCTTTGTCTGGCAAGGAATACTTACTGCCAGTGGTTCATCCCAGACTGCGCGGACACCTGGCGTAAATGCAGGCGATTACCCAATGCAATGGGCTGGCATTGGAGGTCGCAGGGGAGCAGAGGCTCCCCTACGAGGTATCGATTAGCGCATGCCTGGCATCGTCTGGGTGGGTGGTGCTCCTCCGCCTGGCACAGGGGGGGCAGCCTGAATATCCCCTTCTTTGCCGTTTCCCTGCACACCTCCTGTGAAAGCACGATACAGCATGAAGCCCACGAGGAGCACCACCACCACGATGATAACCACGGCTACCGGCGTAGAGATACTCTTATTCACGGCTTCGCGCTCCTCTTATGGAGGTGTACAGGTTTCATCAGACATCAGAACAGGGTAGTATCCCCACTCATAGGGCCGGTCTGGCTTGGGGTTTGGGTTGTCGGCGGCACGCGCCCACTTGGAGTGCCCATCGGCATACACGAAGTTCATACCGCCCTGGTGACGCGGGTTGCCCTGATAGTACGTCGCCCAGCTACGTCCCTCCGGCCAGTAGAAGCGGGGCTGGCTGTCCAGCGGTCCCACGAGACAGTTATACCAGCTGAAGATGTAATTGTTATCAGCGATGATGCCGATGCTGGCTGGGCTCTGCAGGGCTGCTAGGGAGGTGCCGGCTTCATTGCCGAAAATCCTTTCGTTGAGACCGTACTCCACGAAGGGCACAATGCGCCGGCGGTCGGGGTCACCGCACTGCCACAGCGCATACGCAGCCACAAAAGTAGTGCCTGCGTAGCTGGGGCAGTCGAACAGACCACCGTTCTTGACGTAGGGGTAAATCATGGTCGCCCAGTGCTGTCGCGGATGGGCAGGGTTGTGGGTAAAGTAGCCCGTGTCTGGACAGCCTCCTGGCCAGGGCTGCGGGAAGAAGCGCTCATCGTAGTCCTGCACGTACATATTGACGGCAAGACCAATCTGTTTGGTGTTGGACAAGCACGAAGTCTTGCGTGCGCTCTCTCGCGCTTGCGAGAACACCGGGAACAGGATCGCTGCCAGTATCGCGATAATCGCGATAACCACCAGCAGCTCGATCAAGGTGAAACCTTTGGGTCGCATCGTTTTTCCTTACCTCCTTGCTTGGTATGTGGTTGTATGGCTCACGACTGCCATTGCAGCCGATGGCTACCTCTCTTGCTCCGCTGGAGGGGCGCACGACGCACGGGTGACTAACTCGATGGGCAGTTTCTCGTGAATAACTGATGAATCGGTCACCCGGCGCGCGTTCTCCAACAGTACCTGTGCTGCTCGCCTGCCGAGCTCCTGAAGCGGCTGGCGCAAGGTCGTCAACGGCGGTTTCAGGTAACGGGCTGAGACAGGGTCATCTGTCCCCAGAACACTCAACCGACCCGGCACAGAGATGCCCAACTGTTCGGCAATCGAAAGCACCTCCAGTGCCAAAAAGTAGCCAGCACAATATACTGCCGTTGGGGCCTCTCGTGACAGCAGTAGGTCCACCAGCACATTGCGGGCGGCTGGCGGCAGGCTGGTGTCCGAATCTGGGTGAATCACCCAGCGGGGATTGGGTTCGATGTGCCAGACGCGCAGGGCATCGAAATATCCTTCTAACCGATCACGGCAGTTCGTGCTGTTGGCAGTTCCGCTCACGCAAGCGATACGCCGATGCCCCAAATGCAGCAGGTATTCGACGGCGCGGCGCGCGCCGTCGCGATTGTCGCTATCGACGGTGGGGAAAGCCGTAGGCTCCGGCCACGAGGCTCCCACCACGACAAAAGGCACACCGGACTCCCACAGCCCGGTGAGTACCTCGACGCTCTCGATAGGGGGAGCAACGATGTAGAAGGCGGTGTTCGGATATTTCTCCGCCAATAGATTCCACTCCGCAACCGGTATCGCCGCCACTGTGAGCTGGATGTTCTCCGCAGCACACACATCGCACAGCGCGCGGAACAGTGGACCGTGGTAGGTATGCTCCACAACGTCAGCAGGAGCACTCATCACAAAGGCAACACGCTGTATCCGCGGCGTCACAGACACGCAGGCATACCTACCAAAGCCGCGTTTGGACTCCAGCCATCCTTCTCGTCGAAGCGTTTCTAACGCCCGCGATACCGTGCCGACACTGACGCCGAATCGCTGCGCCAGCTGCTGTCTCGATGGCAAGCGATGCGGATAGCGTCCTTGCTGAATCTCTTCCAATACCTGTTGACGTATCCAGATATGCTTGGCTTTCACAACGGCTCCCCCCAGGGCGCTTCGTCGGCTCTACAGGACCAGAACGTTATAGAACGATTCTGCTTCAAGTATACATGGTTCCGACGAAAATGTCAAGAGTTTTTGAAGTTTTTTCTGGAACATCTGGTATTTTTCGAAGCGGTTGTACAGTACATCGCTGCACAGTTGCCGCACGAAACGTGGGTAAGTATTCATCACGCAGGTGGTGGACGGTCGTCGTTGGTGAGAAATACCAATGGGCATGAACCCTGTCGATATCCCTGAGCCTGCCACTGCACGTAGAATAACTTCGAACACCTACCCGCCTCTTTGAGTTTCCCCAGCCTGCTGTGGTATAATCTGCGAGTGGTCAGATGGCCGATAATCAAGGAGGGATACTCAGGATGAAGCAAGGCATCCATCCAGAATACAAAATCGCAACCGTAACCTGCGCCTGCGGGAACACCTTCACGACCCGCTCGCTGAAGGAGGAGATTCACGTCGAAATCTGCTCGAAGTGCCACCCGTTCTTCACGGGCAAGCAGAAGATTGTGGATACTGGCGGGCGCGTGGAGCGGTTCCTGCGCAAATACGGACTGCAGGGCTAGCGTGATTCCACTGCCCACAGGGAGGGCGCAATGAACCAGAGTCTGCAATACGGCGGGCAAGCCGTCATCGAAGGCGTGATGATGCGCAGTCCGCGTTATTTTGCCGTAGCGTGCCGCCACCCCAACGGCGACATCGTGGTGAAACTGGAAGACCTTGCCCATTCGTGGCTGGCGCGGTTGAAGTGGTTGAATCGCCCCTTCCTGCGAGGGACGCTCGCCCTGCTGGACGCCATGGCGCTGGGCATCCGCGCCCTGCGCTTCTCTGCCGATGTCCAGCTCGAAGAGCAGACGCAAACTGTGCAGCAAAAGCGCATCAACGACCTCGCTATCGGCTCCACCATGGTGGTGGGGCTTCTGATTGGTCTGGGGCTATTCGTAGCCTTACCGACCACCCTCACCCAGCTGCTGCCGTGGAAGAATCCCGTCTTGTTGAACATGCTGGACGGCATCCTGCGCATCGCGCTGTTTCTCGGATATGTGGTGGCGGTAGGAAACCTGAAGGAGATTCGTCGGGTATTCCAATACCACGGCGCAGAGCATAAAGCCATTAACACCCTGGAAGCTGGTCTTCCCCTCACCATGGAAAACGCGAAACAGCAGTCGCGTATCCATCCGCGCTGCGGCACCAGCTTTGTGATGGTGGTGTTGATTCTGGCGATACTTGTATTCTCCCTCACCGGTCGCCCACCCATCTGGTTGCGCATCCCGTTACACATTGCGTTGTTGCCACTGGTGGCGGGTGTTGCCTACGAGGTCATTAAGTTTGCCGGCAGATACAAGGAATCGCGCTGGACGCGCTGGCTACTGGCGCCCGGGCTGTGGAGCCAGCGAATCACCACGCGCGAGCCGGAGGAGGCGCAAATCGAGGTCGCCCTGCGCGCACTGCAGGCAGTGGTGGCACAGGAGCAGCGGGGGAACGAGGAGCCAGTTGCAGTGGCGTAGGCTCACTCGCTGAAAGTCTGCACCCTGAAGACATACACCTCTACCGGTTCTGCCTCGCGGATACCCGCCTTTTGACGCGCAACAGCCAGCATCCTGCGTACCGTACGCCCCTCATGCGGAAGCACTACTGCACTGCGCTCGCCGCTGCGTACTAGAACCCCATGCTCACGTGGGCGGATGCGGGTGGGGTCGGCGGGTTCTGGAGGACTATCCACGATACTCAGGACAATTTTCAGGTAGCGCACCTCGTCCGGGCGCAGGGGCGGAAAGCGGACATCGCGGGTGCACACGCCCTGCGCCGCCGCCACAATCTCGTCCGCCAGATGGCGGTGTTGAGGTTCGAGAGTGCCCCAGCAGGCACGCAGTTGACCGTCACGAACCAGAGTGATGAAGGCTCCTGCCCGCCGTGCGGTGAGTTCCGTCGGCAGGTCGCGAGGCAGGCGGTACGCTTTGCCGCGAACAGAGGCTTCTAGAGCCCCACGTGCCAGAGCAATGAGGTGTGTCGCTGACGGGCCTATACGCATGTTCCCTTGCATCTTCCTGAAACCAGATTGGCAACGCTATCGCCCCTTATGGTATCATATGGGTGATATAGCCATGAGTACTGCCAAAAAGTTGCCCACTATTCGAGAGGTCGCCGAGACGGCACAGGTTTCCATCTCTACCGTCTCGAATGTGCTGCACGGCAAGCACGGGTTCTACTCTGCCGAGACGGCGGAGCGCGTCTGGCAAGCGGTCAAACAGTTGGGCTACCGCCCGAACCACATCGCCCGTAGCCTTGCTTGCCAGCGTACCTTTACTATTGGTATCGTTGTCGAGACATACATCGGCAACGTCTCTCATAATCCCTATTTTGGATTCATGCTGGACGGCATCCTGCACGGGGCAAGCCTGAGGGAGTATCAGGTCAAGATTGTGCGGGTTCCTGTAGACAACCCTGAGAAGGCGATGGACTACATTGCCGATGGTTCGGTAGACGGAGTGGTGCTGGTGGCTTTGTTTGTGGACAGCCCTGTGCTGCCGCTGGTGGCAAAGAGTGGTATCCCTGCGGTCGTAGCAGGTAGCGCACCGCCAGCTGCCAACCTGCCCTGTGTGGATGTGGACGATGTTTCAGCCATCCGTCGGGCAGTGCACTGGTTGGTGGAGCTAGGGCATCGGCGCATCGGCCTCATCACAGGAGACATGCGGCAATGGAGCGCGCGGCGACGGCAGCAAGGTTATCTCCTCGCGATGCACGAGCTGGGCATCAAGCCAGAGCCTGCCTGGTGTTACGAGGGTGACTACCGTCTGCAGTCGGGGCAAACAGGCATCGAACCGCTGTTACGTGCGGAACCGCCACTTACCGCCGTCATCTGCAGCAACGACAAGATGGCAGTAGGTGCCTTGAAGATGCTGAACCAGTTAGGTGTGAAAGTGCCTCAAGACCTTTCCCTGATTGGCTTCGACGACGCTGAAGAGTCAGCTATTGTCTCTCCTGCACTAACTACCTTTCGGCAGCCCGTCTTCGAGATTGGCTTGAAAGCCGCGGAACTCTTACTGCAACAGATAGAAACAGGCACACCTACTCCACACAACTTGCTGCTACCTGCGGAGCTGGTCGTGCGCCAGACGGTTGCGCCGCCGCCACGCGACGAGGCTCCTGTGCCCCACTCCGAAGCGTGAACAACCTTACCTCGCACTCGGACGAGGAGCTTCCGCTAACAGCACCCAACCACTCATCGCGGGCAGATGCAAGAGCAGGGTTCCGTGACGATTCACCGTTACCTGCTTCCTTGCGTCCGCCGTATTGTCGGAACACAGCAGCACCCGAAGCCTGTGGATAGTGGGCGATAGCCTCAACCGAACGGACGCTGGCTTCTCTCCGTTATTGATAACCACCAGCACCTGCTGTTTGCCCTGCGTGCGCAGGTAGGCATACACGTTCTGTTTGTCATCGGTGAGCAGGGTGTTCCACGCGCCACGCCGCAGGGCAGGCAGCTGTTTCCGCAGGCGAATCAGAGCGGTCACGTAATCGCGCAACGCCCTGCCTTCCGCAGAGGGGTTCCAGTCCATCGGGCGGCGGTTGTCGGGGATGTTGCCGCCTTCCATGCCCACCTCATCGCCGTAGTAGATGGCGGGTGCGCCAGGCAAGGTCATCTGCAGCAGGAACGCCAGTCGCACCCTGCGCCAGTCGCCGCCGCACGCGGTTCGCAAGCGATGGGTATCGTGGCTGCTGAGCATGTTGTACATGCCGTGGGTGACAGCCCGGGGATAGGTCATCGCCAGCAGCCGCAGTTTCTCATCCAGCACGGAGGGCGGAATGCGTCGATATGCCACCCAGTCCAGCACCACCCCACGCCAGGGATAGTTCATCACCGCGTCGAACATGTCCCCCCGCAGCCAGTGGGTGGCGTCGCCCCAAATCTCACCAATGATGACGGCATCGGGACGCACCCGCTTGACCTCCCGCCGAAACACGCGCCAGAAGTGGTCGGGCACTTCGTTCGCCACGTCCAGCCGCCATCCATCAAAGGGGACTCGTCGCATCCATCCGGTAATTATGTCCAGCAGATAGCGGCGCACCGCGGGATTCTCGTGGTTCAACTTGGGCACGTAGGGGATGTTCCACCAGGCGGAGTAAGGAGGCGGGTTCTCAATCCTCACTGGAAAACGGTGCACCGTGAACCAGTCGCGATAAGCAGAAGCCTCCTGCTTCTCCAGCAGGTCGCGAAAGGCGAAGAAGAACACGCCCACATGATTGAACACGCCATCCAGCACCAAACGCATTCCCCGTCGTTTCAGTTCACGCGAGAGGGCGAGGAACGCTTCATCGCCGCCAAGGTGGGGGTCTACCCGAGTGTAGTCGTCGGTGTCGTACTTGTGGTGCGTCACGGAGGTAAACACAGGCGTGAGATACAGCGCGGTCACGCCCAGCGCGTGCAGATAGTCTACCTTTTGCACGATGCCCCACAGGTCACCACCGAAAACCTGGTCAGTGCGTCCCGTTTCATCCAGCGGACGGGTGGGGTCGGGGTCGTTGGAGGGGTCGGCGTTTAGGAAGCGGTCAGGCACAATCTGGTAGAAGATAGCATCCGCCGTCCACGCTGGCACCTGCACACGGGGCACGCGATTCGGCTGTAGCAGAAACCACCGGGCAGGCTTGCGGTCGGCCGCCCCTTCGGGAGACAGCCACACCCGGCGCGCGCCGTCCTGCGCGGAGAACAGATACTCAGCCCGGCGCAAAGGCACACCGAGCCGATAATACTCGAACAGCGTATCTCGCGCCACGCGGGGCATCTGCCGGGTGACGAACCGCTTGCCTTCCCGCAGGGTTATCTGCACCTTCTGCACGTCATTGCGGCGTGTGCGCAAGGTGATGACGGCGTTCGCCCCATCTGCGTGCAGGTAAAGCAGCTCTGTCGGCTGATGTCGCAACGCGGAGCGTGTGATGATGCCATCTCCCACGCGAGCGGGCGGATTGACCACCCTGCCCTCGACGATGAGCAGCGAATTGATGTTGCCCATGCCGTCGTCCACGTTTTGGGTGGCGTTAGGGTCGGTGCGCCAGTCGTTGCCGTTGACCACGAATTTGTACTGATAGACACCCGGCATCAGGTGCAGGGTGAGCGTCCACAGTTTGCCATCGTCGCTGCGCATGGGGTTACGCTGGAACTGCCAGTCGTTGAATGTGCCTGCCAGATAGACGATTTGCGCAGGCTGTTCCAGCTTCAGGCGGAAGGTGACAGGGATCCCTTCCTGTGCCCACACACAGCAAACAAGCAGCAACCAGAACAGGGTGGCGAGGAGGCGGTATCTGCTTATCATCTTCTACGTGGTCTGCCTTTGCACCAGATGACAGGGCACGATGTAGCGGCGTTGCGGCACTTCCACTCCTTCAACCAACTTGACCAGTACCTCGGTCGCCATTTGCGCAAGGGCGCGAATATCCACCGCCACCGAGCTGAGTGGGGGTTCCACATACTGGCAGAATGGAGAGTCGTTAAAGCCGATGATTGCCAGCTGCTGCGGGATGCCGATGCCGCGTTCCCTCGCTGCCCGCAGCGCACCCATAGCGACTAAGTCATCCACCGCTACTACCGCTGTCGGAGGGTTTCGAAGGCTGAGCAGTCGATTCATGGCACGGTAGCCATGTTCCTCCGAGAAATCGCCCCAGACCACCAGTTCGGGGGAGTAGTCCAGGTCGGCTTCCTCCCGCGCGCATCGGTATCCCGCGTGGCGGTCTTCACAAACAAATACCCCGCGAGGTCCGCCGATGTAGGCAATCCGCTGATGTCCCTTGCGGATAAGGTGCTCTGTCGCCATCCGCCCGGCACCCACGTTGTCGTTATCCACCGAGTAGACGGCGTCGGTGGGTTCGTAGCGACCGATAAGCACGAAGGGGAAGCCCTCCTGCAACAGACGGGGCATGCGTTCGTCCTGCGTCTGGGGTTCCACGAGGATGAGCCCGTCTACTCGCCGCGTCCGAAGCAGTTCCTCGTAAATGGCGCGTCGGGACTGGATGGCGCGGGCGGCGTCGACGCAGAGATGATAGCCCGCTTTGCCACCGAATTCGATGAGCGCGGCAATCAGTGCGCTGAAGAAGGGGTCACCAGCAAGCCGTCGGGGTGAGCGGTGCACGACCAGCCCCAGAATGCCGCTGCGCTGGGAACGGAGCGACTGGGCGCGGGCGTCGGGCACGTAGCCGTGCTTCTCGATGACTGCCAGCACTCGCTGTCGCAATTCTTCGTTGACGCGCGGGTCTCCACGCAACACCCGCGAGACGGTCGCCTGCGACACCCGCGAGAGCCTGGCTATCTGGTTTTGCGTCAGTTCCGGCATCGTTCAGCACTGGAATACGTATTCCGCTAAACAGTATATCCATATCAGGGCAGCATGTCAAGGCTTGCCATCGGTATAATATTCCTGTTATCAGCAGCGCGGAGGAACTGGCATGATCGAACGCTATACCCGCCCCGAAATGGTGAGAATCTGGGACATTGAGCACCGCACACAGAAATGGCTACAGGTCGAGCTGGCGGTCTGCGACGGGCTGGCGGAGTACGGCTACATCCCCCGCGAGGCGGCGCAGACCATCCGCGAACGTGCCCGTTTTGACCTGCAACGCATGGCAGAACTGGAGAAGGAGACCCGCCACGATGTGATGGCGTTTGTGCGCAATGTGGAAGAGAACATCGGACCCGAAGGGCGCTACGTGCATTACGGCATCACCTCTTACGACGTGGTGGATACCGCACTGGCGTTGCTGCTTCGCGATTCGTGCGACCAGCTGCTGGCACGCGCCCGCCGTCTCGCGGAGGTGATTGCCCGTCTCGCTAAAGAGCACAAATATACCCCAATGATTGGGCGTACGCACGGCATTCATGCCGAACCCATCACTTTCGGTTTCAAGCTGGCGGGCTGGTATGACGAGATGCAACGCAATCTGCAACGGCTGCATTTCGCCCGTGAGATGGTGAGCGTGGGCAAGGTATCGGGAGCGGTAGGCATCCACGCCAATGTGGACCCGCGCGTTGAGGAATACGTTTGCGCGAAACTTGGGCTGAAGCCTGCGCCCGCTTCCACGCAGATTATCTCGCGCGATGTACACGCCACCTATCTCAGTACGCTCGGCATCCTCGCCGCCTCACTGGAACGGTTCGCCACCGAGCTGCGCAACCTGCAGCGCACCGAAATCCTGGAGGTGCAGGAGTACTTCGCGCCGGGGCAGACCGGTTCGTCCGCCATGCCGCACAAACGCAATCCCTGGAACTGCGAGACCGTGTCGGGGCTGGCGCGGGTGGTGCGCGGATATCTCATCCCCGCACTGGAAAACATCGCCACCTGGCACGAGCGCGACCTGTCCAACTCCAGCGTGGAGCGCATCATTCTGCCCGATACCAGCATTCTGGTGGACTGGATGATGTGGAAGTTGACCGATATTCTGGAACATCTGGCGGTTTTCCCCGAGAACATGAAATGCAACATGGAGAAGTTCGGCGGGCTGGTGTTCAGTGAGCATGTGATGCTGGCGCTGGTCAGCAAGGGACTGTCGCGGGAACAGGCGTACAAACTGGTGCAGCGCAACGCCGCAAAGGCGTGGGAGGGGGCGGACTTTCAGCAGAGCCTGAAACAGGACGAGGAGGTGCGCCGGGTGCTGAGCGAAGAGGAGATTGACCGTTGCTTTGACCTGCAGCACCACCTGCGTCACCTGGATGTGACCTTCCAGCGTCTGGGACTGGAATAGACGGTCGGTGTGCGGAGGAGCTATCGGCGCGGGTCGGTTGCTGCGCTACTTATGCCATGACAGAGCGTCCCGGCTAAACGGAAAAGCCCCCTGACCGAACGGTCAGGGGGCTTCATTAGCTCCTGGCGACGTCCTACTCTCCCAGCGGGTTGCCCCGCCAGTACCATCGGCGCTGGAGGGCTTAACGGCCGTGTTCGGGATGGGAACGGGTGTTTCCCCTCCGCCATGGTCACCAGGAAACATCTGGTGTGAGCCACTGGAGAGCTGCACAGGGGTTGGCATCACGGGCAAAGCGTGAATATGGTCAAGCCCTCGGACTATTAGTACCGCTAGGCTGAACACGTTACCGTGCTTACACCTGCGGCCTATCCACCCGGTTATCTTCCGGGGTCCTTACCGGGTTATCCCCGTGGGAGGTCTCATCTTGGGGCGTGCTTCGCACTTAGATGCTTTCAGCGCTTATCACGACCCGACATAGCTACCCAGCGTCTGCCCCTGGCGGGACAACTGGTACACCAGAGGTCGGTCCGTCCCGGTCCTCTCGTACTAGGGACAGCCCCCCTCAGACCTCCTGCGCCCACCGCGGATAGGGACCGAACTGTCTCACGACGTTCTGAACCCAGCTCGCGTACCGCTTTAATAGGCGAACAGCCTAACCCTTGGGACCTGCTCCAGCCCCAGGATGCGACGAGCCGACATCGAGGTGCCAAACCTTGCCGTCGCTGTGAGCGCTTGGGCAAGATCAGCCTGTTATCCCCGGGGTAGCTTTTATCCGGTGAACCCTGGCGCGTCCACACGCCACCAGAGGGTCATTAGGCCCGGCTTTCGCCCCTGCTCGACCAGTCGGTCTCACAGTCAGCCTCCCTTATGCCCTTACACTCGACGCGTGATTTCCGACCACGCTGAGGGAAGCTTTGGGCGCCTCCGTTACCTTTTAGGCAATTCTGTTCGTCCAGCCTTCGGCAACTTATAGCGCATTTCCGGTAGCAGATAAGGCTCCACCAGGTCCAGAAACCGTTGCAGGCTTCTGCCTGCCACCACTATCTGGTAGCCTTCTCGCTGCCGTCGCAGGTAAACTTCCAGCGCAAACCGTTCGCGCAGCACCTGTGCCAGTCGCTCTACGTCCTCGTACTCAAACCCTTGCGTGTTCAGCACTACTGCCCTGGATTGCACATCCTTGATAGAGCCGTCATCCATAAACCAGTAGGCTAATCCTCTGGGTGTGAGCAGTCGTCGGATGAGCTTTGGCACGGCTTTGCGACCCTCGCGATAAAACTGTTGCGCATAGAAGCGGAAGGCACCATGGCTAAGGGTCTGAAACCACCACTTTCTGACTTTTTTCGGCTGCGGTGGTGTTCGCACCCACGCATTGAAGAGCTCATACAGATGCCATACGTAGCTTCGGTGCTGGTCGCACTGCTCTATCTTCAGGCGATAGGTTCTTCCTCCATTCTGAGTCTCCAGATGCCCATCGCCCAAAAGCAAGCCTACCAGCACTTCACGCTGTGTACGGGTCAGCTTCAGATGCTGCTTGTACTCTTCGATGTCGCGTGAGTGTGCCATGTACCTTCCCCCTGCGGGCTGAGACGCCTCAGGCGAGGCTTCCGGTCGCCCGGAAGTTCAGACTGTCTCACCATCCGCCTTTCGGCGGATGCCTGGCGTACAGTCGTTGAGGGGTCACGAAGACTTCCCTGCTGATTGTCCGCACCAGACGCATTTTCAGTGGCGTAAACCACTAGCGCTGGATACTACACCCCTTGATCCGAAGCACGGAGGCGCACTTCGGATTAGGAGACGGACTTCCCAGCATATAGCCAGGTTTGCCCCTGACGTTACCGTCAGGGCGCCCCACTCTTGAGGCGACCGCCCCAGTCAAACTACCCGCCTGATACTGTCTCCTCGCCGGATAACGGCTCGGGTTAGCGTCCCAGAATAGTCAGGGTGGTGTTCCATTGGCGCCTTGCGGCTCCCACCTACGCTCTACAGACTACTCCAGAACGCAATACCAGGGTGTAGTAAAGCTCCACGGGGTCTTTCCGTCCTGCGGTGGGTAACCGGCATCTTCACCGGTGCTACAATTTCACCGAGCCTCCCGTCGAGACAGCGCCCAGATCGTTACACCATTCGTGCGGGTCGGAACTTCACCACATCCTCTGTTTCCAGAGGGGGTAGACTATCCCTTTTCCTCGCCGAGTACCCTTAGGAGATCTCGCTTGCTACGCTGACGCACACCCGCACTGTTCATCGCATACGCGAGGTCGATAATCTCGCGCAGGTGTTCGCGATTGAGATGAAGGTTTGCGTGCACCTTCCGGCAAATACTGGCAAAGCGTTCGAAGTCCTCTTTCTTCGCGCCTTGCAGCGGATACCGTTCAAAATGGGGTATCACTTTGCGCATCAGGTCGCGAATAGACCGAACTTCGTATTTGTAAGTTCGGTCGGCTCGACTATAGCGGATTCCGCCACAGCCGAAGAACTTCTGCACGCTTTGCAGCAAGTGCAGGTCGCGCTGGTTTAGCGACAGGCTGAAGGAAGGTCGGGTTTCGATGCCCACCTTCAGTCGTTTGCGCAGGGTAAAGGACACATGGAAGCATCCTTCGCCTTCGCACAGTCCTGTCACGTACCAGCCGTCGAGTTCGGGCGTGTTGTGCGTCATCGCGAGTCTCCATAGGCCCCACTTCCTTGCCTTGGCAAGGGGCGAGGAACCGGCATTTTGCGCACCTGTGAGAGGCGCGCCTCCCCTTTCGGGTCAGTCGTTACGGGGTTCCCTGCGCGGGAACTTCCCTCGGGATTACCCTGCCTGTGGGGCGAGGGCTTCCCCGATATGAGCCGGTTTAGCGCTGCGCCTTGCGGCGTCAGCGGGGCAAGTCCAGGCTTACCCGACTAGGAATTTCGCTACCTTAGGACCGTTCGACCTGTTACGCCCCAAACTGGGGGGTGGGATTGGTTACCCACTCTGCCTGTCGCCAGGCAGTCCGGACTATATCATCCCCCACCACCGGTGGGAGTCTGGCGTATAGTCTCTGAGGATTCTCTGGGCTGAAATCGCGCAAGGATTTCAGCATCGCTGTAACGTCGTTTGCCGCCATCGCTCATCTGCTGGCGTATCCACAAGATTTCGCGGATACCTTCTTCCGTGAGATGCCGCCCCTCTTGCACCAGTTTCGCGATTTTCTTGAATTTTGCGAAGTCACCTTTCTTCTTTGCCGACAGGAAGCCAAACCTTTCAAAGAACGGGATGACGTGGTTCACGATGGAGTTAAGGTTGTTCACCTCGTAGCACCACACGCCGTCCGGTCGGCTTCGGAGTGTGCCGCACTTCAGGTGCCTTTTGAACAGAGCCAGTATCACTCTGTCTTTTTGCGACACGTTGAAGCACAGCGACACTTTCCACGGCTGGCTCGTGTCGTTGCGTGGGCGAAAGGAGACGTGGAAGCTTCCTTCGCCGTCCGCGAAGCCAGCCAGATAGTACCCGATGTGGGGCGGTATCTTTTTGACGTCCAGCATCCCAGAGCCTTTCCTGCTGATAGTCTGCACCGGACGCGTTGTCACTGTCCTGCTGATTGCGGGACAGTAGCGCCGGATACTCCAGACTTCCCAGCATATAGCCAGATTTTACAACTACAGGGTCCTGACCTATAGTTACGGCCGCCATTCACCCGGGCTTCGGTTTGAGGCTTTGGCTTGCGCCGAACCCCTCCCCTTAACCGACGGGCATTGGGCAGGTGTCACCCCCTATACGTCGCCTTTCGGCTTCGCAGAGAGCTGTGTTTTTGGTAAACAGTCGCCTGGGCCGTTTCACTGCGGCCACCTTGCGGTGGCGCCCCTTCTCCCGAAGTTACGGGGCCATTTTGCCTAGTTCCTTAACGGGAGTTCTCTCGCGCGCCTGAGTATCCTCTACTCGCCTACCTGTGTCGGTTTGCGGTACGGGCAGGACAGGCACTCCTTAGAGGTTTTTCTCGTCCGGAGTCTGCCCCACTTCGCCTTGGCCGTAGCCGCGGCTCGTCCCTGGGCAGAGGCTAGCGTGTGGCGGATTTGCCTACCACACACCTCCAACCAGGGAACGCGGTCAACCAACCCCGCGCTTGGAGCTTTCCCCGGCGTCACCCCATCGTACAAACGCGCCTGCCTGGTCACGGAATATCAACCGTGTGTCCATCGCCTACGGCGTTTGCCCTCGGCTTAGGCCCGACTGACCTCAAGAGGACGAGCCTTCCTTGAGAACCCTTAGGCTTTCGGCGGACGGGATTCTCACCCGTCTTCTCGCTACTCATGCTGGCATTCGCACTTCTGCACGCTCCACCAGTGCTTCCGCTCTGGCTTCACTGCGTGCAGAACGCTCCCCTACCGCTCTCCGGTTACCCGGAGAACCCGCCGCTTCGGTAGCACGCTTGAGCCCCCTTACATTATCGGCGCAGAGCCACGTCGACCAGTCAGCTGTTACGCACTGTTTAAAGGATGGCTGCTTCTAAGCCAACCTCCTGGTTGTCTATGTGGCTCCACATCCTTTCACACTTAGCGTGCATTTGGGGACCTTAGCGGGCGGTCTGGGCTGTTTCCCTCTCGACTATGAAGCTTATCCCCCATAGTCTCACTGCTGCGCTTCATCTGCCGCCATTCGGAGTTTGGTTGGGTTTGGTAACCTGGTGAGGCCCCTAGCCCATCCAGTGCTCTACCTGCGGCAGAAAACACGCAACGCTGCACCTAAATGCATTTCGGGGAGAACCAGCTATCTCCGCGCTCGATTGGCATTTCACCACACTACCCACAGCTCATCCGAGCCGTCTTCAACCGACACCGGTTCGGGCCTCCACGAGGTCTTACCCCCGCTTCACCCTGGCCATGGGTAGATCGCGCGGTTTCGGGTCTACCGCACGCGACTAAACGCCCTATTCGGACTCGGTTTCCCTGCGGCTCCGGCACGGAGTGCCTTAACCTTGCCGCGTACGGTAACTCGCCAGCTCATTCTGCAAAAGGTACGCCGTCACCCTATGGATAGGGCTCCGACTGTTTGTAGGCACACGGTTTCAGGTTCTATTTCACTCCCCTCCCGGGGTGCTTTTCACCTTTCCCTCACGGTACTGGTGCGCTATCGGTGGCAAAGGGTATTTAGCCTTACGCCGTGGTCGGCGCAGATTCGCACAGAGTTCCTCGTGCTCCGTGCTACTTGGGATCCCCACCGGGAGATCGCTCCGTTTTCGCGTACGGGGCTGTCACCCTCTATGGCGTGCCGTTCCAGGCACTTCTGCTAACGGGCGATTTTGTCACTCCCTGCGGGACGGTGCCATCCCGCTGGTGGGTCCCGCTACCCCGATAGGGCAACGCTGCCCGCTTTGACACCCTATCGGTTTGGGCTGTTCCCCGTTCGCTCGCCGCTACTAAGGGAATCGCATCTGCTTTCTTTTCCTCCGGGTACTAAGATGTTTCAGTTCCCCGAGTGCCCTCCACACCGCCTATGGATTCAGCGGTGGGTGACCGTCCATTACGACGGCCGGGTTACCCCATTCGGAGACCCTCGGATCACAGCCTGTTTGCGGCTCCCCGAGGCGTTTCGCCGCTGACCGCGTCCTTCATCGGCCCTTTGCCCCAAGGCATCCACCGTGCGCCCTTTGTAGCTTGACCGGCATACTCAGACGCTTTGCCCGGTTTTGATGCCGAACCCCTATGCAACTTTCAAGGTGCTCACATCTTGGGCGGGTTCACGCTGTCCCCCGCCTGCAGGCATCTATTATACCACAACAGGTACTGCCTGTCAACGTCATCAGTGTGGTGGAGGCTAGCGGATTCGAACCGCTGACCTTCTGCGTGCAAAGCAGACGCTCTCCCAGCTGAGCTAAGCCCCCGCGCGATGGTGGGCCTAGATGGACTCGAACCATCGACCTCACCCTTATCAGGGGTGCGCTCTAGCCACCTGAGCTATAGGCCCGCTTCGCGACAGAAAGGGGAGGCTGACGCCTCCCCTTGACGCCACACGCTTTGTCAAGGAGCTTCAGCCGCCACGAACGCTATGTTTCCACGTGCGCTTCATACAGGCGGATAGGCAACTCCTTCAAAACTAGGCAGAGAGAGCCTTGCGGTCTTGCCAGACGCTCGACCTAGAGACCGCGCCTCCGAGGAGGCGGGCGGGTCTCCTTAGAAAGGAGGTGATCCAGCCGCACCTTCCGGTACGGCTACCTTGTTACGACTTAGTCCCCCTTGCCCCCCGCACCCTCGGCCGCTCCCTCCCTTGCGGGTTGGGCCACGGACTTCAGGTGCAGACGACTCAGGTGACTTGACGGGCGGTGTGTACAAGGCCCGGGAACGTATTCACCGCAGCATAGCTGATCTGCGGTTACTAGCGATTCCGGCTTCACGCAGGCGAGTTGCAGCCTGCGATCTGAACTGAGGGCGTATTTTTGGGATTGCCTCCGCCTCGCGGCATCGGAACCCTTTGTTGCGCCCATTGTAGCATGTGTGAGGCCCCAGGCGTAAGCGCCATGCCGACTTGACGTCATCCGCTCCTTCCTCCCGGTTACCCGGGCAGTCCCCCAAGAGTGCCCGGCATGACCCGTTGGCAACATGGGGCGCGGGTTGCGCTCGTTGCGGGACTTAACCCAACACCTCACGGCACGAGCTGACGACAGCCATGCAACAGCTGTGCACACGTCCAGGTTACCCTGGAGGGCCCTGTTTCCAGGGCTTGCGTGTGCATGTCAAGCCTGGGTAAGGTTCTTCGGTTAGTATCGAATTAATCCACATGCTCCACCGCTTGTGCGGGCCCCCGTCAATTCCTTTGAGTTTCAACCTTGCGGCCGTACTCCCCAGGCGGAGCGCTTAATGCGTTAGCTACGGCACTGGCGGGGTCGAGACCGCCAACACCTAGCGCTCATCGTTTACGGCGTGGACTACCGGGGTATCTAATCCCGTTCGCTCCCCACGCTTTCGCGCCTCAGCGTCAGTAGTAGGCCAGGGAGCCGCCTTCGCCACCGGTGTTCCTCCCGATATCAACGCATTTCACCGCTACACCGGGAATTCCACTCCCCTCTCCTACACTCAAGCCGCGCAGTTTGAGGAGCATTTCCTCGGTTGAGCCGAGGGCTTTAACTCCCCACTTACGCAGCCGCCTACGCGCGCTTTACGCCCAGTAAATCCGGGCAACGCTCGCCCCCTACGTTTTACCGCGGCTGCTGGCACGTAGTTAGCCGGGGCTTATTCGTCCGGTACCGTCAGAACTTCTTCCCGGACAAAAGCGGTTTACATCCCGAAGGACTTCATCCCGCACGCGGCGTCGCTGCATCAGGGTTTCCCCCATTGTGCAAGACTCCCGACTGCTGCCTCCCGTAGGAGTCTGGGCCGTGTCTCAGTCCCAGTCCGGCTGGCCGTCCTCTCAGACCAGCTACCCGTCGCCGCCTTGGTAGGCCGTTACCCTACCAACTAGCTGATGGGCCGCAAGCCCCTCCCGAAGCCCCTTGCGGGTTTTACTCACACAGAGATGCCTCTGCGTGGGCACATCCGGTATTAGCAGCCCTTTCGAGCTGTTATCCCGGTCTTCGGGGCAGGTTGCTTACGTGTTACTCGACCGTTCGCCGCTAGGTTCGGAGCCGAAGCTCCTCCCCCCGCTCGACTTGCATGTCGCAGGCACGCCGCTAGCGTTCGCCCTGAGCCAGGATCAAACTCTCCATCGAAAATCTATACCACTACCCAACCGGGTAGGGAATTGCGATGGCGTAAAGTCTTCGCCTGGCGTCCGACCTCAAGGCTTCTACCCTCTGCCTAGTTTTCAAGGAGCTACCGTTCTCTCTGTCGCGGATAATAATATACACCACATCTCCGCGATTTGTCAACGGTTCCAGCAAGATTTTTAAGGAAAATTTTTCCCCTCGCGGAGGAGCTTTCCCCCGCGTCTCGCCAACCAGTATTATACCACAGTTTTCGCGCAATGCACGGGCTTGACAAAGAATTTTTCTTCGACCGCCTCAAGGCAGCTCCACGAGGTCGTCAAACCCGATCCACGCGTAGGCAGTACCGTCTTCGGCATCTACCGCCTTGAAACGCACCACCCTCCCTTTTAAATCGGAAACATCCCACTCGTTCTTTACAAACAACCCCGTCCTGTTGGGAGCAGGCGCGCGACGCAGTTCCTCGCCCGTGTGTGCATCTACGAGGGCAAAGTAGTTGCGTGCGCCATGACCGTTGCTCAAGAAGATAAGCCGCGAGCCGCTAATCCGAAACGGCGGAGAGAGTATCTCGCCCGTTGCCTGTTCGCCTCCCGCCATCGAGTTGGCGAAGTATCGGCTGGTTCCGCGTCTGCCCCACGGGTCGCCAACCGTGTCCGCAATACCCCAGGCGGTGCCCTTTATCTCCCAGTTTTCCAGCGAAGGTGCGCTGAACACAAACAGCGTGCGGGGTTGCAGGGCAAACACTTGCTGCACGCTCTCTGGCAGTTGCTCCGTCGCGGCAAGAGCCGGGCTACCCCAGATGCTAACGCCCACCACCGCCACCGCGGGGTAACGTCCCACGACCTCCACCGTGACCGACAGCAATCCCCGCTCCGTCCCAAGGTCGACGTCCACCACGTTCATCACACACGAGGGTGTCTCCCAGCTAAGCGGTGCCTGCCATTCGCTACCGTGCGTTGCAAAATCGCCCACGACGTGGCGCGGCGCCCACCAGTCGAGGTCGCCCGGAAAGTGCAGGCTACGGCTGAACAGCGTGCCATCCGCACACTGGATGCTCACCCGAGCCACTGGTGCAAACACATCGTGGTTGTCCAGCAGCGGAATTACCAGCAGATACACCTTGCGCCCTTTCCCGCTGAGGGGAAACGTCACCGACGGGCTACCAGTATGGCGCGAAACCACCACCGCCTTGCGCCCAGGGTTCAGGAACGAGACGCCTGGTACGCATGGCGGTTCCAATAGGGGCACATGCTCCAGCCCCTGCAGAGGCGGTTGCAAACCGTGCCAGGGCGGGTGTCCGTATGCGAACCACACACGCCACTTGCGCCATTCGGTGTCGGGTGACATCAGACCTTCGGGCAGGGGAACCTGACGCACACACGCCCTCGCCAGTGCTCGCCAGTCCTCGCCATGGTACAAAGGTTGGGCGTCGAAGTGCAGGACGGTTTGGCTACTCTCGTCCAGCGAGGGAGGCAGATTCAGGCTGTTGATGCCGGGCGTCAATCTGGCTAGTTCCGCTCGGCTCAGCGTGTGGGTTATCTCTTTCCCCAAGCGGTAGCGCAGCTTCCACACCACTCCATCTCTCATCATCTCCGCTGCTACAGGCGCGCTGGGGTCGCGCACCTCGAAATCGGCGGGCAGGAAAAACGCCTTCCCTTCTCCCTTCCCGAACGAACAACGAACGAAAACCGTGCGACGGCTGAACAATCTCCTGCGCACTTGCCCGTAGTCGTCTGGGCGGGGCGACAAGGTTTCTCGCACCTTACTGTGGAATCCACCATCGCCCGATTCCCGCACCTCGCCCTGCAGGACGTTCAACGGGTCCAAAAGGCGTTTGAACATCGCCACGTCCGATTGGGCATGGTCAGCAGCCTTCCCCATAGGTTTGCGAAGCCACATACTGAACGAACCGCCCGTAGACAGGGTGTCTCTGCCAGCTAACACGACTGGCTGCGGCTCCCACCGAACGACCACCTCGGCTCTCTTCGCTTTCGTACCGAAGAAAGTGACCGTATGTCCCCGAATAGCGGGCTCTATGCGATATCCTGCTGCCCCCGTCACCCATACCCTTCGGCTCGGTGGAATGTGGATGCGGAAGCGCGGGAGTAGGGGTCTCTCCTGCCTCAGGAGGATGCGGATGCTCGTGCTGTCCTGTTTCACCACAAGGTGGATGTCTGGCAGGTGCAGTTCCGCGTCATTCCAGCCCTTTGGCAGACATGGAGCAACCTGTATCCACCCCCCAGGTACATCGCGCTTGAGACCAAACAGCCCTTCTATCACGCCCCACACAAATACCCCTGCAGGCGGGGTGAAGTAGGCGGGCAAGTCCTCAGCAACTTCGGGCCAGCTGCCCGAATTCGGCGGCTGCATGACCCGACGCGCTATCCACTGTAGTGGACGTACCGCGCGCTCGCCGTCACCCAGCTCCGCCCATGCTAGGGTCGCCCACGGTTGTTGCTGACCGCCCGCTTGACTGCCCACCGTCGCCATGACATGGCGAGGGAAGTTGTTACTACAATACACCTGTCCCTCGTTGCCCGTGAGGGTATCCGCCAGATGGCGCATCGAGGTGTACTTTTCCGTGACGGTGAGCGGGCAATACAACACAGGCCAGATAAGGGTATGATACTGCCCCTCCACATGAAGCACGCCGAGGCTATCGCGGTAGAAGGCGAACCTTCCCAGTTCGGGCATCCATAGGTGTTTCCTCAACGCCTGCCACATTCGCCACCGTTCGGCATAGCACGCCTCCGCCTCTTGCCTGCGCCCAGCCGCCAGCAACATCCGCCCCAGAACGCGCTTCATTTCCATCCCAGCGATGGTAGGCGAAGTGCCATCCTCCGGAGTGGAGATGTAATCCTCCTGATTGCCAATCTGCTGACCGAAGCCCAGCAAGCCGTTGCCGTCGGGGTCGTGCTCTTCAAAGGTCTGCTGCACCACCCGCTCGAGCGCGGGCAGGATACGCTGGAGGAAATCCCTGTCGCCTGTGTGTTGCCAGTAATGCTCCACACCCCACACGTAAAACTGGTTCCATCCTCCGAAGTCCAGGCGCGTTTGCCCGTTGGGGTGCAGCTGTGGCACCTGTCCGCTCGGCAGCAGATGCGCCGCGTGGGTCAAAAGCATCTCACGGGAGCGCGAGGTCTGCCCAATCCAGTCTGCGGCCATGTTGTGCTGCTGGGAGTAGAAAGTCCCCCAGTGGCGCAGTCCCTCAATCCATCCAAAAGGGCGCACCCAGGCGTATTCCATGTGGATGATTGCCCAGCGGAAGGCGTCGTTGAGTTCGCGAGATGGCGTCTGTATCCACGCCGAGGCACGCAGGTGGCGAAACCGTTGTCGGCATTCTTGTTCTGCCATGCTGGGGTTCACGCGAGCCAGCGCAATCGCCTGCTGCCTGCTCCCCGCGAAGGCGGCTACCAGCGTGGTCCGACCTATCGGCGTCCCATACTCTATCTGCAGGAAAGCCTTCTCTTGAACGAGCCGCGCAGACCCGTTTCCATCGGTGCTAATCGCCACAAGAACCGGTATCCCGCGTGTGCGAAACACCGCACCCCATGTCTGGAGGTCTACCTCTTGCTCTTCCGGCGGTGAAGGCAAAAACTCCGCCTGCGTGAGGTAGTCGATGCGCTGGGGCAGTTGCGGACGGAAGCCATGAATGCGCACGCGACCGATGCCCCCATATCGCAGAATCAGTCGTGCATCGGGTTGGCAAGTTATCAGGAAGAGCGCACAGCCCTCCCAGCGTTGTGAGTCCCTGCCTCGAGCGGTGGGCAGCACCTGCACATGCACCCGCTTACCTGCCACTGTCCCCATCGCCTCCACACCCTCACCAGTAGGAATGTTGCGCACCTGCAGGTCTGGTGCCTGATGGAGCCAGTGGGTTTGGCTTCCCTCCCGCACCCCAACCAGCAGCTTGCCCAGCGCAAGGTACTCCAGCCAGAACTGCGGGTCATGGTCATACGTAAACATGCCCGCAATGCCCGACGCTTCATGCACGGAAACCACCGTCTCCTGCAAAGCCGCCATACGCTCGAAGCGGGGTTGAGCGGAGGCAAACGAGCACACAATGATGAGCCATACACAGCGCAGCCAGAGCTTCATGCCTGTCCCCACGTAGAGCAGTATGCCGATATCGTCGCGACCGTTTTCTCCGCCACCAGAGAACTCTCCTGCCTCCGTAGTGGGTGATGGATAACGGCTCGGCAAGAGCCTCGCCTTTCACACGTGATGAATGCACCTACAAGTTTTCAAACTCACACGCTCCTTTGGGCGCATATTGCGAGATGCTGGGCTCGTTCGGGATTGTGGACAATATGCTTGCTCCTGCTCCCAGCACGTATGCGCCACCATAGAAGCGGCAACATACCGCCTGCAGTGGATTTCTCTGGCGAACTGCCAGTCGACTTGGGAAGACAACCTGTCTCACCAAGGCGGTTATCTCACCCCAAGCACGCCCCTGAACGCCGAAGACATCGCCCCGCGTGTGGAGACGCGCCCATTGCACACGACGAGTTGGCTGCCAATCGATAGCAGACCGCGCCCGCGCTTGCCGTCTGGCAAGGAAAAATCGCCGCCCGGTGCGTATTGTCTGCAGGGAGGAGTGCTTATGATTCAACGTATTCTTCTGGCTACCGATGGTTCGGAGACCGCTATGAAAGCTGCCCGCTGGGCAGCAGAGCTGGCGAAGACCTACGGGGCAAAGGTGACCGTGTTGCACGTGGTACACATTCCCGCTGCACTGGCAGGCTCCACCATACTGCCCGGTGGCGCAGCCGATGTAGCGGTGGTCACCCGTCTGATGGAACAGGCAGCGGAGGGTGTGCTCACAGTCACCACGCCCCTGCTGGAAGAGGCGCAGGTGGAGTATCAAACCCGCGTCGAGTACGGTCACACCGCAGAGACAATCGTGAAGGTCGCCGAGGAGGAAAACGTGGACCTGATTGTGATGGGCTCACGCGGGTTGACCGACGCCTCTGCTCTGCTACTGGGCAGTGTCTCCCACAAGGTGCTTCACGCCGTCCACGACAAGCCCGTGCTGATTGTGCGATGAGAGACGAACATACGCAGCGATGGCAGCAACGTTATCGCGAATCGCCGCCCGACAAGATGCCCTGGCACCGCGAGCAACCGGCGGACTCACTGGTGGAGGCGGTGCGGCGCGGGCTGCTGCCGAAGGGCGTAACCGTTGACCTCGGCTGCGGCACCGGAACCGACCTGCTGTATCTTGCCCGACAGGGTTACACTGCTATTGGGGTAGACATCGCTGCCGAACCCCTGCGGTTCGCGCGGGAGCGCATCCGCCAGGCAGGGTTGCAGATACCGCTCATCCAGGCGGATGCCCGCTTCCTGCCCTTCCGCGACGGCAGTATCGAGCTGATTTGCGACTCGGGATGCTTCCACTCTTTCGCGCCGGAGATTCGCCCCATGTACGCCCGCTCGGTGGCGCGCGTGCTGAAACCCGGCGGCATCCTTTTCATGCGCGAGTTTCACCACGACCAGCCCCAGCCTCCTGAAGGCGGACCCTACCGGCTGAAACTGGAGGAGTTCTCGGAGGTATTCGTGCCTCTCTTTCGCTTCCTCAGCGTTGGAGAGGTCTACTACCCTGACATGCCTCCTGACAGGCGCCGTCTGCACATCATCCGCCTGCAGCGCAAGTGATAGTCTGTTTGAGGTATAATCGGACAAACAGGCTGGGAGTGTACACGCAAAGCGGTGATGTTTTTACGCAAACTGGGCATTCTTTTCTTGCTGCTGCACGCCATGGTTGCCGTCTTTAGTCTAAGCGGCACCTGGGCGCTTTATAACCTGTCACAGGTACCGGACTGGGATTACACCACGGTGACCTTCTGGCTGGGCATCGCCAATGTGGTAACGGGCGTGCTTACCGCTGTAATGCTCATGGCGCATCGCGAAGGCTGGAAATCCACGCTGACCTTGCTGGCTCTGTGCGTCTTGCTGGCGGGTAGCATGGAGCTGCTAGGCACGACCACTGGAGTCCCCTTCGGCTCCTACTCTTATACCGACCTGCTCGGACCCAAATTGCTGGGGCATGTTCCCTACCTGATCCCCCTCTCGTGGATGATGATGCTGTATCCCGCCATGATGCTGACCGAAACACTGCTGCCGCGCCGATGGCTTCGCCCGCTTGTGGCTGGGTTCGTCCTGACAATATGGGATTTCGCGATGGACCCGGCGATGACCACCGGCTTCGCCTACTGGCAGTGGCATACGGAAGGAGGCTTCTACGGGATGCCCTACGTCAACTGGCTGGGATGGTGGCTGACGGGCACGCTGGTGGCGGCGGTGTTCTGGAAGGTCGACCGTGAGTGGCGAGGGGACTGGGAACCCGTTGCCCTTGCGCTTTACCTGATACAGGGGGCTTTCATGGCGGGGCTGGCGTGGCTGTATATGCGCCCCATGGCAACCGTGCTGTGGCTGGTGGCGGTCATCGCAGTGATGTTGCTGGTGTGGGCGAGACGACAGCAGAAGGCAACCGCCATGCAGGGGGTATCGGCATGACGCACGTCGTTATCGTCGGGGGAGGCATTGGCGGTTTGGCGGCGGCGGCGCGCCTGGCACACGCAGGCTACCGCGTTACCCTGCTGGAACAGCGCGCGCAGCTGGGTGGGCGTGTGGGACTGTTCGAGCGCGATGGGTTCCGCTTCGATACCGGTCCGACTCTGCTGATGATGCTGGACCCGCTGGAGAAACTTTTCCGCGACCTGCACCGTCGGATGGAGGACTACCTGCAACCGGTGCTGCTGAATCCATCCTACCGCGTCTTCTACGCCGACGGAACACGCTTTGATTCCTCGCCATGCATCGCCAGCATGGTGCGCGAAATCGCACGGAAGATGTCGCCCGCGGAGGTACCAGGCTACCTGCGGCTGATGGCTGACCTTTCCGCGATGCTACACGACGTTGTGCCTGCGTTCGTGCGCCGCAACTACCGCTCCCCGTTTGACCTGCTGGGCGCAAGGCAAATCCGCCTGCTGTTGAAACACCGTCTGCTGGCTAACCTGTACCGCCGTGTGCGCCGCTACACCCGCGACCCGCGCCTGCAGATGCTGTTCACCTTCCAGACCATGTATCTGGGACTATCGCCGCTGCAGGCACCGTGGGTGTATGGCATCCTTACCTACATGGAGTCGGGAGAAGGGGTATGGTTTCCGCGCGGCGGGATGTACCAGCTGGTGCGTGCGCTGGAGACGCTGGCGCGCGAAGAGGGCGTGCAGATAAGCACGGGTGAGCGCGTGGAACAGGTGATGGTCGAATCAGGGCGCGCAGTGGGAGTTCGCCTCGCCTCAGGCGAAACGATAAAGGCGGATGTGGTGGTGCTGAACACCGATGTGCCCACCGCCTACGAGAACATGCTGCCTCCCAGCAAACAGGCGTCCCGAAAGTGGCGCAACTCGTGCAGCGCACTGGTGTTCCTGATCGGGTATAACGGCAAGCTGCCTGAGCTGCTGCACCACAACGTGCACTTCAGCGGGGACTTTGAACGCAACCTGCAGGAGATTTTCGTGCAGAAAACCGTGCCCGAAGACCCGTCGTTTTACACCTGTCTGTCGGTGCGTACCGAGCCATCCGATGCGCCTGAAGGCAGCGAAAACCTGTATGTGCTGGTTCCCGTGCCCAACCGTTCCGGACAGGACGCCACCAGCATGAAAAACGAAGTGCTGCGAAAGGTGCTGAGCCGACTGGAGCGAGAAGCGGGCTTGCGTCGGGAGGGTATCCTCTTTGTCCATGACATCTCTCCTGCCGATTGGGAAGCGATGGGCCTATGGCAGGGAGCGGCGTTCGGGCTGAGCCACGACTTCTTCCAGTCCACCTGCTTCCGCCCGTCGAACCGCGCTCCGTTTGAGGGGGTGTACTTTGTGGGCGCAAGCACAGTGCCCGGCAACGGCATTCCTATGGTGCTGATCTCTGCGGAACTGTTACAACAGCGGATCGAGCAGGAGACAGGCGTTCCAAGAGGCAAGGGACAGAAATGATTGCCCACTGGGTGCTGCCCATCCTGCTGGTTCAGGGCGTAATCTTGCTGGCAAACCTCAGGCACTGGAAGCGGCGACGTGTGCCGCTTGCGGTGGAACCTACACACCCCTTGCCGAAGGTGAGCGTGTTGATACCCGTCCGCAACGAAAGGCATCGCCTGCCGAGTCTGGTGCGGATGCTTCGTTGCCAGAAGCCCGCGCCTTTGGAGGTCATCCTGTGCGACGACGGTTCCGAAGACGGCAGTACCGAATGGCTGTGCGAAAACCTGCCGCCGTATCAGCCGGGTGAACCGTTCGGCTGGTTCACTGCGCCGCCCAAACCGCCCGACTGGGTCGGCAAGAACTGGGCATGTCATCAACTGGGCAGCCGCGCGCAGGGTGACTGGCTGCTGTTTCTGGACGCAGACCTGAGTTTGCACGAAACCAGCATCGCGTCGATGGCGCGGGTTCTGGCGGAGGGTGAACAGGCGCAGCTGGTCACCGCCGTTCCCAGCCTGCACGCAAGCAGTCTCCCCGTGGGTTTGCTGAAGCTGATGGTTCCGTTCTCTGTTTTCACCCTGCTGCCGCTGGCGTTCGCCGAGAAACACCCCCACCCTGCTTTCGGATTTGCCAATGGTCAGGTGCTGGCTTTCCCGCGCGAGTACTATCAGCAGGTGCAGCCACATCGCCTCGTACACCACGCCGTGCTGGAAGACGTACAGTTGGCACGTACGCTGAAGAAGCGTGGAGACAGGGTATGCATCCTCGACGGGCGAACTCTGTTTCGTGTCAGCATGTACGACACGTTGAGCGAAGCCGTGGACGGCTTCTCGAAGAACGGGGTCGCTATCTGCGGTTCGGTTTTCAGTGCGGTAGTGGTCGCCCTCGCACTGCTGGCGGTGTATCTGTTGCCGCTGGTGGAGGGCTTGCTGGGTGGGTTCACTGTCTGGCACGGCGTGGACTACCTGCTGAGCGCGATGCTGTTTGCCGCTTCGGGCTGGATGGCGGGCTTACCTGTATGGTACGGAGCGCTGTATCCGCTGAGCATCCTTATCGGCGAGTTCGTGCTGTGGCGCTCCGTCCTGTGGTACAGTCGAGGGAAGGTGCTATGGAAAGGGCGCGAATACCGGGTGCGCTGAAGGCGCCGGGCAGGCTGGTGGCGGATGCTTTCATCTGCCGCAGTGTGGCTGCGCATTTTCAAGCGGTATACGCCCGCGTCACCGAGCCACCTGTCCGAGACCGCCCCGTCATCATCTTTGCCAATCACCATTACTGGTGGGACGGTTTTCTGTGCTACATGCTGGGTAAACAGTGGAAACTGCCCCTGAGCATGTGGATGGAAGAGTGGAGGTGGTTTCCTCCTTTTTGGGCACTCGGCGCGCTTCCCTATCCACCCCACGACACGATGGTCAGGGCACGCACGATACGCCAGACAGTGCGCCTGCTACAGACCCCCCCGCGTGTGCTGTTCCTTTTTCCGGAGGGCGTCCTGCACGCTGGTTTTCACCTTCTTCCTTTCAAAAGGTCTCTGTTCTGGCTGGCTCAGCGCGTTCCTGAGGCGCAGGTGCTGCCGCTGGCTATCGTCATCAGCCCGACATTGCATCAGTACCCTCGCGCCTTCCTGCATCTGGATACCTCGTTCCAGGTGCACACCTGCTCTGCCGATGAGTGGCTGGCAGAGGCACACCAGAAAATGACGCAGCTGGTGGAATCTCTCCGTCAGGAGGCGGAGTGTCTGGACACGGTGGAGAAGACTTTACAGGCAGGTTTTAGCCAGCTGGTGAAGGGCAGGGCTTCGGTGAATGAACGGTGGTGGGCAAGGATGATGCCATGAGAGATGCGCATCTCGCGGCGGACTACCGTTATTGTCAGGCGGTACAGAGGCACTTCGGCAAGAGTTACTACTTTGCCACGCGCTTCTTCCCGCCGGAGGTGCGTCGCCATGTATATGCCCTCTATGCGTTTGTGCGCTTGCCTGACCAGTGGGTGGACGAGCCAGGCAGAGCGAACGCCGATGAGATTGCCCGCCACATCGACGAATACGAACGCACCCTGCGACGCGCCCTCGCCGGGCAATGGGTGGATGAACCCGTGCTTCGCGCATTTGCCCATACGGCGAGAGTGTTCGAGATCCCCGAAAGGTATATGCACGATTTCCTGAATGCGATGCGCATGGACCTCTATCGCACCCGTTACCGCACCTATGCCGAGCTGCGGAATTACATGTGGGGCAGTGCCGCGGTGGTTGGCGCGATGATGCTGTGCCTGTTCCGCTGTCATGACGAGAAGCTCTTACCGCCCGCCACGCGCATGGGTGAAGCGATGCAAATGACCAATTTCCTGCGCGACGTGGGCGAGGACTGGCGAAGGGGAAGGATTTACCTTCCCGAAGAGGATATGCACCGCTTCGGCGTCACCGAGCAGGACATCGCATGGGGCAGGCTGTCGGAGCGGGTCATCCAGCTGCTGCGTTTCGAGATAGAACGCACGCGAGCCCTCTATCGCGAGGCAGAGATGGGCATACCTCTGCTGCCGAGGGAATACCGTTACCCGGTGCTGCTGGGCAGCCGCCTCTACGCCCGCATTCTCGATCGCATCGAAAGCAATGGATACGACGTTTTTCGGCAAAGAGCACATACTACCCTGCTGGAGAAGATGCGGATTGCGTGGCGATGTCGTGCGGAGGTGGGCGGGTGAACGGGCACTCGAAAACAACAGCATGTAGCCTTTGGCGTTAGAGTGTGTTCAAGGACGGCAAAACTCATCGTGAGCTGTCCACTAACCGATAGTAGCATCGAGGCAGGAGTTTGGCATATGGGAACAGTGGTTTTGCTGAGTGGCGGCGTAGACAGTGCCGCCTGTGCCGTGTTTGCTCAGCGTTTTCTGACCGCCCCTGTAGTCGCTCTGTATGTGCAGTATGGCAGCGCTCACGAAGAGGCTGAGATGAGCGCCAGTCAATCGCTTGCCACGCAGTTGGGGATGGAATGGTATACAGCGTCGTTTCAATATCCCCAATTGGTATACAGTCCACTGCTGATGCGAGGAGAGGAAGGGCAGGCGGTGATTCAGCAAGGCGATTTGTGCTTCGTGCCCGGGCGCAATGTATTGCTGCTCACGCTGGCGGCTGCCGTCGCCTACAGCAACGGGTGGGACACCGTCGTGTTTGGAGCGCACCTTGCGGATAATCGTGGCTATCCCGATTGCCGCCCCCAATTTACAAAAGCAATGCAACAGACCTTGCAGCTTGCGCTGGACCGCCAGATACGCATAGAGGCGCCGTTACTGTTCCATGAACGCACTTTGAATCTCCTGCAGGCGCACGGCTTTGAGACAGAGTGGATCGAGCGTATGCTGTGTGAAAACGCTCCCGCAGACGCAGTGGGCAAGTCGCTTAGCTTTGCTTTGCTGGACGTGCTGGGATACGCCCCTCTCATTGACCAAACGCACAGCTGCTATGCGGGGGTCGAAGGGGGATGCGGCCGGTGTGCAACGTGCCAACTGCGGGCGCAAGCGTTCGCCATCTTTCAAAAGTGCAGGCGACAGCGAATTTCTGTCGATTAATCGGTCACGCAATCTACCCTCCCCCATCAGACTCACCACACGGCGTTTTTGCCCCTTTTCCCCCACCCAGCCCTCCCTGCGGGCGAGCTGGGGAGGGCGAAACTCCATGCAATTCCTCCCCTACGGGAAAGCGTCGTGCAATCAACGCCGTTTCAGGGGAGGCGAAAGGGTTGAGGTTAAAACACCCCTCTCCCGCAGCGTCGGGAGAGGGGCTGGGGGTGAGGGTTAACGCTAAGGCACTTCCACACGCACACGGCGGGTCACAAAGCCGTCATCGGTTTTCGTGCGCACGATGAAGATGACCGCATCTCCCGACTTTTTTACCGAAGCGATGCGGTGTACGTCATCCACGCTGTTTACCCGCTGTCCATCCACCTGCAGTATCACATCGCCGACAGCCAGACCCGCATCGTCCGCCGCGCTACCAGGCACCACCTCGGTAATCACCACACCTTGCGTGTCGCGCGGAAGCCTGAAACGCTCCACGAGATCGGGCGTGAGTCGCTCAATGCTGATGCCCAGTTTGCGTCCGCTCTCCTGTGGCTGCTCACGCTGTCGTGTCTGTCCGTCAACCTCTGGAGCTTCGCCTACCTTCACACGCAGGGTCATCTCACGCCCGCTGCGCACGATTTTCACAGGCACGACCGTACCCGGCTCGGTACGGGCGACCATATCGCGGAAGTCCACCTCACCCTTGACCGGCTTGCCGTTATACTCCACCACCACGTCTTCAACCTGAATACCTGCCTGCGCCGCCGGCGAGCCTTCCGTCACTGAGGTAATCAGCGCACCCTGCTTCACCTTTAGCCGCTGTGCATCATCAGGCGTGACGTCGGCAGGCATCACTCCAAAGAAGCCACGCACCACCCTGCCGCGCGTGATAAGCTGTTCCATCACGAAGCGAGCGGTGTTAATCGGCACGGCAAAGCCGATTCCAGCAAAACTGCCTGTCGGCGACTCGATAGCAGTGTTGATACCGATGACCTCACCTCGAATGTTCAACAGCGGACCGCCCGAGTTGCCCGGGTTAATGGAGGCGTCGGTCTGGATGAGGTTCGGGTAGTAGCGTTGTCCCTGCGAGATGCTGCCGATAGCCTCCCGACGCTGCAGTGCGCTGACAACGCCAACGGTCATTGAGTTCTGCTTATCGAAGGGGCTTCCCAGCGCAATCGCCCACTGCCCCACGCGCACCGTGTCGGAATCACCCAGCCGAGCCGTTGGCAAACCGGTGGCGTTCACTTTCACGACAGCGATGTCGCTGCGGAAGTCGCGCATCACTTTGCCTTCCAGCCTGCGCCCATCGCTGAGTACGACCTCCACGCGCTCTGCGCCGGCCACCACGTGGTCATTGGTCAGGATATAGCCGTCGCTCCGCACGATGACACCGGAGCCGACGCCCCGCGTTGGTATCGGTACCGTTTCAGGGGCGCGGCCGCCTCGGCGGAATTCGAAGGGGAACGGAAAATCATCCGGTATCTTCAGGCGAAGATTGGGACGATTGACAGTCTTGCGTGCGTAGATGGTCACTACCGCGGGAGATACCTCCTCCGCTACCCGCACGAACGCGCTTTCCATCATCTCTGCCGCGCTAAGCGCGTCCGCTTTAGAAATACTGGCTGTAGCGGACACCGGGCGCGCGCCGCCCTGCGCCAGAGTAACCACAGGCTTTTGGAAAGCGGTTCCGAGGAACGCACCCAACGCCACGCTGAACAGAATCATCACAGTAAAGACCCACGCCCGAGGCTGAGTCATCATGGTTGACATCCCTCCTTGTGTTGCATGGTTATGGGAGTGGGAGCGGGGGGCACCTTTGGATGCCCCCGCCGTTCTGTCTCATCGATAATATCGGACGGAGACCAGCGAAGCCCGGTTATCATACGGGTACAGTGGGATCTCTGCTGGTACAAAAGGTTGCTGCCGAAGATGCAGTTTGCCAGAGAGGTAGGCATCCAGAGTGGCATGGTCTATTTCGTTGGCTATGCCTGGTGCAGTGGCGATGTCTCTTTCCGACGGCGTTCGCGCCTGTATGCCAAAGTACCATACTCCCACTGCAATCGCCCCCAGAGCAGCTGCCAGTGCCAGTGGGCGGACCAGCTGTCTGGGCAGGATGAAACGCCACCTGTTCGCAGGGGCAGAGGCGCCAAGCACCCTCTCTACCAAACGGTCTTCGAGAGAAGCAGACGGAGCCACCATGGGCATCTCACTGAGCAGGCGCTTGACTTGAAGAAGAGTCAGGTATTCGCGACGGCAATCTGAGCATCCATCCAGATGCCTCTGGATGGCAAGCATATCGACACCCGATAGCTCTCTATCGATGTAACAAGAGAGCAAGTTCTGCACTTTACCGCAGTTCATCATTCGGTCACCTCTCCACGCGCTTTGGCTTGCTGGTACGCTTCGATGCGTTGGCGAAGAAACCGCCTGCCGCGATGCAAGCGTGAGCGTACCGTGCCCAGCGAACAACGCATCGCCTCGGCAATCTCTTCGTAAGATAACCCCTGAATGTCTGCCAGTATCACCGTCGTGCGGAAATCGGGTGGCAGAGCATCCAGAGCGCGCTGGATGTAGTCCTCCAACTCCTCCGACATTACAATCGTTTCAGGATTCGCAGCTGCATCGGGTATCTCCAGCTGCACATCCCTATCTGAGTCCTGGATATTCAGCGGCTGGTCTAAGGATTGCACCTGCAGTTTCGGTCGCCGACGCAGCATATCGATAAAGGCGTTATTGACGATGCGGTACATCCAGTTCTCAAAAGGCATATCCCGATTGTACCGGTCAAAGAACCGGAACGCACGAATAAACGCCTCTTGCGTCAGGTCCTCCGCATCGTCTCTGTTGCCGGTCAGGCGGTAGGCGATGTTGAACACCGTTCGATGATGACGGCGCATGAGCGTTTCAAACTCCGCTCGCGCATCCTGCCAGCCGGCAGTTACCTCTTTGGTCCATTCCATTCTGGGTTGTCCTCCTGTTGGTTATTACGCCCTTGCGATGCGCATCGGTTCCCAAATATTTAGACTCACCGCCGCGCTTTTCGTTGCGCGGCGGCGTCCTTCTCACTCCTCTTTGGGGGCTGGTACCGGTTCCAGCAGCATCTCTTTGGTGTAGATGAAGTCGCTGCGCTGGTAATCGGCGAGTTCGTAGTCGTCTCGCAGCACGATGGCACCCGTCGGGCACGCCTCCTGACAGTAACCGCAGAAGATACACCGCAACATGTTGATTTCATAGCGCACCGCGTATCGCTCGCCCGGCGAGTAGCGCTGCTCATCGGTGTTTTCGGCTGCCTCCACATAGATGCAACGGGCGGGACACGCGCCCGCACACAGGGAACAGCCAATGCATCGCTCCAGCCCGTTGTCGTAGCGACGCAGCACATGCCGCCAGCGCGTACGCGGATACATCGGTCGCTTCTGCTCTGGATACTCCACCGTAATCGGCTGTTGGAACGGCGGCTGATGACGGAAGGTGATGCTCAACCCCTGCGCCAGAGGAAGCACCGTTTTCACAAATCGCCTGGCAACCTGTGTGATCATCCGCTGGTTACCTCCGTGCGCTTCAGGAGAGGCAGTTCGATAATCATCCCCTGATGTTGCTGACGAATCTTGCGTTGTAACTGCAACAAGCCGTAAAGCAAGGCGTCGGGTGACGGCGGGCAGCCAGGCACGTACACGTCCACCGGCACTATTTGGTCCACTCCTTGCAGGATGGCATAGTTATTGAACACCCCTCCGCAAGAGGCACACGCCCCCATCGAGATAACCCACTTGGGGTTGGGCATCTGGTCGTACAGCTGGCGCAAGACGGGCCCCATCTTCTTGGATACGCGCCCCGCCACAATCATCACGTCCGCCTGCCTCGGGCTGGGGCGAAACACCTCCGAGCCGAAGCGAGAGATGTCGAACCGCGCCGACACTGTGGACATCATCTCGATGGCGCAACACGCCAGCCCGAAGGTGAGAGGCCAGAGGCTGTTCACGCGCCCCCAGCGCACCAGGTCTTCCAGCTTCGCCAGCAGGATATTGCCTTGCTGTTGCAAGCCGGGTATCTGCGGCGTGGTCGAATCATGCGCGGCTATCTCCACAATGCGTTTTGCCATCTTCGCGCTCCTTTTCCGCTTTATTCGCAGCGCACCGAAATGCGCGTTTGCAGGGTATCGTGTGAATTATACCTTTTTAGCACAGCTAGATTCTACCTGAAATCAAAGTTCACCATTAGAACGGCAGCGACTGCCCCACTCCCTGCGCCAGCGCTTTGCGGTAGACAACATGCGCCACCGCCACATCTTCCAGCGCTACCCCGAGGCTCTTGAACAGCGTGACTTCGGCGGGGTCCGTGCGTCCTGGCACACGTCCCGCCACGATGTCCGCCAGTTCTATCACCTGCCGCCAATTCAGTTTGCGCGCCTCGATAGCGGTAATCAGCTCTCCCGCTTCGAGGCGTGCCTGCTCTTTGTCGTCGACAGCCACGGTGTGGCATCGTGCAAACACGCTGACATCCAGTTCACGACGCGAGAAGGCGTTTGCACCGATAGCGTTGACATGCGTGCCCTCGTCCAGCCACTCCCCGACCAATACCGGTTCGCGTGCTGTGGTGGCGCACACGACGATCGCGCTTCCCCGCGTGGCTTCTTCGGCGGTATCTGCTGGCACCACCGAGATACCCAGCCTCTGGCTCATCATCTCGGCAAAGTCTTCGCGCTTCTCCGGGTGGCGTGAATACACTTTCACGCGAGCCACAGGGCGCACCGCACATATCGCTTCCACCTGCGTTTGAGCCTGCCAGCCTGCGCCGATGATACCCAGCGTGCGGGCATCGTGCCTTGCCATGTAGCGGGTCGCAACCCCCGACGCCGCGCCTGTGCGTAGCTGCCCCAGCCGGTCCGCTTCCATCACACACAGTAGGTTTCCGTTACCCGCGTCGTAGAGGAAGAAGAGAAAGCGCGTTTTGGGGGCGAAAGAGGCGTATGCCTTGAAGCCAAACACGCCCTCCCCCAGCAACGCTGCGCTCATGATGTGGAACACGCCATCGGGCAGGTAGAGGCGCTGGCGAGGGTTATTCAGCACTTCCGCCTGCCCCTCTGCCGCGAAAGCCCGCTCTACCGCGTCCAGCGCCTCCGGTACCGTGAGCAAATGGTGTACCTGTGCCTCAGTCAGGAAAAACGCCATCCTCGCTGCCCTCGGACTGCCCCATGCACGTCTGCCTATTCGCGTTCTTCCATAGGCACCCACTTGCAGTCACGTGGCCCCACATACTCCGCACGCGGGCGAATCAGCCGGTTGTCTTGCAGCTGCTCCATGACATGAGCAGCCCATCCCACAACGCGGCTGCTGGCAAACAGGGGGGTAAACATGTCTACAGGAATGCCCAGCATATATTGCACCGATGCCGAGTAGAAGTCCACGTTGCAGTATAGCCCCTTCTCCCGCAACATCACCTCTTCGACCTTTTCGGAAATCTCATACCAGCGCAGATTGCCCTGCCGTTCGCCGAGCTGGCGAGACAGGCGTTTCAGATGCTTGGCACGGGGGTCTTCGGTCCTGTACACCCGGTGTCCGAACCCCATCACGCGCTGCTTTTGTATCAGCAGTCCCTTGACGTACTCCTCGGCGCGGTCGGGCGTGCCGATATCGATCAACATTCGCATGACGCGCTCATTGGCTCCGCCGTGTAAAGGTCCCGCTAATGCGCCAATGGCGCCTACCACCGCCGAGTACATATCCGACAGGGTGGAGGTGATCACCCGCGCGGTGAAGGTCGAAGCGTTAAACTCATGGTCCGCCTGCAAAATCAAAGCCACATCCATCGCCCGCACGCTCAGGGCATCTGGCTCAGTACCCGTCAGGGTATACAGGAAGTTTGCCGCATGGCACAGATTGGGATTGTTCTTTAGCGGCAGCTCGCCGCTGCGGATGCGCTCGATGGAGGTAATAATGGTCGGGATGCGCGCGGTCAGACGGATGGCTTTGCGCAGATTCGCATCCGGCGAGCTGTCGTCTGCATCCGGGTCATACAGGTCCAATACCGAGACGAGCGTGCGCAGCAACTGCATGGGCTTGGCGCGCGGCGGAAGGTCAAACAGCAGCTTCATGACCTGGGCGGGGAGCTCCCGATTGGCAATCAACTGCTCGCACAAATACTGATACTCCCTCTTGTTAGGCAGCTTGCCAAACCAAAGGAGGTAGATGACCTCCTCGAAGGTCGCATGTTCCGCCAGGTCGTCGATGTCATAACCCCGGTACAGCAGTTTGCCGGTCTGTCCGTTCACATCGCTAAGGGCGGAAGTACCCGCGACGACATCTTCCAGTCCTTTTGATACCATCATGGTTGCCATCTCCGTTCTCGTCACACCTCGTGCCGATATTTCACGAGGCTATCATGCTGTAGGCATTTTACATCTCGAAGGCTTCAAGAGTCAATAGAGCGAACGAGGGTGTTCGAAATTCGGTAGTGCAGTGGGGTATACTCCATACCATGAAACACCGAAACTATCGCATCACGCTCAGCACACTGCGCGCACGCGCTATCTACGAAGCCGTG
>Ga0209809_1000199_pt1 | contig 59499 bp, 60 predicted proteins | sample YNPMSTMetaG_FD_186172 | JGI IMG/M metagenome (GOLD analysis project Ga0209809, IMG submission 186172) | Anoxygenic and chlorotrophic microbial mat microbial communities from Yellowstone National Park, USA - YNP MS-T MetaG (SPAdes) (version 2) ...
CTTCCATAATAGACAAGCAGGTGTCCAGGCCGATGAAGTCGGCCAGGGTGAGGGGGCCCATGGGGTGGTTCATGCCCAGCTTCATCACCTGGTCGATGGCCTCCGGCGTCGCCACACCCTCCATCACACACTGGATGGCCTCGTTGAGCATGGGCAAGAGGATACGGTTGGAGACGAAGCCAGGGTAGTCGTTGACCTCTACGGGGGTCTTGCCCATCTTGCGGGCTACCTCCAGCACGGTCTGGGTGGTGGCCTCGTCGGTTAGGTAGCCCCGGATCACCTCTACCAGTTCCATCAGGGGAACCGGGTTCATGAAGTGCATCCCGATGAAGCGCTCCGGTCTGCAGGTGGCCCCAGCCAGACGGGTGATGGGGATCGAGGAGGTGTTGGAGGCCAGGATGGCCTCAGGCTTGACCAGTTGGTCGAGCTCGCGGAAGAGCTCGAGCTTGCTGGGCTCGTGCTCCACGATGGCTTCGATCACCAGGTCGCAATCCTTCAGATCGGCCAGGTGGGTGGTAGTGGCAATGCGGGCCAAAGCCGCATCGTGGGCGCTCTGGTCGAGCCTGCCTTTTTCCAGCAGCTTGCCGATGGAGCGCTTTATACTGCTCAGGCCGCGCTCGATAAAGGAAGTCTCGAGGTCGCGCAGCACCACCTCATAGCCGGCCTGAGCTGCCACCTGAGCAATACCGGAGCCCATCTGCCCTGCACCGATCACACCAATCTTGCGTATTTCCATGCCCCTATCCTACCTAAATCCAAGACCGCTTAGCGCGTGCGGGTCACCTTGGACAGGTTGCGCGGGGCATCGGGGTTGCGCCCCCGGGCTACTGCGAGTTCTGCAGCGAAAGGATAAAAGGCTTGCGCCAGCAGAATCGAGTCCAGCGCCGGGTGAAGCCGGGTGGGGAGCGGCAGGGGGGTGTGGGCCAGCTCGAGGGCTTCGGCTTCGGAGGAGGCCACCAGCAGGTGTCCGCCTTTACCCCGCAGGGTTTGTAGCAGGCTCAGCATGCCGGGCAGGGGCTTGTCCTTGGGCAGCAGCACCAGCAGGGGAAAGTCGGGCTCCACCAGGGCCACCGGGCCGTGCAGCAGTTCGGCGCCCGACATGGCCTCGGCATGAAAAGCGCTGGTCTCCTTGAGCTTGAGGGCCAGCTCGTGGGCGATGGCAAAGGCATAGCCGCGCCCCACCACCAGGCCGTGGTCGGCCTCTACCAAAGCCCCCAGGCCCGCCTGCCAGTCGGCCTGGGCCGCTTTATAGAGGGCCTCGGGCAGCATGGCCAGGGCTTCTTTGAGGGGCTTGTCTTCGGCCCAGGCGGCCACCAGCTGGGCCAGCGAGGCCAGGGCAGCCAGGTAGCTCTTGGTAGCGGCCACGGCTTCCTCGGGGCCGGCCCACAGGGGTAGTACCACCTCGGCGGTCTGGGCCAGGGGGGAGTTTTCCTGGTTGACCAGGGCCAGGGTCAGGGCCCCATCGCGCCGGGCCTGCCGGGTAACTTCGATCAGGTCGGGGCTCTGACCCGACTGGGAGATAGCGATCAGCAAAGCCCGACCGAGGGCCAGGCGCTGCCCGTAGACCGTGTGCACCGAGGGAATGGCCGAGGAGCAGACCACGCCCAGCAGGCTTTCAATGAGGTATTTGCCATACAGGGCGGCGTGGTCGGAGCTGCCCCGGGCCACCGTCAGCACAAAGGGCGGGGTATGACGGCGCAAAAAAGTGCCCAGCAGTTCCATCTCGCTCTTGTTCTCGCGCAGGGCCTGCTCTACCACCGCCGGCGCCTGCTGGGCCTCCCTGAACATTTTGCTTTCGACTGCCTTCATACTGTCTCCACCTTCTGGCCTCGTACGTACACCTCCACAAGGTTTAGCGCTTCGTCAAGCACCACCAGGTCGGCGGGCAGGCCTGGCTTCAGTCCATGCTGTATTCCTAGGTAGGTTGCGGCAAAGCTCGAGGTCATCTGCACCACCTCGCGCAGGGTGTAGCCCCAGCGGCGCAGGTTTTGCGCGGCCTTGTCCATGGTGAGTGTGCTCCCGGCCAGCGTGCCATCGGCCAGGAAAACCCCCTGGCCTTTTTTATATACCCGGTGCCGACCCAGCCGATACACCCCCTCTGGCATTCCGGCAGCTGCCACCGCATCGGTTACCGCGTAGGCCTGGGGTATGGCCCGGGTTACCACCCCGATGGCCGCGGGGTGGACGTGCAATCCGTCGGGAATGAACTCGGCCCACTGGGCACGCTCCAGGCCCAGCCCCACCACCCCTGGCTCACGGTGGCGCAGGGGGGTCATGGCATTGTAGAAGTGGGTGAAGCCTCGCGCGCCCGCCTCGAGGCCCGCTAGAGACTGGGCATAGGTGGCGGCGGTGTGGCCCTGCTGCACCCGCACCCCCCGCTCTTGCAGGAAAGCGATCAGCTCGAGCGCACCTGGCAGTTCGGGGGCTAGGGTGACCACCCGGATGGGAGCCAAGGAAAGCAGGCGGCGCATGGTTTCCAGGCTGGGGGCCAGGATATAGGGCGGCTGGGCCCCCAGTTTTTGCGGATGGATGAAGGGGCCCTCGAGGTGTACCCCCAGCACCCGCGCTTCGCCGGGGCCTGGGTTTTGCACCACCGCCGCGATACCGCGCAGGGCGGCCTCGAGGTCGGCCAGGGGGGCCGTAACAGTGGTGGCGAGCAGCCCGGTGGTGCCGTGTTGGGCGTGAAAACGGGCCATCCGTCGCACCGCCGCCTCCCCTTGCATGCAGTCGGCCCCTCCCCCGCCATGCACATGCAGGTCAACAAACCCCGGCAAAATGTAACGCTGCGGCAAGCCTCCGGCGGCCTCGAGGGGCAGCACCGCCTCGATGCGCTCGGAAAACTCGATACGGCCCGGGTAGGTCAGGCTGGGGGTAACCAGGGTTCCAAGCAGCTCTGCCATGGGCGGCCTTACACCTCCCCCGTTGGGGTCATACCATACCTGGCCAGGTTTAGCCAGGGCGTTGGCATCATAAAACCTACTTACTCAGGATATAAGCTCTACTAAATGACCCCGTCCCAACAACCAGCTCCACCCGTTGATAGGGCTCGACGGCTCGCATATAATCACTTCTGCACCAATCAGTGCGACAGCTAGTTCCAGGAGGAACTTGATGAAGCGACGTGACTTCTTGAAGAAGGTAGGGATCGCCACAGTTGCGAGCAGTTCGGTGTTCGGCCCAGTCTACGCCCAAACCGCGCCACGAATCCGCTGGCGTATGGCCACCAGCTGGCCCCGCTCCTTGGATACCCTCTTTGGCGCGGCTGAGCTTGTAGCCAAGCGGGTGTCCGACCTGACTGAGGGGCGTTTTGAGATTCAGGTCTTCCCTGCGGGTGAACTGGCTCCAGGATTGCAGGTGCTGGATGTGGTGCAGGCAGGCAACGTAGAGATAGGACACACCGCTAACTACTACTACGTGGGCAAAAGCCCCTCGCTAGCCTTTGATACCGGTGTACCCTTTGGTCTTAACGTACGCCAGCAAAATGCCTGGCTCTACTTTGGTGGTGGCTTACAGGCCATGCAAAGGGTAATCGCCGACTTCAACGCCATCACCTTCCCTGCAGGTAACACTGGCGTACAGATGGGGGGCTGGTTCCGTAGGGAAATCAGGGGCCCCGAAGACCTCAGGGGTCTGCGTTTTCGCATTCCTGGGCTAGGAGGCCAGGTCATGAGCCGCCTGGGCGCTACAGTTCAGACCCTGGCTGCCGGTGAGATCTTCCTGGCGCTCGACCGGGGGGCGATTGACGGGGCAGAGTTTGTAGGGCCCTACGACGATGAAAAACTCGGTTTCTTTAGGGCTGCCCGCTTCTACTACTACCCCGGCTGGTGGGAGCCCGGCTCGACCGTCTCAACCATCGTGAACCTCGACCGCTGGCGCAGCCTGCCCAAGTCTTACCAGGAAGCCATTATCAGTGCCAGCAGCGAAGCTAACGATAAAGTCGTTGCTGAGTACGACGCCAAAAACGCCCCCGCGCTGGCCCGGCTGGTGCGGGCAGGCGTGCAGCTGCGCCCCTTCCCCACCAGCGTGTTACAGGCAGCCAACAGGGAAGCCACGGCCTTGTACGAGGAGATCGCAGCCAGGGACGCCACCTACCGGGGCATCTACGAAAACTGGAAGAGGTTCCGTGACGAGTCGCGCCGTTGGTTTGCCACCAATGAGTTCCGCTACGAAGATTTCGTGCGCACCCTGCGCTAACAGTTGAAATAGCTAGGCCTGAAGGCTCCCACCCCAAAGGTGGGGGCTCTCCTTTAGGGTCGTTGACGTAAAGGAACGGGATGGTTAGGATAGACCGAGTCAATTTTTCGGGTTTCGTTGCAACGCAAAAGGCGCTGGGCTGCCTTTGGGAGGTGGTTAGGTGAGGGTGTTACTGGCGATATCTAGACTGATAGACTCGATCAACGAGTGGGTGGGTCGTGTGGTGCTGTGGCTGGTGGTACCGATGGTGGCCGTCGGGGCCTACAATGCTATTGGGCGAAGCCTGGATAAAACCGTAGGAACCCGCCTGGCTTCCAACACCTACTTCGAGCTACAGTGGTACCTCTTTTCGCTGATCTTCTTGCTGATGGTGGGTTACGTGCTCAAGCACGACAGCCACATTCGGGTAGACGTGGTGTACGCCCGCCTCAGTGAAAGAGGCCAGGCCTGGGTTAACATGCTGGGGTCCATCCTGTTTCTGGTTCCCTTCGCCCTGGTCCTTTTTTATGTATCACTGCCCTTGGTGGCCTTCTCGGTGCAGGTGCGGGAGGTCTCTTCCGACGCAGGAGGACTGCCCCGCTGGCCACTCAAACTCATGATGTTGCCAGCTTTTATCTTGCTGGCCCTACAAGGATTTTCTGAGTTCATTAAGAACCTGGCCTTTTTGCGAGGGGCACTGCCCCACCCCCCGCACAAGGCCAGAAGGGAGGTCGCCTAAATGGCTTTGCAAGGCGGTGGTATCGAGCTTTTAGGCGGAGCAATGTTCCTGGGGGCCTTGGTCCTCATCTTTACCGGTTACCCGGTGGCCTTTGCCCTAGGAGGGGTGGCCCTCATTTTCGGGGCCGTTGGAATTGCTATTGGGGAGTTTGACCTGCGCTTTGTGGGTAGCCTGCCCCAGCGCATCTTTGGCATCATGTCCAACTACACCCTGCTGGCCATTCCTTACTTCATCTTCTTGGGGCTTATCCTGGAAAAATCAAAGCTGGCTGAGCAGCTCCTGGACACCGCAGGGCAGCTCTTTGGCCCCTTGCGTGGAGGGGTGGCCATCTCGGTGGTGCTGGTGGGTACCTTGCTGGCTGCTACCACAGGGGTCGTGGCTGCTACGGTGGTGGCCATGGGCCTTATCTCGCTGCCAGTGATGCTCAAGTACGGCTATAGCAAACCCCTAGCCACCGGTGTGATCGCTGCCTCGGGAACCCTAGGCCAGATTATCCCGCCTAGCATTGTGCTGGTGGTGCTGGGTGACCAGCTGGGCGTGAGTGTGGGCGATTTGTTCCTGGGTGCTTTGATACCCGGCCTGATGCTCTCTGGCGGTTTGGTGCTGTTGGTGGCCCTGGTGGCGCTGGTACGGCCCAAAATGGCCCCTGCCCTGCCCCTAGAGGCCCGGCCCTACAAGGGCTGGGAGCTGGGGCGAAGGGCCATCGTTGCGTTGGTGCCCCCAGTCCTGTTGATCTTGTTCGTGCTGGGAAGCATCTTTTTTGGCATAGCCACCCCTACTGAGGCGGGGGCGGTGGGCTCGGTAGCAGCGCTTATTATGACAGCCTTTTACCGCCGCCTAAGCTGGCAGGTTTTCCGCGATGCGGTGGTGGAGACCGCCCGCTTTACCAGCATGGTGATTTTCATTCTGATAGGTGCCACCGCCTTCAGCCTTATCTTCAGGGGCCTCGAGGGCGATAAGCTGGTCAAAGACATCCTGGTGGCCCTACCAGGTGGCGAGATAGGGTTTATCGTCTTCGTGATGATTCTGGTCTTCGTGCTAGGCTTTTTCATCGACTTCTTCGAGATTGCCTTTATCGTGGTTCCGCTGGTGCTACCGGCAGCAGAGGCCATCTGGCGCGCCCAGGCCGAGGCCCTGCAGATGGCGGGCAACTACGACCTCTCCACAGAGGCCTTTGTGCAGGGCAAGCTGCTCTGGTTTGGCATCATTCTAGCCATGAACCTCCAGACCAGCTTCCTGACGCCGCCTTTTGGCTTTGCCCTGTTCTACCTGCGCGGGGTGGCCCCGCCGGAGGTCAAGACCACCGATATGTACTGGGGAGTCGTTCCCTTTATCATCGTGCAGATACTGGTGCTTATTGCCGTAATTGCATTCCCCAGCCTGAGTAGCTGGCTGCCCTCGCTAAGGGGAATAGCCAGCGGTTAGGGAATCAGCAGTACCTTTCCAGTGGTCGCACGCCCCTCTAGCGCCTTGTGGGCCTGGGCAGCCTGGGACAGGGGAAACTCGGCCCCGATGCGAACCTTGAGCTTCCCTTCCAAAGCCCAGCGCATGACATCCCCGGCCCGCCATTCCAGTTCCTGGCGGGTCTGGGTGTAGTGCCACAGGGAAGGCCGGGTGAGGTAAAGGCCACCCTTTTGGTTAAGCACCTGGGGGTTGAAGGGGGCCACCGGCCCACTGCTCTGCCCGTACAAGACCAGCATCCCGCGAACCCGCAGGCTATTGAGGCTGCCCTCCCAGGTAGCCTGGCCCACCCCGTCGTAGACCACATCTACCCCCTTGCCACCAGTAATTTCACGGGCTTTTTGCTCGAAGCCCTCGTAAGGCAGGGCATGATCCGCCCCGGCTTCCTTCGCCAGGGCTCGCTTTTCTTCGGTGGAGGCGGTGGCAATTACCGTGGCCCCGATCATCTTGGCCATCTGAATCAACAAGAGCCCCACCCCGCCTGCCCCTGCATGGATGATACAGGTCTCCCCCGCTTTGAGGGGGTAGGTGCTGTAAACCAGGTAGTGGGCGGTCATGCCCTGAAGCATGCTGGCTACTGCCATTTTGGGTTCTAAACCGGCCGGGATATGTACCAGTTTGTCGGCGGGTACCACTGCATACTCGGCATAACTGCCTTGCACATTGGAGTACACCACCCGGTCGCCGGGCTTCACTCCAGTTACCCCAGGCCCTAAGGCCTCGACCACACCAGCCCCTTCCTCGCCTACCGTGAAGGGGGTGGGCACGCTGTACAGGCCGGAGCGCTTGTAGGTGTCGATAAAGTTGACCCCGATGGCCTGAAGTCGAACCAGAACCTGACCCTCACCAGGTGTTGGGATGGGGATTTCTTCCAGTTGCAAAGCCTCGAGGCCGCCGGGTCGGTGAACACGAATGGCTTTCATGGACATAGCTTATCGCAGGCATACGAATGTTTGAGCATCCCACCCGCAGCACAGAGTAGGCCGTTCAGAAGGCTCTTTCATCCCTGCCTGTGAGTCTTTGAAGCTTAGTTGCAGGCGCTTAGCGAATGTAAAAGAAGGTTTCGGCCAGGCTGCGGACCCTCGAGCCTGAGCGCTCGATGTAGATAGCGGTCTGCTGATCCCAACGTTCTAGGCTGTAAGTGCCCCGGATAAAAAAGCCAGAGGGGTGCGGAGTGTCGGTATAGATGGCCCGCACACGCTGTAGACCCAGCGGTGGGCGCAGCTCATAGCGGAACCCGGGCGGCCCTGAGAGGACATGCGTACCGGGGTTCAAAAAAACCCGGTCGAACTCGTAGGCAAGCCCATCGGGATCTATACCCACCAGGGCTACATAGCCAGCCCGGGTCAGGCTGATGATAAAGCTAACACTCTCCCCCACCCGGTAACTGGCACCCTGCCCCCGGTCGGGCTCAAAACGGGTAATGACCGGGCTGAACTCAACACCAACGCGCAGACCTACCGTAAGGCTAGATTGCGATGGAAAACAGCTGGCAAGCAGCGAAGCCAACAAGGCCAGGAGTAGCTTTGTGCGCATAACAGTCCTTATTCATTTTAGCTCTGCCCAAGCTCTGAGCCGTCCTGCCTCAAGGAAAACTAAAGGGCCCTAACTGGCCTAGCGGGGCAAAGGTGCGGCGGTGCTCCTCGCAGGGACCAAACTCCTCCAGGGCCCGTAGGTGGAGTGGGGTACCGTAGCCTTTGTGCCGGGCAAAGCCATACCCTGGATACTTTCTCTCGAGCGCTTCCATATAGCGATCCCGCGCCACCTTGGCCAGAATGCTGGCTGCTGCCACCGTGGGGCTGTGCTGGTCGGCCTTGGGCGGGCAGCGGAACAGGTTGGGCGACTCGGGGCGGGGCAGGTTATTGCCCAAATATTCCTGCCACTCCCGCTCCAGGGGCAAAAAGTCGGTGAGCAGGGCTTCTGCAGGCACAGCTAGCTGTGCCAGCGCCCGCGCAGCGGCCAGGTAGGTGGCCTTGAGAATACCAAGCTGCTCTATTTCGGCCACCCAAGCCCAGCCTACTCCCCAGGCCAGGGCCACCGCTTGAATTTGCAGGGCCAGCTGCTGACGCTTTCTGGGACTGAGGGTTTTGGAGTCTCGGAAAGGGTACTCTGCTCGCGGAGGCAGGATCACCGCTGCCGCCACCACCGGTCCGGCCAAGGCACCCCGGCCCGCTTCGTCCACACCGGCCACCCGCAGGCCCATTCCCCACCAGTCCGACTCCAGCGCTGGCATACCAAGTCAGAGCTTAGCAGAACCGCGGATTGACGCAAAATACCCTGGGTGCGATCATTGAGGACGAGTGAAAGGCTGTGCTGGCTTGGCATTGTATGAGCAGCATCCCTGATGTGCTAATCGTGGGCGCAGGGCTCGCGGGGCTGGCCGCCGGGCGGGATCTGGCTCGAGCCGGCCGCAGCGTGCACGTTTTGGAAAAGTCTCGCGGGGTGGGAGGGCGAGCTGCCACCCGCAGGCTCGAGCTAGATGGCAGGGTTGTGCCCGTTGACCATGGTGCCCAGTACTTCACTGCCAAGAACCAGCGCCTGTCCGCCCTGCTGCCCAAGCTGATACAGCAGGGCCTAGTGCGGGAGTGGGCCCGCAGTTTTCCTGCTTTGAGACCAGGGGGGATTGTGGCCCAACCACCCCGCCACCCACGCTACGCCTGCCCTGATGGCATGAGCAGCCTAGGCCGGGTTTTCCTGCAGGGGTGGGAAGCCCACGACCAACCGCTGGCCCTAGAAACCGAGGCCCTAGTAACAGGGGTGCAAGAGGCCGCTGAAGGCTGGATGGTGATGCTCGCGGATGGCTCCACCCGCTTGGGGCGGGCCTTGGTGCTCAATATGCCCGCACCCCAGGCCCTCAAACTGACCCAGGGGCTGCTCAAACCCGAGGTGCAGAGGGCTTTACAGGCCGTGCGCTATGCGCCCTGCTGGGCTGCCATCCTGGTCCCCCACCAGCTACCCCACCTGGACTGGATGGGGCTGGAAATCGAGCATGCAGTACTGGCCTGGGCCGCCCTTGACCATACCAAGCGAGCGGTGCCTGACCCACCGGTGCTGGTTCTGCAGGCCTCGCCCGAGTGGAGCCAGGCCCACCTCGAGCTAGACCCTGAGGAGGCCCTCCAACAAATCGTCAAAGCAGCCCAGGAACTCTTCGGCGAATGGATCGGGCAGTATCATACCGCGATAGCCCACCGCTGGCGCTACGCCCTCCCTACCCAGCCCCACCCCCAGCCCTACCTGGCCCAAGGAAGCCTGGTGTTTTGCGGTGACTGGTGCGCTGGAGCACGAATCGAAGCTGCCTTAGAAAGCGGTTGGGCCACTTCCAATTACCTGCTAGAATTCTCTCAGCCCTGAACCCCAGGACCCACATTCTCAAACACCCCGTTAAAGGTCAGCTCAAGGCGTTCAGGCTCTATTAAGACCCCTTTTTGCGTAATTAGGTATCGATAGGTTGAGCCCGTATTCGGAGAAACCCATATGCTGCCCCAAACATCCAACCCATGCCTCACCACCGAGGTTGCTGACCCCCTCGAGACCCTGCGCATCCGCATCTCCTTGTGGCTGCTTCCGCTCGGGGCACTGGCGGCCCTGGCCGCCTGGGGTCTTTCGGTAGTATCGGACAAGCTGTCGCCCCCCGATAGGTATTTACTGTTGCCCATAGCCCTAGGGCTCCTAGCGCTGAAAGTTTACCTTTGGCGCAACCCTCAAAGTATCCAACGGGTCTGGCAGGTAGCCTTGAGCCTGATCGCAGTGTATGAGGTGGTCAGCTTGTATTACGAAGCCGCTTACAAACTGCACGAGCGCGATGGCATCACCCCCGCGGCGCTGTGGTTTCCCATGGTTTTTCTCCTGGCCTTCAACCTGCTCAACCGCAGGCAAGCCCTGCTGTTTTCCCTGGTGTACCTAGCAGTAGGACTGCTGTCAGGCGGTCTTGGCCTGCTTTCAAACCCCTCCCTCAACGCCACCTCCATCAACACCATTCTGCAATTCACCCTCTCCAACATCGCCTACCTGGTCTTGCTACACATGTTTTCCCTCCTGCGTCACCATTACGCCCAGATGCATCAGATGGCCTACACCGACGCGCTTACCAGTCTGATCAATCGGCGGGGTATGCAGCAAAGGCTAGAGAGCGAGCTCGAGCGGGCCCGTCGCTACAACCGCCCGTTTGCGCTTATTCTGGCCGACATTGACCACTTCAAGAAGGTCAACGACACCTACGGCCACTCGGTGGGTGACCAGGTGTTGCGCGAAGTTGCTGGAAGGCTAGCCCAGAACCTGCGCGACAGCGATAGCCTGGCCCGCTGGGGTGGTGAAGAATTTCTTATCCTGGCCCCTGAGACCAACCTGCACCAGGCCCATCTGCTGGCCCAGCGGCTGCGCGAGGCCATCAGCGAGCGCCCCATATCAGGGCTGGTTATCACACTTAGCCTGGGGGTGGCCTGCTACCGACAGGGCGACAGCGTTGCAGGCTTACTAAGCAGGGCTGACGAGGCCATGTACCAGGCCAAGGCCAACGGGCGCAATCAGGTGGTCTTGGAAGAGCTGCTTGATGGTGAGGTCATACCAGCCCATCACATCATGAACCAATGATTTCCTAGGTCGGGGGGCACCCTCCTTGACAACTCGGTGCAGCGGCTTGCCACGCTAAGCTAAGGCCATGCAACTTGACGAGCTTTCACCCCACACCCTGCGCGACCCCCACGGCTACAGCGCCAAATGGCACTTTTACCCCGAGGACGTGCTGCCCATGTGGGTGGCCGACATGGACTTTCCCATCAGCCCGGCCATCACCCAGGCCATTGTGGAGCGCCTGCAACACCGGCTGGGCTATCCCCAGGCAAAGGGGGATGGACAGCTGCTAGAGCTCATCGTGCAGCAGCAAGGCCGGCACGGCCTGAAAGGCCTCACCCCGGACAACCTGCTGCTGACCCCTTCCGTGGTACCTGCCATTTACGCCAGCGTGCTGGCCCTGAGCAGCCCCGGCGACGAGGTGATTACCCAGGTACCGGTCTATCATCCTTTCCTGAACGTGCTGACCGAACACCACCGCATCCCCCGGTACAGCCCCTTGCTGCTTACCTCCAGCGGCTGGGAGATTGATTTCGACCAGCTCGAGCGCCTGGTCACACCCCGTACCCGCTTGCTGATGCTGTGCAACCCCCAGAACCCTACCGGACGGGTCTTCCGGCGCGACGAATTGGAGAGGCTGGCCGAGTTTGCCCTCTCCCATCGCCTATGGGTGATGTCGGATGAGCTCTGGGCCGAGCTCATCTACGAAGGGGAGCACATCCCCATCGCCTCCTTGGACCCGGAAATTGCCCAGCGCACCGTTACCCTGACCGGGCCCAGCAAGGCCTACAACATCGCAGGGCTGGGGGGCGGCGTAGCCATCAGCCACAACAGGCAAGTTCTGGCAGCCATGGCCCAGGTTAGCAAGGGCCTAGGCGGCCACCCCAATGCGCTCTCTATGGCTGCCTGGCGGGCTGCCCTCGAGCACGCCCAGGGCTGGCTAGAAGAGGTGCGGGCCTACCTCAAGGGCAACCGCGACCTCATCACCACCTTCGTGCAGCAGTACCTGCCCCAGGTGGTCTACCGACCCCCACAAGGCACCTACCTGGCCTGGCTTGATTTCGGCAAGACCCCCTTTGCCCAAGAAATCCACAAGGTCTTGCTCGAGCGGGCCAAGGTAGGCCTCAGCGAGGGCCGGTTGTTTGGGCCGCAGTACCAAGGCTGGCTGCGCTTGAACTTCGCTACCAGCCGCAGACTGGTGCAAGAGGCACTTGAGCGAATCGCGCGGGTGGTGCAGGTGGCAGGCTGAAGCGCTGCACGAGTGACCATCTACAAAGACGCCGTCTGCCTGCACCGCTTAGTCGGCCATTCTGATGGGATCAGCGGCAAGCGGGGTGGCCGTGCTGCTTTGCCGGAAACTCCTGCCCAGTCTGATCCGCACCCAAGCTTTGCCTACAAGATGGGCTCGATGAGGCCATAGTTACCGTCGCGGCGCCTGTAGATCACGTTGATCTGCTCGGTGTCCGCGTTGCGGAAGACAAAGAAATCGTGGCCCAGGGCCTCCATCTCGAAAGCCGCATCCTCGGGGGTCATGGGTTTCATGTTGAAGCGCTTGGTGCGGACAATGCGCGGTTCGGCGTCCTCTTCTGCTTCGGCCAGGCTGCCCCCTGCTGGAAGCGGCTGCGGCGCAGCCTGGCGCTCCCTTCGGAAGTGGCGTTCCTTGTAGCGGTTGAGCTGGTATTCCAGGCGGTCAATGGTGCGGTCGATCGCTGCGTACATATCGGGGTCGGACTCCTCGACCCGCACAATGCCTCCCGGCACATTGACCTGAATCTCAGCTTTGGCCTTGCGTTCAACCCGCGCACCTTGGGCCAACGAGAGCACCACCTTGGCTTCCGCGTTTTCAAAATGACGATCCAGGCGAGCCATCTTCTTGTCCAGGTAGTTCTTGAGGGCCTCCGTAATCTCGATTTGGCGACCAACCAGCTTATAGACATTCATACACGCCCTCCGATCACGCTGCGGGTTTGACTTCCAGGCTGGTTTTAGGGGGGGCGGTGGCGCGGAAACCGCTGAGTTGGGTTTCCCGAAGGATTATTTGGGCTCCCAACACGCCCCTATGGCCTGGTAGGTACCATATTACCACCTGGTGAGGGGCATTAGGATCCGCCCCAAAAGGCAGGGGCCGCAAACCATACGCACCGCCTAAACCTGGCCATACCTCCCACCCCGCTCGTCCCGCACCAATTGACCCGCTTTGAGTTCCACCACCCGCTGGGGATAGGCCTCCACCAGGTCGCGGGAGTGGGTGGCCACCAGAACGGTGGCCCCTCGCGCGTGTACCGACTTGAAGATTTCCAGCACTGCCAGGGCATTGGCTGGGTCGAGGTTACCGGTGGGCTCGTCGGCCAGCAGGACCTGGGGGTCCCCTACCAGGGCCCGGGCGATAGCCACCCGCTGAGCCTCCCCTACCGATAGTTCCTCAGGATATGCGCGTTTCTTGTGAACAATCCCCACCTGGCGCAGCACGCGGGTGGTCCGGCTACCCCACTCGCCCCTGGGTACCCCGAGAACGTGCAGGACAAAGAACAGGTTCTCCTCAATGGTGCGATCCCTCAGCAGGCGGTGGTCCTGAAAAACCATGCCAATACGGCGGCGGTGCAGGGCGATGCGATCGCCATGAAGGGCCTTGAGGTTTTCCCCAGCAAAATACACCGCCCCCGAACTAGGCTCGAGGCGTTTCAAGATCAGGTTGAGCAGGCTTGACTTACCCGCACCCGAATGCCCGACCAGAAAAACAAACTCGCCTTTTTTGATCTCTAGGTTGAGGTCGAACAAGGCCTTGATCTGGGTGCGGGGGTAGACGAGCGTCACCCGGTGAAAATGAATCATCGTCTTACAAGGTACAACAACGCCTCGGTTGTCTCGAAGGGACGCCTATTGTTCTCGGGTGAACACTCCGCTCCCACCGATTCCCCCTAAATTGGGAATCCAGGTGAACGAAACCATGAAGCGCAGAGCCTGGTTAATTGTGGTGGGCGGTATTTTAGCTGCCCTGGTCTACGCCCAGCTTGCCGGTGGGGCCACCGAGGCCTTCAGCCGCAACCCCTACGGACAAGCCCTAATCCAAACCTATCAGCTCCTGCAAACCCAGTACCTGACACGCCTCGAGCCCGACAAACTCAACCGCGTGCTCGAGGGTGGCATAAGGGGCATGCTGGGCGCCTTAGATGACGAATTTACCAGCTACACACCGCCCCAACGAGCCAGCCTGCGCAACCAGGACGTTCAGGGAGAATTCTTTGGCATCGGCGCTACCCTGGCCCCCAACGAAAATGGCGGCGGTGCACGGGTGCAGGGGGTGATCCGCGGCCTGCCCGCCTTCAACGCCGGCATCCGGGCTGGGGACATCATCGTCGAGGTGAACGGTCAGGATGTCACCAAGCTCGACCTGAGCGAAATTGTGGCCCTGATCCGGGGTCCCCAGAACACCAAGGTAACTGTAGGCATCCGTCGCGACGGCAGCAACGCCATCCTGCGTTTTGAGATGATCCGGCAGCGCGTGGAGATAATCTCCGTCTCTAGAACAATCTTGCCAGGCAACGTGGGGTACGTGGCGCTGGAAACCTTCGGCAACGTGCGGGTGATTGAGCAACTGAATGCCGCCTTGAACGAGATGAAGCAGCGGGGTGTACAAAAGCTAGTGTTCGACCTGCGTGACAACGGTGGCGGCCTGCTGGATCAGGGCTGTCAGGTGGCGCGGGCCTTCATCCGCGAGGGCCCTATCGTGTATGTGCGAACCCGCAACGAGACCAGGCTTTACTGCGAGGCCAGCGGCCAGGTCGTCTGGAGCGGCCCTATGGTGGTGCTTATTAACGGCAACTCGGCCTCGGCCTCGGAGATTGTGGCAGGGGCCATGCAGGACACCGGGCGGGCTAAGGTCATTGGCGAAACCTCCTTTGGCAAGGGTGTAGGGCAGAACGTCATTGACCTTCCCAATGGGGGCGGCCTGACCCTGGTCACCTTCGAGTGGCTCACCCCCAAGCGCCGCGGCATTAACAAACAAGGCATCCAGCCCGACATCGAGGTCAAGGACACCCGCTTCGAAGTCCCGGTGGCCTTTGAGGGCACTGGGGCCAAGCCTGGGGAGACTGTGACCATCACCATCGGCGGCCAAACCTTTACCACCAAGGCTGATGCCCGGGGCAAGTTTAGTTTTAGCCAGCCCCGCCCCGCAGTAAACCTGCCCGCTGAACGCGGCCAGGCCGAGGTGGACCTGAACAAAGACGCCATCTTGCGTCGGGCTTTGGAAGAGCTTAGGTAAAAGCTCCTAGGCCAAGGAGCCGGCTTTTTCACCACTGCCTTGGAGCTTTGGCCTTAGGCTCGTAGCGATGATCTATCTCGAAGACCTCAGCAAGCGCTACGGTTCATTCGTGGCCTTAGATGGCCTGAACCTCGAGGTACGTCCCGGGGAAACCCTGGCCCTCCTAGGCCCCAATGGGGCGGGCAAAAGCACCGCAATTAAGGCCCTGGTGGGCTTGCTGCGGCCTAGCCAGGGCCGGGCGCTGGTGGGTGGGGTGGATGTGTGGAAGGAGCCCGTGCGGGCCAAGGCCCAGTTTGGTTACGTACCCGACCGGCCCTACCTGTATGGAAAGCTATCGGGCCTCGAGCTTCTGCGCTTTGCTGCTGGGGTGTACCGGCTGCCCAGGGCCAGGGCCGAAGCCCGCATCGAGGAGCTATTGGTACAGTTTCGCCTCGAGCGCTTCGCCTCCTCCCTCATCGAAACCTACTCGCACGGTATGCGGCAAAAACTATCGCTGGCCATGAGCCTCCTGCACACCCCTCAGGCCCTCATCCTAGACGAGCCGATGGTAGGACTCGACCCCCACGCCACCCGGCTGGTCAAGGACTTGCTGCGAGACTATTCCAAAGATGGGCGGGCGGTGCTTTATGCCACCCATCAGCTCCACCTGGCCGAGCAGGTGGCCGACCGGGTCGCGCTGGTACACCGGGGCCGCCTACTGGCCCTAGGCTCTCCCAGGGAACTCCTGCACCAGCACGGCTCTGCCGACCTGGAGGAGTTTTTCTTGCGCCTCACGGAGGACGCTGGTGCATCTCAAAACGTGCAGGCCTAGTTTAAGCTGCGGGAACCGGCTTCTGGCAGGCGCAGGGCAAAAGCAGGTATCTCGACACGAAACAACTCACCCTGCATGTTTTGGAAGGTATAAAAACCCTGCATCGAGCCGGGGGGGCGGGCGATGGGGCAGAAGCTGTTGTACCGGTAGATCTGTCCGGGCTCGAGGACGGGTTGTTCACCCACCACCCCCTCGCCTTCCACATGACCTACCTGGCCATGGCTGTCGTAGATGAACCATTCGCGGCGCAATAGCTGCACCGTTTCGCGGCCCCGGTTTTCCAGGGTGATGAAGTAGACAAATACGTGCTGCCCAGGCCTCGAGTGCTGCTCAGCATAGACTACCTCCACCGCGACGTGGATGTCATTGCGGATCGGCGGCTGTGCCACACCTCGAGCATACCTCATTTCTATTCCCTAAGGGCATATCCAAGGTATTTGCTCTTGCCAAGGCCCTCACCCTAGCGAAAGCCGCGGCTGAGCATCTAAGCTACAAGGGATCATCCTGAAAGACGACCGTCTTCAGGTACAGCGACTCCGGCACATGCAGGCTCCAGGGGTGATCAGGCGGGTTATAGTGGATGGCATCTACCCGCAGCCGGCGGCCTTCATCGGCAGCAGCCCGGCGGGTCACCTCGAGCAGCGCATCTACCCCCAGATGGTAGGCACAGCTCGAAAGCCAGAGCCACCCCCCCCGATCCAGAAGGCGCAGGGCTGGACGGAGCAGGTTCACCAGGAGCCTTTTCACCCGCGGCAGCTCGTCGGGCTTTTTAGCCAAGGTGGGCGGGTCGAGCAACACATGCTGGAAGGGTGTGGTCTGGTTGCGCGCCAGGCTTTCCAGTACCGCTTGGGCATCGCCCTGGCGGATATCCACCCGTAAACCCTGGAGAAGGGCCGACCGGTCCAGCACCGCCAGTGCATCCAAGTCTTTATCCACCGCCAGGGCATAAGCTCCCTTGCGGGCTGCCCGCAGGGCGAAAGCTCCCACGTAGCTATACACGTCCAGAACCCGCTCACCGGCCTGAACCATCCGCTCAAACCGCCTACGGTTTTCCCGCTGGTCGAGGTAGTAACCTGTTTTCTGGGCCAAGGCCAGCGGGATCGGAAAAACCAGGCCATCTTCACGCACTTCCAGCACCGGCGGCACCTGGCCGTACAAAACGCCCACCTGCTCGGGCAGGCCCTCCTGACGACGGCTGTCCACATCGGAACGCTCGTAAATACCGGCAGGCCGCATCACCTCGACCAGGGCTGGCAGCCAGCTTTCCCGCAGGACCTCCATGGCCCGATTGCGCACCTGCACCACCAGCACCTCCCCAAAGCGGTCCACCACCAACCCTGGCAGACCGTCGGCCTCGGCGTGCACCAGGCGATAAAAATCCCCCAGTTGAGCCCGCCTTTGTTGGGCACGCATGAAGCGTTGCTGAAAAAACTTTTTGTCCAACGGGCCGTCCTCGAAACGATAAACGCGCAGCGCCACCCGGCTTCGAGGGTCGTAGTAGCCGATGCCCAAAAAGCTGTTCTCGTGGGAAATCACCCGCACAACCCCGGCTTGCTCGGGCACCTGGGCCAGTTCATCGGCGAACAGGCCGGGATAAAAGTTACTTATCTTCTTTTCTTTACCTGCTCTCGCGATGACTTGCTCCAAGGTCGCTCCCAAGTTCCAGACCCCTGCGCAAGGCCGGAAGCACAAAAAAAGCTGGTGGGCCGTGCAGGACTCGAACCCGCGACCTGGCGATTATGAGTCGCTTGCTCTAACCAGCTGAGCTAACGGCCCCCAAGCAGAGTCTAGTTTAGCGGGTTTGAGCGATTTCCTCAACGCGGGGGCGGGTGGTTGTCCTGGCCGGTGAGCTGGTCCTCCAGCTCGCCGATATAAGCAGCCAGGGTATTCCCGGCCTTCTCGATATCTTCACGCAGCTCGTGCTCTACTCGGTCAATCCGCTCGACGATCTCCTGTAGCCGGGCCTCGAGCCCCACGGGACTTTGGGCCTTGAGGCTGGCCAGCTCGCCCTCGAGCCACCTCTTTAGCTCGGAAAAGCGGCTGGCCTCAGCTTCGTCAGCCAGCTTCCGGGCTGCCAATAGCTCGCGGGCATAGCGCTTAACCTCGAGTAAAGCCGCCGCCTCGAGGCCCACCGTGTAGAGAAAGTAGATCACTACCAGCACCGCCATGATGCAAAGCATCACGATACCAAATGGCGCGGTGACCTCGGTAAAGATCAACGATAGGGTTTTCTGCTCGCTAAAGACGGCCCAGTTCCGCCATGCGAAGACCGTCATCACGGCGATCAGAAGCATTAGGAAAAGATTTCGCCCCCGCATCTTTAGCCTCGACCGATTATATCCTGCCCCAACCGGGCCTTAGGCCGAGGCCCGCCGAAGCCGATCCATAATGGCCCTTCCCAAACCCACCTCTGGCACCGGCTCGGCATAGATGACCTCCAAGCCCAGCCGGTCGAGCTGGTGTAGGGCCTCAAAAAGGTGAGCGGCAGCCTCTACCAGGTCACCCGTAGGGGACAACACCTTGACCACCTTGAAGCCCCTGGGCACCTCGCGGAAGGCCAGGTAGCCCACCCTTCTGCGTAGCCCCGGCGGAACCTGCTCTGGCCGCGCCAAGCGCACGGGCGTGCGGGGGGCATAGTGCTGGGGCAACTGGCCTGGCACCAGGGGCTTTTCTCCCGCCTCCACCCGCAGTACCACCGTGCCCAGCACCTGCTCCAGCGCTTCCAGCGGCACTGCTCCGTGGCGCAACAAGACTGGCCTCTGGCCCAGTAGGACGATGGTAGACTCTACCCCATACGGGGTGGAACCCCCGTCTAGAATCAGGTCTACCCGGTGGCCCAGGGTGCGTTCAACATGCTCAGCCCGGGTGGGGCTCAGGTAGCCAAAGGGGTTGGCGCTCGGTGCAGCTATGGGCAGCCCAGTCTTCTGAATCAGGGTCTGGGCCACCGGGTGGGCGGGCATGCGTACGGCCACCGTAGGCAGCCCCGCGGTAACGATGCTGGGCACCGCTTCCGACTTGGGCAGCACCAGGGTAAGGGGGCCAGGCCAGAAACGCGCCATGAGTTTTTCGGCCACCGCTGGAACTTCCCGCACCACCTGCTGCAACATGTCCCGATGGGATATGTGAACGATTAGCGGGTCGAAGTTGGGGCGCTGCTTGGCCTCAAAGACTTTGGCCACAGCGGTCGCGTCTAGGGCATTGGCGCCCAGCCCATAAACGGTCTCGGTGGGAAAGGCCACCAGCCCACCGCTGCAGATGATCTGGGCAGCGCGCTCGAGGTTCTCAGGGGTAGAAGGTACAACCATAACAACCCGCTCATCATAGCAGAGCCTGCCCCACACGTCGGGCAGACCGAGCGTTTAGACTAAGGATCATGAGCTGGCTGCAACGCCTCAGAGAAGGCCTGAGCAAAACCCGCGACAACCTGGCCAGGGCCATCCCCTGGAGCGAGAACCCCGAAGCGGTGTTGGAGGAGCTCGAGTTCGCCCTGATCTCCGCCGACGTGGGGGTGGAGGCCACCCAGGAGGTGCTGGAAGAAGTTCGCCAAGGGGGCAAAAAAGACCTGCGCCAGGCCCTCAAACAAGCCCTTACCGTTCAGCTCGAGCCCGACCAGTTCCGGGCCAAAATCCGCAGAGCTGGCTTCAGCCCCAACGCCAAAAAGTCCACCATCGAGCCCGCTGGCAGGGTGATTCTAGTGGTGGGGGTCAACGGGGTGGGCAAAACCACCACCATCGCCAAGCTTGGGCAGTACTACCAAAGCAAAGGCAAAAGCGTGATGTTCTGCGCCGGCGACACCTTCCGCGCTGCGGGCGGGGCCCAGCTCGGGTTGTGGGGGGAACGGCTGGGCATCCCGGTCATCCAGGCCCCTGAGGGCTCTGATCCTGCTGCGCTAGCCTTCGACGCAGCCTCGGCCCGCAAAGCCCGAGGAGTAGACCTGCTCCTGGTAGACACCGCCGGGCGGCTGCACACCAAGCACAATCTGATGGAAGAGCTGGCCAAGGTCAAGCGCTCCATCGCCAAGGCCGACCCTGGCGAGCCCGGCGAGGTCTGGCTGGTGCTGGACGCCGTCACCGGACAGAATGGCCTCGAGCAGGCCAAAAAATTTCACCAAACCGTGGGCCTGACTGGGGTAATTGTAACTAAGCTCGATGGTACAGCCAGAGGGGGCGTTCTGGTGCCCATCGTGCGCACCCTGGGGGTGCCCATCAAGTTTATCGGAGTGGGCGAGAAAGCCGACGACCTACAACCCTTCGATGCGGGCGAGTTTGTCGAGGCCCTGCTGGGCTGAACGCTACAAGATCAACCCTAAGCCGCTTCACAAGCTCACAGCTTAGAATAAGTCCATGCAATCCCGGTCTTCCTCTGCGCTCGATCGCAACGTCCTGCTGCTGGCTTTTGCCTGGCTGGTCGCGCTGGTCGCCACCCTCGGTAGCCTGTACTACTCGGAGGTGCGCAACTTCATCCCCTGCACCCTGTGCTGGTACCAGCGCATCGCCATGTATCCCCTGGCGCTCATGTTGGGCATCGCCACCTGGCGCAACGACGCCCAAATCCGGCCCTATGCCCTCACCCTGTCGCTTTTGGGGCTGTTTTGGAGCAGTTACCACCTTTTGGAGCTGTGGATGCCCGGCCTAGCCCCGAGCGTCTGCAAAGGCCCCATCCCCTGCAATATCGAGTATATGCCCAGCTTCCCCATCCCACTGCAAGCCGCAATCGCTTTCTTGCTCATCTCGGTAGCCCTGTTTTTGGTACGCCCGGCCCGGCGGTAGTAGCGGCTAGGCCCTCCTGCGTACCCAGTGAGGAACCCCTAGGGTGCAAAACAGGGCCACGCCAAAGGGCAAGGTCAGGGTTAGTGCCAGGAAGGGGTCAAATAGCCCCAGCAGCGCACCTGCGCCCATTAGAACCAGCACGGCAAAGGCAAAAGCCCGGTGTCCCTTAAGCTCCAGGCGCTGGAAGAGGTTTCCTCGAGCCTCCGTAGGGTTCTGGCCCATGGCTTTGCTCAGGCCCAGCATGGCATACCAGGCCAAAAGCAGCATGACCGAAATCACCAGCAAGGCATCGCGCCAGGAGCCTATGGAGTGCACCAGCAGCACATACAGCAGCTGGGTGGCCGCAGTAAGGCCCAGGTTGATGCGGCTTTGCAAGCGGTTCTGGGCCTGGCTCAGGCTTACCTCTGCCGAGACCACCAGGGCTAAGGCCCAGGCCCCCACCGCAAAGACCAGGGCCAGCAGCAGATCAATAGCCATCGGTCACCACGTTTTGCAGGGGCTCGCCGCGCATGTACCGAGCCACCTGCTGGCGCACCAGCCGAAAGCCCCGCTCGAAAAGCCTGGGGGTCGAGCCGGCGATGTGGGGGGTCAGAAACACCTCCGGCAGCGACCACAGCGGGTGTCCTTCGGGCAGGGGCTCGGGGTCGGTGACGTCGGTAACCAGCCGCACCCGCCGGGCCCGGATGGCCTCCACCAGGGCCTCCTGGTCTACGGTTTTACCGCGTCCTGCGTTCACAAAAAGCACGCCCGGCTTCATCTGGGCAAAGTGAACAGCCCCAATTAGCTTGTCGGTCTCTTGGGTGTGGGGCAGCAGGTTTACAATCACATCAGCTTTGGGTAGCAAATGGGGCAGGTCGGCCCAGGTGTGCACCCCCTCGCGGGCTGTGCGGGCCACCCGGATAAACTCCACTTCGAAGGGGGCTAGACGTTTTTCGGTGGCCCGGGCGATGGAACCGTAGCCTAAGAAAAGCACTGTGGCGCCCTCGAGGTCGTCCACCCAACGGTAGTCCCAGCGTTGTTCCCGCTGGGCATCGCGGAACTCGGGGAAGCGCTTGATGGCACCCAGTATGGCCGCCACGATCCACTCCGAGACCGGGATGTCGTGCACGCCGGTTGCATCGCACAGCACCAGGCCGGGGGGCAGGTGGGGCAGGATCCAGTCCACCCCCGCCGTGAGGGTCTGCACCACCTTGAGCTGCTTGAGCTTGGGCAGCTCGGCAAAAAAGCGCCGGGCCCCGCCCCCATAGGGCGCCACCGCAAACTCGGCCTGGAGGGCTTTCTCCGACAACGGCCCCTCCTTCGGTAAAAAAGCCACCTCGACCCCTTCCGGAAAGCCCTGTAAAAGCCGGGGCTCCACCGCTTCGGAAACCAGTAAAATCATCAGGGTTACTATATCGCGGGCCCAAACTTTTTCTCCAGGCGTTATAGCGTTGGTGTCTGCTGGGCACTGTCCGCTCTAGCCCAGGCCTGTACAATCGGGTTGGCCGTGAGCGATACCTCGGAGATTCAAACCCGCAAGCGCAAGCACTTGGAGGTCTGCCTCCAGGAGCCGGTGGAGTACACCCGGCTCACCACCGGGCTCGAGCGCTACCGCCTGCGCTACCGGGCGCTGCCCGAGCTCGCCCTGGAGGATGTCGATCTATCCACCCAGTTTCTGGGCAAAACCCTTAAAGCACCCTTCCTGATTGGGGCCATGACCGGGGGTGAGGCCCACGGGGGGCGCATCAACCGCGCCCTGGCCCAGGCCGCCGAAGAGCTTGGGGTCGGCATGATGCTGGGCAGCCAGCGGGTCATGCTCGAGCACCCCCAGGCCCAAAGCAGCTTTCAGGTGCGTGAGGTGGCTCCCAGTGCCTTGCTCATCGGCAACCTGGGGCTGGTGCAGCTCAACAAAGGCTATGGCCTACAGCAGCTCCGGCAGGCCGTTGAGCTGGTACAGGCCGACGCCCTGGCCCTGCACATCAACCCCTTGCAAGAAGCCCTGCAGGCGGGGGGGGACACCGACTTCAGGGGCCTCTTGCATAAGCTACGAGGCTTGCTGCCCCAGGTGGAATTCCCGGTCATCCTCAAGGAAGTGGGTCATGGCCTTGGCCTCGAGGTAGCCAAAGCGCTGGCTCCCCTTCCTTTTGCCGCGCTAGACGTGGCCGGTGCGGGCGGTACAAGCTGGGCCAAGGTAGAGGAACTGGTACATCACGGGCGCATCCTGCACCACGAGCTGGTAGAAATCGGCATACCCACTGCCCAGGCCCTGGTGGAATGCCGCAGCGTGCTACCCCACAAAGCCCTAATCGCCTCAGGAGGTATCCGCAGCGGCACCGATGCCGCCAAGGCCCTGGCCCTGGGCGCCCAGGTGGTAGCGGTAGCCCGTCCGCTGCTGGAACCGGCCCTCGAGGGTTCCGAAGCGGTCGTGGCCTGGATACAGAATTTTTTACACGAGCTGCGGGTAGCCCTTTTCGCCATTGGGGCCCGTACCCCTGCTGAAGCCTTAGGCCGTATTGAAAAGGTACAATAAAGCCCCCCAAGGGGGGCTTTTTGGATTTTGGTTGCGGGGATAGGATTTGAACCTATGACCTTCGGGTTATGAGCCCGACGAGCTACCAGACTGCTCCACCCCGCGACAGTGGCCGCATATGACAGCCTTTATATATTAGCTGGAGAAGCCCATTTGGTCAAGATGTTGTAATCGGTCAACGCATTTGAGACGCTTAGGGAACCCGCTCCGCCAGTGCCCGCAGAAATACCGACGGCCGTGACCCGGCGCCCAGGCCGAGCGGGTGGAGTGCTCCACTCCCAACCAGCCTGCCCTCACCTAGGGCTTTGACCCGTCTGAGCTTGCTCAGGCGTTCCCAAAGATCTGGGCCGCCCTGGCTTCGGTCAGCCTCTCCGCTACAGCCCTCGACCAACGGTGGCAAGCTGCTTCTGGGAAGCTCTAAGGTGGTTCTCCTATTTTCGCACAGGGTCTTGCCTAGGTTTGGTCTGGGTTCATATGCCCCCAAAGCACGGGAAACACCTCCCACGTCACTGGGAGCAGCAAGCACATAGACTGGGTAGGATAAGGGCTATGAAGCAGAACCTTACGGTTGAAGAGGCCCTGGAAATTGTATTGCAAAGAGCCAGGCCCTTGCCGAATATTGAACACCTTCCGCTGGCAGCCTGCTATGGTGCGGTCTTGGGTGAGGACCTGCGCTCTAAAGCCAACCACCCCTCTGCTGATGACAGTGCTGTGGACGGTTACGCCTGCCTCGAGGCCGACACACGAAGTGCCTCCCTAGGCAACCCGGTTCGGCTCAAAGTAATCGGGCAATCCCCCGCAGGTAAGCCTTTTGCTGGGGAAATTGGGCCCGGCGAGGCTGTGCAGGTATTTACCGGAGCCCCCATCCCAAAAGGGGCCGATGCGGTGATTCGGGTGGAGGATACCCGGCGCGAGGGCGATTTTGTCTGGTTGATGAAGCCCGCCTTGGCAGCAGACATTCGCCCCAAGGGCGCCGACCTGGTAGAAGGGCAAACCTACCTGCGCAAAGGCGACCTGCTCACACCAGGGCGGGTAGGGCTGGCCGCCGCCATGGGCTATGCCACCGTGCCGGTGGTTCGGCGGCCTCGAGTGGGCATTCTATCTACCGGAGACGAGGTGGTCGAGCCAGGAGAAACCCTGCCTTATGGTGGGGTCTACAACTCCAACAGCTACTCAGTGGCGGGCCTGGTGGTCGAGGCGGGTGGCGAGCCCATCATCCTGCCAAAGGCTCTAGACAGCGTGGAAGGCCTACGTACTCAGCTCCAGCGGGCCGGGAGACTCGACCTGCTCCTCACCAGCGGTGGGGTTTCGATGGGGGAATACGACATCGTGCGGCAGATGCTCGAGCTCGAGGGCGAAATTCACTTCTGGAAGGTTAAGATGCAGCCCGGCGGCCCCCTGTTGTTTGCAACCTGGAACGGTCTGCCCCTAATGGGCCTGCCTGGCAACCCCGTATCGGCCATGGTAACCTTTTTGCTTTTTGGCCGACCCTTTCTCTTTCAGCTTCTGGGGCGTAACGACCCCCCCCTCCGCCGGGTCAGGGCTGTGGCCGATACCCCTTTTGAGGCTCATCCTATCCGCCGGGCCTACCGCCGGGCGGTGCTGCGCTGGATCGAAGACCATTACCGTGTAGCCAGCACCGGTGACCAGTCCAGTGCAGTGCTCCATTCGATGGCCCTGGGCAATGCACTGGTGGTGTTGGAGGCCGGGCTCTCGGCCAAGCAGGGCCAGACGGTCGAGGTGATTCCCTTCCCCGGGGCCTTCTAGGGCCTGGCCTCGAGCTCCGGCAAGCGGTACAGCACCAAGTTTACTGGTAAATTCGCACCCGAGGCCGGAATAAATTCAATTAGAACCCGGTCGCTGTGCCTTTCTCGGAAGAAGATCATAGGGTTATCTGGGCGCAGGAGTACCCCATTATTGGGCACTGGCTGCAACAGCCCGTTGACGCGGATGGCCCCTGCATAAACGCCCCCCCTAGGAGAGAAAGCGCCCACCGTGTTCTGCGCACCTTCCAACACAATCTGATAGGTGATGCCGTAGCTGCCGCGGAGACGCACCGGCTGGCCGGTGAGGGCATCCACTCCAACCGGCGTGGGGTCATGAACCCCATCGCCAATCACCACGCGCCCTGCACTGCCTTCCAGCCGTACCCGAAGGCTCCGTTGGGCAGAAGGAAAGGTGCCCCGGATGTGGGTAGCGTCGGGCTCCAGGTTGGACAATAGGGGAAGAAGAGAAGCCAGCCCCTCATTGGTAAGCTGGGGCAGCAGCGCCTCCTCAATCATCGCCACGGCCAAGGCCACCTGACCACTGGTCCGGAGATCTGCCATCAGGTTGAGACCCTGACCAGGAGCAAGTAAGGCTGAGTTGTAGAGGGCCACCGTCTGGCCTGGTTCGAGACGCACCTGCTCACCGGCGGGGGCCAGCCAGAATTCCATCAGGCCGACCCGGCCAAGTAGCGCCACCACCTGGCTGGTAACATCCCCCAGACGCTCTACTTTGAGGTGCAGGGGCGCGGTACCCACGTTGGTTGCCAGCAGCACCAGCCGGGCCGGGGCGGGCATGCCGTTGAGGTGGTGAACCAGGAGTCGGGCTGGACCATTCACCACATCGGCATACAGCACCCCTGAACGGGGCACCTCTTCGGGGGAATTGGAGAGCAGCAGGGGCATGGCTTCATCCCGCCGATCGGCCGTGAGAACGGGATAGCTCAGCACCTCGGGATCGGGAAAAGTGCGCCCCAGTGCGAAAAAGCGCAAGGCGTAATCGCGCGCGCTGAACATCACCTCAGGCTTTACCAGGATGCGCCGGGAAAAGGGCTCGCTGCTGCGCCCTGAGCGGTTGGTGACCACCAGGGTGATCAGCTTTTCCCCAGGGGTAAAGTAGGCCTCCTCGAGGCCAGTAAAGCTCAGCAACAACGGCTGTCCATCGGGATCATAGGAGTACTCGACGATGCGCACCGGCTCACCAATCATGTACTCGAGCTTTTCGGTCGCAAAGCGTGCAACTGGCCGGGCAGCCTCACGTACGGTAGCGTCAGGGGTGTAGGTCAGAATCAAGAGGCGCTGCATCGGGTCGAAAACCAGCGTAGCCCCTAGGGCAGCTTCCAGGACGCGGGCTGAAACATACAACACCCCTTCCCGCAACTGTCCTACCTCGGCCAAGGCCATCTGCCGCCCATCCAGACGAGCCAGCCCCAAGGAGGGGTAGAGCTCCAGCCTTCCCAGCCGTAGCCCCCAGCTGCCATGGTTTATTGGCTCCAGGCTTACTCCCAGCACCCGTGCCAGCTCGCGCAGCGGGATCAGCGTGCGTCCACCTACTACCTGGGCGGAAGGGTTTAAGGCGATGGGCCGACCATTCAGGTAAGCCTGCCCCCTTTGCAGATCCAACATTAGCTGGCGAGTTGTCAGCTGCTGGGCAAAGGCTCCCAGCGCAAGCCAAGCAAACAGAACAAAAAAGCGCATCATTACGAGGCAACAGGTTAACAAAGCACACGTAGCAATGTCATCCTGCCCCTGATGCCTTGACAAAACCTGCTCCATCCGCCACACTGCAAAAGTTGCGCTTGCTCTTCGGAGCTGGCGCATGGCCAAGCCGCACGTCTCAAAACCTCTATACAGTCTCAGACGCACAATGGGATGAGCGGCTTGAACCCTTCGGGGTTGGATTCGCCAAGCGCTTGGCGCCCCGGTGGATTTTCAGCCCACACCCATGAAGGACGTTTGAGATTTATGGAATTTTCCGCATTACCACTCAGGCCTGAAGTAGCCCAGGCCATTCGGGCCAAGGGCTTTTCCACCGCCACCCCCATCCAGGCCGCAGCCATCCCGCTGGCGCTGGAGGGCAAAGACGTGCTGGGCCAGGCCCGCACCGGCACCGGCAAGACCCTAGCTTTTGGCATCCCCATAGCCCACCGCCTAGAGGACTCCCGCGAGCGCGGACGCGCGCCCCGGGCCTTTGTGCTTACCCCCACCCGCGAGCTGGCCCTCCAGGTGGCGGGAGAGCTGAGCTGGCTGGCACCTCACCTTAGCGTTACCCCCATCTACGGGGGTACCGGCTACGGCAAGCAGGCCGAAGCCCTCAAGCGCGGCACCGACGTGGTGGTCGCCACCCCAGGCCGGGCTATTGATTACCTCGAGCAGGGCGTGCTCGACCTTTCTAAAGTAGAAATCGTAGTGCTCGATGAAGCCGATGAGATGCTCTCGATGGGCTTTGAGGAAGACGTAGAACAGCTGCTGAAGGCCACCCCGCCCACCCGGCAGACCCTGCTGTTCTCGGCCACCCTACCCACCTGGGCGCGCCGCCTCTCCGAGCGTTACCAAAAGGCCGCCATTCACATCAACGTAATCAAGGACGAGGCCATCTCCTACGAGGAAGTAGCGATTCAGGCACCCATTCAAAACCGGATTGCGGTGCTGTCAGATCTGCTCTTTGCCTACGCCCCCGAGCGCACCATTGTCTTTACCAGCACCAAGGCCGAGTGCAACGACCTGGCCCTGGGCCTGGAGCGCCAGGCCCACAGCGCCGCACCCATCCACGGCGATATGGGCCAGATGGACCGCGAGCGCGTGATGGAGCGTTTTCGCAGCGGTGCCGTGAGCATCCTGGTAGCGACCGATGTGGCCGCCCGCGGGCTGGACATCCCCGAAGTAGACCTGGTGGTGCACTACCGGCTGCCCGAGCACAGTGAATCCTACCTGCACCGCTCGGGCCGCACCGGACGGGCGGGGCGCTCGGGCAAGGTGGTGATTCTCTATGGTCCACGCGAGAAGCGCGAGCTCGAGACCCTCGAGCGCGAGGTCAAGCGCAGCTTCAAGCGGGTCAACCCGCCCACCCCTGAAGAGGTCATGGCAGCCAAATGGGCTGGGCTGGCCCGCCGCATCGCCAAGCAGCCCGAAGCCGACAAGAAGCTCTGGCGCGAGCAGGCTGAGCGCCTGATCGCCGAAGGCGGCGTGGAGGCCGTAGCCGGGATGCTGGCCCTGCTTCTAGGCGGCGCCCCTACCCCCAAGAGCCTGATTACCGGCGAGGAGAACTGGGTCACGCTCAAGCTCTCGGGTTCTCGCCTCAGCGTGAATCGGGCGCTGGCGGTGATGAAGGGCGCGGGGGCCAGCGAGGTGGGCCGCATTCGCCTCGAGGGTGAGGTGGCAGCATACGTTGATGTTCGCCCTGAAGACCTGGGCAGGATCAATCACGCGGCCCTGCGCGACCTGCGCCTGACCCGGGCCACCGAGGTGCCCGCCGAAACCAGCCGCCACGAGGGCTTTGGCCGTAGCCAAGGCCGCCGCGAGCGCCCCTCTGAGGGCGAGCGCAAGCGCGTGGTGTACCGGTAGCGTGCGCCTCAAAGCTCCGCCTCACGGCCCAGCCCCTGCTTGCGAAAACGAGCGATGAAGAGCGGCGATAGCAGCGAGAGCCCTGCCAGCACCCACAGCCCAACGGCGATAGGGCTGCTGAACAGATAGCCCACATCCCCGTTGCTGATGGTCATGGCCCGGCGCAGGTTGATTTCCATCAGGTAGCCCAGCACCAGCCCCAAAAGCACCGGGGCCAGGGGAAACTCGAGCTTGCGCATGAGGTAGCCCAGTAGCCCGAACACCGCCATCAGCAGCAGGTCGAAGGGGTTGTTGTTGACCGCATAGACCCCAATGAAGCTGATGGCCAGCACCGCTGGAATCAGGAACCAGGCCGGCACTGCCAGCAGCCGGACGAACAAGCCTACCAGGGGCAGGTTCAGCATCAGCAACACCGCGTTGCCCACGTACATCGAGGCAATCAGGCCCCACACCACCTCGGGATTCTTCTCGAACATCTGCGGCCCCGGCGTCACCCCCAGGCTCACCAGGGCCCCCAGCATGATGGCGGTGGTACCGCTACCGGGCAGGCCCAGGGTCAGGAGGGGAATCATGGCCCCACCCGCCGCCGCGTTGTTGGCCGACTCGGGGGCCGCCACCCCGCGCAGATCGCCCTCGCCAAAGCGGGCCTTGGCCCCCAGCAGGCGCTTCTCGGTGGTATAGGCCACAAAGCTAGCGATGGAAGCCCCCGCTCCCGGCAAGACCCCAATCAAGAAACCCAGCACGCTGCTGCGCAAAATGGTGGAGAGCGAGGCCATGAAGTCTTTGAAGGAGAGGTAGATGCGCCCCACCTGGGCCCGCACCGCGCCGGGGGCTTTTTCCTCCAGAAGCATCAGCACCTCGCTCACCGCAAAAAGCCCGATGGCCACCACCAGAAAGTCCATGCCGTCTTCTAGCTGCAAGAACCCGAAGGTGTAGCGCGAGATGCCCGACTGGGGGTCCTGGCCCACCGTTGCCAGCATCAGGCCGAAGCCGGTGGCAATCAGGGCCTTGAACATGTTCTTGCCCGCCAGGGCCGAAAGGGTGGAGAAGCCAAAGACCATCAGGGCGAAGTACTCGGCAGGGCCAAAACGAATCGCCCACTGGGCCAGCAAGGGCCCCAGGGTCATGAGGCCCACCACCGAAAGCGTGCCCGCAATAAACGAGCCCCAGGCGGCCATGGCCAGGGCGGGGCCGGCCTGCCCCTGCTTGGTCAGTTTGTGGCCGTCGATGGCCGTGACCACCGAGGAGGTTTCGCCGGGAATATTGAGCAGGATGCTGGTGGTGGAACCGCCGTACATGGCCCCGTAGTAGATGCCCGCCAGCAGAATGAGGGCCGACTCCGGCGGCATCTTGAGGGCAAAGGTGAGGGGCACCAGCAGGGCCACCCCGCTGATGGGGCCGATGCCGGGCAAGACCCCGATGAGGGTACCCACCAGGCAGCCCAGCACCACAAAAAGCAGGTTGAGCGGCTGAAAGGCCACCCCAAAACCGTTTAGAAGCGCTTGCAAGATGTCCATCTCGCGGCCTTTGCCACTGCCCCCAGCAGCAGGTCGGGTACAGCACAGGGGGTATTCTGCCAAAAACGGGTCTTCCTTACCCGAAAATCCGTCCCACCGGCAGGGTTACGCCCAGGCCTTCGGTAAAAAGGAAATATACCCCAAGCGTGAAGAGGAGTGCCCCGATAAGCCCCTGCCACCAGCGGGCGCCAAACAGCAGCGAAAGCAGGGTCATCTCGAGGGTGGTGGTAAGGATAAAGCCCAAAGGAACCACCAGATAGGCATAGGCCACCAGGCTCAAGAGCACCAGCCCCAACACCGGCCAGAAGCGCGGGGGCGGCCAGGTGGGGTTGGGGTCGGGCTTGAATAGGAGCCAAAGGGCCGAAAGCCCCACCAGAATGGCGATGATGTACGGGAAAGGCCGAGGGCCCAGGGGGTCGGAGAGGAAACTCACCTGCATCCGGCTAGCCTCGAGGCCATACCCCAAGGCCAGCAACAGAATCAGGGCACCTGCGATGCGGTCGGTCATAAAAAAGCCTTTTGCGCTAAGGCCCCCGCACAGGAAACAGGGCCGACTAGCGGATGAGGCCCAGCTCGCGGGAGAGGTTACGGAACTGGTTCACTTGCCGGTCAATGAAGACCTGGAACTCAGCTCCGGCCATGAAGAACTGCCCCAGGCTGTTCTGCTCGCGCACCCTGGCCCACTCGGGGCTGCGTTCCACCTGACGCAAGGCCCGTACCCAGAACTCGTAGGCCTCGATGGGCATGTTCTTGGGCACATAAAAACCCCGCCAGACCACCCAATCTACGTTGAAGCCGAGTTCCCGGAGGGTGGGCACGTTGGCGAACGCCCCAGGAAGACGACGGGGGGACATCACCGCCAGCACCCGCACCGTACCGGCCTCGAGCTGGGCCCGAAGCTCGGAGGCATCGCCTGGAAAAACCTGAATAAAACCACCCAGCAGCGAGGTCAGGGCCTGACCGCCGCCATCGAAGGGGACGTACTTAATCGAGCGCGGATCTATTCCGGCCGCCCGGGCCAAAAGCATCACCTTCATGTGGTCCTGGCCGCCCACCGCGCTGCCGCCCCCCACCGTAATCTTGGCAGGATCGGCCTTCCAGGCCGCCACCAGCTCCTGCATGGTTTTCCAGGGGGCATCAGCCTTCACCGCCACCAGACCAAAGTCAGCGGCGACCGCGCCCAGCCAGCGCACATCCCGCTCAGTAAAGCGGCTGTACTGGCCCTGGGCCAGCCGCAGCGTGGTGGATGGGCTGGCCGCCACGATCAGGTTGGGGTCGTCGCTGCGCTGGGTAACCACGTTGGCATAGGCCACCCCGCCCCCACCCCCGGTCATGTTGGTCACCCTGATGGGCTGGGTCACGATCCTGAGGTCCTGCATAACCTGTGCCACGCTGCGGCAGGTGAAGTCCCAGCCGCCCCCGGCCCCTGCTGGGGCGATGCACTCAGGGTTGCGCGGGGTGAACTGGGCCAGTCCAACAGCCGCCAGCAAAGTCACAGCCAAAACTGTCCACCGCATCATAAGCCCTCCTGTCAGCAAAACCTGATTGATTTCAGATTTTATCCCGCCTACACCGCCCGTCAAGACGGTCTGGCACCAAGTAGGATAGAGCCCTCGAGGCTTCGCAGCAGGGCCGCGCGAGAACGCTCGAGGTGCTGCTGCATGAACAAAGCTGCCTCCTCGCCTTTGCCCTCTTGCACCAGCTCAATCAGATGCAGGTGATCGCTCAGGGCCTGGTCAGCCCCCTGCGGACGGGTAATCTCCAGGTAGCGGGCCCGGTAGATGCGCTGCAAAACCTGGGCCAGCGAGGCCACCACAAAGCGGTTGCCGGTGAGCTTGGCCAGGGACAGGTGAAAATCGGTGGCCTTCTCTAGCTCTACCTCGGGGTCGAGGTCGGCCTCCACCGAGGCCAGCAGCTCCCGAAGCTGGCGGGCGTTGGGTCGCCGGGCCGCCGCCACCCGAACGATATGGCCCTCGAGCCAGTTACGAAACTCAAAAGCCTCCTCCAGCTCGGCTAGGTCGAGGGGCGCTACGGTATAGACCCGGCCCGTACGCCGGGCTAGCCCCTCGCGGAAAAGCTGCTGAATGGCGGCCCGAATGGGCGTGCGTGAGACCGCCAAAAGCTCTTCCAGTTTGCGCTCCACCAGCGGTTCGCCGGGCCTGAGCTGTAGCGACAGGATCATCCGGCGCAGGCGACGGTAGGCTTCTTCAGTTTGCGGTGCAAGCATAGTGTATGGAAGATATGCTACCTTTTTTGGTATACCACCTCAACCCGCTGGGCTGTGCTGGCTGGACAGATTCGCCTCAACCAGGGCCAGGATTTTCTGATCCAGCCGTGATAAAGGGCGGTTCGCCGGATTCTCGCCGGCCACCCAGGGCGCCCTGTACACCTCGATGTGCAGCTTGCGGTGGGTAAAGTCGTGGCGAAGGCTACCCAGCCGCTCGGCCTGCTCGAGCCCAAAGCGGGCCAGCAAGCGGGCCAGGGCCCCGGGGCCCTCCTCCATTGGAAACCCCCAAAGCCCTCCCAGAAGAGCCCCCTGTCGCTGCTCCAGGTAAACCCCACTGGGGCCTTGCAGCACCAACGCTACCCACTCCAACTGTCTCTGCTTGCGTTCTTTGGGAGCGGGGTAGCGCTCAGGCGCAGCCTGGCCTAGGCAGAAGCGGGTCACAGGGCAGCGGCCACAGGTGGGGCTTTTGGGCAGGCAGACCGTGGCCCCCAGCTCCATCAGGGCCTGGTTCCAATCGCCAGGGCTAAGGCGCGCCGGCCCGGCCATCAAGGCCTCGGCAGCCTGCTGGATTTGTCCCGCCGTAGGCTTCTCCCAGGCGTACCAGCGTGACAAAACCCGTCGCACATTGCCATCTACCGCTGCCACCGGCTCGCCAAAGGCAATCGAGGCCAGCGCAGCAGCCGTGTAGGGGCCGATGCCCGGTAAAGCCCTCAGCGCACCATAGTTTTTGGGGAATCCCCCATTGGCCGCAACCTGCTGGGCCAGCCGGTGCAGGTTGCGGGCCCTGGCGTAGTAGCCGCAGCCCTGCCAGGCTTTTAGTACCTCCTCTTGGCTGGCCTTTGCCAGGGCCTCGAGGGTAGGAAAGCACTGCAAAAAACGCTCGTAGTAGGGAATGGCCTGCTCGACGCGGGTTTGTTGCAGCAGCACCTCGGCCAGCAGCACCTTGTAGGGGTCGGACACCCCCCGCCATGGCAGTTTGCGCTGGTGCTGCCAAAACCACTCCATCAGCACAGACTGAACACTCCCCATATCTCGCCCATTTGCGCAGGTCCAAGGCCCCTTCCATTTCCGGCTGGCTACAGGCCCGGCTCAGCCTATCAGGGGCGGTGTACCGGCATCAAGCAGCGGTTCCGCACCATATAAACCAGCCGCCCTGGCGAAGGCGGGGTTTCGCCGCGAGGACCGGCAGCACCGCCAGGTCGGTCGGCCTGCTGGTCCCCAGAACAGCCGCCTTGCGTGGACTGAACCCACCGGCAACAGGGCGTAGCCCTTGCGGGCCCGGTGGCATGTCCTTCACCTGTAGGCCCGCAAAGGTTCAACCGCCGCGGGGTGTCCCCAGCGCCGTTTTGCCCTGGAGGCTTCTCCAGCTCAGATCAGGCCGGGCGTTTTCCAACCGCCAGCGCACCCCTGCTGCATCGCCCCGCCCCACGGCCAGGCTGCTGTCGCTCCAGCACCTCGAGAGGACCGTGTGGTTCAGCAGCGGAATCCCGTGGGCGCTTTTATGCTGGGCCAGCCCAGGCGCACGCCGCAACATCTCCCGCACGGTCTCCACGCATAGCTGCTGCAGAAATCTCTGGGCGGGGCTCCGCAAGACAGCAGGTACAGGGCAATTTCCCAATCCCCCACGTGGGCTGCTTGGATGGCCGCCTTGGTATCGCCAGGCCGCTGCTCATGGGCCATGGAGTAAGGCTGGGCTCTCCTCCAGCATGGCCTGCACCCTTTTCAGGTCGCCGCGTGCGGCAGCACAAACTCACGAACACGCCTAGGTGAAGGCGCTGCAGCTATAGCTTATGGCGCTCTGTCTACACAAAACGCTCGGGGTGGGCCGCCTGGTAGAGCCGCCAGGCCTCCTGGTCACGGGGAAGGGCCCGCGCTTCAGCCCAGTGCCAGAAGTGCATCAGTAACGAACGCGCGGTCCGGGTCTCGTGGTAGAAGATCTCGGCTCCAACCCCCCCCGCCTCCATCAGGCCCGAGTCATAATAGGCCTGCAGGGCTGCTTGCAGGTTGTAGGGAATCTGGCGAAAGTCAACTTGTACGTGGTTTTCCCCTACCTCCACCACCATATACTGGGCCCGCACATCGCCGTTGAACGGTGCCCCCACTGCTCCGCTGTTGAGCACCAAAGCCTCACCCAGCTGGTACATGAAGGGGCGATGGGTATGTGCACCTACCAAGAGCCTGGCGGGGTAGCCTTGGCTGATCTCGCTGAGGGTACTTAGGGCCTGGTGTTCATCGTAGCCTTCCCGGTAGTGGCGGGGCGAGCCGTGGGTGGCCCGCAGCAGCACCCGTTCGCCCTTGCCTTCGGCCTTATCCAGCCCAAAGGCCCGCCGCAGCGTCTCTCCAACTACTACCTGAAAGGGCAAACTGCCCAGCCAGTCCAGGTGGGCCTGGGATAGCTGGGCTGCCGACCAGGCAGTGGGCTCAAATAGGGGATCGACGTAGAGGTCTTTGAGCGAAGGGTCGTGCCGGGCCCATCTGACCAGGAGGTCGTCGTGGTTGCCCAGGGTAAACCAGAAGCCCTCAGGGGCCAAGGCCCGCCCTTGCTTGGAAGCGCTAAGGTTGAGCAAGCACTCCAGCACCTCGCGGTTGGAAGGCCCTCGATTCACGATATCGCCGTTGACGATCACCAGCTGGGGCCGCACGTCCTTCAGGTCAGCCAGGACGGCCTCGAGCGCTGGTAGATTGGCGTGAATATCCGAAAGGACCGCAATGCGCATGGTCAGTTGTTCGGCGTGAAAGGACTGCCCTGGATGGTGATGATGCCGGTTACTAGGGCCACCAAGGTCAGTAAGCTCACCGCGCTGAGGGCAACCAACAGCATCCAAAAAAGATCCCGCAGGCCCCACAAGGCGGAGGTTTTGGGAATCCGGCGCAGCGCCAGGAAGCCCGCCAGGGTCACAGCCCACAAAACGGCCAAGATGATCAGGGCCCTACCCACACCCTACTCAGGCTAACAGTTTGAGCAGCTAGACAAATAGCAGGGTGCCCACCTTTAGGCCAGGCAATAGGTGGGCACCGAGCGTTTTCCCACAACTCACCTACCTGAGGGATCGGGGTTATCCTCCCCAGGACCGCGCTCGTTGGAGCCCTCTGCTCCGGAGGGAGGCTGGGGAGCGGGCGGAGGTGTGGCCTGCTTGGTGTTCACGCTGGCCCAAGCATAGGAGGAGCGCAACAGGTCCAGGTCCTTTTGATCCACCACCCCATCGCCGTTGAGGTCGCCCTCGAGTCTAGCCCCCTGGGGCAGGGCTGCAGGTTGGACGGGCTGCGCCTGACCAGGTTGGCTAGGCTGTGCCTGGCCAGGTTGGGCGGGCTGGGTTGGGCTGGGAGAGGCGGCTTGGGGGGTGGCGGACGCAGCGGTTTCAGGCTGGCCCGGCAGCGGGGTAGGAGACGGGCTGGCCGTAGGGACGGTTGAGCCCGCGGACGCGGCAGCTGAGGCCAGGCGGCGGCCCCAGTTGCGGGCCATGGCCTCGAGGTCGCTGTAGCTGTACTGGCCCTGGGCGCTCATGCGGGTGATGGCCTGAGCGTTGCCGGCCAGTTTGCCGTTTTTGTCGTAAAAGGCCACCTTGGTCTCGCGGAAGCTCTGCTCAGGGCGTACTTTTTTGTCGGGCAGGGGGGTAGCGGTAAAGCGGAAGGCCTCGAGGTCCTTGCGCGGGCTGGTAAAAACCGCATCAATGTCCAAGAGGCCTTTTTCTTCGTCGTAGCGCAGCACATACAGCAGGCTGGCATCGGCCTTAAAGCTATCCAGGGCAGGCCGGAGGTCTTTGAGGGGAATCTGCGCCTGGAAGCCTCGAGCCTCCCGGTTGCGTACCCGGAACAGGTAAGGGAAGGGGTCCGACACCTCCGCCAGGGGAAAGACCTGGTCGAGCCGGGGGGGCGGGGTTTCTCCAATCACCAGGGTCACCTTTTGCGTGCGGTTGGAGAGGTTGGCGTCCTCTACGCTCACCGTAAGCTCAAAGCTGCCTTTTTCCTGGGGTGTGCCGCTGATGCGGCCATTGCTGAAGACCAGCCCCTTGGGTAGCTTGCCCTCGAGGGTGAAGCGGTAGGGCCGCACCCCGCCGTCAGCAGTAAAGGTGGAGCTGTAGGGCTCGTCCACATAGCCTGTCTCCAGGCGCACAGTCAGGCGCAGGGGCTGGCGGCCCTGATTACTCTGGCTGTCCGTACCGCAGGAAGCCAGCAAAACAGCCAGGGCCACCAACCCACCCAGCGACAACACCCTGCCCGATAGCAGTGTCATGCGCATGACTTCAGTTTATACCCCTTGATGAAGCCCGCTTGTGAAAATGGCCGGGGTGCGATGGCGGGCCCAAGGATGCCCCTGGGCCACCCTGTATAGTGTAGGGCATGAGCCTCAAGCCCGACTGGTGGATACGCGAAAAGGCCCGCCAAGGCATGATCGAGCCTTTCGAGGAGCGCCTGGTGCGCGATGGGGTGATCAGCTATGGCCTGTCGAGCTTCGGCTACGACCTGCGGGCGGCGCGGGAGTGGAAGATCTTCGCCAACGTGTTCCACACCATCGCCGACCCCAAGGGCCTGGACCCCAAAAGCTTTGTGGACTACGAGGGGGACGAGGTCATCATCCCGCCCAATTCCTTTGTGCTGGCCCGCAGCATGGAGTACATCCGCATGCCCGACAACGTGCTGGCCATCGCCATTGGCAAAAGCACCTACGCCCGGGTGGGGATTGTCGCCAACATCACGCCCCTAGAGCCCGGCTGGGAGGGGCACGTGACCCTCGAGTTCTCCAACACCACCCCCCTACCGGCCAAGATGTATGCCGGGGAGGGCGTGGTGCAGTTGGTCTTCTTCGAAGGGGAGCGCCCCGAGGTAACCTACAGCGACCGCAAAGGCAAGTACCAGGGCCAGCGGGGCATTACCCTACCCCGGATCTGAGCCCTGAAGCGTTCTGTCTTTGGCGATAGTCTATAGTCTGTGAAGGCTGCTGCAAAACCCTGGCAGCACAACTTGCCCGGCCCTATCCGCACAGTATGAGAAGCCCCTCTAGTTAGCGAGGCCTTTTTGCTCTGCGGCCTTCTGCTTCCTGGCGTGTTCTCATCCTGAGCGGTAGACTGGTTTAGATGCGTGTTGCTCTAGCAATTGCAGTCCTGCTGGCTTTGGCCGTTGCCGCTTTCTTCTGGCAGGGAAGCGGTGGGGCGAGCAGTAGTTTTGGAGGAAACATGGAAGCCCTGCCCTACAAATCCGACAAGCCCATTACCCAGTTTTCTAAACCCGAGCAGGTCATAGACCCCAGCAAGTTCGACTACTACGCCGAGCTCGAGACCAGCAAAGGCAAAATCGGCATAGATTTGTTCGAAAACGAAGCGCCTATTACCGTCAACTCCTTCGTGTTTCTGGCGCTTCACCGTTACTTCGAAGGAATTGTGTTCCACCGCGTGATACCTGGGTTTGTGGCCCAGACCGGCGACCCCACCGGCACCGGCATGGGCGGCCCCGGCTACCAGTTTGGCCTCGAGGTCACCCCCAAGCTCAACTATGACAAAAAAGGCCTGCTGGGCATGGCCCGTACCATGGATCCCAACTCCAACGGCAGCCAGTTCTTCATCACCTACGGCCCCACCCCCAACCTCAACCAGCAGTACACCATCTTCGGGCAGGTGGTAGAGGGGATGGAGGTGGTCGAGCGCATCGCCCCCACTGAAGGCCCTCTGGCCAGCCGGGAGCGCGACAAAATCCTCTCGGTGAAGATTTTTGCCAAGCGCAAGTAGCGGCATGATCCCCGAAGGCACCCGCTACTTCCTGCCCCCCGAAGCCCGCCTGCGTCGCGAGCTGCAGGAGCGTTTGGTGAATCTGCTGTATGGCTGGGGCTACGAGCCGGTCGAGCTGCCCGCGCTCGAGTTCTACGACCCTCAACACCCCCTGGCTGAACGCGCCTTTAAGCTGGTGGACAAAAGCGGTGAGGTGCTGGCCCTGCGCTCGGAGTTCACCACAGCAGTAGCTGGCTTGTTGCGTAGCAATGGTCGGCTTGTGTCAGGCCAGCCGGTGCGGCTGCAATATGCCGGAACCCTCTGGCTGCGCGAGGCCAACGCCGAGCTAGGGCGCAGCCGCGAGTTCAGCCAGGTGGGGGCCGAGCTGGTGGGGGTCTCGAGCCCCCAGGCCGATGCCGAGGTGCTCGAGCTGGCCTGGGAATGCTTGCATCTGGTGGGCTTCTCTGAAGCTAGGATCGAGGTGGGGCTGCCTGCGTTGGTGCGGGATTTGCTGGATGCCACCGGCTTGCCCAGCAGTCAGAAAGAGCGCCTGCGCCAGGCCATCCACCGCAAGAACAGCCCCGCACTCACGGCCTTGCTCACGGGCTACCAGGTACAGCCCAGCCTGCAAAAAGCCCTCCTGGCCCTGCCCGATCTGTATGGCGGACGGGAGGTGCTGGAGGAAGCCCGTCGGCTGCCCCTCTCGGGTAAGGCCCAGGCCGACCTGGACTGGCTCGAGGCGGTGCTGGCTCTGCTGCCCGAGGTGCCCCTGCTGCTCGACCTAGGCCGGGCTCGCCTCCTCAACTTCTACACCGGCCTCAACTTCCAGGCCTACACCCCTGACTTCGGCCTGCCTCTCCTGGGTGGGGGCCGCTATGACGGGGCCCTGCTGCCCTACGCAGCGGGCTTTGCTCTAGGCCTGGAGCGGGTGATGGAAGCTCTGCAACCGTCCCTATCCGAAACCCCGCCAGAGATCCTAGCGCTGGACCGGACGCTGGCCCGCAAACTGCGGGCTGAAGGCAGAAGGGTGGAGCTGGCCTGGACCCACAACCTAGATGAACTCAAGCAGTACGCCCTGTCAAAAGGCATCACCTGGCTGGCCGCAGAAGGGCAGTTGATCCCCCTCTAAAGCTGCATGGATTATCACCAGCCTTCGCCGGCCCTCAAAGCAGCGAAGCCAAGCGCATCCCCTCGCTGGCCATCTGACTATATGAACCCTGCCCTAGCACACACAGCCCCACCCCATACAAGCCCTCTAAGCGTGTCAGGCGCATGGAGGTAGGCTCCCACTCGCCCTCGGCGAAAACCTTGTACGCTACCCGGTAACCCGGCGTCCCATCCTGCTCAGGCACCTCGGCCTGCACGGAAGAAAAGCTAAAACCAAGCTGCTGCAGATGCTGGTACAAGTCGGGATAAGCCGCTTCCGACAGGCGTCCTGCCTCCTCTACCACGCTGCCCATATAAAGCTTGGGGGCCAGAAAACTCCCCACTGCCAAAACCACCCTCCCCGCCGTTTTACGCGGCCCTTCCCAGCTTTCGACCCCTAGCACGGTCTGTCCCTCAATCAGCAAACGAGTTACCGAGAGCTGCAGCAGGTGAATCCGGGGATGGTTCTCCAGCCTGTACTTTGCCCGGCTGTGTAAAATCCAGCCTTTTAGGCCGTCCTCCCCCACCTCTGCCAGCAGTGAGCCCGCAGGGAAGGGGGCCCGAATGGGTGTGAAAGGCAGGTAGACCGAGTCTAGACTGGTAGTAAGCAGCCCCACCCGAAGCCCTTTGTTGGCCAGCGCGTAGGCCGCCTCGGCGCCGGCAAAGCCTGCCCCAACTATCAGCACATCGTAATGCACAAGCCACATCATACGCCCTACCTGCCCACCCATGGTCAACTGCCAGAACAGCGGAAACCGGGCCTCCTTGTGGGTCTTACCGCACTGCCCTTGAGAAAACAGCTCTGTTCTCCTTCCTAAGGTAGCCGCCGCGCTTGACATCTTTATTGATAGTATTGATAGTGCTTTATCAAGTAGAGGATATGAAACGGTTTATAGCTCTGCTCGTCCTATTCGGTCTGGCTTCGGGCCAGGCAGTGAGCGTGGCTGCAACTACCACTGTGATCGCCGACTTGGTGCGTGAAGTGGGCGGCAGCCGGGTACGGGTGGTAACGGTGGTGCCGATGGGCGCGGATCCACACAGCTTTGAGCCGCGCCCCTCCACGGTGCAAGCCCTCAGCCGCGTGAGAATGCTCTTCGCCAACGGGATGAACCTCGAGGTCTTCCTAGAGCGCATCGCCGCACAACTTCCCAAGGGCGCACAGGTGGTGCGGCTGGCCGAGGGGCTGCCCGACCCCATCTGCTACACCCAGGCCGACCGCGAGGCACCCGGAGCTCACCTGCATGGCCCCTGCGATCCCCACCTCTGGCTCGATCCCAACTACGGTATCGCTTATGCCGAGCGCATTCGAGACGCACTGATTCGCCTCGACCCTGCAGGCCGAGGCCAATACGAGGCCAGGCTGGCTGACTTTGTAGCTCGAGTCCGCGCTGCGGACAGCGAGGTCAAGGCTTGCCTTGCCCGCACTCCTGAGGCCAACCGCAAAGCAGTGGTGCAGCACGACGCCTACCGCTACGCCGGACGGCACTACGGCATCCAGTTTGTGGGCTCTATCGCCAATTTCTCGGGCCAGCAACAGGGCACACGCGCTTTCATCAACCTTGCCAGGGCTATGCAGGAGCGCGGTGTACGGGTAATCTTCACCGAGCCCCAGTTTGCCCAAGCCGAGGCCAGAGCGCTGGCTGAGGCCACTGGCGCGAGCATCTTCACCCTGCACTCTGACGCCCTGACACCCCAAGTCCCCAGTTATCTGGAGCTAATACGCAGTAACGGGCGCACCATGTGCGAGGCCTTCCGCTAGGACAGCGCTGGCCCAGGTGCAGTGCATGGAAGGTGAGTGGGCCCACTAACCGCTTATTGATAGTATTTTATCAATATCAGTTGGAGGTGCACTAGATGAAAGGAATAAACGGTTTGATTGCGGTAAGCCTGCTGCTAGGAATACCCGTGCTGGCAGGGCCCGGGGAGGACAAACACCCCGGGCGGCTGGTGGTTGCCGACGGCAAGGTGGGAATGTTGCGGGTAATAGACCTGGAGAAGGGCGAGATCGTCGGTTCCTTTTCGGCCCCTGGACCTGCCAATGTCTACGCTTCAGGCAACGGAATGTACGCTTTTGCGGTGCACCGCGAGCAGAACCGGGTAAGCGTGGTGTACGGGGGTCTGAACCAGGAAGACCACGGCGACCACAAAGACCTGGTTGTGGAAGCCCCTTACATTCTCCACACCATCAAAACCGGCCCCAAGCCCACCCACTTCAAGACCCACGGTGGATTGGCGACCATTTACAACGATGGCGACGGCACCGTAACGGTAGTGGATGAGAAGAGCCTGGGCCTCAACTTGCGGATCAGCGAGATTGCCACCGGCGCGCCCGACCACGGGGCTCCTTTGGCCTGGGGCAACATTATTCTTGCAGGTAGCCTCAACCGGGGTGTGGTGGAGGTCTTCAGCCGGAGCGGCCAGCGGATCACTTCCTTTGGCGGCTGCCCCCGCCTGCACGGCCAGGCCGTGCGCGGCAATCTGGTCGCCTTCGGCTGCGACGACGGAGTACTGCTCCTCGAGCGGCGGGGTAACGGCCTGGTCAGCCGCAAGCTAAACGAGCCTGCGGGCACGCCCGAGCGGGTGCGGGTGGGCACGTTGGTCAGCCACGACAAATACCCCTTCTTCATCGGCAACTTTGGGCAAGGTCTGGTACGGGTGGATGAGCGGCTCACCGTCTACCCGCTGCCTGCGAATCCAGTCCGTTTTGGCTTCGATAAAGCGGGTCAGTTGGTGGTACTGACCGCCGATGGCAGCTTGCACACCCTCGAGGCCACCACGGGCAAGGTAATCAAGAGCCTGAAGGTCTCTGAGCCTATTACCGCCACGGGTGAGGGCGCGGTTCGGCCCGGGCTGGCTCTGGGGGATGGAAAGGCCTTTGTAACCCTGCCCGACAAGGGCGAGGTACTCGAGGTCGAGCTGGCCGACATGACCATCAAACGCCGCTTCAACGTGGGTGGAACCCCCGCCAGTGTGGCTTGGCTGTGGGTGGATGGGGTAAGGCACTAAGTTGACCTGGCCACGCCTGCTGCGGGGCAGGGCTGGGCTGCCCCGCAGCTTTGAAACTTCTAGCGGCTCTGTTGAGCCATATCACCCCCACATCAACCACATGCGAGGAGATGATCCATGAGCACCCTTCCTATTCCGGTTAGCGTCCTGGTCGGCTTCCTGGGCGCCGGCAAAACCACCCTGATCAACCACCTGCTATCGAGTAACCACGGCAAGAGAATCGCGGTCATCGTCAACGAGTTTGGCGAGGTGAACGTGGACTCCAAGCTGGTGCGCCACACCACCGAAAAGATGGTGGAGATGTCCAACGGCTGCATCTGCTGCACCCTGCGGGAAGACCTGCTGAACGAGCTGCGTGAGCTTTCCCAGATGGAGCTGGACTACATCCTGATCGAGTCCACCGGAATCGGAGAGCCGTTGCCCATCGCCCAGACCTTCCACATGGAAGACCTGCCCCAGCGGGTGCGGCTGGATAGCATCATCACCGTGGTGGACGCCGAGGCCTTCTGGGACGACTGGAACCGCAACGACATGGTCGAAGACGCGGAGGGCAACCCGGTGGAGCAGCCCTTGGCGCCCCTGCTGGCCGATCAGCTCGAGTTCACCTCCATCGTGCTGCTAAACAAGGCCGACCGGGTGGACGAGGCCGCTTTGGCTAGGCTGGAAAGCTTTATCCATGAGCTCAACCCCTACGCCCGCATCTACCGTACCGTTCGGGGCCAGATCGAGCCGGAAAAACTCATCAACACGGGTCTTTACAACTATCAGGAGGGGCTGGCCCACCCCGATTGGGAAATCGAGTGGAACAAGCCCAGCTCCGAAGTCGAAGAGTACGGCTTCGAGAGCTTTGTCTACCGCAGTGAGGTCGGCTTTGATGCCAATGCCTTTGAGCAGTTTTTGCATAGCTGGCCCAAGAATGTGATCCGCGCCAAAGGCTGGGTCAAGTTCGTCAACCATGTGCCCGTAACCCTCTCGCAGGCCGGAAAGCAGATCGTGCTCGAGCCCCGTATGGAACCGCTGCACCAGCACGAGCTCGAGGCCTTACCGCTCGAGGAGCAACAACGCTACCGCCAACTCCTCGAAACGCTCAATCGAGAGCCTACCGAGATCGTCTTCATCGGTCAGGGGATTTTGAAACAAAAGCAGGTACTGGAAAAACGCCTAGAAGCGTGCCTTGCGGTATAAACGCAAAGTTCGAAAACGCCAGGCCGGACCGGTATACAGCCTCGGGGAATCATGACCCTACGTGAAGCGCTATCCTAAGCCTCCGATTCTCGGGCTCCCAACCGGCAGGGCCTCCTGGTTCTCATGTCGCTTGGAGCTGGGTAGCCTTCGGTCTTCTCCGAGCCGAACCTAGAGGAGGTGCTGGCCCTATACCTTCAGACCACCCTGGAAGCGGCGGCCCTCCAGGATGCGGCACCGGCGGGCTTTGAGGAGAAGGGCGGCTATGCCGCATAGCGGTCAAGTCTGAAAAAGCGCATGAGCACGATTCGCCAAAGTTCTAGGCAAGTGGGAGCAACCTGTGAAGCAAATAGACATACTGATCGTGGGAGCAGGCCCGGCGGGCCTGGGCGTAGGGATAGCACTCCACAAACTGGGCGCTAAGTTCAACATCCTCGAGCAGCACAAGGTGGGCTACTCATTTACGCGATGGCCCAGCGAAACCCGCTTTATTTCCCCTTCCTTTACCGCCAATGCCTTCAACCTACCCGACCTCAATGCCATCACACCCGATACCTCACCAGCCTATACCCTGGGCAAGGAGCACCCCACCGGCAAGGAGTACGCCCGCTACCTCAGAGCCTTGGCGCGCCACTACCGCTTACCCGTCTTTGAGGGGGTACGCGTGGAGCGGGTGGAAAGCCTCGAGGGCCAGGAGGGCTTTGTCGTGCATACCAGCAACGGCGTCTACCGCAGCCGCTTCCTGGTATGGGCCGTGGGAGAGTTTTGCTTTCCCAAATACACCATAGAGGGTTCGGAACAAGGGATTCACTACGGCCAGGTCAGGAGCTGGAGCAAGATCAGGGGCAGCCAACAGGTGGTGCTGGGTGGTTACGAATCGGGCATCGATGCTGCGTGCAACCTGGCCCTTTTGGGCAAGCAGGTGATGGTCTTCGACCCGCGGGCACCTTGGGAGCGCCAAACCGGCGAGCCATCGGTGGACCTGGCCCCCTACACCATCGAGCGCTTGCGAAACCTTATGGGCAGCAAGCGGATTACGCTGGTGCGACTGGGGGTGGAGAGGGTCGAGAAGAGACGGAACCACTACCTGATCCATCACGCCCACGGAATCCTCCAAGTCCCCCAGCCGCCCATCGTAGCCACCGGCTTCGGCAGCGGTCTGGAGCCGCTGGGTGACCTGTTCGAGATCGACGAGGGCAAGCCCCTGCTCACCGACAAAGACGAATCCACCGCCGCCAGAGGGTTGTTTTTGGTCGGCCCTAAGGTCAACCATCTGCAAACCGCCTTCTGCTTCATCTACAAGTTTCGCGCGCGCTTCCCGGTGGTGGCCGAAGAGATTGGAAAGCGGCTGGGTTTGGATACCTCGCCGCTCGAGATCTACCGTAAACGCGGAATGTGGGCCGACGACCTCGAGGCCTGCTGCACCAGCCGCTGTGCCTGCTAATCTTCCAGATAGGTATACCCCACCAGCTCCCGTGCGTACAGCTCCATAAAGGCCCCCTTCTCGGCGGGGGTGAGTTTTTTGGAGGAGCGCACCAGCTTCTCCACCGCCTCGGCTAGCTCGCCCTCCTCGTAGCCCATCTTCTCGATGACGCGCCGAGCTTTTTCACCCAGGATGAAGCGCTCGATCTCGTAGCCGTTCCTGTCCACCAGCACATGGGCCTCGCCGATGCGGCCAAAGAGGTTGTGGCTCATACCCAGCACATCCTGGTAGGCCCCGGTCAGGAAGACCCCCAGGTAGTAGGGCTCGCCGGGACGGATCTCGTGCACAGGCAGGGTATTGCGCACGTCGTGGGTGTCGATAAAGCGGTCGATCTTGCCATCCGAGTCGCAGGTGATGTCCACCAGGGTGGCCTCGCGGGTAGGGCGTTCGTTTAGGCGCGAGAGGGGCATGATGGGAAACATCTGCTTGATAGCCCAGGTGTCAGGTAGGCTCTGAAACAGGCTAAAGTTGCAGACCAGCTTATCGGCCAGCATCTTTTGCAGATCCTCGAGCTCGTCGGCGGGGTAGTCGAGCTCCAGGGCCAGCTTGAGGGTCTTGCGGGCGATCTGGTAGAAGAGGGCCTCGGCGGCCGCCCGGTCGCGTAGTGAGATCAGGCCCAGGTCGTAAAGGTTTTGAACTGTTTCTTTGTTGGTAAAGGCGTCGTGGTAGACCTCGCGGTAGTTTTTAGCTGATATGCTTCGAGCTAGCTCGAACATGTCCTCAACCAACGGGTGAGCGTCCTTGGGCTGCTCGACTTTTTCCTCGCCGGGGGGGCGGATGGTGTCCACCACCTCCAGCACCAGCACGCTGTGGTAGGCGGCCACGGCCCGGCCTGACTCGGTGACCAGAATGGGGTGGGGTTCCCCGTGGCCGTCACAAATTTCCTTGGTCAGGTAGACCAGGTCTTCGGCGTACTCCTCTAGGGTATAGTTGGCCGAGGCATAAAAGGCGGTCTTGGAGCCGTCGTAGTCCACTGCCAGCCCGCCCCCTAAGTTGAGGTAGCGCACCGGTGCCCCTAGCTTGCGCAGCTGCACGTAGGTCTGGGCAATCTCCCGCACGGCCTGCTTAATGCGGCGGATATCGGTCACCTGACTGCCGATATGTGAGTGCAGCATGGCGATGGTACCCAGCATGCCAGCCTCAGCCAGGGTGTCTATGGCCCTGATGATCTCCGGGGTGGTGAAGCCAAACTTGGCCGCCTCACCGCCCGACTCCTCCCAGGCCCCTGAGCCTTTGGTTTTGAGCTTGTAGCGGATACCGATCTGCGGCTCGACCCCCAGCTCTTGGGCGATGCGGATCACCCGCCCCAGCTCAGCGAATTTCTCCAGGGTGATCACCACGTTTTTGCCTAGCTTTTTACCCATCAGGGCCAGCCGGATAAAGTCGTCGTCTTTGAAACCGTTGCAGGCGATGATGGACTCGGGGTGCAGGTCCTGGGCCAGAATCAGGGCCAGCTCGGCCTTAGAACCAGCCTCGAGGCCATGGGCATAGGGTTTGCCCGCCCTAGCCACGGTCTCTACCACCATGCGCCGCTGGTTGACCTTGACCGGGAAAAGCCCCTGGTATCCAGCGCTGTAGCGATACTTCCTTATGGCCCGCCGGAAGGCCTCGTTGAGGGCCACCACCCGGGCTTCTAGAATCTGGGGGAAACGCAGCATCACCGGCAGCGGACGCCCCTCATCCCGCAGATCCTGCACGATTTCGTAAAGCGAGGCGCTGGGGCCGTCCCGGCCCTCAGGCGTAACCTCGAGCTCACCATCCTCCCCTACCCGAAAAAAGCCCGCCGCCCAGTGGGGGACAAGGTAGGTTTCTTCGGCATCCTTGGCAGTAAAACGCTTGAGCTTCTCCAACTTGAATCCAGGTCTCCTCACACAGGCTACGGCCGGAATGTCAGGGGGCATTCACCGTGCGCTGTCCAGAGCAGAGTGTAGGGCATTTTGCCCCAGGATGCTATAGCAAATTTCCCCTAACACCGACGACGGATTAACGCGAGCCTGCCCGGCGTAGCCCTGCTTAACAGTTGGGCAGAAACCACAGCAAATCCAAAGCAGGGGGCTTGATGCCTTGGGTGCGCAGAAGCACTGCGTCTGGGCCGTATGTCGAACCTCGTGCAGCATCACGTGCCAGAGCAATCCCCGCACGGTGTAGCATTGCTCTGGTGCATCGTGCAGTCGCACGGCCCGCTCGAGTTCGCCATCTGCCAAGGTGTCTAGGTAGCCCAGGGTGCTTTGCTCAACCGCCCGCCAATAGTCCAACAGGGTAGACAAAGGAAAGCCCGCATACTCTGGGCCGCCGGTGGTGTCTTTCAGAGCAGGCATGCGCATCAGTACCGGTTCGTTCTGCTCTATGTCCTCGTGCAGTCAGGAGTCTTCTACAACAGCGATATGAAACAACAGGTCTTTGATGCATTGAAAGCGCTCACCTCCCAGCAACGGGCGGGACAGCACCTCGTCCGGCACAGCCTCGAGCGCCCCCCACAGCTCGCGCCGGGCGCGAACCAGGTAGCTATCGGGTATGTTCACCGCTTCCTCTTCTCGTTCGGACTGACCTCGAGCCACACCTGCACGATTTGCCCCACCTCGAGGCCCTCGGCCCGTCGAACCGCATCCTTGAGCGGAAGCACATACAGGCCGTCCTTGGGCCATAGCGCGGTCTTCCACTCGGTCTGGCCGATGCGGACTTGCACCGGAATCATGCCCCAGCCGTAGGTCAAAAACCGCTCGGCGCGCTTGATGGCTTGGCTTTGTTCATGGGGAACGGTCACGAAGTAGAACGGCGCGGGGCCGCGCCACTCCCAGATTACCCCGCTAAACCTTAGCCCCATCATCCCACCCAGGTCTTTTCCTTTGCAGCCTCAGCGCAATTATAGCCTTGCAGCAAAAAACCACCCCCTACCTCGGGGGTGGTGCAAAAACAGGGTTCTACTTGACAAAGAGCATCTCGCGATAGCTGGGCAAAGGCCAGTATTTATCGGCTAGGATGCGCTCGAGCGCATCAGCGGCCTTGCGCACTTCGGCCATAGCCGGTAGCACGTTGTCGCGCATATGGTGGGCTTTTTCGTGCACTTCGTCGCCGCCAAGCTCGGCGTTCTGCGCTTTGAGCTTTTCTAAGGCGTCCGAGAGCGCATCGGTAGCCTCAACGATCTGCTTGATGGTGCGTTCCACCGCACGGGACTTGACCTCGATCTCCGAGAGTTCGGCCAGGTAGCTCAATGCGCCGGGCAGAATCTGGGTCTGGGCGATCCACTCCGTGGTCTCGCCCTCGATATTGACCTGCTTGAAGTAGATGTCGTACATGACCTCCTGGCGGGCGCGTATTTCACGCTCGTTGAGCACCCCCAGGCGGGTGAACAGCTCGATGTTTTTCTGGTCAGTAAAGTGCTCGATGGCATCCACAGCAGTTCGCAGGTTCAAAAGCCCGCGCTTAGCCGCCTCTTTGTGCCAAGCCGCCGAGTAGTTGTCACCGTTAAAGACAATGCGTTTGTGTGCGGTGTAGGCCTCCTTGATGGTCTCCAAGGCAGCTTGCTCAAAGGGCATCTTCTTCTTCATTTTGGCCTCAACTGCGTCCATCATGGCATTGATGGCATCGGCCACGATGGTGTTGAGCACTGTGGCGGGGAAGGAGATGCTTTGCGAAGAGCCCACCGCACGGAACTCGAACTTGTTGCCCGTAAAGGCGAAGGGCGAGGTGCGGTTACGGTCGCCTGCATGCTTAGGCAGGGGGGGCAGCACCGGCACACCCAGCTCGAGCACACCGGCCTTCCTGCCCGAGCTACCCTTACCGTTGACCAGCTGCTCGAAGATATCGGTAAGCTGATCGCCCAGGAAGATTGAGATGATGGCTGGAGGGGCCTCGTTGGCGCCCAGGCGGTGGTCGTTGGAGGCCGAGGCCACGCTAAGGCGTAGCAGATCCTGGTGCATGTCCACGGCCTTGATAACCGCAGTGCAGAAAAACAGAAACTGCAGGTTCTCGTGAGGGGTATCGCCGGGCTCTAAAAGGTTGACGCCGGTATCGGTGCCTATGCTCCAGTTGCAGTGCTTGCCCGAGCCATTGATCCCCGCGAAGGGCTTCTCATGTAGCAAGGCCACCAGGCCGTAGCGGCGGGCAGTGTTCTTGAGCACCTGCATGATCAGTTGCTGGTGATCGGCGGCGATGTTGGCGGGCTCGAAGGTGGGCGCGATTTCGTACTGGCTGGGAGCTACCTCGTTGTGGCGGGTCTTGACCGGAATGCCCAGGGCATAGAGCTGGTTTTCCACATCGGTCATGAAGGAGAGCACCCGATCGGGTATGGAGCCGAAGTAGTGGTCCTCGAGCTCCTGTCCGCGCGGCGGCTTGGCCCCAAACAGGGTGCGCCCGGTCATGACCAGGTCGGGGCGGCGGTAGTAAAACTCCTCGTCAATCAGGAAGTACTCTTGCTCAGCTCCCAGGGTAGAAGAAACCTTGTTGGCCTCCACCCCAAAGTACTTGAGCGCCCGTTTAGCGCTTCTGTTGAGGGCCTCGATAGAGCGCAGAAGGGGGGTTTTCAGGTCAAGGGCCTCCCCTGTCCAGCTCGCGAAAGCAGTGGGAATGCAGAGGGTTGCGCCGTTGGAGTGGCGCATGATGAAGGCTGGTGAGGTGGGGTCCCAGGCGGTGTAGCCTCGAGCCTCGAAGGTAGCCCGCAAGCCGCCTGATGGGAAGGAGGAAGCATCAGGCTCGGCCTGAATGAGCTGCTTGCCGGTAAATGAGGCGATGACCTTGCCTTCCGAAATCGGGGTGTAGAAGCTGTCGTGCTTTTCAGCAGTGTAGCCAGTAAGGGGGTGGAACCAGTGGGTGTAGTGCGTGGCCCCTTTTTCCAGAGCCCACTTCTTCATGGCTAGGGCGATGGTGTCGGCAATGCTGGGATCGAGGGGCGCCCCTTTCTCGATGGTGGCCTGAAGCGACTGCCAGACCGGCTTGGAGACCAGCTCCTGCAGCTCATCCATATCCAGCACATCGCTAGCGAAGACTTCTCCGGCGATGTCACTGGAGACCTGCCGAACATCCTTGAACCGCCAGTTACGGGCTGCCGAAACGATGTCAAACTCGTGATTCATACCCTCTCCTGTGGGTGGCGCCGGGCTGCTGGCCGCGTTTTAGATACTTTTTGTATCTAAATTTTTCGATCCGCCGGTTACAGCGGCACCACTTGGTATAACACACTAGCACATCCTCTCGAAGATGTACAACATACGGCCATAAAAAGTTGCATTTTGTTCGAGTATTTATGGTCAAATGGCAAAAGTTTATCTTACGTTCTTCCGCGTATTCAACAACACCTTGACTTAGCTGCATACTGCATATATGCTTTTCGCACATAAGTCCCCTCCGGAAGGAGGCCCTGCACAGCAGCGCAGCATGGAAAAGCCCCCGCACCCGAGCCGCCCCGATCCGTACCCCCTCGACCGACCTGCAGTAACGGTGGACGTGGTGATCCTGACCCTACGCGAAGGGCACCTGGAAGCCCTTCTGATCAAGCGCAGGGAACACCCCTACCTCAACTACTGGAGCCTGCCCGGCGGTTTTGTACAGGCTCAGGAGTCGCTCGATGAGGCAGCCGCGCGGGTGCTGCGACAAAAGGCCGGTCTGGAAAGCGTGGTGGGAATGGAGCGAGAAGGGCCTCACAGGCACCCCATCTACCTCGAGCAGCTCTACACCTTTGGCGACCCTGGGCGCGACCCGCGGATGCGGGTCATTAGCGTGGCCTATTACGCCCTGGTAGAAGCCAGCCACATCCGCGAGGTGGGCGAGGAGATCGTACTGTTCAAGCTGCGCCTGCCAGAAGGCGAAAGTGGCGTGGAAATTTTTGACCACCGGCACAAAAAGTACTCCCTGGCCTTCGACCACGCCGAGATTCTGGGGGTGGCTCTAAGGCGCATTCGAGGAAAGCTCGAGTACACCCCCATCGGTTTTGAACTGCTGCCAGAGGAGTTCACCCTACGTCAGCTCCAGGCTGTACACGAAACCATCCTGCAGAAAAAGCTCAACAAAGACTCCTTCCGGCGCAGGATGTTGGCCTCGGGAATGCTCGAGCCCACTGGCAAGCTCGAGCGTGGCCTGGGCCGACCCGCCGAACTCTACCGCTTCCGGAGGGCCACATGAAAACCGCGGTGTTCATCGGGCGCTTCCAGCCACCCCACCGGGCCCACCTCGAGACCATCACCCGTGCTCTAAGCTGCTTCGACCAGCTGATTGTAGTGCTCGGCAGCGCTTTCTGTTACCCTACCCCCAAGAACCCTTTCAGCGCCGAGGAACGGGAGGCCATGATCCGGGAGAGCCTGGGCGAGGCCAGCAGGCTTCACTTTGTCCCCATTGCCGACGACTATTACAACGACCCCCGCTGGTTTCGCACCGTACGGGCTGCCGTAGAGGCCCTTACCGGCCCGGGGGCCGAGGTCCATATCACCGGCCACCACAAGGACGAAAGCAGCTACTACCTGCACGGCTTCGCTGGTTGGCCCTTTGAGCCCAGCGGTGTGGTCAGCCAGATCAACGCCACCAATGTGCGAAATAGCTACTTTGCTGGCAGCAGCAGGTGGAAAGCCATGGTTCCGGGTGCAGTGCGGCAGTTTATGGAGCAGTTTGCCTGCACGCCCAGCTATAGCCGCTTGCAGCGGGAATGGAAAACCATCCAGCATTACCGCACCCTCGAGGCACGCTACCCCCATCCCCTCGTGCATGTGGCCAGCGATGCAGTGGTGCTGGCCCAGGAACAGGTGCTGCTGGTCGAACGCAAAGGGCCACTGGGCCAGGGGGCCTGGGCCTTGCCGGGAGGCTATGTGGAGCTTAGAGAAACCCTGCTGCAAGCTGCCTTGCGCGAGTTGCGTGAGGAGACCGGCCTGGTGCTGGAAGCCCGGCACCTCAAGGCCACCCAGGCCTTCGACTATCCCGGTCGCAGCCTGCGCGGAAGGGTGATCAGCCTGGGCCACTTCTTCGACCTGGATACCCCGCCCCCAGCGGTCGAGGGGCAGGACGATGCAGCCAGGGCCTTCTGGCTGCCCCTGGCCGAGCTCGAGCACCACCAGGATCGCTTCTTTGAGGATCACTATCAGCAGATTTGTTGGTTTTTGGGGCGTGCGCCGCACCAGCCCGCGCTGCCCCAAGGAAAGGAGCTCTTGTGAAAACCCTCAACCCCCACAACCTGATTCTCAACACCGATAGCTACAAGGCCAGCCACTTCGCCCAGTTCCCCAAAGGCATGACCTACGCCAGCTGGTACATCGAAAGCCGGGGCGGCGACTATAACTTCGTGCGCTTCTTCGGCCTACAGGCCTTCCTGATCGAGTACCTGAGCAAAGGGGTTAGCATGAACGAGGTGGAGGAGGCCCAGGAGGTCTTCCTGGCCCACGGCCTGCCCTTCCCCTACGAAGGCTGGCGCTATATCGCCCAGGACTTAGGAGGGCAGCTACCAGTACGCATCCGGGCCGTGCCGGAAGGGATGGTGGTGCCCGTGCACAACCCTTTGGTCATCATCGAGAGCACCGACCCCAAAGTGCCCTGGCTGCCGGGCTGGCTCGAGACCGCCCTGCTGCGCGCGGTCTGGTATCCCACCACGGTCTGCACGATCTCCTGGGCCATCCGCAATACCATCAAAGAGTACCTGGAGAAAACCGCCGACGACCCCCAGGCCGAGCTGCCCTTCAAGCTGCACGACTTTGGCGCGCGGGGGGTAAGCAGCCTAGAGAGCGCTGGGCTGGGCGGCATGGCCCACCTGGTCAACTTCCAGGGCACCGACACTGTCACCGCCCTAGTCTACGCCCGCAACTACTACGGGGCCGAGATGGCCGGCTACTCCATCCCGGCCATGGAACACAGCACCGTAACCAGCTTTGGCCGCGCGGGCGAGGCCCAGGCCTACCGCCAGATGATCGAGACCTACGGCAAGCCGGGGGCGCTCCTGGCGATGGTGATTGACTCCTACAACCGCGAGCACGCCGTGGGTCAGATTATCGGCGAGGAGCTGCGCGAGCTGATACAAAACTCGGGGGCCACCGTGGTCATCCGGCCCGACTCAGGCGACCCGCCTTTTGTGGTGCTGCGCACGGTGCAGACCCTCGAGGCCAGGTTCGGCGCCACCGTCAACCAGAAGGGCTACAAGGTGCTCAAAGGGGTGCGGGTCATCCAGGGCGATGGGGTGAACGCCGATACCATCCGCAAGGTGCTGTTTTTGCTCGAGCAGTGGGGCTACAGCGCCTCCAACGTGGCCTTCGGCATGGGCGGGGCCCTCCTGCAGCACCCCCACCGCGACACCCAGAAGTTCGCCCAGAAGCTGCACCTGGTCACGGTAGACGGCAAGACCTACGGGGTGGGCAAAAGCCCGGTCGACGACCCCGGCAAACTCTCCAAAAAGGGCCGACTGGACGTGATCAAGGACGAGCGCGGCATCCGCACGGTGGAGCTGCCCTCGGAGGCCGCCCAGCCCCACCCCCAAAGCATCCTGCAGACCGTCTTCGAGAACGGCGTCGTTACGCGGCGCTACACCTGGGAGGAAGTGCGCGCAAACGCCTAAAAAATGCTGGTTCCAGGCCCGGCCCAGCCCAGCCCAAAAGCTTTGGCCCAGCTCGAGGCCACATCGGCAAAGGTGGCGCGGGTACCCAGGTTCCGCCCGGCCATCCCCGGCCCCGCTACCAGGAGCATGCCGTACTCGCGGGTGTGGTCGGTGCCGCGGTAGGTGGGGTCGTTGCCGTGGTCGGAGACGATGAACAGATAGTCGTGCGGGCCCAGCGCGGCCAGCAGTTCGGGCAGCCGGGCATCGAAATCTAGGAGCGCTTGGGCATAGCCCTGGGGATTGCGGCGGTGACCAAACTTGGCGTCAAAGTCAACCAGGTTGGTGAAGACGAGGCCAGAAAAGTCCTGGCGCATGAGCTCCAGGGTGCGCTCCAGCCCTTCGGCGTTGCTGCCCGCCTTGACCTCGCGGGTAAAGCCTCGGTGGGCGTAGATGTCGGGGATCTTGCCCACCCCCACCACCTCCAGCCCGGAGGCCTTGAGCTCGTCCAGCACGTTGTGGGGGGGCTCGAGGGCAAAGTCCTTGCGCAGATCCTCGCGCCGGTAGTACTGGCCGGGCTCGCCCTCAAAGGGGCGGGCGATCACCCGGGCGCAGGCCAGCGGCCCCACCAGCATCTCCCGCGCCACCCGGCACCAGTGGTAGAGGGTCTCCAGGGGCACCTTGCCGATATGGGCCGCCACCTGAAAGACCGAGTCGGCCGAGGTGTAGACGATGGGAAAGCCGGTGCGCAGGTGTTCGTCGCCAAAGTCGCGGATGGCCTCGGTGCCCGAGTAGGGCCGGTTGAGCAGATACCCCTCCACCCCAATGCGTTGGCAATACTCAGCCAGGAAGTCCTGTGGATAACCCTGTGGAAAAACCTGAAAGGGGTGCTCGAGCTGAATCCCCACAAACTCCCAGTGGCCGGTGGAGGTATCTTTGCCGGGGTTGACCTCCACCATTCGCCCAAACGCACCCCTGGGCTCGGCTACCTGAGGAAGGGTATGTACGCCGGGCACATGGCCTAGCCCCAGCGCTGCTAGGTGGGGTAGTTCAATCCCGGTTTTGAGCACGGTGTGGTCGAGGGTATCAGCCCCCTCGTCGCCGAACTGCGCGGCGTCGGGCAGATAGCCCAGTCCTACCGAGTCCAGCACAAGGGTAGTGATCTTCATGCCCAGAGCATACCGGAGCCAGCCAAAAACTAAACCCCCACCAGTCCCTGATTCATGCTCAGATTGCGCCACAGTAGCTCCAGCAGCTCACGTGAGGCTAGGTTGAGCGACGGCTCGGGGTAAGAAATCCAGTGCACGCCTAGGGAAAAACCTTGATCCTCTATGATAAGCAGCCGCAGAAAGCCAGCCTCGAGCTCCGGTTCAACAAATGAGCGGCTGGACAGGCCGACCCCAAGTCCTGCGGCGGCAGCGGCCTTGACCCCATACAGGCTGCCGCACTCTAGCACGCGCGCTGGCAAGATGCCATGACGCTCCAAAAACTGCTCTAGGCGCAGCCGCAGCCGCGAGTTGCGCTGGGGCACCAGCAACGTCATGCCCTCGAGCTGCCCTAAAGCCACGCCGCCTAGCCCAGCCCAAGGATGCCCAGGCGATACCACCAGCACAATCTCCTCGCTGGTCAGGCGCTGCGCCGTGAGGGGCTCAGGCAGGGCATCGGTTCCTCCTAGCACCAGCGCTGCATCCAGGTCGCGCTGGTAGACTTGTTCAATGAGCTCTGGGGTAGTGCCGTTTACCAGGCGCAGCTCACAACGCGCTGGTTGGGCCTGAAGCCAGGAAAGTAGTCGGGCCTGGTAGCGCGGAATCAGGCTCCAGGCCAGGCCTACCTCGAGGCTGGGAATCCGCTGGTATCTCTTTTCCTCAATGAAGCGGGTGGCCTGGGCCAGGCTGCGGCTTACCGCACAGGCGTAGGGCAGCAGGGCCTTACCAGCTTCGGTCAGGGTGATGCCCTGGGGCGTGCGCTCGTAGAGGGGCTGCCGCACCGCGTGCTCGAGGGCCTTTAGGGTTTTGCTCACCGCTGGTTGGCTTAGGTTCAGTACCTCAGCAGCGCGGCTGAGACTGCGCAATTCTGCCACCACGCAGAAAACTACCAGGTACCTGGGATTTAGGCGCATCGTCCAATTCTACCAGGTCTCATCAGCGTTATAACAAAATTGCATACAAAATGACGCTTAGTTCACATGCCCAAAGGGCGTTGACATATACCCCCTAGGGGTATATCCTGGGCACAGGAGGTAGCCCCAATGCTTTTCAAACACATCTACGAGGAAGGACTAGCTCAAGGCAGCTATCTCATCGGTTGTCAGTCGGTAGGCAGCGCGGTGGTGGTAGACCCCCGGCGCGATATCCAGGTCTACCTAGACGAAGCCCAGAAGAACGGCATGAAGATTGTGGCCGTCGCCGAGACCCACATCCATGCCGACTACCTTTCGGGCGCCCGCGAGCTGGCCAAAGCCACCGGGGCTAAGCTTTACCTAAGCGATGAGGGCGACGAAAACTGGAAATACAAGGGCCTCGAGGGCTTTGACTACCAGCTCGTGCGCGATGGCGACCAGATCAAGCTGGGCAACATCACCCTCACGGTGGTGCATACCCCCGGCCACACCCCTGAGCACATCAGCTTTCTAGTGCAGGACGGCGCGACCGCCAGCGAGCCGGGTTTCTTCCTAAGCGGTGACTTCGTGTTTGTGGGCGATATTGGTCGCCCCGATCTGCTGGAGGAGGCCGCTGGCATCCTGGGCACCGCCGAACCCAGCGCCCGGCGCATGTTCAAGAGCCTCATGGAAAAATTCCTCCCCCTGCCCGACTACGTGCAGGTCTGGCCAGGCCACGGGGCGGGCAGCGCCTGCGGCAAGGGGCTAGGGGCGGTTGCTAGCACCACCGTAGGCTACGAGCGCCGCTTTGCCTGGTGGGCCGACTACCTGCGTGCAGGCGACGAAGAAGGCTTCGTGAAGGCCCTGCTTTCAGGCCAGCCCGAAGCCCCCTACTACTTCGCCCAAATGAAGCGGCTCAACCGCGACGGGATGCCTATCCTGGGAGGCTTGCCCGAACCCCCCCGCCTCACCCCCGAGCAGTTCCAACAGCGGCTCAGGCAAGGAGCCTTGCTCGTAGACACCCGTGACAAACTGGCCTTCGCCGGCGGGCACCTCAAGGGAGCCATCAACATCCCGGCAGGCAAGAGCTTCAGCACCTGGGCTGGTTGGCTTGTGCCCTACGAGCGCGACCTGATCCTACTGGCCAGCCCGGAGCGGGTGGGCGAGCTGGTCAAGCAGCTCATCCGCATTGGGCTGGATCGGGTGGTGGGGTATATCCCAAGCCTCGAGGGTTATGTGCAAGGCGAGCTCGAGACGGTTCCCCAGATCACCGCAGCCCAGGCCAAGCCCCTATGGGAAAAGGGCGAAGTGGCCATCCTGGACGTACGCGGCGCTGATGAGTACCGGGCCGTTCACATCCCTGGAGCCCAGAACATCCACGCTGGACGGGTGATGAACTACCTGAACCGCATTCCCAAAAACAAGCCGGTGGTGGTGCACTGCCTGGGCGGCGACCGCTCCTCCACCGCCATCAGCGCGCTGATGAGCGCAGGTTTCACCAACCTCATCAACCTGACCGGCGGCATCCGGGCCTGGCAGCAGGAGGGCTTCCCAACAGAAAAAGGCCCGGCTCACGATCTAGCAAGCGCGTAATCGAGGCGCCCTCGTATCGGTTTGCAAGCTTAGCGCCATGAATCTACCTGTCCAAAACCGCTTATCAAACCCTAGAACACTTTTTGGCAGTGGAGGTCCACGAGCCCGAAGGATGGGTGCTAGGGGCTTTGTGCCTGCCGCTATCGAGGCTCGAGACCCTAGCCCTCCTCTACCTCAAGCGCGAACAGCCGGTGCTCCTGTACTGCTGCAGCGGCAGCCGCGGTGCCCAGGCCGCCTGCATTCTGACCAGCAAAGGCCATAAGGTCTACAATCTGGTGGGCGGTACTGAGGCCTGGAAGAGCCACAAACTCCAGGTAAAGTGATGTACGACGTTTTCCCCAACGAGCTTTCCCTCTGGCAAAGGCGCAGTGCGCTGCTCCTGGATGAGCGCTCGCCGGAGGAGTTTGCCAGCGGCCACATTCCAGGTTCACGTAACCTTCCCTTGGAGCAACTCCTGGAGGCACTACATACCCTCAAGAGCCCTATCGTAACCATCTGCGCGACAAGCAGCCGGGCCGGTCTGGCCGCGGAGGTGCTGGGGTACCAGGGCTTCGAGGTGGGCAAGCTGGTGGGGGGCCTCCGATACCCGCTCGAGCGCTCCACTCCAAATGCAGCAACACCCTTCAAGCCCGAGGAGGCCCCATGCTCTTAGCCTGGATGGGTGCGATTCTAATCGGCCTAGCCTTGGGGATGCTGGGCTCGGGGGGCTCCATCCTCACCGTGCCCATCCTGGTCTACCTGGTGGGAGAACCCAACAAACTGGCCATCGCCGAGTCACTCGCCATTGTGGGCCTGATCGCCTTAGTGGGGGCTGTGCCCTACGCCCTGAAGGGCCTGATCGACTGGCGCAACGTACTGTTCTTTGGCCTGCCGGGCATGGCTGGCACCTACTTGGGGGCCTACCTCTCCCAGTGGCTGCCGGGGGTCTGGCAGTTGGGGCTGTTTGCTTTAGTGATGTTGCTGGCTTCCTATATGATGTTCCGCCCACCCAGGCTCGAGGTCACCGCACCCAAGCGCTCCTACCTCAAGATAGTTGTAGACGGCCTGGTGGTGGGGGCCCTGACCGGCCTGGTGGGGGTAGGTGGGGGCTTTCTTATCGTCCCGGCCCTGGTCTTGTTGGGCGGGCTGCCCATGCACCTGGCGGTGGGCACCAGCCTGGTTATCGTAGTTTTGAAGTCGGCCAGCGGCTTCTACAAATACCTGCTTCTACTACCCCAGCAGGGCTACAGCGTAAACTGGGACATCGTGTTGATCTTCGCAGCGCTGGGCATCGCGGGCAGCCTGTTTGGGGGCCGCTTGGCTGCTTCCATCCCCCAGGTTGCCTTGCGGCGCGGCTTTGCTGGATTTTTGCTGGTAATGGGGGTTTTTATCCTGTGGCAGAGCCTGCCCAAGGTGCTATAGCCGCAACCCGCCTGAACCGCTAGGTTACTGGTATCCAGCTAAGGCCAGGTCGTCCTTGAGGGACTCCACCTCCACCATGCCGGCATAAACGTTCACCACCCTGCCCTCGCCATCGAGCACAAAAGTCCAGGGCTGGCCCAGCACCCTGTAGCGGTTGGCCACGGCTACGGGGTTGTCGCCACCCGGCTGGGCCAAAAGCGGGAGAAAGCGCGGGTAGTTTTTCATGTAATCCCGCACCACCTGCTCGGTATCGCGCGGCTCGCGGCTAATCACCACAAAGGGCACCTGGTACTCCTGGGCGAGCTGATGCAGCTTGGGAAACTCGGCACGGCAGATGTAACACCAACTAGCCCAGAATGTAATCACCACCGGCTTACCCTTGAAGCTGGCCAGGGTGTACACCTTGCCGGACACGTCGCGCAGCCGGAAGTCGGGCGCTACCTGCCCGGGTGAAACAGCCAGGCCCATTGCAAACAGGATTAGAGTTGCCCACCAGCGCTTCATGTCTCCCATGTAGCCGATACCAGTAGAGGGTATGCTTTTGTGGATTAAAAAGCAAGCTCCTTCAATGCACAAGGGGTTGGCTTACATTCTTGGCGCAGGCCGAGAAGTAAGGAAAATCTGCTGCGGAAATCGGGCTATTTTGCTTACAGAAGGGCGCTTCGGATCGTGCTGGGGGTTACTGCTTCCAGAGCGCCCCATTTGCCACAACGCGCCCGCTCATGGCCGCAGCACCCGACCGAAGCACTTGAATGCAGCACCCGACCGAAGCACTTGAATAAAAATAGTGATGAGGGCTATATCCAAATGGAATAGGGTTTAAGACAATGCGTTTTAAGCGCGTTTGGCGTCCCGCCCGACTATCTTTTGAAAGCAGTGGTATCTTGACCAGGAGTGTGCTCGGACAACCACAGGTGAGACTCTGAGTGAAGCAAAATAGGGGAACCACTTTTAGGAAGAGGAGGTTCCCCAGATGCAGCTTACCACAGTCGGCAAAGAGGTCTTTAGAGGCGCCAGGAAAG
>Ga0209809_1000201_pt1 | contig 59125 bp, 49 predicted proteins | sample YNPMSTMetaG_FD_186172 | JGI IMG/M metagenome (GOLD analysis project Ga0209809, IMG submission 186172) | Anoxygenic and chlorotrophic microbial mat microbial communities from Yellowstone National Park, USA - YNP MS-T MetaG (SPAdes) (version 2) ...
CTTTCCTGCGCATGAACGGCTATGGTCAGTGTGAACAGAGCGAGGTAAGAGAGTTTGCGCACGACAACCTCCCTCGTGTTTACTCACGGAAAATGTTACCTCAGATGAAAGCACAGCCGCAATATCTACCGCAATTGCCTCAGGCGGTGTTGCCTGTACGCCACCGACCTGTTACAATAGAAGAGTCAGGAGGAGAGAGGCGAACGAATGATGCGGGAGAGTTTGCGAAACGCCCTGCTGTGGGCTGTGCTTTTTCTCATCTTGCTGGGGATCATTGTTGCCTCGTTGACGCTGGCAAAGCGCGCCCCCGATTCACCGCAGAGGGTCAAACTGGTGGTGTGGGGGCTACAGCTGGGAGAGGAAAGCGCAGGGCTGCGAGCGCAGGTAGAAGAGTTCGAACGCCGCTACCCACATATCGAGGTCAGCCTGCTGTCGATGGGGGCGGGACGCATGAATCCCCAGAAGCTGATGACCGCCATTGTGGGAAACGTGGCACCCGATGTGATCTTTCAAGACCGCTTCACCATCGGTGACTGGGCATCGCGCGATGCCTTCCGTCCGTTGGATGACCTTATCGCGCGCGACCGCGATCAACCTGACGGCATCCGCCCGGAAGAGTTCTATACCGCCTGCTGGCAGGAGGCGTGTTACAAGGGCAAGGTATACGCCATCCCTGCCGGCACCGACGACCGCGCGCTTTACTACAACAAGCAACTGTTCCGCGAGGCTGGTTTAGACCCCAACCGTCCGCCCCAAACGTGGGAGGAGCTGCTGGAGTACGCCAAAAAGCTGACCAAACGCAACCCAGATGGGACCTACCAGCGCATCGGTTTCATCCCCAACTACGGCAACTCGTGGCTGTATCTATACTCGTGGCAGAACGGCGGCGAGTTCATGTCTCCCGATGGGCGCACCTGCACCCTGAACAACCCGCGCACGGTAGAGGCACTGGAGTGGCTGGTAAAGGTGTACGACGAGCTGGGCGGGGCAAAAAACATCAACGCTTTCGCCTCTGGTTTCCAGACGCAGGAGATGGACCCCTTCTTTATCGGCAAGGTAGCGATGAAAATAGACGGCAACTGGGTGCTGAACAATATCGCCCGCTACAAGCCCGACCTCGATTTCGGGGTCGCGCCTGCACCCGTCCCCGCTGCCCGCCTGCGGGGTGAACCGCCCTTTGAAGGACAGCCCAAGTTCATCACGTGGTCTGGCGGCTTCTCCTTTGCCATTCCGCGTGGAGCCAAACACGTGGAAGAGGCGTGGCTGTTCATCAAGTGGATGTCGGGTGTGGAGAGCAACCTCATTTCCGCCCGGGCGCAAAAGGCATGGAATGAAAGCAAAGGGCGCCCCTATGTGCCCGGTCTGTCCGCCAATCTGAAAGTCAACGAAGCGGTATTCAAGGAGTTTGCCCCGAAGTCTGCCAAGTTCCGCGAGCCGCTGCGCATGTTCATCGACCTAATGCAGGTCTCCAGATTCCGTCCGGTGACTTTTGTGGGGCAGAGGCTGTGGGACGAGCACGTGCGCGCCTTCGATATGGCAATCCTGCACGAGATGACCCCCAAACAGGCATTAGATGCAGGGGCGTTGACGGTGCAGCGCGAGCTGGATAAAGTCTTCACGCGCGAGAAGTATCCTATCCTGGACATCCGCTTGCCGATGGCGCTGATTGGACTGGGGCTGCTGGCGTTTGTGGCGGCGGTGGCGCTGCTGGCAAAGCGGTCGGACCGGGTGGGCAAGCTGGGTCGACCGGAAGCCGTTGCGGGATACCTGTTCGCTTCGCCGTGGATTGTCGGCTTCTTCCTGTTTACAGCAGGACCCATTCTGGCGTCGATTGTGTTCAGCTTCTGTGATTACGACGTGCTGCATCCGCCAAGGTATATCGGCTTGCTGAACTACAAGGAGCTGCTGACGGTGGATTTCGGCTTCCTCAGCAAAGCCTTCTACAACGCGGGGTATCTGGCGTTCTTCGGCATCCCGCTGGGGATGACCACAGGCTTAGCCATCGCCATGCTGCTGAACACGCAAGTGCGCGGCATGAGCGGCTATCGCACCGCTTACTACATGCCCTCCATTGTGCCCGTGGTGGCTTCGGCGGTGCTGTGGGCATGGGTGCTGAATGGCGACCCGAACAGGGGACTGGTGAATGCCGCGTGGAAAGCCACGCTGGGACAGTGGTTTGGCTGGGCACCGCCGGGCTGGTTCGGCGTGCCGGAGTGGAGCAAGCCGGGCTTAATCGTGATGGGACTGTGGGGAGCAGGCGGAGGGATGATTCTGTGGCTTGCCGGCTTACAGGGCATCCCGTCACACCTGTACGAAGCGGCCGAGCTGGACGGAGCGAGTGGCTGGGCGAAGTTCCGCCATGTGACCCTGCCCATGCTTTCGCCCTACATCTTCTTCAACCTCATCATGGGTACGATTCACGCCCTGCAGGAGTTTGACCGTATCTATATCCTTGGCGGTGTGGGCGCAGGAACGAGCAGTACCGGTCCGGGCGATAGTCTGCTGGTTCCCGTCATGTACCTGTTTAACAACGCTTTCACCTACTTCAAGATGGGCTATGCCTCCGCGCTGGCGTGGATTATCTTCCTCATTATCCTCGCGTTGACGCTGATCCAGCTCAAGCTCGCGCCGCGCTGGGTGCACTACGAAGTCGAAAAAGGGAAATGAACAGAGGCTACAAGCGATAAGCCTGCCCTCCTACCGGTTGCGGGGTGCAGCCCCCGTGCGTTGCACCCACGGACGCAGAGAGGATACAATAAACTATCCCAAATGGGCGAGGTGAACAGTATGCCTACGTGGGCACGATTCAGTGAGGGCGCACGCCGGGTCATCTTCTATGCGCAGGAAGAGGCGTTACGCCTTGGCGAGACCTTCGTGAGCACCGAACACGTGTTGCTGGCATTGACGCGGGATTCGGAATCTGCGGCAGCGCACGTTCTCGAGCAGCTGGGTGTCAGCCTCTCGCAGTTGCGCATCGAGGTGGAGAAGCGGGTGACGCAAGGACCGAGCAAGGTGGGTCACGAAACGCAGCTCACCCCGCGCGCCAAGCGCGTGATTGACCTTGCGTACGAAGAAGCGCGTCACTTCAACGACCACTACATCGGCACGGAGCACCTGTTGCTGGGGCTCATCCGCGAAGCAGAGGGGCTGGCAGGGCAGATACTGAAAGCAAAGGGAATAGACCTCGAACGGGCGCGCGTCGCCATCAAAGCGCTGCGACAGGGAGAGGCTTTACCTACTGCACAGCTCACCGTGTCGCGGACAGACGTGCTGCGCGGCTTGCGTGGGCGCGACCTGCTGGGCATCAACGACCTCACCTCCGAAGAGTGCATCGCCCTTTTGCAGCTGGCGGCGGAGATGAAGCAGACCACACGCGTGGGTGGAGAGGTGATTCGCTGGAAGCGCCCGCATCTGCTGGCGATGATTTTCGAGAAGCCGTCCCTGCGCACCCGCTTCACCTTTGAAGCGGCGATGGTGCAGCTGGGAGGACACGCCATCTATCTCTCGCCCAGCGAAATCGGGCTGGGCAAGCGCGAGAGCGTGGCGGATGTGGCGCGCAATCTGGAGCGGTGGTGTCAGGCTATCATGGCGCGTGTGTTCGCACACCAGACACTGGTAGAGCTGGCGGACAACGCAAAGGTTCCCGTCATCAACGCCCTTAGCGACCTCGAACACCCCTGTCAGGCGTTAGCCGACTTCCAGACGCTGATCGAGCGTAAGGGCGAGGCGAAGGGCAAGCATCTGGTGTTCGTCGGTGATGGCAACAACGTGGCGCACAGCCTCATGCTGCTGGCGGCGAAGCTGGGAACGCATTTCACCATCGCCTGCCCCGAAGGCTACGAGCCGAACGCGCACATCCTGAATCTGGCGCGGGAAATCGCCGCCGCTACTGGCGCGTTGATCACAGTCATGCGCGACCCGAAGGAGGCAGTACGCACCGCCGACGCCATCTATACCGACGTGTGGGCGAGCATGGGACAGGAACATGAGGCGGAACAGCGCAAGCAGGTGTTCATGCCGTATCAGGTGAATGCCGAACTGCTGAAAGCGGCGAAGCCGGGCGCGATGGTGATGCACTGCCTGCCCGCGCACCGCGGTGAGGAGATTACCGATGAGGTGATAGACGGAGCGAAGTCGGTGGTATTTGACCAGGCGGAAAACCGCTTGCACGCGCAGAAGGCGGTGCTGGCTGCGTTGATTGGGGACTGGTAACGATGCCCCTCGTGAGCGTGGTGGTTACCAGCTACAACCACGCGCGTTACTTACCGCAGGCGATAGAGAGCGTGCTGGCGCAGACCTTCACGGACATCGAGGTGGTGGCCATCGACGACGCCAGCCGCGACGAATCGCCCGCCATCCTGCAGCGCTATGCCGACCGCGTGAAGGTAATCCAGCACCCGACGAACCGCGGCACCTATGCCTCCCTGAACGAGGGCATCGGGCTCACGGAGGCGCCATACATCGCTATCCTCAACTCGGACGACCTGTGGCTGCCGGAGAAGCTGGAGAAGCAGGTCGCAGTGATGGAAAGTGATGCGCGTATTGGGTTGGTGCACACCGCCTTCCGCCCCATCGACGCCGACGGGAACCCCATCGATGGCAACCCGCTGGGGGTGCGCTTCCATCCGAACCCGCAGGGCGACCTGCTTGCAGAGCTGCTCACACGCAACCTGTTCATTACCTCCTCCGTGCTGTTTCGGCGGGAATGCCTGCAGCGGTGCGGATGGTTCGTGGAACGCCTCTTTGGAATGGGCGACTGGGATATGTGGCTGCGCATCGCGGAGCACTACCGCATCGGCTACGTGCCCGAAGTGCTGACCCTGTATCGTATTCACGGAGAGAACACCATGTACCAACGCCAGCGCATGCTTGCGGACGACCTGTGGATTCACGAAGAGCGCATCCGCAAGCGCATCCCTGAGCTGCTTCGGCGCGATGGCTGGCGGATGAGACGTGCGCTGGGTATCGCGCTGGCGGCGCTGGGCGTCCTCTACAGCCAGATGGGCGAGCGAGGCAAGGCGTACGGGGCGTTTACGCAGAGCCTGAAGCTTTACCCCTGGCGGTTGAAGACGTGGCTGCGGTTATTGATGAACCTCGCAGCGCGGCAGGCTACGCACAAAGCAGTCCCATGACCCCGGCTTTGCCCGCAACCTCGATGCCGTCATGGCCGCATATGCCCACGACCCCGCTCTCGGCGGCTATCTCCTCAACGATGCACCTAGCGCCTCTGCCTTTCCCATGCTGGGTGCGGTCAGCCGATTCTGTACGGCTCTTACATGGACTGCAGCAGTTCCAGCATCTCGCGGTCCAGCTTGTGCCCGCGCCAGTCTTCGTAGCGCACATCGGCACGTCCGCTGTCCACGAGACCGAAGGAGCCGTAAACGTTCCACAGTGCCCAGCCCCAGCCCGCCTCTTTCCAGAGGCTGAGCAGGTCACGCATCCACGCAATCACCACCTTGTGCGGCGTCTGGTTGTGCGCGCCGAACTCGCCCACCATCACGCCCACGCCTTTCTTCTCCAGCTCTTTCCACGGCTTGTAGATGCGTTCCCAAATGGTCTGCTTGTCCCAAACGGTATTGCCCTCGCGCCAGGGGTGAGTAGGTTCAGGCCATTTGTCGGAGCCCTGTACCCAGCTCGCCTTGTAGTGCGAGATAACAAAGGGCAGGTATCCGCGGGTCGCTGCAGCTACCTTCAGCCCGATGAGCTCCCCTGGAGCCGTTCCGCCCCAGTCGCGCCCATCGCAGATGATGAGGCGGTTCGGGTCCTGCTCGCGAATGGCTTCCACCACGCGCTCAACCACCTTGCGGTGAACTTCAGGAGTGATGTTCGCAGGCTCGTTGAACAGGTTGAAGCTGACCTGACTGTTCGGGATGCCCTTATACCGCCTGGCGAAATGCGCCCAGTGCAAGCAGCAGACCTTCAGCGCTTCGGCGTCGGTCCACAGCGGTTTCGGCTCCGGCGGTGAGGCAACCGTGTAGCCGGGTGCACGATGGAAGTTGATACAGACGTGTATCCCGTGCTTCTGTCCGAAACGCACTGCCGCGTCGATGTCTTTTAGCACCTCCTCGCGCAGCTTCGTCCAGTCCGACGGCTCCGTCCAGCAGCGGTAGTCCATCGGCAAGCGCACGAAGTTGAAACCCAATTCGGCAATCCACGCGAAATCTCTCTCCTCAAACGGGCGGTTGTTCCAGTCGAGATGAAACTTGTTGAGCAGGTTAAACCCGCGCCAGCGAGGCAGTTTCTGCGGGGTGGCGGCAGGAAGCCTGCGCGGTGCAGTCTGTGCCATCTCCGTACCTCCTCTTTTCGCGCAACCGTATTGACTTCTATTTTTCCTTTGCGTATGGGGAATCCTTTGCACTACCTGCGCCAGTGAATCTGGACAGACAAAGAGATTACGGGTAAACTATTACCGAAATGAAACAGATGCAGCTATTCCATGCTTCCCTGTGTCCTCCTTGCGCCTCCGATTCGCTGGGAGAAGAAGCACTCCGGCTGGAGGCGAAGTACGCTAGCATGCTGTGCGAAGCACCACAGTTGGCGCAGGGGGTATCTTTCGTTGGAAATAAGCAGGTTCCGCTACTTCGCCTATACCGTTACAAGGAAGCCTTTGCCTGGCAGTTCGTCACAGAGTTTCTCCAAAGATTCAGACTTAGTGCCCAGGACTATGTGTTCGACCCCTTCTGTGGGATGGGCACCACGTTGTTTGCCTCTTACACGCACGGTATCGCTTCCATTGGCGTTGATCGGCTACCTGTGGCGGCGTTCATTGCCAGCACCTTGCCGAAGTTTCTCTTGCTGCAGCCCGGAGAATTGAGGGAAACCTTTGAGCGTCTGCGAGCAAGGGTGCATCGCGCGGAACCGGCGCCCATTGCCGAAGATGTTGCCATCATGAAGGTTGCCTTTCCGGAAGGAATACTGTACCGACTGCGCCAGTGGAAGAGCCTGATCGATTCTCTTGACGGAGTTATTCGCGATGTTTTTTTGCTGCTGTTCTTTGCCATACTGGAGCCATGCAGTTTTACCTCAAAGGACGGACAGTTTCTGAGGCTTCGCCGAGATAAGATGGTTACAGAGCCGGACGAAGCACTCGAGCAAAAGGTCATTCAGGCGGAACGCGACCTGCAGATTGTTCGAAGCACACGGTGGCTTGGCACCAGGCCGGTCGGGCTTGCTCCTGCACCAACCGTAGTGCTTGGCGACACACGTTGTTTAGAAGGTGTAGCGTTTCAGAGCAAACCGACGGCTATCATCACCTCCCCACCCTATGCAAACCGGTACGACTATACCCGCACGTATTCACTGGAGCTCTGCTTTCATTTTGTGAGAAGCTTCGAAGAAATGCGGATGTTGAGACATAGCCTGTTGCGCTCCCATATAGAGGCGAGAGTTGCTCCCGATGAAGAAGCCCCGCACCCCGCGGTCGCAGAAGTGGTATCTCTGCTGCGACAAAGGCGTCGTGAGCTGAATAATCCCAAAATACCCGACATGCTTGTCGGTTATTTTGTGGACATGGAGATGGCAATTCGGGAATGGGCGCGAGTACTCGCAACGGGAGCAAAGGTGGCTCTGGTGGTGGATAACGTGCGCTTTGATGGGGTTATGCTACCTGTCGACCTCGTGCTCTCAGAGATGGCGGAGCAAGCAGGCTTCCGGGTGGACGAGATCTTGATTGCGCGCTACAAAGGTAACAGTTCTCAGCAAATGGGCAGATATGGTAGACTGCCCGTAAGGGAGAGCGTCATTATATGGAGCAAGCGATGAGTGCAGAACAGAAGACACAGACATGGCTGCTGGATCAACTCGCGAAGAGCGAGTTTTTCCACCAGAAGGTACACCTGTGGGGATTATTGACTGTCGCCGACGCACTGGAAGGTGTGCGGGGGGGATGAGCTGGAATGGAACATGGACGCTTTAGGAATCACTCCTGCAGCGTGGAACAGAGTCATCCATCAGGGAATAAAACCAATCCGGGTTTTTGCGCACCCACAGATACTGACAAAGATACCACGTGCAGTCGGATACTACAGAATGTTGGCGATGGTCTCCCAAAAGTCCATGAACGGGGTCGGTTTGTCCGTTGTGAAATATGAGAGCGGACCGATGGTGCCCAGCGAAGACATAGCTCAAAAGATAGCCTCCCACCTCAATGCAATCATTAGCCGATTGATCGAAGCCGATTCCACTCTGGACGAGCGCGAATTTGACCTCTGGCGAGGCATGTCAGCGGGAGCGCAAGCACAGGGTTCATGGGTCAACGCCAAAGGTGAAGAAGTACAAAAAACAGTCAGCGGTTTGGTGCAGAGACGGCTTGTGGATAGAGGATTGGTGAGCCAACTTCCTGCCGCTTGGGCAGAAGTAACGCTGGCTGACGGCAGGAGAATCGTCTTCGGGGATGACCCGGACATCGCGGTGTACCGAAGCGGTAGAGTACGTGCAGCTGTGGAGATAAAAGGCGGCATTGACCCTGCAGGCGTTTTGGAGCGTTTAGGTGCCGCCTTGAAAAGTCTCGCCCGAATCCGGGAAGAACAGCCGACAGCAGTTACCGTACTGATTATGCACAAGTCTGCGCTGACGGCAACTGCTACCCAAGACCTTGAAATCAATCGCGCCGTGGTGACCAACTGGTTGACCATCGAAGACATTTTAACCGACCAAAAGACTCGTGAGGAACTATTTGACCTGCTTGAAATATGACCAATGTCTGACGCCGCTTTTACGCTGATTGCCCCATACTACGATGAGCTGATGCACAACGTGCCCTACGACTTCTGGGTGCGGTATGTGCAGGAGCTCATCGACCGCTACCGCCTGCAGGTGAAGAGCGTTCTGGACCTCGCCTGCGGCACCGGCAATGTGGCGATGCGGCTGGCGCAGATGGGCTACGACGTGTGGGGGGTGGACATCTCCGCACCGATGATTGCCGAGGCGAAACGCAAGGCGCAGGAGGCAGGGCTGGACGTCTACTACGAGGTGCAGGATGCAGCGCAACTGCAACTGCCCACACAATTTGACCTAGTGCTGAGCCTGTTCGACAGCCTGAACTATATCCTCTCCCCGGAAAAGCTGCAGGAGGCGTTCCGAAGGGTCTACGCGCATCTGCGGTCTGGTGGAGCGTTTATCTTTGATGTCAACACCGAGTACGCACTTCGGGAGGGGCTTTTCGATCAGGAAAACCTCGCAACGCGCCGCCGGCTGCTGTACCGATGGAAGAGCCGCTATGACGAGGAGAGCAAAATCTGCACGGTGGAGATGGAGTTCTGGCTGCGCAACGAAGCGGGAGAGGTCGTCCAGCACTTTGTGGAGGTGCATCGCCAGCGGGCATACGAGCTGGATGAGCTGCACACCATGTTACGAAGCGCCGGTTTCGACTACGCCCGCGCGTTCCATGCCTACACCCTGAGCCCACCAAACGCCACCACCGACCGCGCTTTCGTCGTAGCGACGAAGTGGTGATTCCGCATGGAAGGCAAAGTGCTTACCCAGCCATGAACTTCGTCCCTGCCCAAGAGAAGGTCGGGTGAAGGATGGCTCAGGCGAACGCATCCTGCAGGCAACCACATCACAAAGACTTAGGTCTTTTCGAGAAGGTCTACCTCCACTACTGCTGCTGGCTTGCCTAACGTTACCGTCCAGGTCTTCACCTCGCATGCGCTGATGGGGGCTTCCCATCGAAGCCCCAGCACTGGCATCTCGATTTTCACCGTGCAGGGCTGTCCTGCGCTCTCATATGCCCGCACAATCAGCGCGTCGGCGTCCTCCGCCTTTTTGCACACCGTTACCAGCACGTTTTGCGGCTCCACCCGCAGGAAAGAAGCCGCTTTGGGCAGGCTGCCCTCGTGCAGATACTCGTTGACAGTCATCGGCGGCACGTTCAGCTCCCATGCCCGACGCGCTACATTTGCCTCCTGCCAGCTGCCCCGATGCGGCACCATTCGGCAGACCACTGTCTGAATACCCTGATCGATCGTCGGGTAGCGGCGTTCTGGGTTCAGCTGGTAGGGGCCATGGTGCGCATAGACGGGGCTGCGCAGCAGGCTCAGCCTCAGCTCCGAACCCAGCGCATCGTAGCCGTACTTGCTGTCGTTCAGCAGGGCGAAGCCGTATGGGATGCGGTTGCCGTCCTCATCGGTCGTCCAGCCGGAGAGGTCCACCCACTGTTGGCAGGGTTCCTCCTCGCCGTTGGGCGTCCGTACGGTAAAGCCGTAGGGGGCTTCGGCGGTCACCTGTGGCTCCTGCAGGCGCAACGGGAAGGCGAGTTTCAGCATCTTATGCTGCTCCTGCCAGTTCACGGTGATGCGGCTTTCCAGCAGGTCTATGTCGCGATAGAGATACAGGCGGTGTATCAGCTCGGAGTTGCCCCAGCGGCTCTCGATGCGCAGGCACGCCCGCACTGCTCCTGCTTCCTCCACCATCAGCCTCGCGCCTGCGAACCGCCCCAGATAGGTGCGGAAGGCATCGACGTCATGGCTCCAGGTGTCGCTGGGGTCATCGATAACCACGCCCACACCCGCCGGTGCGGCGAAGACCTCCACGCGGTTGCGCTTATCGTACAGGCGGGACAGGTGTCCGTCCGCGTTGACCTCCAGACGCCAGAAAGCGTTCTCCATCCTTGCGCCTGAATCGGTAGCCTCTATCTCCAGCATCCCTTCGGGTGCGTCCGCCGAGACGTCGACATCTCTTCGGAACACGCGATAACCCATGGCGGGCAAATCCGCCACGAAGACCACTCGGGGTTGTCCGGTAGCGGTGCTGGAAGCGATGCGCTGGGCAGGCAACGGCTTGCCGGTTTCGTCCTGCAACCCCACATCGCACCGTTCCACCTCCACGGGCGCTTTCACCTCCCACGGCAGCGGGTTGAACACCACCAGCGGCATTCCGTCGCCGCGCGTGTCTATCCAGCGGGTGAGTGCTTGCAGGCTGGTGTGCAGGGCGTCACCGCCCAGCGTCGCCGCGTGCCCGAACAGGTCGCGGGCGTCCTCGTAGCCCTCGGGCAGGCTGGTTCCCGCCAGAATGTCGTGAAACTGGTTGAACAGCAGGCTCTGCCACGCTTCGGTCAACGCTGCCTGCGGATACGGACGCTGTTGCAGCAGCCACGCCATCGATGCCACACGCTCGGCGGTCATCAGCAGGTGTTCCACGCGGCGGTTCTGGCGTTTGACCTCGGAGTGGGCGGTATAGCAGCCGCGCGCATGGTGCTGCAGCTCCTCCGCGACGACGGGTATCGCGGTGCCTGCATCCGCCTGCGCCTCTGCTGCTTCGAAGAAGGCTTTCAGCGTGCTGAGGCAGACCTCTGGGGCATCGGTCTGCTGCGCCATTGCCAGCAGGGAGCGGATGTTCTGGATGGTAGGACCGCCGCCATGATTGCCCACTCCGTAGAAGACGATGTAATCGGACAGGAAGTCGGGGCTGCCTTTTGCGCATTCCTGAACGTGTTCGGTAAGGTCATCGCCCCACGTGGCGTAGGAGCGAGTGATACGCGCCGCCAGCACCCGCGAGCCATCCGGCGATTGCCACCAGAAGACGTTAGCCGGCAGGCTTTTCTCGTGCGGACCGGGGCGCATGAAGATGTAGCGCGTCAAGCCCGCCTTACGCAGGATTTGGGGCAAGGTGCCCGCGTGCCCGAAAGAATCGGGGTTGTAGCCGACGGTGGCGGTCATGCCGAAGGTCTTTTCAAAGTATCGCTGGGCGTAAAGGGCATGGCGCACGAAAGACTCCCCACACGGGATGTTGCAGTCAGGTTGTATCCACCATCCGCCCACAATCTCCCAGCGACCCTCCTGCACCCGCTGGCGGATGGCAGCGAGCATCTCGGGGTCGGTCTGCTCCAGCAACCAGTAGAACGCCGCCGAGCTGCCCGTGAAGCAGAAGTCAGCGAACTCCTCCATGCGCTGCAGCACGCTGGCGAAGGTGGCGCGGATGGTCTCCAGCCCCTCCGTCCATCGCCACAGCCACACGGGGTCGATATGGGCGTTACCGATGGCGTGAAGGGTTCTCTTTTTCTCCATCCTGCTCCTCCCTGTCGTTATCCCGTTGTTCAGAGACAATCAGTAGCCACCCCTTGCCTGCAGGCACGGGTATCGGCTGGTCGGGCGAGAAGGTCGCAAAAGGTTGAAAGCCGTGTACTGGCGGCGCAGTGATTCGGCACCGCTGCGGCGAGATGCCCAGCGCGTTCCAGTTTACCTGCAAGCATACCTGCACATGCTCCTTCGCCCAGCTCGCCAGCGCGATCAGCGCTTTTCCTTTCTTGCGATACACCGTTGCCAGCACATCGGGATGGTCGGTGCGCACCGGGCAATCCCTGCGCCAGTAACCCAGCATTTCCGCCTCTTCGATGCCGAAATCATCCCACACCTGCCAGATGGCTGCGGAGACGGGGTTTCGGTCGCGGGCGGTCATGCCGTAGACCATGCCGCGATAGGGGTTGCCGCCTCCTTCCAGCATGTCCCCCATCAGCCCGAACGGGATGCCCGAAATCTCCACCAGCCAGTAGTCGGGCGGCAGGTTGTAGTCGTACAGCTCGCCGAACCAAAGGGTGTCCAGATAGGGAAAATGTTCCATGTACTCGTTGGCGGGACTGCTCAGCGGCGGCTCAGCGAGCCATGGCGGCGACCAGTTGTCGCCAGAGTGGAAGTCGATACGGCTGTTGGGGTTTGCCCGCTTCATCACGCGGCGCACGCGCTTCATAATCTCGCGGTCGTAGCCGATGCCGTCCAGATACAGCCCATCGATACCCGTGCGCTCCAGCATGAAGCGCAGTCCCTCCAGATAGAAGTTATGCCAGCGCGACAGCCCCTGCGTGGCGATGGCGGCGTCGATCTCTCCGTTCGGGAGATACTGCAGCCACGCGGGCGAGTAACCGCTCACCAGGTGTTCTTTCAGCCAGGGATGTCCACCCGGCAGGTCTTTCTCCTGCTGAGCGCGCAGTGCCTCGTCGGGCGCAGTGAAAATGTCGATATCGGTAATGAACACCTCGTCGCCCAGACTGCGCAACGCCCACAGCTCGGGGGTATGATTGCTCAGCTCGCGCACCGTGTAGTAAATGTTCACGCCCACCGGCATCGGTTCGCCGGTAAAAACCAGCTCGGTGGAGCCGCCCTCCCGGCGCAGTTCGTATTTGCCGGTCAGCGTACCCGTGCCTCCGGCGGAGATGCGCTGTGGACGGGTTGTGCCATTCCGCATATCTGCGAAGGTGTCCAGCAGCAGGGTGTCCTCATCCGTCGCGAAGGAGATGGGCGCGCCCTCGCGATATTGCGAACGGCTCACCTGTATCGCCTGCAGCAGAAAGCCCTGCCCTTCCAGATGCAGGACGGCGTCTTCCAGCGACGTCTGCAGTGTGCCCTGATGGGATGCCTGCGCAGCAAGCTGACCGTCCACAAAGATGGCGAACCGCTCGCCCCAAGAGAGTGTAACGGTGTGCACTTCGCCGCGCTTCCAATCCGGCTGGTGGCTGCTAATCAGCACGGGATACGGGTTGTCGGTCTGAGACGGGCGGTGCAGATAGGCGCGCATACCGCGGTCGTCGATATTCCAGTAGAAGCCAATGCTTTCACCGCCGGGCAGAAGCAGACTGAACAGGCTCTGGTTGTAGCGCGGGGCGCCTGCTGTGCCCGCCGAAGGGTCAAAGTTCACCCGCACCCGCAGGTGTAGTGCGCCCTGCGAGAGATCGATATTACCTTTGGCGGGATATTGCAACGCGCCTCGCCGACGCAACGGCGGCGACTGCCGCAGCTGCTGTACCAGCTGCGCCATCTCCCGCCACTTCAGCAGGGGATAGTTGATATGCGGATTTGTCGGCTCGGCGTGATGCACATGTGCGATATTGCCTCCTGCGTACAGCGGGATGCGCCACAGCCAGCGGTTGGGGTCCAACCGCTTGAAGGGGGTAATCAGGAAGCGGAACAGAAACTGCACCTCCCCACCAGCCGACAGGTGCCGTTCGCCCGAATACGCTCGCAGCACGAAAGCGTCTCCTTCCTCTTTGAGAACGCATCCTCCCTTTCCCTCATTGTGCCATGAACGCGGCAATTCGGGCAGAGTGCCCCACACCTCGCGGTTGACCTCCAGTTTCACCTGCATCCCCGCGTCCACATCGCCCACCCACACCAGATGGTTGATGCGGCTGGGATGCCAGCGCCACTCCCACTGCTCGGGACGTTTGCCGCCACGCCTGCCCATGCCCATCATGTAGGTCGCAATTTCGCGGCGGAAGGGCACTTCCAGCCGAACGTCGCGCAGGTCGACCTCGCGCTTTGCCCGCAGGGTCACGGTGAACAGCACACAGCCGTCAAACTCCATGCGGGTGCGCACGCGCTGTACCATTTCCTCACTCCCGGCGAACGACTCCCATTCCACAACCGCCTCGTTCTGCTTCACGCGCCTCAGACGCACCGTCTGCCAGCGAGGTACGCCCTTCTTCGTCTCGACGACAAACTGTACCGCCGATGCCAGTATCTCGTGCCCGTTGCTGGCGATGCTTTCGGGCAGGGCAAACCGGTTGAAACGCACAGAGCGCCCCAGAATCTGCACGCGATTGCCGGAGACCTGCACCGGCGTATACGGTGGGACGACCGTCTCCTCCAGCCCGAGGGTGGAATCCAGCCACCGCAGGCGCGAGAGTCGCCAGTCATCGCTGTCACCCGCATCTGCCAGCCTCTCGCCAGAGACCTCCAGCCGCAGCGTGACCGTTGTCTCTTCCAGACCTTCCGGCTTCAGGTGGATGCGACCTGTGTAGACGCCGGAAGCATCGGGCGGCACCTGCACGCCAATCCACAACGCCCGCACCCTGCCCACTGCCAGAGCAAAAGGCTTTTTCACAGGACGTCCCAGCCAGTCGGTGCCCTGCAGGTTGAAGCAGCGTATCGCCGAGGCGGGAATGCGCCGGTTGCCTTCGCCGCGCAGATCGCTGAAACGCACCTGCAGTGCAGAAATCGGCTTGCGGGCAGCGAAGATGCCTATCTGGAAGGGATAGAACTCCCCGGGCTGCGCCTGCCCCGCAAACTCTTCCGACGCACCCCGTTCCACCCACCGGTACGGCAGATGCTCGAACATCCGTATCGGGAAGCGACGGTCCTCGGGGAAAGTCAGGTAGCTGCGCTGAGGATACTTTGCCAGCAGGGATGCCACCTCTTCGCGCGTGGCAATGACCTCCATCGGGTCAAAGCGGTCCCACTCACTGCGCGCCTGTATCGCCACGACGCGCGCTTCGGGCAGCTGGCGCCATGCGCTGCCGGACACCTCTTCCGGGGTCAGGTGATGGCGACGCAGCCATTCGGGGTCTGCCGTTGGCTTCGGAGGGAAGTACTTGCCCTTAGTGGACTCTCCCCACATGTCCCACACCCAGTGGGGCGGGTCGTAGGGCAAATAATACACCTCGTACCTGCCCGGTACCGTCGCAGGTTGAAAGACGACATCTCCGTATTCAGGCTGTACGTCAATCGGCACGACGTTGGTTATCTGCTTGCCGGTGGACGAGTCAAAGACCAGTATCGCCTTGCGTTCAGGGAACGGGTCGCGCCTGCGCCACGGGATACGCACGCGCACCGCATCGGCAGGCTGCGTGACCTCCACAATGGCACGGTGATTGCCACGCCCTTCCTCCTGCCAGGTGGCTACTTCCCAGGGCACCGAGGATACCTGAAAAGCCAAGTTTGCTGCCACAGCGACCACCATAAGCATCGAGAGACACCTCGCGCCAGTGTATTAGACAATGGATTCGTCAGGAAGCGGGGATTGACCTTCCACGCCTTTGCGAGACGCACGGTAAAGACCGTTTCGGCATCGCAATGGCACAGGGATTGCCTGTCAGGAGAAGGCTCCTGACAGGCATGGTTTCAATACCACTCCACGCGCAAACCGCCCAGCAAGTTCTCGCCCTCCAGCGTGCCCGTCACCCCTGCATCCGTCAGGTGATAGGTCACGAATGGCACCTCGCCTTTTTGCCAGTCAGCCAGGGGCAACAGCGGCACGCGGCAGGGATAAGGAGCTGTCCTGCGCAGGCGCACCACCCCCTGCGTGCGGTCTATCTGCAGACCGCACAGCGCAAACAGGTAGCCGATAGAGGTGATACCGCGCGGGTAGAAGCAGAGGTTATTGGTGAAGTAGGTGTCGATGAACCCCTTGTTGAGTCCGGCGGTGTTCATCAGTTGCTCCATCGCCATATAGCGCGAGGAGTTGTCGGGCAAGCCGACGTCAAGATAGGCGGCGATGTAATCGCGCCAGAGGTTCTGAGAAAGCCACACGTTGCTCTTGTCCGCGCTGGTGTGCGTGCAGCCGTACTCCGTGAGCGCATGGCGATAGGCGTTGACGATGTCCTGTTTGATGCGCTGAAGGTCGACGGGCGGCGTGTGTCCGCTCATCAGCAGGTAGAGCAAGCCGTTGGCGGTGTAGATGGAGTAGGCGTCCCAGCCGCTCAGTTCGCCGTGCAGCGGCTCGCCCGTCCAGGGGTCGTGCAAGCCTTCGGCGGTGCGCTCCAGACTCACGGCGTAGTGGTCGCCCAGCCAGGCGTGCGCGTCGAGAGTTTCCCGAATGCGCGTGACGATGCGCTCGCACTGCGCCTGCCATTCGGCATCTCCCAGCGCGTGTGCCAGCTGCGCCGCCGCATGGCACGCTGACAACGCTTTGACCGCCAGATACACCTGCTCTCGCGCGTACTGCACCGCCGCGGAGGCATCGTCGATAGTGTTCGCCACCCCTTCGTTTGGGAAGCCGTTGCCAGTGGTATCGCTGCGCTCGAAGTAGTCTACGAGTCGCTTGCACAGCGCATGATGCCGGCGCGCAGGCTCCAGGTTGCCGGTCCACCGCCAGTAGGCGTGCAGCATCAGCAAGTAGTTGGCGTTCTCTTCCACCTGCATGGGGTGGGGATATGCCTGCGAGCCGACTCGCGCGTGCGTGCCCATGTCGTGCGCAAGGTAGCTGCCCACGTCGTCCTGCATCTCGAATCGCGCCCACTCGTCCAGCAGCTTCTCCAGCAGAGGCAGCCAGAAGGCGAAGTAGACCAGACCGTTGTTGTATTCCACGTCCACCGTGCTGTGGAAATAGCACGAGCCTTCCCACACGCTGAACCACTCTTCACCCTGCTCGTCCACGACCCACCAGCTGTTCAGCAGGAAGTTTTGAAAGGAGAATCGGATGAGGTCCAGCTGCGATTTGCTCAGGCTCGCTTCATCCAGCAGGCTCTCGGTGAACGCCGTCTTGCGCAGAAGGGTTTCCTGTTGCTCCCTCGCGAAGCGTGCCACGTCCTCCACACTGCCGAAGTGGCGTGTGTAAAGGAAGCGCATTGGCTTACCGAACACCTCCAGCACCGGCGCATCCACGTAAGCGCACCACGCGAAGCGCATGGTGGCTTCCTCGCCGCGGGAGAAGTCAAAGGGCAGCGACAGTCCGTCGCTCTCGACGGATACTCCGTCGGTCAGCGGCACGAGCCGCTCGTGCGCCGTCGGCGGTGTGTCACCGACGATAAAGTCTTTGATGGAGAACCGGTCGTCCGCCACCTGCGAGACAACGTATTCCATCGCCAGCGTATCGGGCAGAGGGGTGAACTGCAAGCCCTCCCGTTTCAGACGCACCATGAGCCTGCCCTGCTGCACGGGATTTTGGGTGCTTGTCCAGAAGAGACGATGCTGTGGCTGCACCCGCAGGGTGAAATAGAGCACCGGCGCAATGGAGGTGAGCACGTCGTGCGGATAGAAGGGAGCAGTCACCTCCAGCGTCAGGCGGATGCCGTGTTTCACCGAGTGCGCGGTGTAGCGCACGCCGCACAGGCGCAGATCCTGCTCCACCGCGTCGAACATCTCCGCCTCTCGGGTAAACGGCAGGGCTATTCGTTCCCCGCTCTCGGTCTGTACCCCGATGGTCAGGTCGAGAGGTTGGTCGATCCATCTGCCCAGTGCGGAATGCAGTACATGACGATGGTAGGGATCGAACACCAGATTGAAGCGCGATCCCGCTCGGCTAACGGATGTCGCAAAAGGGTTCATCGCAAGTCCCTCCTTATATCCTGTGGCACAATCTCACCTGCGTGGGGTCGCCGCCGACTTCTTCGAACAGCACCAGCACGTTTTGTTCCACCAGCCAATCGGCGGGCAGGTGGTAATAGCGCTGCGTGGGTAAGCCCTCGCCTTCCTGATACACCGCCTGCAGCAGCCACTCCTCCGGCTTGCCGGTGCCCGGCGCCAGCCAGTAGCGCCCGATGCATCGCCCGTTCAGCCATGCCATGCCTTTCGTCATTCCGTTCAGGTCTAAAGCCAGCGGAGCACTGCTCTTGGGTCGTTCAAAGGTCGTTTTCCACCAGCAAAGCGGTTTCCCACGCGCTACCTCAATGCTGCTCTCCCAGCGTACCAGCGCACTGCCTTCGGCATAGACACGGTAATGCTCGCCTTTCAGGCCCGCTTCGATACGCCATGGTGCTTCCAGAGGCTCACCACGCCACAGCAGCTTGCCCCAGAAACCCTTGCGTTCGTCCACCATGTTGCGCTCGCCCAGCATCCAGTCGCCCTTAACCAGCCCCAGCGCGCAGCACAGGATGGCTAAGGTGTGCTCACCTGCGCTCATCTCGATTTCAAACCGCTGCGTGAAGGTGTCCGGGTCGTCCATGTTGCGGTTCTCGGGCAAAGGCGGTTGTGTCGTGGCGACAAACTGCCCGTCCAGAAACAGATGCACCACGTCCGCAACCCCCTGCAGTTCTAGCACGCCTTTGCCTTCCTGATGCGGCAGCACCATCAGTTTGGCAACGTACCAGCAGTAGTCGGTCTGGTCGCGGGTGAACTGCAGTTGCTCCACCGGCTTGTCGGAAAGCACGGGCGGGCGCAACGGTATCGCTTCGCTGCCCGGTAGAGGTTCCACCCACCACTGGAAGGGCGCGAGTTTGGGGTCGCAGACCTCAAAGCGTCGTTCCACCACATCGCGCGGCTCCACCTGCGCCGTGTTCATGAGAGACGTGCCGTCGCCGATGAGTGTCACCGACTGCGGCGGCAGCTGGTAACGATGTCTCCGGTATGAGACAGACACCGTCTTTTGCGTGTCATCATTGCACAGGAAAACCAGCGACCGCCCATCATGCTGGTAAGTGTACGCCAGGACGCCCTCGGATAGCGTTTCCGGCTGGGCGCGTTCGCTTTCCACCAGCACCGTCGCGTATTCCTGCAGGATGCGATGCAGCCGCGCCAGATGGTACATCTTCGTGGTGGGCAGCCCGTACTCGTCCAGTGGCGCATCGTAGTCGTAGCTGGTGGTCTGCAGGAAGCTGCCATCGCGGTCGAAGTTGGTGCCGCCATACCACATGTAGTAGTTCATGCCTGTCCCGCCAGCCGCAAAGAATCGTGCAGCGGCGTAAGCCACGTTCTCAGGGGTGCGGCGGTTATGCGGGTAGCCCCAGAGGTCGTACCAACCGGGCCAGTGTTCCGTCCACAGCGCGGGCTTGTCGGGATAGCGGGCGAAGTAATCGTCCAGCTCGCGATGCGCGTAAAAGGCGTTGATGGTCTCGATGGTTCCGGGCGCACCGCCTTTGCACATCACCCATGGCACGCCTACCTGCAGGGTCCGCGTCATCTCGGCAAGGCGGTGCAGGTAACGTTCGCCGTCCTCCCCGTACCGCCATGCGATGTTGCCGTATTCGTTTTCAATCTGCGCAAGGATGATGGGACCGCCCTGGGGCGCGAAGTACGGGCGCACGTAGTCGCACAGCAGCCTCACCCACTGCTCCATCTCGCGCAGGAACGGCTCGTTGTCGGTGCGCATCCGGATGCCAGGCACGTCGCGCAGCCAGGCTGGCAGACCGCCGTAGTTGGTCTCCGCACAGATGTAGGGACCGATGCGCAGGATGACATACAGCCCCAGTTCGTGCGCGATGTCCAGAAAGCGACGGATGTCCAGCCTGTCGGAGAAATCGTAGACCCCTCGGCGGCGTTCGTGCAGGTTCCAAAAGACGTAGGTTTCAATGGCGTTCAACCCAGCCTCTTTGCTGCGCTCCATCAGTAGCCGCCACATGCTAGGGGTGCTACGGGGGTAGTGGATTGCTCCGCTCAGCAGCAATGTCCGTTTGCCGTCGATAGTGACGGCACGGTGGTCGTAACTCACGTTCGGCATAGTGTTCCTCTGTTGTTGCGTGTTTGTTCAGGATTCGGTGTTTGCCCTCACCCCCTGCCCCTCTCCCGACGCTGCGGGAGAGGGGAGTTGTTGCCCTCACCCCCTGCCCCTCTCCCGACGCTGCGGGAGAGGGGAGCAGGCTCTCCCCCTTCCCTTGCTGGTAAGGGGGCTGGGGGGCTAGGTTCGCCCCAACCTCTTCCTGCGCGTTCGCGTCATTCTCGTCGAGGGGCGGGGCGCTCCTCGAAGTAATCTGGGTTTTCGCACTCCAATACATGGTGTCGGAAGGCTTCAATCAGTTGCTCCGCTTCTGAGCGCAAGCGAAAAGTGCCCTTCACCTCGCCCTGCCAGACGTCCTGCTGCACCCAGTCGGGCACAGGCATGAAGACCACCGGCTCGGGGGTATCTACCTCCACACACAGAATCAACGGCGCGCTCGGATTGTCGTGCCAGAACAGGAACTCCAGAATCACGCTGTGCGGGGTGTAATGCGCACTGCTCATCTGCATTTCCCGCATCTGCATCGCCTCTTCGTAGGTCTTCTGGTCGAATCGCCCGACAGGCGGTGGCTGTTTGTGCTGCAACGCCTCCAGAATCTGCCTTCGGGTGGTATTGGTGAACTCGCGCAGGGTCATTGTCGCCACCTCATCTCTGGTGCTGATTGAGCCACTCCTCGACCTCCTCGACGCTCTGCTGGTAGCTGGAAATCTCCTGTTGAAGAGCCGTCAAAGCTTCCAGCAAGCCCTCGGGCGGCTCCGGAGCGACACGCGGTTGTGAATGGAGCAGCAGTACTTTGTCGTGCAGCACATCCAGCGCGACCAGCCACTGATGCACCTGCGCCTCGATCTGCCTGGCTACCAGCAGTGCGCGGTTGCGCTGACGTCGCGCCTCCTCAAGCTGCTTGAGTGCAAGGCGGTAGGTGATAGCCAGTTCGATCTCTCCGCGATGCTCGTACCACCAAGACAGCCCGGTGAACCACAGCCGCTGAAACCATCGGTCTGGCGGCAGGTGTATCAGGATGCGGTCTTGCTGGAGCAGGTGTTCATAGATACCCGCCTGCAGCCGCTGCAGGCTGTCGGGCAGGTCGCGCAGACATTCGCGGCTGTGTTGCGGCAGAGCGCGGTAGGTGCGCCGGATTCTGGCAGCACGCTCCCTCGCCTGCTTCCACAACGCCTGCGTGCGTCCGTGTCGCAACCGCCTTGCTTGCCATTGTCTCCACCTTTCCAGCCAGACACGCAGGAACATGGTCGCTCCTCACTTATAGCGCTGGTTTGCGCCGGTGCCAGTCGGTCGCCTGTTCATAGGTATACGCCACGCGCAGGATGGTCTGCTCATCCCACGGCTTGCCGATAATCTGCAAACCTATTGGCAGTCCGTCCTGAAACCCGCAGGGCATTGCAAGCGCAGGCAAGCCCGCGATATTCACCGGAATGGTGCACACATCCGCCAGCTTCATCGCCAGCGGGTCTTCCGCCTTTTCGCCGATTCGGAAAGCAACGGTGGGCGACGTCGGGGTGAGGAGCACATCGTAACGCTCGAACGCACGGTCGAAGTCTCGACGGATGAGCGTGCGCACCTGCTGTGCTTTCAGGTAGTAGGCATCGTAATATCCCGCCGACAGCGCATAGGTGCCTATCATGATGCGCTGCTTGACTTCCGCACCGAAGCCCTCGCCGCGAGTCTGCTCCACCATGTCGATGTGTCCTTTCAGCTCCTGCGTGCGCCAGCCATACTTGACACCATCATAGCGGGCAAGATTGGAACTCGCCTCGGCGGGGGCGAGGATGTAGTAGCACGCCAGCCCGTACTCAACGTAGGGCAAAGAGGTCTCTTCCGCGAGGGATCCCATACTTTCCAGCAGGCGCACCGCCTGATACACAGCGTCAGTCACTTCGGGAGCTACTCCCTGCGCGAAGAACTCTTTCGGCACGCCGATGCGCAGTCCCTTCACCTCCGGCACCAGCGCGGCAGTGAAGTCGGGCACGGGGACGTCCACACTGGTGGAGTCGCGATAGTCCTTGCCGCAGATGGCGTTGAGCAACAGCGCGCAGTCGGTGACGTCTTTGGTGATAGGACCAATCTGGTCCAGTGAGGATGCATAGGCGACCAGCCCGTATCGGCTGACGCGCCCGTAGGTGGGTTTCATCCCCACCACACCACACAGCGCGGCAGGCTGCCGGATGGAGCCGCCCGTGTCGGAACCCAGCGCGGCAATGCACATATCCGCTGCCACCGCCGCCGCCGAGCCCCCACTGCTGCCCCCGGGAACGCAATCCAGATTCCACGGGTTACGCGTGACGAAGAACGCCGAGTTCTCGGTGGAGGAACCCATGGCAAACTCGTCCATGTTCGCCTTGCCCACGAATACCGCGTGCCGTTGGCGGAGCTGTTCCACCACATGGGCGTCGTACGGCGGCACGAAGTTTTGCAGTATCTTAGAAGCGCAGGTAGTCAGCACGCCGCGCGTGCAGAGGTTGTCCTTCAGCGCAAGCGGAATGCCCGTTAGCGGGTCGCCCTCACCTGCCTGCAGCAGGCGGTCTGCCTCCTCTGCTTGTTGCAGGGCAAGTTCGGGCGTGCGGGTGATATAGGCGCGCACCTTCGGCTCCACCACCTCGATGCGCTCCAGCACCGCCTGAGTGAGTTCACGGCTGGTAATCTCTCGCTTGCGAAGCAGTTCATGCGCTTCGTGGATGGTCAGAGTATGTAGCTGGCTCATCTTCTCCCATGTTCCACTCTGAATCGTCAATATCAGTTAGGCTTGAGTAACCTCACCCCCTTCCCCTCTCCTAAAAGGAGAGGGGTGTATGCTCCCCCTTCCCTTGCAGGGAAGGGGGGCGGGGGGTTGGGTTCGCACCCGTCCACCTCACCCCCGTCCCCTCTCCTAAGAGGAGAGCGGTGTCGCGTCCCCCTTCCCTCGCAGGGAAGGGGGACGGGGGGTTAGGTTGTATATACACCATTATATCGCCCTTTTGCAGCCGTTTCACCTGCTGAAGGCGCGTTGCACTTTGGCGATGGCGGTGGCGATGTCTTCCATATCCTGCTCATCGCCCAGCAGCATGTTCTGGTACAGCCACACTGCCTCCTCGTAGCATGCCCGCTCGCACACCGGGCAGTGTACTTTTGAATAATCCTTCAGCGTGCTGAGCTGGCACAGGTCTTTAGAGATAGGGCGGTTCAGGAAAACGCGCTCTTTATACAGCGGCACGTATCCTGCGGTGCAAGGGATGCCTTCCGCGCTCAATGCTTTGAGAAAGTCTTCGCGCGGACGTCCGCCGAAATGGCTTTTGTCATAGCGGAAGATGTACAGGTGGTAGGCGTGCCGGGTGACTCGCGGGTCTGGGCGCGGCGGTCGGATGCCCGGAATCTGCGACAGCATCTCGGTGAGCTTGCGTGCATTTTGGGTACGCCGCTCGGTCTGCTCGGGAAGGCGTTTGAGCTGAGCCAGCAGGATAGCTGCTTGAAACTCGGTCATGCGGAAGTTACTGCCCAGCACGTGATGTTCGTACCAGCGTCCGCCGCGCACCCTGCCCACGTTGTGCACCGACCACACCTGGTCCGCCCAGTGCGGGTTATTGGTCAGCACCGCTCCGCCTTCTCCTGCATTCAGGTTCTTGCTCGCCTGAAAGCTGAAGCAGCCCATATCGCCGATTGCGCCCACTTTGGTGCCCTTCCACTCGGCAGCGTGCGCCTGCGCGGCATCCTCAATCACCAGCAGGTTGTGTTTGCGTGCGACCTCCAGCACGCCGTCCATGTCTGCCGGGCATCCAGCGATGTGCACGGGAATAATCGCCCTCGTGCGTGGGGTAATCGCCTCCTCGATTTTCGTGGGGTCGATGTTCAGGCTCTCCTCCTCCACGTCTACGAACACGGGTGTCGCGCCCACCGACAGCACTGCAGTGGCGGTGGCAATAAAGGTATAGGGCGGCACGATGACCTCATCCCCACACCCGATATGTGCCGCGCGAAGAGATACCTCCAGTGCCGCTGTGCCGTTGGTGACGCACACGGCAAACTGCGCATCTTGAAATCGGGCGAAGGCTGCCTCGAACTCCCGCACCTTCGTACCCTCGACCGACCACCACTTCCCGCTGCGCACCACCTCGAGGATGGCATCCTCTTCGGTTTTATCGAACATCGGCCAGGGTGGCCAGCCCCGTGAGCGTACGGGCGTGCCCCCCTCGATGGCTAAAGTATCCGCCTTGCTGTGTATCATCGTCCCAACCTCCTGCAGTCTCGGAAAACATGTTCGCCTTTCACAGGCGGGTTCCTGTTCGGTGTTCTGGGGGGCGATGGTAATTTGGGGCTGAACTGCTCGTGTGGTGTGGCAAGCACTAGCGTTCTGCGACCTCAGGGACGTACGACCACCTCGCCCCGATGGCTGCTGACGAGGCGCCTGTGCCACCATCTTCGCCGTCTTGTTGGAGAACACACCGCCCCGCCCCGTGGCGGGGCGGCATGTCGGATGACTACACGGCTGCTTGAGCCTGTGCAGTGTAGGCTGGCTCTTCCGACAGAGTCTTCTCGCGGGCAATCAGGTAAAGCATCAGGCCGAATAGCGGCTTCGCGGTCAGGTCTGCGAGGCTGTAGCCGACCTGCAACACTACCTCCGCGGTCGCACCGCTGAAGCCCACCATCGGCGCGAGGTATGCCAGCGGATAGAAGAGCCAGGAGATGAGCAGCAGGGTGCGCGTCGTGCTGATAAGCTCGTTGACACGCGGCGCGAACTTGGCTCCCGCAACCACGCGTCCCAGTTCGCCGTACAACACATACAGGATGTAGACGAACGGGATGCAGCTCAGCACGAACCAGATTCCGCGCACGGTCATGTTCTCGCGCTCGGTTTCTCCGGGATAACCCAGCGCCAACATGAGCACTGCTGCAATCACTAGGCGCGTGATCAGGCTGTTCTGAGTGGCTCGCGGCAGTGCCATCACGTAGATGAGCTCCGTCAGCAGTAGCGGCACTGTGATAATCCAGTCCGCATACCGATAGAAGTCGTTGAACGGCTTGCCCGACGGAGCATACACGCCTGCTTCCGTTAGCGTGAAAGCATCTCGCCAGCTTTCGAAGATGCGGAAGTAGTGGTAGCAGGCGATGAACACCACGAGCGCGGACAGGTACAGGGCGATATGGTATTTAGGAGCCACGTAGCTTCGCGCCATCAGGAAGAAAATCCCCGACGCGCCCATGACCGCTACAGTGAGCGACAGGACATTGAAAACCAGCCAGTACTGTCCATACGCGAGCTCTGGCAGATTCATACTCCTTCACCTCCAGCGGTAGTATACCTGAACTCCAACAGGTTTTTTCTGTGATTTGCATCACCAACATGAAGGACTGATTACAGTTTCGGCAGTTCGACGCCTGTGTGTGCCCCAGCGAGCAACTGTCGGTTTGCGGTTGGATGGGGGTGGTGTCTCGTGCGCCGTGCGAGACGTTCTCTTCCCGGTTCCCCATTCATGGACGGTATCGACTCCCTCCTGACCGCACTGGTACAATGTGTGTAGCTGGACACGGGCGCCATTCCTAAAGGAGAAAAACCATGAACGCGGAGGCGAAATACTGGATTGACAGGCTGGGGCTTCAACCCCACCCCGAGGGCGGTTATTACAGGGAAACTTACCGCTCCAGCCAGCGACTGCTGGGGTGTTGCCTTTTTCAGCACGAAGGACCGCGCGTCGCCGCAACTGCCATCTACTTCCTGTTGCCTGGCGAACAGTTTTCCGCCCTGCATCGCCTGCGCTCTGATGAGATATGGCATTTCTATGCGGGCAACCCCTTGACCCTGTACATCATTGACCCGCAGGGCAATCTCTCTCAGGTCAAGCTGGGAAAAGATGTCGACAACGGCGAATCTTTGCAGGTGATGATACCAGCTGGCTGCTGGTTCGGAGCAACAGTGGACGCACCCGACGGTTACACGCTGGTGGGCTGTACGGTAGCACCCGGTTTCGAGTTCGAGGACTTCGAGCTGGGTAATCGCGAAGAGTTGATACAACGCTATCCACAGCACCGCGAACTGATTGAGCGGTTGACGAGGTAACAGCGAAATGCACAGTACCCGACTGGTAATATTCGGCGCGACCGGGGACCTGACGCGACGGTTTTTGGTGCCTGCCTTGTATCGTCTGCATCGCGCCGCTTTGCTGGAGCCCGACCTGCAAATCGTCATCTATGCCCGTCGCCCCCTGACGCTGGAGACTTTTCTGGATAGCATGGAGAGCGCATTGCGCGGGTCGGGCAGGGACATGAGCGCGTGGCAACAGTTTGTGCGCCGGTTTGTCGCGTATGTGCAGGGCGGGCTGGACGCAGAGGGAGTGCGCCAGCTGCGCGACTGGATAGACGGCAACGCGGTGTTCTATCTGGCTCTGCCTCCCGGACTGTTTGCCGAGGCGGCAGAGTATCTCGCCATGGCAGGGCTTCACGAAGAGAAATCGGGCTACCGTCGGCTGGTGACCGAGAAGCCCTTCGGGCAGGACCTGCAGAGCGCACACCACTTGCAACAGCGCGTGAGCCGATACTGGCGCGAGGAACAGGTCTTCCGCATTGACCACTATCTGGGCAAAGAGACGGTGCAGAATATCCTGGTCTTTCGGTTCGCCAACCTGTTGATGGAGTCGCTATGGAACCGCAATTACGTGGATTGCGTGCAGATTACCGCCGCGGAAACCGCCGGCGTAGAAGACCGTTCTGGTTACTACGACCAGTCGGGCGCGCTGCGTGATATGGTACAAAACCACCTCATGCAGCTGTTCACCCTGACCGCGATGGAGCCGCCACCCTCGCTGGAGCCAGATGCCCTGCGCAGCGAGAAGGTGAAAGTGCTGGAGTGCGTGCGTCCCATCCCAAAGAATGCCGTGGGTGCGTTTGCGGTGCGTGGACAGTATACACACGGCAGGCTGGACGGGATTGAGGTGCCGGGCTATCTGGAGGAACCCGGTGTGTCGCCAAACTCCACCACCGAAACGTATGCCGCTATCAAGCTGTACGTGGACAACTGGCGATGGCAGGGTGTGCCTTTCTACCTGCGCACGGGCAAGCGACTGGCGGCCGAGCGCAGCGAAATCGCTATTCGGTTCAAATCACCACCGGTACAGCTGTTCCGGCGCACCCCGCTGGACCATGTCGAACCCAACAGCGTGATCTTTGAAATGAAGCCCTCGGAAGCCATGTTGCTGGTGGCGCAGGCGAAAACCGTTGGGCTGGAGATGGGCGCACGCACCATTGTGTTACGTGCCTGTTACCGCGAGGTGGGTGAGGAGGGCTTCGAAGCCTACGAAACCCTGCTGTTGAGCATCCTGCAGGGCGACCGCACCTACTTCCTGCGTTTCGATGAGGTGGAAATGGCGTGGGATATACTGGACCCCGTTCTGCGGGCGTGGCAGACGCAGAGCGTGCCAATGGCGTTTTACCCGGCGGGCAGCGAGGGACCGCGTGAGGCGGAACGGATACTGGACTCATCGACTCACCAATGGCGACCTCTGAGAGGCGAACCGGTCGGCTCCGAGTGCAGGTAGCCGACAGCGCAGACGAACTCATCCGGGCTGTCGCCGAAGCGATAGCGGCACGGGTCACGGAGGTGCTTTCCCGGCAGGCTAGTTTCAGCCTTGCTCTGTCGGGCGGCAATACTCCGCGCGCGCTGTATCGCCTGCTGGCACAGGAGTATCGACAGCGGGCGGAGTGGAACCGCGTGCATCTCTTCTGGGGCGACGAGCGATACGTTCCGCACGACCATCCCGCGAGCAACTACCAGATGGCGCGGGAGACGCTGATAGACCCTCTGGGCATCCCATCGCAAAACGTACACCCGATGTCCACCGATGAGGCCAACCCGGATGACGCCGCTGCCCGTTATGAGCGGGAACTGCGCCGCTTCTTCGGCACAGAACCACGCTTTGACCTCGTGTTGCTGGGCATGGGCGCAGACGGACACACTGCATCCCTTTTCCCGGGTACGCCCGCCCTGCTTGAGCGCATCCGCTGGGTAGCCATTGGCGAAGCCCCGTCCGAACCCCGTATCCGCCTGACGTTAACGCTACCTGTGCTGAACGCCGCGCACGCCGTGTACTTTGTGGTGACGGGGGAGGACAAGGCGGAGACCGTGCGCCGGGTGCTGATGGAACAGGAACCGTTGCCTGCCGCGCTGGTGCAGCCGGAGCAGGGCGAGCTCATCTGGTGGCTGGACACCGCAGCGGCAAGAGGCGTTTAATGAAAGAGGTGGTGCCGCGATGGGCGCTGTATCCAGTAACATGTCTGCGCTTGGGGAGATTGTTCGTCGGCTGGTTGACGCTTATCAGCCAGAGCGCATCTACCTGTTCGGCTCCTGGGCACGGGGGGAGCAGAACGCGGACAGTGACTATGACCTGCTGGTCGTTGTTCCTGACGATGCCTCCCCCGAGTGGTGCAGTAGCAAGCTTGCCTATCAGGTGCTTCGCGGTACAGGCGTGGCAGTCGATGTGATCGTGTGGCAGCATTCTCGCTTTGAGCGACGTGCCAGGGTCGCTTCATCACTGCCTGCTACTGTCCTGCGTGAGGGGAAGCTGCTTTATGTTGCCTGAAAACGAACTTATTCAAGAGACCCGGGAGTGGCTATTGAAAGCTGCTGCATCATGTCGTCTTGCGCGTCAATTTGACCGTGAACGGGCGGCGGGTAGAAGGCTGCTCTGCCGACCACCTCGCGCCCCGCTGGTTTGTGAAGGACCTCACTCTAAGTGTGGAACAGGAGCGACAACTTTTGCTGCGCTCCATCCACCATGCCGCCGACCTTGCCCGTGAGGATCGAACATGTGGAGCGCAACGGTTATCACTACTTCCGCGGGCTGAGCATGTTGCCGCAGGAGCAACAGGAGCGGCTGCTGAACGACCACCCCGACCTCTTCACCCGCCATCCGCAGGGGTTTGTGACGCTCAGGGTGACGAACGGTCAACTGCACACCGAAAGCGTCACCGCCGCCCCGTTTGGGGTAGCAGGTTGTCAGGCACAGGAGCGCAGTGAGGCAGGAGACGTAAGGCAATAACAGGACGGTGGGCGAGAAGGCAATCAGGCAAGCCCTGGTCAGCGCGGAGTTGCCGAAACGCAGTCAGGTGCCTCCCAGCCATTCACCATCCCCTGCTCACTCAGCACCGCATCCCGCGAGATAAATCTACCTACCTGCGGGTCGTAATACCGTGCCCCGACCTGCAGCAGCCCCGCATCGCCATCATCACGGTAGCCCCATGCCCCCGCAAAGCGATAGGGGTTGCCGCTGCTGCCCCATTGGGCCACCGTGTTGCCGAAGGCTTCGGTTGTCAACGTTGTGGTCGGTGTCTAAAGGCTGTTCACCGTCGCCCGCGTGGTGCCTGACCCGTTTGGCGTCACCACATATCTGTTTTCGGAACCACAAACGAAGATCTCTCCGAAAGGTCGAAAACCCACAAAAGCAGCTTTTGCCCTGTGTTACTCGCGACCTGCAACTGTCGGGTTATCCCATGGAGCCGAACTCTTTCAGGGGGCGTTAAGTATGGCGTAGTGTAAAGCCGGCGGCTACAGGAAGGCAGACATTCGTTTGACCGGCGTTTGCCTGCACCTGTTGATTATGTTAAAATGAAAATGCAAGCACTCTTTACCATCATAGAGGGAACCATGCCCATTGCGGTTGGGATAGCTTTCAAGCGCGTGGCGCGCTCGTACTGGTTTGACCCAGCGGGGTACGAACTGAAGGAGTGGGATAAGGTCATCGTGGAGACCGCACGCGGTCAGGAGATGGGCACGGTGCGTATCCCTCCGCGCGAGGTCGTCGACGAGGATTTGCAGGCACCGCTGAAGCCCATCCTGCGCCCAGCCACCCCCGAAGACCTGGAGCAGTACAGGCAAAACCTGTATATGGCAAAAGAGGCTTTCGGCATCTGCCGGGACAAGATAGCCAAACACGGCTTACCGATGAAGCTGGTTCACTGTGAGTATGCCTTTGACCGCACGCAGCTCACCTTCTACTTCGTGGCGGAGAACCGTGTGGACTTCCGCGAGCTGGTGCGGGACCTCGCCGCCACTTTCCGCACGCGCATCCAGCTGCTGCAGATTGGTCCCCGCGACCAGGCGAAGATGATGGGCGGCATCGGTTCGTGTGGACTGACGCTGTGTTGCAGCACCTTCCTGAAAGAGTTCACACCCATCTCGATGAAGATGGCGAAGGACCAGAGCCTGTTCTTGAACCCCGTGAAGTTCTCGGGGGTGTGCGGCAAGCTGATGTGCTGCCTGCAATACGAGCATGAGATGTATAAGGACGCCCGGTCGCGCCTGCCCCGCATTGGCGACACCGTGCAGACCCCGCGCGGAGAGGGGCGCGTGAGCGACCTGAACATCCTAAAGGAAGAGGTGATGGTGGAGTTTCCCAATGGGACGATCATCACCTATGCCGCATCGGAGTTGCAGTGGGAAAAGCAGACGACCGGATGTGCCTGTGCTGCTGGCGGTGCTGTCGAAGTGGTGGAAGAAGAACCCATCGTCGACGAGGAGGTGCCGGATACCGATGCCTATCTATGAGTTTCGCTGCAAAGGGTGCGGTCAGAAGTTCGAGCAGAGGTTTTCCAGCACCGATGTCTCCGGGGTGACCTGCCCACAGTGCGGGTCAACGGAAGTGTCACGCCTTATCTCGCTGTTTTTCTCGCCGAAGGTGAATAAAGACATGGGGGTGGTGGGCTGTGACTCCTGCGCGGGCAGTCCACCGCCGTTCTGCGAGTCGGGCAGTTGCCCGACGTGCCGGAGCTAAACGATGCCCAAACCGTCGCGCGATCGCTGGGTGGTGCTGTATACCGCCTCAGAGCCGTTCGAAGGCAACATTGTGCTGGAGCTGCTGCGCAGCGCGGGTATTCCAGCGATGCCTTCCGTGCTGGGGCACATTTATGTCCAGTTAACCAGCCCGGTAGAGATTCTGGTGCCACAAGAGTATCTGGAACAAGCGCAACGGGTTCTGGCAGAGGCAAAAGAACCTCCAGAACCCAAAGAAGGAGATAACGGACATTATGGGGAGTGAGAAAGCGTATTACATCACCACGCCGATTTATTACGTCAACAGCTCGCCGCACATCGGCAGCACATTGACCACACTGGCAGCGGACGTGCTTGCGCGCTACCACAAGATGCAGGGGCGCAAGGTGTGGTTCCTCACCGGCACCGACGAGAACGCGATTAAGGTGCATCGCGCCGCACAGGAACGCGGCGTGCCCACGCAGCAGTTCGTGGACGAGCTCGCCGCCGAGTTCCAGCAGGCATGGAAGGTGATGCACATCGAATACGATGACTTCATCCGCACCACCGAGCCGCGTCATGTGCGCGTGGTGCAGGAGTTTTTCCGCCGGATGCGCGAAAAGGGCGATATCTACAAGGGCATCTACGAAGGCTGGTACTGCGTGTCGGATGAAACCTTCTTCGCCCCGTCTGATGTGGGCGAGGACAAACTGTGCCCCAACGCCGAATGCCGTCGCCCTCTGCAGTGGGTGCAGGAAGAGGATTACTTCTTCCGCCTTTCCGCTTACGGCGACCGCTTGCTGCAGTATATCGAAGAGCATCCCGACTGGCTGGAACCGGAGTTTCGCAAGAACGAGGTCATCGCCTTCATCAAGCAGGGGCTGCGCGACCAGAGCGTCACCCGTGCCAACCCGGGCTGGGGCATCCCCGTGCCCGGCGAGCCGGACAAGGTCATCTACGTCTGGTTCGACGCGCTGATTAACTACGTCTCCGCCATCGGGTGGCCCGAAGATATGGAGCGGTACCAGCAGCTTTGGCCCGCCGTACACCTGATGGGCAAGGAGATTTTTGTGCGCTTCCACGCCACCCTCTGGCCCGCCATGCTGATGTCCATCGGTCTGCCTGTGCCGGAGCGCATCTTTGGGCACGGCTGGTGGACCATCGGCGGCGAGAAGGGAAGCAAGTCCAAAGGCAACCTGCCCCACCCCGTGCAGCTGGCAAAGGACATCGCCGCGTGGTCCGGAGCGGGCTTCGACATCGCGGTGGATGCCGAGCGATACCTGCTGATTCGGGAGATGCAGTTCGGGCTGGACAGCGAGTTCTCGGAGGAATCCTTCCGCAAACGCTATAACAGCGACCTCGCCAACGACCTGGGCAACCTGCTCAATCGCACGCTGAATATGGTCTGGCGCTATGCGGAGGGACGGGTGCCCAAACCGCTCGAACACCACACGGAACTGGCGCAGCTGGCGGCGGACATCGAGAGGGGCATTGAAGAAGAGGTTTACCGCTTCCGTCTCAACGGCGTACTGGAGCAAATCTGGCGGATGGTGTCGCGCCTGAATAAGTATCTGGATGAGCAGGCGCCATGGAGCCTTTTCCGCAACGGCGAGACCGAGCGGGCGCAAGGCGTGCTGTATGATGTGCTGGAGGGGGTACGGCTATGCGCGCTGTGGCTTGCCCCGACCATGCCGGTGGCGACGGCACGTATCTGGCAGCAGCTGGGCATCGACACGCCGCCGGTGCAGGCGAGCTGGCAGGCGGAAAGCGTGTGGGAGCGGTTGCAACCGGGGACGAGCGTGCAGCAGCCACAGCCCCTGTTCCCGCGCATGACGGAAGAAGCGATGACAGTGAAGATGGAAAAGGAGACCGACATGGAGCAGAGCAACCTGATTACCATTCAGGATTTTCAGAGGCTGGAGATTAAAATCGCCGAGGTGAAGTCGGCGGAACCCGTTCCGAACACGTCCAAACTGTTGAAACTCACGGTCGATATCGGCGGGGAGGAACGTACGCTGGTGGCTGGTATCGCCGAGACCTACAGCTCACAGGATGTCATCGGCAGGCAGATTGTGGTGCTGACTAACCTGCAACCCGCCACCATTCGCGGCGTGCCATCGCAGGGTATGTTGCTGGCGGCGGAAGTGGACGGCAAAGCCATCCTGCTGACGCCTGACAAGCCTGTACCCGTTGGAAGCAAGGTGCGTTAAGATGTCGCAGACGCCTAATTCTTTCATCGGCAGGCGCGTGCAGGTCTGGTCGCGTTCTGGGAGCACAGAGCACAGGGACGACGGTATTCTCCGCGCCATTACCAACGACTGGATCGCCATCGAGAACGACAAGAGCGAGTGGTTACTCTTTCCGTCGGTGTCGGTGCGGCTGGTGAAGGTGTTTCCAGAAACAGACTCCGCTTTGCGATAGGCGTGAACGCACTGGGAGCAGCAGCGATACTGGCAGGGGGCAGTAGCCGGCGGATGGGCACGCCCAAAGCGTTGCTACAATGGCAAGGGCGTCCGCTGTTGGAGTATGTGGCGACCCGTCTTCAGACCGCCTTCTCGCAGGTAGTGGTGATTGGCGGAGAGGCGGCGTGGGTCACCCCGCCCGGCGTGGAGTGGGTACCGGATGAACAACCGGGCGCAGGTGTAGCCGCAGCCATACTGACTGCCCTGCACCATTTGCAGCAACCGTGCTTCGTATGCGCCTGCGATATGCCCTTCGTGCATGTGGAGTTCGGCAGGTGGTTAGTGGAGAACGCGGCGGGCGCCGCGGTACATGTGCCGCGCTGGCTGGGGCAGGCGCAACCTCTGCACGCAGCGTGGCTTCCCGAGGCGGCACCCTTCATAGAGTCGAGCCTGCGGGAGGGGGAGTACGCCATGTGGCGCGTCCTGCAGCAAATGGAGAAGGCGGGTACACTGCGGTGGGCACAGGAAGAGGTCATATGCCGCTTCGATGCCGACGGGCAGTGCTTCGTCAACCTGAACACCCCGCAAGAGTGGCAACGGTGGAAAACAGCCTCGGAAAGGAGGTGAGGCAGGCACATGAAAAAGGAAATCATCGTGAACGTGGGCAGCCGTGAGACGCGCATTGCCGTGCTGGAAGACGACCGTCTCATGGAGCTGCATGTGGAGCGCGAAGAGCGCATCGTCGGCAGTATCTACAAGGCGCGTGTGGCAAACGTGCTGCCCGGCATGGATGCGGCGTTCGTGGATATCGGTCTGGAGCGCAATGCGTTTCTGTATGTGGGCGATATCCTGCCCGAAAGCGGCGAAGAAACCCCCGCTCCCGCGTCAATGCGTCGTTCCGCCCTGCGTAACCGCAACATCAAGGAGATTTTGCGCGTGGGGCAGGAGATACTGGTGCAGGTCACCAAAGGACCGCGCGGCACGAAGGGTTGCCGCGTCTCCACGCGGATTACCCTGCCCGGGCGCTACGTGGTGCTGACGCCGGAAGGCGAGCATCTGGGCGTCTCGCGCAAAATCACCGACCCCAAAGAGCGTGAGCGGCTCAAACGGCTGGGGCGAGAACTGCGCCCTGAGGGATTCGGGCTGATTATCCGCACCGAAGCGGAAGACAAAAGTGAAGAGCAGCTGCTTCAGGATATCGAGTGGCTCTTGGAGCAGTGGAACAAGATACAGGAGATCGCCCGTAAGGCGAAAGCACCTGCGTTGATTCACAAAGACTACTCGCTGCTCTACAAGACGGTGCGCGACATCTTCAGCTCGGATACGACGCGCATGGTGATCGACGACCCCGAGGAGTTTCAGAAGGCAGTAGAGCTCGCCGGTCGCTTTGCGCCCAAACTCAAGTCTCGCATCGAACTGTACGATAAGGACGAGCCTATCTTCGACCACTTCCGCATCGAGCAGGAGATAGACCGCCTCATGAAGCGGCAGGTATACCTGAAGTCGGGCGGTTACCTGACGATAGACGAAACCGAAGCGCTGACCACCATCGATGTGAACACGGGCAAGTTTACCGGCAGCACCAGCCTGGCAGACACCATCGTGCGTACGAACATCGAAGCCGCCGAGGAAGTAGCAAGGCAATTGCGGTTGCGCGATTTGGGCGGGATTATTGTCATCGACTTCATCGATATGAGCAACGCGCATGACCGCCAGCAGGTGATGCGCACCCTGGAACGCGCCTTGAAACGCGACCGCGCCCGTACCAAAATCAGCCACATCAGCCCGCTGGGACTGGTGCAGATGACACGCAAGCGAACAGGCGAGTCGGTGGTGGAGCTGTTGATGGAGCCGTGCCCCTACTGCGGTGGGCGAGGTCGCATCATCGCGCCCGAATCGGTAAGCCTGGACATCGAGCGAGAGCTCACCCGCCGCGCCACCGCCGAACATGCCGAAGCTTACCTCGTTATCGCGCACCCGAAAGTGGCGGAGCTGATTATCGGTCCCGAAGGCGAAAACGTGGACGAACTGGAACACACCCTGCATTGCGCTATCTACGTGCGCGGCGACCCGGAAAGACATGTGGAGAGCTACGATATCCGACCGGGCACTATGGCAGACTTCGACCGTTCCTGGCTGGGCTTCCGGCGCGCGCAGGTGGTAGAGTGTCTGGTGGAACCGTCCTCGCTGGCTGCAGACGGCCACCTGAAATTCATCGGCTGGACGGACGGCTTCCTGCTAGACCTCACGGACGGCGCGGAATACGCGGGACAACGGGTGAAAGCGCGCCTGCTGGACATCCGTCGCTCCTTTGCTTTTGCGGAGGTGATACCCTCGGCGCGCCCACTGGAGCGTAACGAGATACCGTAGCCCAGGTGGAGGGCGAATCTTCCGGTGAGCCGCCCCCACCCAACATCCGCACGGACGGGGAGGAGAGTTTACGGCTCGGCGGGAGCCTCGCCCTCCACGAGGGCAAGGTTGCACAGTCCACTATCGCCTGATGCGCAGCGGCAGGATCGAGTACTTCCGTTGCTCGAATTGCTCGCGGTTCTCGTATACCAGAACCAGATTGGTTAATCGACGCAGGGGACGCATCAATATCTGACCGCGATAGTACATGCCCGTGGAGGAACCAGCATCCAGATTGATAGCATCCACACAGCCCAGTCGGTGCATGACCATCGCCATCTGGCTCAGCGTGATGGGTTTGCGCGTGCCGACAAACAGCAGGTGGTTCTCGCGCGTCAAGCCCACCGCCAACCGCCATGCTGGACGGAGCAGGTTCCTGTCGCGAAAACCCTCCGCACGCGGATACACCCCGATTTTGCCAGCCCTCACCAGACGCGGTCCGGAGCGGATGACGAAGTCGTACGCGCTCCAGTCCTCCCGGCGGTTGCGTTTCACATCCACAAACTCCACCAGATTGTCGGGAGTGATGCACAGCGCAGTACCGATACCGCCGAAATGCACCATCCTTCCCTCTATCACAATATCGCCCACAGGCAGATAGGAGCGTGTACCGAAAAAGGTTCCGGTGACGGCTGCGGTGGGTCGCGCACGCGCCACCATGCTCTCCAGCGGCTCGGTGCGTCCACGCTGCTGCTTCGCCAGCATGCCCGTCACCTTCACGTTTTCATCGTTCATATTCACGCGGATGATCTTCACCGGAATGTTCTGCACGGTGGTGGCAATCAGCTGGACACTGCTACTTGCCGCCCACACGGCACTGCAAACAAACCACCACAGACCTGCCAACCACAACCATCGCACTCCCATCGCAATCCCTCTTCTGCTCCAGCTCTGCCGTACTGGTTGTTCCATATCCTGTCGTCGCTCGTTTGGTGTTATTAAGATACCCGAAAACTCGCAGAGATACCAGTTTGACAGCGATGGAATGACGTGATAAGATTCCCGTGAATACCGAGGAACAGTAGTCTTCTTCATGATGAAGGGAGTGAAGCATCTCGTTGTGGTCACCGTGAGGGAGATTCTTCGCTCAGGCTCAGAATGACAGGAGTAATGTCTGACAAACAATCATATACTCGCGCGCGGCGTGCCTTGGAAAGGAGATGCAGCCATGCATACCGTCATCGTCTTGCTGGTATCTATCATCCTGTTGATAAACAGCGCATTTGCTCAGGTGGTCTTCTCGGACGATTTCGAAGGCTACCAGGGTCAGCAGCAGTTTGAACAATACGACAACCCAAACGACCTGTTCGACGCGGTTTGGCTGACACGCAACGTCTGGCACGGACAGATTGCCCCGCCCAACCTGCAGCTGGTCAACATCGTGAACCCCTATGTGCACCCAGCCTACCCGGGCGACCCCTACCTGCCCCAGCCCTCCGACGCAAAAGCACGCGGTAGCCAGAGCCTCTGGCTGAAAGCGGGTGCGCACCGAGCCAACTTCCTGAACCTGTCCGCACCACTGGGCGTCGGGGCATACGTGGACTGGTGGTTTTATGATACCGGTTCCGCAGGGAAACAGGCAAACGCCTGGGTGGAACTGCTGTATTACAGCACAGGGTTACTGGATGTGGGAGCGGGAGTGACCACCGGGCAGGTAACCTCGTTTTCACTGGGCGCGGCAAGCTTCGACCCGAAGGCGAATCTCAACACCTACCAGGTGCGAGGAGACACTTCAGACCCAGCCTACTATCCGCCCGACTCTTTCGCCAGTCAGGGAGGTGGGGCGACCACCTGGGCAAACTTTGCCGGCACCACTCGCAGTGCAGGCTGGCATCACGCCGCTATCTGGCTTTGGAAACCTGATGAGGTTCTCTTCATCGTCGATGGCGTTCTGAAGACGGAACCGCGCAACCCGGCGTATGGCGCCACCACCGTGCGCATTCGGGGACTTGCCAGCAACGCCACCGATTTCTACTTCGATGACGTCACAATAGGCACAGGCATTCCTCCCGCCATGCCCCGTTCAAACACCGCCTGCGCCGTCACGCTGAACGATTTCGTGGGTGATTACTCGCTGGTGGCACTGCGGGTAGAGATACGCCATCCCAACGATACGCAACCTCTGGAGACGCAAACGGTTTCGCTCTCCGAAGGGGGAAGTGTGCAACTCGCCCTGCCGGTCGGCACATGGGATGTGGCGTTGAAGGCAGACCGTTCCCTGCGCCGGGTGTTGCGCAGTGTCAATGTGCCCTACGGTAGCACGCTGAACGTATCCCTGCTGGGAGGCGATGCCGATGGAGATAACGAGGTAACCCTGTTCGACTTCGGCAGGCTGGTGGCGGCGTTTGGCGCGTTGCGTGGCGACCCCCATTATGACTCCGCCACCGACTTCGACGGCGACGAAGAGATCAGCCTGTTCGATTTCGGCGTTCTGGTGCGCAATTTCGGGCTGATTGGGGACGAGTAAGCGGCTCGGCGGGAACCTCGCTTTCCAATGGGCAATCGGTTCATGAACTGGAGGGCGAACCTCCGCGTGAGCCGAACCCCCACCTGACCTCCCGGCGAGCAGGGAGGGGTTTACGGCTCGGCGGGAGCCTCGCCCTCCACGAGGTATCTGTTATTCGCGCTCCAGCTGCAGGGTCAGCGTTGGCGCGTCGCAAATCTCGCTTGGACCAAAGTACTGGATGGGCCCGGGGAAGCGATAATCGTCCTCCACTGCCCACTTCTCGCGCTGCGCGGCGAAGGTCTGGAACGGCTTGCCGTTGAGGTCCACCAGCGCCTTTCGGATAACAGGCGTGGGTTTGCCCTTGCGCACCTCGATATTGAGCATCATCGTCACCGGCACGCCGCCCGCCACCCATTCCTCTGCGCTCCTGGTCAGGTTGCGCACGTAAACGGTGTAACCCGTCAATCCGGCGCGTATCAGCTGCGCTGCGGCATAGCCCAGCGTATAGGCGTAGTCGGCGTCGAAGTTAGAAGGAGCAGCGCACCGCCCCTCATAGCCGAAGAAGTGGCTCAGGGGACTGAACTTCACCTCTTTCGCCTCGCCCTTCGCCTGCATCTCGCGGATGCGGTCGGAGACGAGGTCAATCAGCAACCGCTCTGTCTCCACCTGTGACAGAGGCACGTTGCCGTGACTGTCGCGGCGCAAAAGCACTTCCTGAATGTCCTGCGGCAGGGAGCCATACACTCGTGCACTGTGGTCGCTGAGCTTGGTGTTCAGGTATTGCACACGCTCCGAATGGTCGGGCAGGCTGTGGATGTACTCTTCCTCCTGACCGAGTATCGCGCTGAGTTCATCGATGAGCGTCTTAATCTCGGCGATGAACTCCACCAGTCCCTCCGGCACCAGAGCGACGCCGTAGTTCTTGCCCGCCTGCGCCCGCTTCACCACCGAGTCCACGATTTGCTCCACAATCTGTTGCAGGGTGATGCCCTTCGCCTGCACCTCTTCCGAGATAAGCGCGATGTTGGGGTGGGTCTGCAGGGCACATTCCAGCGTGACGTGGCTGGCGGCACGTCCCATCAGGCGGATGAAGTGCCAGTACTTCACCGCGGAGGTAGCATCGCGGGCGATATTGCCAATCAGCTCGGCGTACACCTTGCTGGCGGTATCGAAACCGAACGAGGCTTCGATGAGCTCGTTCTTCATGTCGCCATCGATGGTCTTGGGCACACCGATGATGCAGGTGGAGGAACCGACGGAGCGCAAATACTCGGCGAGAAGCGCCGCATTGGTGTTCGAGTCGTCCCCGCCGATGATGACCAGCCCGTCCAGTCCCATCTCTTCAAAGTTCTTTCGGCATGCTTCCAGTTCTTCCGGCTTTTCGATCTTGTCGCGCCCGGTCATAATCATGTTGAAGCCGCCCGTGTTCCGGTACTGGTCGACGATATCGGCGGTGAGTTCGATGTACTTGCCCTTGATCACGCCCGCGGGGCCCTTCAGGAAGCCGTACACCTTGCTGTCGGGGTTTGCCGCTTTCAGTGCGTCAAATACCCCCGCGATGACGTTATGTCCGCCAGGCGCGGGTCCACCCGAAAGCACCACTCCTACCTTGAGCGGTTTGGTGCTCAGGTCTCCCTTGCCTTCCACCAGCGTTGCGATGGGCTGACCAAAGGTGAGCGGAAACAGTTTGCGGATTTCCTCCTTGTCGGTCGCCGGTTCGGTGGGTTCACCCAGCTGCACAGCGATGTTGCCCGTACGCAGAGCGGGCGGTAATTTCGGTTGATACGATGCTCGAGCTTGCTGTAGCGGAGATTTGCTGTCTGTCATCGTTGTCGCCTCTCTCTTTCCACGCTTTTATCGAGTATATCTTACAACACAAGTCGCAAAATTGCTATAACAGAAGCACAAGAAGCCCCTCCCTGCAGAAGGGGCTTCGGCATACGAGCGGGAGAGGGTTACTCTTCCCCGATGAGCAAGCCGTAGGTGCCATCCCTGCGGCGGTACAGCACCCGCACCCCCTGCGTCTCCATGTCCAGAAAGACATGGAAGTCGTGCTGTAACATCTCCATTTCCATCGCCGCCTCTTCAAGCGTGGAAGGCTTCAGCGCAAACCGCTTGATACGCGCAATGCGGAAGGGGGGAGCCTCCTCTTCACCCGGCTCGGTCGCAGGTTCTTCCCCTGTGGCTTCCAGCAGAAGGGTAATCTCTTCCGCGTGCAACATATCTTCCCGGTCGCGCTTCGCCAGCGAGCGGAAGCGCTTGCCCTTGAAACGCGCCACCTGCGCTTCCAGTTTGTCCACCACGCGGTCTACGGTAGCGCGAAGGTCATTGGTGCTGTCTTCCGCACGCAGGGTGATGCCGTCGCCGTTCAGTGTGATTTCTATGGCGTGCCTGCCGCGAAGCTCCTCGTGCACCACAGTGGCGGTGCGGAAGTTTTTGAAGTGACGTTCCAGCTTGCTTATCTTCTTCTCAATGTACTCCCGCGCTGCCTGCGGCAGCGAACCCTCCATGTCACGGAATTTCACTTGCATCGCTATGCCTCTTGTTCACCCATAGTGTCAAGGCGATGAACGCCTTGCCTTCCATTTCTTATTATCGATGTTATTCACCATCGGTATCAGGTAAACCTTTGTGGAGCGGAAGATTCGCAAAACAATGACGCACTCTGCGGCGTCTATTGAGAGGTGTGGAATGCAGAGGATCCGTCGAACCATTGCGGGCGCTTGGTAGTTCGGGGCAGAGTGTGACATAATTGAGGAGAAGAACACCCGACGTGGGAAAGGAGGTCTCTCACTGTGCGAATGAAACTGCTTGCAACCACTATACTGGCTCTGGGGCTGATGGTTGGTGCGCTGGCAACGCCCAAGTACTTTGGAACATTCCGCAAAACCTATCCTGTCCCTAAAGAAAGCGCGTTGATGAAGGCGAAATGTAATACCTGCCACTCGCAGGGAACGCAGCTGAACCCCTACGGCAAGGACGTTCAAAAGGCGATGCAGGCAAAGAAAACGAAGGATTTGACCGCCGAGATTCTGAAATCTATCGAGAAGGTCGACTCGGACAAGGACGGCGTCTCCAACGGCAACGAAATCAAGGCTGGTACCCTTCCCGGCGACCCAAAGAGTAAGCCGTAGAGCACGCTGGCAAACGCTTTGCTGTGTCGAACAACGAAGGACGCCCAAAGGAGGTAACTGTATGAACAGAGTGAGGATGTTGGTGAGTACGTTGCTTGCGCTGGGGCTAATGGTGAGTGCTGTGGCAACACCCAAGATGCAACCGCTGTTCAACAAGACGTACCCTTCCGCCAAAGACAGCCCGCTGGCGAAAGCAAAGTGCATGGCCTGTCACGTCAAGGGCAAGGAGCTGAACGTCTACGGCAAAGACGTTCAGAAGGCGATGCAGGAGAAGAAGACGAAGGACCTGACCGCCGAGATTCTCAAGTCTATCGAGAAGCTCGATTCGGACAAGGATGGGGTTTCTAACGGCGACGAGCTGAAAGCAGGCACGTTGCCCGGCGACCCGAAGAGCAAGCCGGAGCAAACCGCTTCATCGGAGCCGTCCACACAGTAGTCCGGATCTTGCGCTACAGTCTTCGCAGACCTGCTCTGGCGGCGCCCTCGGGCGCCGCTTTTCCCGCTATCCCGTGCTCTGCATGGCAGCGGCGATACCCGCGATGCTGAGCAGTATCGCATCGTGCCATGCGCTTTGCATATCGTGTTCCCCGTGCTTCTCCCAGATGTCCAGCAGCGCCAGCTGGAGCTTGTTCAGGGGCATTACCGCCGGATTGCGCAGGTCTACCGTGCGTCGCACCACCATCGCATTCTGCATTAGCTCGGTTTGCCCGGTAATGCGCAGTATCCACTCCATCGTGCGAGCGAATTCCTCTTCGATCAGGAGATGTAATCGCCGTCCCAGCTCCGCGGGTTGCACCCTCGACGCATACAGCCGTGCAGTCGGCATATGGGTACGTATCAGCTCCAGCTGCGCATTATCGACTATCATGCGGAAGAACTGCCACTCCCGGTACATCTCCTGCAGCAGCGCAAGGTGCTCGGGCGACTCGGAGGCGAACCATTCTAGCGCGCTGCCCACTCCGTACCAACCCGGTATCGCATACCGGCTTTGTACCCAGGCGAATACCCATGGGATGGCTCGCAGGTTCTCCAGCCCCACGGTGTCCGCTCGAGGGCGGAACACCGGACGCGAGGCGATGGGCAGTCGGCTGATGTGAGAGATGGGGGTCGCCTGGGTGTAAAACGACCAGAAATCCGGGTCCTCATACACCAGCGCGCGGTATACCTGCAGGGAGTGTCTGGCGAGGCTTTCCATTGCCGCGTACCAGCGCCGTGCAATGCGCTTGCGGGTGCGGCCTGCGGTACTCAGCATCACCGCGTGAGCCGCCTGTTCCAGATGCCGGTGGGCAAAGGGCAGGAGACCATAGCGGAACGACACCACTTCACCCTGCTCGGTGAAGCGGATGCGACCGTTCAGGCTTCCCGGAGGCTGCGAGAGAATGGCTATGTTTGCCCGTCCGCCTCCTCGTCCAACGGTGCCGCCCCGCCCGTGAAACAGACGGAAATCCACTCCTGCTTTGCGACAGGTATCCGCCAGGCGAGCCTGGGTTTCGTAGAGCCACCAGTTCGCTGCCAGATAGCCGCCGTCTTTGCTGCTGTCCGAGTAGCCCAGCATAATCTCCTGAAAGTGACCACGCGCCCGCAGGTGGTGTTCATAGGCGTGATTGGCAAACAGCTGCTTCATCAGCGTGTGGCAGTTGCTCAAATCGTGGATGGTTTCAAAGAGTGGCACGACATCGATATCGCTCTTCATATGTCCATCCTGCCAGCACACCAAACCCGCCTCTTTCGCCAGAAGCAACACCTCCAGCACGTCGCTGATGCCGTGCGTCATAGAAATGATGTACGCCCGCACCGAGTCGGGTGAAATGTAGCGCAGGGCGTGTTTCATCACCTCGAACACCTGTAGCACCGACTGAGTGTGCGGGCTACCTGTCCATTCGCGAGGCAACAAGGGGCGCGGATGGCACAGCTCGCGAGTCAGCAGACGAACCTTCTGGTCCTCCGGCAAATCCGAGTAGCGGGTGTCGCCTGGCAAGACTTTCGCCACTTCCAGAATCTCATCAATCACTTGGGCGTGTTCATCGCTGTGCTGGCGGATGTCCAGCGTTGCCAGATGGAAACCGAACACCCGACACTGGGCAATCAGCTTTGCCAGTTGACCTTCGTCAGCCAGCGCGCGTGCCCGGTTCTCGCGCAGACTTCTCTGCAACAGCAGCAGGTCTGCCAGAAGCTCCTTACTATTTTGATAGGCAGGAAATCTGGCGACGAACGACGGTCCCTCCGCGTGGAAGTCGGTCAACGCGCTGAGGTGTCGCAGGGTGGCACGGAGACGAACCTCGATAAAGCATAGTTTCAGCGCGTACGGCTCGCGTTCGTGACGACGCAAGATGTGTGCTGGCAGCGAGAACTGCTCTCTGTCTTCATCCAGGGACAGCAACAGGTCTTCGTTAGCGGGCACCAAGCGGATGCTCTGGGTCAACTCGCGCCGCAGCTCGCGAACGCACCGCAAGTAATGCTGAAGCACTACCTTTTTATGCATTAACAGCGTCCACCACGTCACCTCCGGGGTGACCTTGGGGTTACCGTCGCGGTCTCCGCCCACCCATGAACGGAAGCGAATAAATGGAGGTATCTCGAAAACCGCCTCCGGATAAGCGTGTTGCAGAGCAGTGCGCAGGTCTTCCATCAACCACGCCACCACGTCGAGGATCGTGTGCTGGAAAAAATACAGGGCGTTGCGTACCTCATCATAGGGGGTGACGGTAGCGGAGCCGAACTCATCGGTTTGCCACAGAGCAGTGAGGGCACGCCTCAGCTCGCTTTCGGTGACCCCCATCACATCCAGAGGCATGTCCAGCCGAGGAGCACTCGGAGGAAGCGAACGTTCGGACAGGTGTTGCACAATCCGGTAGAGCTTGTCCAGCACGGAACGGCGACGGGCTTCCGTAGGATGTGCGGTAATGGTGGGACAGATGTCCAGCTGATAAAGCAACTGCTGTACCTGTTCGGCGGTCATCCCGCTCTCCTTCAGGCGCAGCACCGCTTCACGAATCGACTCGGGGCGAGGTTCACCGGTTGCCTGCAGTTGTCTCTCGCGGTTCACCCGCACAATCTCTTTTTGTTCCACCATGTTCAGCAGCTGGAACAGCACGGTATATGCCCGCAGCAGTTGACGCACAAAGTAGGGGTCTCTCAACTGCGGGATGCGCTCCATCAGGGTATGAGGGTCTTCCGTCTCGCTTTCCTCGTACAGCAGGCGCGCGACCTGCAACAGTTCTTCGCCCTCCTGCTCCTGAAGCACCTCGCCCAGCAGCTGGTCCACGAGTGTGATGTCCTCGCACATCGGGCGAGATAGCCCCACGCACTCCGCCGACAAGCCCAGAAAAGCTCCCATTGCCCCTCCTGACCACTGCTAATCCGTACTCATTTCTCCGCTGATAGAAGCAGGGATATGGTGCGAACCGGTGGTTCTCCTAACCCATGCTCCGGCGCACTTGGGAAGAACAGTTTCTTTACAAGACGTTGAATCTCCTGCTCCTGAGGGAGAGCTCCTGTGCGAAGTCATATCTTGGTGGAGTCTGAAGGCGTTTCCGCGCTTAAGTCTCAGCCGGCAGCCACCGGCTGAGAGTAACGGATGTGCGTGCGGAGACGGATTTAAGTCCAGTGCACCGGACGTATGCGAGGCGCGCGAGCAAGGTATCGCTTCGCCTGCTCGGGAGTCATCTCCGGGTTACGGAAGGAGATACCGGACAACCTCAGCATCCGGTGGAAAGCCTCCTTGTGGGGCTGAATACCCGCAAACATCTCCTTTCCAGGCCCCAGCGCAGTCACCAGCACCCAGTCGCCCGTATGCTGCGTGCCAATCCATGCGACACCGAAGTAGTTAGCCAGCACTTCGCCCATCACCCCGACTAGACTGGCATGGGCGCGGTTGAGTGTCGGCGCAGGCTTGCCCGCAGCCACATTGGCAATCACCTCCGCCTCCTCACGAGTGGTCTCGACGCCAACGACTTCGCGGATGACCTCGCGCACCCTGTCGGCGGTGGGCGCACCCGCTTTACGCAGCTGTTCCTGAACGGCGACGTAAGACCCCTTCGCCCTGGTAATGCGTTCTAAACACTTCTCGCTGTCGCGGTACTCTTCGCCCATGCCGTTCAAGCCGGGGTTGGAGTTGCCGTGGTCGCTGGTGACGATGAGCAGCGTGTCGGGATTTCGGCGCACGAACTCCAGCGCTACTGCCACCGCATCGTCAAAAGCGAGCTGGTCCCACAAGATGGCGGCGGGGTCGTTGGCATGTGCGGCGTGGTCCACACGTCCACCCTCCACCTGAAGCAGGAAACCTTTGGGTGAGCGGGAAAGGATTTCCAGCGCGGCACGTGTCATCTCCGCCAGCGTGGGGATTTGTTCCCAGAGCTGTGGGTCGTTCTTGTGGTCTATCGTATAGGGAACGTGCCCTGCGTAGAACAGCCCAAGCACTTTTTCGGGACGCTTGCGCCCCCGTACCTGTTCCCGCCTTTCCCAGAAGGCATAACCCTTCTGCTGGTATTCGGCAATAAGGTCGCGTTTGTCCGCGCGCTGCACGGCATCGAAGAACCGTCGTCCGCCCCCCATCAGCACGTCCACCACGTCCAGATATTGCGTGGCGATGGTCTGCTCGTCGTCGCGGTTGGGGGTCACCGCTGCGAAACCCGCTGGGGTGGCGTGGGTGATGGTCGTGGTGGTGACAAGCCCCACGCGCTTACCCGCTCGCTTCATCAGCTGGGCGATGGGGGTGAGCTTTGTGCCGTCGGGCAGCACGTTGACCGCCCCGTTGAACACCATCGAGCCGCTGCCCCACGCGCTGCTCGCCGCCGATGAGTCGGTCACCAGCGAGTCCAGCGATCTGGTCTCGAAAAGCCCCACCACCGCCTCCGGGTCTTGCAAGAGCTGGAACCAGCGCGTGCCTTTGCCCCGCGCCATCCGAGAGAACGGCTCTGCCATGGACGGCACGCCCATGCTCATGCCGTCGGAGACCATGAAGATAATGTTTTTAGGAGTTCGCGAACGCCCTTGCGCTGACGACCGCCTCGCCAGCAAACCACCGCTGAACAGGGCTACCGTAGTTGCCTGCAACAGTTCCCGCCGTGAAAGGGTAGAAGATGCCATTTGCCTCCTCCCGCGCGTTTGTCCAATCGGATTGTGTGACCGGCGTTACTCATGATTTTCCCATTATTATACCTCCAGCAATGTTAAGGCGGTGTGAAGTTCCGCAATCAGGCGGGTTCAGAAGTTCAAACCGCGTGCAGGAGCAAACGGTCCGGTGAGGAATCACTCCACCGAAAATCCGTTTTCAGGAGGAATCAAAGCCATGCACCCGATGGTGGTGTCCATGACCGACCCAGACGATGTTCAGGAGTGGATGTTTGCTCAGTTTGCCAGGGGGGCGGTGCCGCCGTTCTCTTTTCAGTACGGCAACAGGTCGTCTGCAGAACTCTTGCCTGAATGGCAACTTCAACATCACAGCCGTCGCCCGGCTCGTTCGCTTACTCTGCACACCTTCACTTACATCGACCCTGCCACTGGCTTGCAGGTGGAATGCGAATGCACGCTGTTTGAGGATTTCCCCTCCATCGAGTGGCTCCTGCGGGTTCGCAACACCAGCACGCAGGAGACCCCGGTTCTGGCGAATCTGCAAGCGATAGACACCGCGCTTACGGGCGCGACCCACTGGAAGCTGCACCGGGCGCGGGGTAGCAGTGCCGATGAAGACGACTTTGCTCCAATGGTGGACGACCTGACGCCTGGCAAAACGGTGCATCTTGCGCCGGTGGGGGGGCGATCCTCGAACACCGTTGCCCTGCCCTTCTTCAACTTGCAAACGGACAACGGTGGGGTCGCGTTCGCCATCGGCTGGTCGGGGCAATGGGCAGCAGACTTCTGGGTAGAGGAGGGCAACACACTGCGCTTGCGGTCTGGTATGGAGCGGACGCACCTGAAACTACATCCCGGCGAAGCCATCCGCACGCCGCGCATCCTGCTGATGTTCTGGCAAGGTGACGACGAGTTCGTGGGGTTCAACCGGTTGCGCCGGTTTTTGTTGCGACACCACGTGCCGCAACGTCGAGGCAAGCCGGTGACCCTGCCCTTCACCTGCACCTTTTGTGGACCTCCAGAGTGGGCGAACCCTGCCACCGAGCAGAACCAGATTGAGCTCGCCCAACAGTTCGCCCCCCTTGGGGTGGAGTATTTCTGGGTGGACGCGGGCTGGTTCGAAGGGCTATGGCCTGACGGCGTGGGCAACTGGTTCCCGCGCAAGGACAATTTTCCACGCGGACTGCGACCGCTCTCCGATAGCGTGCGGCACCTCGGCATGAAAGGGCTGCTGGTGTGGTTTGAACCCGAGCGCGTCTTTCGGGGCACCTGGATTGACCGCGAACATCCGGACTGGGTGCTGCGCCTTCCCAACGAGCCCAACGGCTTGCTGAACCTCGGCAACCCCGATGCCCTGCGCTGGCTTACCGAACATCTGTCGCAGATGATTGTGCAAGAAGGTATCGAAATCTACCGCCACGATTTTAACATCGAGCCGCTTCCTTTCTGGCAAGCCCACGATGCCCCCGACCGGCAGGGCATCACCGAGATACGCTATGTGGAGGGACTATACACGCTGTGGGACACCCTCCGAGAACGCCACCCTGACCTGCTTATCGACAATTGCGCCTCTGGAGGCAGACGCATCGATTTGGAGACCATCTCGCGCAGTGTGGCGCTGTGGCGCACCGATTACATGTCGTTCGAGCCCGTCAGTCAGCAGTGCCACACCATGGGCATCAGCCGCTACCTGCCCACCACCAGCTCCGTGTGCGGCTATCCGGACGCCTATCTCCTGCGCAGCGCGATGAACAACGGCTTACTGCTGTGGAAAGCGTGGGTGAACGCTGCCCCCGATGAGGAGTGCCGGGCGTTGCTGCCGCCAGAAGCCACGTGGCAGGCTGGGCATCGTTTCCCCAGCGGGCGGGCAAAGGCACTGGCAGCGGAGTTTCGTCGGGTGCGCGCCTATTTCTTTGGCGACTTCTACCCCCTGACGCCCTACAGCACCGCCGACGATGTGTGGATGGCTTACCAGTTCCACCTGCCAGAGAAGGATTCGGGCATTGCACTGGTCTTCCGAAGGGCGCGTTGCTGGCCGCGCGAGCAGACAATCAGCCTGCGTGCGCTGAACCCAGAAGAAACTTACGAGATACGCATGACGGACGAGAACCTGCGGCAGACGGTAAATCAGGCGAGCGGCAGCGAGCTCCTGCAAGGTTTACTGGTTCGGATAGACCGTGCGCCGGGTTCACTGTTGCTGGAGTATCGCAAACGTTGACGCCCTGTTCGGCAAAGGATATAATGGAAAGCAGTACTCGCAGGAAGGTGAGAACCACGTGCGCAGGCTGTTCGAGCGTATCAACACACTGTTTGGCAGCTGGTATGAGGGGCTTTTCGGCGCGGGGGGCGAGCTGCACCCGCGCGAGGTGCTGCGTCGGCTGGTGATTGCAGCAGAGGAGCACCGCATTGAAGGTCTGGACGGCGAGATGTATGTGCCCAACCGCTACCGGCTGGAAATCGCCCTGCAGAACCCGGAAGAACAGGATGCCTATCTCACCTTCCTGCAACCGCAGGAGCTGGCGGATGCGCTGTGGCAGGAGCTGCAGGAGGAGGGGTATCGCCTGCGCGGGGGCATCGTGTGCGAGGTGGTGGCGCAGCCGGTTTCACCTGCAAACGCGCCGAGGCAGGCGTTGCGCATTACCGCGAAGTTCGACCCGTCTGTTCCCCTCCCAATGGTAACGCCGTCTCCGCGCTTTACCCCACCTGAGGAGGCAACTAACATCGCCAGCGTGCCCTTTACCGCCACCACCGATGTGGCAACGGGCATGGGGGCGCGCGCCGTGCTGAAAAGCGCGGACGGAAACGTGTTGCTGCCGCTGGCGAATCGTCCGGTCATTATCGGGCGGTCGCGCAATGCAGGGTGCGACCTGGTGCTGGAGGGCGACCAGCAGGTGTCCCGCAGGCACGCACGTATTGAGTGGGATGCGTCTGCAGGTAACTATGTCATCTATGACCTGCAAAGCACTAACGGGCTGTTTGTCAACGAGCATCGGGTGGACAACCGGGTGCTGCGCGCGGGCGACCGCATCCGCATGGGCAAGACGGTGCTGGTTTTTGAAAGCAGCGAACCGCCCTCCCAGCAGCAGGACACATCCGCTGTAGCAGAGACGGTAGCACGCCCCACCGCCACGATAACTTTGTATCCGGACACTCCGCAGGAAGAGGTTATCCCCTTGCCCAGCGAGGCGTTAATCGGGCGTGCGCTGACGGCGGACATCGTTATCGAAGAGCCGGATGTTGCCATGCGCCATGCGGTGATTCGCTGGAACGGCAACGAGTGGCAGATAGAGGACCTGGGCAGCACATCGGGCACCGCCGTGAACGATAAGATTCTCACCCCGCGCAAGCCGCTGAATCTGCAGTCTGGCGCCGTCATTGTCGTCGGCAAAACGACTCTACGCTTCGATGTCGAGGCAGTGCCATGAACGTGCTGGCGGGCTTGCTTCGGTTTGTGGTGTTAGCGGCACTGGTATTGTTTGTGCTGTATGTGGCGTGGACTATTCGACAGGATGTGGATTAGACGAATGGCAAGCTTGATGACGGGAACGAAACCTTTCTGGCAGGTTGCTGCCGCCACAGACGTGGGCAAAGTGCGAGCGCATAACGAAGACAGCTACGCCATACTGAGTTCGGCGCAGCTGCGCGGTGCGTACGACTTTGCGCTCATCGTTGCGGATGGCATGGGTGGACGTAACGCTGGGGAGGTTGCCAGTCGTGCGGCGGTCGAGGCGGCATCCCAGGCAATATTGAACAACGGGAGGTATGTGGACGCCTCCTCCCTGTTGCGTTTTGCGGTGGAAGCGGCGCATATCTCCATCCAGCAACGCGCCGAAGAGCATCCCGAGTACGGAGGTATGGGCACGACCCTCGTGATGGCGCTGGTCCGAGACGCGGAGGCGTGGATAGCCAGCGTGGGGGACAGCCGGGCGTATATCCTTCGCGGCGAACAGCTGCTGCCCCTCACGGAGGATCATACCTTTGTCGCCGAGCAGGTGCGCGCGGGAGGTATGAGCCTTGAGCAAGCCCGCCACAGCCGTTTTCGGCACATGCTCACCCGCGCCGTCGGCACCAGTGTGGATTACACGCCGGACGTGGTCTCCACGCGGGTGGAGTCGGGCGATGTGCTGATGCTCTGCACCGACGGCTTGACGAATATGGTGTGGGAAGAGGAGATAGTGCGCCTGCTGCGCAAACACCGTCGCGACCCCGAACGCGCCTGTCGCAGCCTGATTGAAGCCGCCAACGCACAGGGGGGACAGGATAATATCACCGTGTTGCTGGCAGCAGACATGCGCGAGATAGCCGCGTCATCCGGCGATGAAGAGCTGCAGACGGTCTCCGAACTGCCCACGGTTCGCGAACCTCTGCGACAGGTAGCCCGTTTGGTGCGTCGTGTTTCACCCCGGCAGGCGGCATTGGGGATTGGAGTGGTGTTGGCGGTGGCAGGCACGCTGGCATGGGTATCCGTCGTCAGAAACCCGAAGCCCCCCCCGCAGTTGCCGCCGCCCCCGCCAGTGTTAGACCTTGCCCGGTTGCGTTACGCCGAGCCGAAGGTTCTGCTGAACAAACCGCTGCGCGGCGCACCCTTAACTGTCGACCCGCAGGGCAGGATTTACGCCATGAGCGAGCAGGGCAGAGTGCTCTGTATCTCGCCGGAGGGGAAGCTGCTCACGACGTCCAGCCAGCCGTTTAGCGCGGCGGCAAACCCCGAAATCCAGCCCGATGTGGTCTACTTCGCGACCGACCCACAGGGCAACTTCTACGTGTGCGACCGTTCCAACCGACGCATTCTCAAGTACCGTCCCGACGGGGCGTTGCTGGGAACCATCGGGCAGGGTAAGCTGAAGCGACCAGCGGCGCTGGCAGTGGGTTCGGACGGCTCAGTCTATGTCATCGATGCGGGCAGGCTGACTGTCTTCCGCGCCATACCCGAGGGAACCGACAATGGCTCTCAGCCCCATCGGTAAATACGAGCGTGTGGACGTGCTGGGCTACGGCGCGACGGGCATCGTTTACCTCGCGTGGGACACCTTGCTGCGCAAACAGGTCGCGCTGAAGGAGATTAACGTGCAAGCGGGCGATATGGAGCGGTTTTTGGAAGAGGCGCGCCTGCTGGACCGCCTGCGTCACCCGAACATCGTGCAGGTGCACAGCGTAGACAAGGTGGACGGCAAAGTCCTCATCGCGATGGAGTATGTGCCCGGCGTCAACCTGCAGGAACTGCTGCGACAGCAGGGCAAACTACCTGTCTCGCAGGCGCTGGACATCGCGATTCAGGTGCTGGACGCTCTGGACTACGCCCATCAGAACCACACCATCCACCGTGACATCAAGCCGGGTAACATCCTGATACGCAAAGACGGCGTGGTAAAGCTGGTGGACTTCGGGCTGGCAACCATTCTGGGCACAGGCTCGTATGCGGGCGGAGCGGGCACCTACGTGTATATGGCGCCCGAGGACTTCGAAGAGGAAGAGCATTCCGACTATCGCTCAGACCTGTGGGCGGTGGGAGTGACGCTGTATGAGATGGTGACCGGTCGCCGCCCGTTTAACGCCGCCAATCCCAAGAACCCCTTTTCGTGGCAGGAAGCGGTGCAGAGACAGCAGCCGTCGCCCTTACAGGAGTCCGTACCCGATGTGCCCGCGGCTTTGCAGACAGTGATAGACCGCGCACTGGCAAAGCGCAAGGAAGACCGCTACGCCACCGCCAGCGAGTTCGCGGATGCCCTGCGCAAGGTGCGCGCGCTGTTGCCTGCAGAGGACGGGGAAACCATCGCCCTCGTCTCATCGCAGGCGTATGGCGTGCAGCAGAAACGGAAGCACGCAGGCGGGACACCCCATAGCCCACAGCCTTCCATCGTCCGTCTGGAGCCAAAGGAGGTGCTGCTGGGTCCCGTCCGTCAGGGAGAGCGGTGTATGGCCAAGTTGTCGGTGCGTTCCACCAACAGGAAGCCGCTGGACGCCCGTCTGGTGGCGCATCCGGGGTGGCTCCATGTGCATCCTGCCACCTTACAACACAAACAGCAGGTGGTCACCCTGACCGCTGATACCAGCATGGTCTCGGCGCAGGGGAAGTTAGCGGATACGGTGCAATTCGTCAACGGGGAGCATCGCATTGTGATCCCGGTGCAGGTGGAAGTGCTGCCGCCGCGCCCGCAGTTTCGGCAGGTGGCACACTGGTATGTACCCCTGTATGTTGCCTGTCTGATACCGCTCTTCACGGTGGTATTGGGTACGGCGCAATGGGCGCGATGGATGCCTATCGGTCTGGAGTTAACAGGATTGTTGGGCGCGATGCTGGCATTGATCACCGTAGGAGCGCAGCTTCGTTCTGGTGAGCGGTTAGGCGCAGTGCTGCTGATGCTGACGGGGCTGTCGGCGACGGGCACCTATCTGGGCGTACTGGGTGAACCCCAAAATCACCCGCAGGGTCGGGTTGCGGTGGAACTGCTGACCATCATGGGGGCGGTGCTCCTTCTGCAGGTGTTCACCACGCGTAGGTGGAAGTGGTGGGCATGGGTGTTGGTGGGGTTGTCGCTGACGCTTTCGTGGGGCATCACGTCCATGATGTAACGTGAGTATAATAAAGCTGGTGAAGCCAGATGACCGAAAACCCGTTTTCCGGCATGAACCCGTATCTGGAAGACCCGCGCCTGTGGTCAGGGGTGCATCACGGTTTCATCGCGACCCTGCGCGCTGAGTTAAACCAGATGTTGCCTGAGCAGTATGTCGCGGACGTTGATGAGCGTGTCTATGTGGAGCGAGCGGACACGGCACGGGTGATTTTCCCTGACGTGACCATCTCGCGCCCTGTCTCTACCCCGCGAAGCACGCAGGAGCCCCGAGCCGTCGCGCTGGCAGACCCTCCAGTGAAGGTGCAACTGCACCCCTACCCCGTGCGCGAACCCTTCATCCAGATTTACGCCATCCGCAAGGGCAAGCGGGAACTGGTAACCGTGATTGAACTGCTCAGCCCTGCCAACAAGACGCCGGGCGCGCAGGGCAGGGAGTTGTATCTGCAGAAGCAGCGTGACCTGATACGCAGCACCACGCATTTGATGGAGATTGACCTGTTGCATGAGGGGGAGCATACGGTGCTGGTGCCGCGCGGGTTGCTGGTGGGGCGGGAGTGGGACTACGTGGTGTGTTTGCACAAAGCGGGCTGGGAGGGTGGCAGTGCGTGGGTGTGGCTGGCATCGTTGCGGGAGCGGTTGCCGCGGGTGAGCGTGCCTTTAGCGGAGGGTGACGCGGATGTGGTGATAGACCTGCAGGAGGTGTTGAACCGGGTGTATCGGGAGGGTCGTTACTGGGCGTTGGTGGACTATTCGTCCGAGCCGCCAGTACCGCTTCGCGACGAGGACAAAGAATGGTTGCGTGCAATGCTGCGAGAGAAAGGAGTGGGGTAAGATCCTCTCTGCAGGGAACCGTCTCGCCACAACGCAAACTTACCCGATGAAACCCTCTTCAAGGCGTCGTGAGACCACTGGTTGGGCGCGCTACCCCCGTGCCTCCTGTTACCTCTTTCGCCCAGAGCGGGTGCGGGAGGTGGCGGAGGTGCTGCAGCATGGCGGCATGTCCAGCTACCTGCCAAGAGGGCTCGGGCGGGCATACGGCGACGCCGCGCTGAACAGCGAGCAGGGCGTGCTGCTGATGGAACGCCTCGACCGTTACCTCGACTTTGACAAGGAAACGGGGTTGCTGCGCTGCGAAGGTGGCGTTGCGCTGGCGGACATCATCGCCACTTTCCTGCCTCGCGGCTGGTTTCTGCCAGTGACGCCCGGCACGAAGTTCTGCACAGTAGGCGCGTGTGTGGCGTGCGATGTGCATGGCAAGAACCACCACCACGATGGCTCCCTCGGCAACTTCGTGCGTTCATTGACCCTGTTGTTGCCGGGCGGTGAAACCGTGTGCTGTTCGCGCGAGCAGAACTCGGAGCTGTTTTACGCCACGGTCGGCGGGATGGGGTTGACGGGCATCATTCTGGAGGTAGAGCTGCAACTACGCCGCGTGGAGACCGCCTGGATTGTGGTGGATTACGTGCGCACGCGCGACCTCGACGACACCTTGAACACCTTCCACGAGCGCGACGCGAACTACCTCTACTCGGTGGCATGGCTGGACTGTGTGGCACAGGGCAGAGGCTTCGGCAGGGGCGTGCTGATGTTCGGGCGCCATGCAGGGGCAGGCGAGCTGCCCACTGCCCAGAGGCAAAATCCGTTTGGTATTCCGCGCAAGCGGGACAAAAAGCTTCCTCTCGATGTGCCTGAGTTCGTGCTGAACCCGTTATCGTTGCGAGTGTTCAACAACCTGTATTACGCCACCCACCCTGCCCGTGACAGCGTGCTGGTGGACTACAACAGCTACTTCTATCCGCTGGACAGCATCCTGCAGTGGAATCGCGCCTACGGTAAACAGGGCTTCGTGCAGTGGCAGTGCGTGCTGCCGTATGAGAACGGCGTGAAGAGTCTGGAGAACATCCTGCGAACTGCCCAGCAGCGACGCGCCTATCCGTTCCTGTCGGTGCTGAAACGCATGGGTGAGAGCAGCGGTGGGATGCTGTCGTTCCCCATGCCCGGCTACACCATCGCGCTGGACTTCCCCGTGCGTCGCGGTCTGTTTGAGGTACTGAACGAGCTGGACGCCATTGTGCTGGAGGCGGGTGGAAGGCTATATCTGGCAAAGGATGCGCGTATGTCGGCAGAGACCTTCCACGCCACGTATCCCCTGTTGCCGCGCTGGCGCGAGGTGAAAGCACATGTAGACCCACAGGGACTGCTGCAGTCCGACCTGGCGCGGCGCCTGCGTCTGGTGGAGGCGGACAAATGAGACGGTTGCTGATTGTCGGGGCGACCTCTCCGCTGGCGCGCCACATGGCGCACGAGTTCGCGAAGCAGGGAGATGCGCTTTTCCTTGCCGCGCGCGATGGGGACGAGCTGGAGCGCGTTGCCAGCGATGTGCGCATCCGCTTTGGGACAACCGTTTACACTGGTCGTTTGGATGCCGCCGCCATCGAGACGCATGAGGCGTTCTGGCAGCGGGTGGTGCAGGCAATGGAAGGATTGGACGGCGTGGTGTGGGTGGCGGGTAGCATGGAAGGACTGGAAGAGGCGTTCCGTGAACCGCAGGCGGTGCGGCGGCTGATAGATGTCAACTTCACTGGCGCAGCGTCGCTACTAACGCTGGCGGCTTGCTACTTCGAGCAGCGGGGAACGGGGTTCATCGCGGGGGTCAGCTCGGTGGCGGGCGACCGCGGGCGCGGGCAGAACTACCCCTACGGCGCCGCGAAGGGTGGTTTGTCGCTATTCCTGCAGGGTCTGCGCAACCGGCTGAGCAGGAAAGGCGTGCAGGTAACGACCATCAAGCCCGGTTTCATCGACACGCGCATGACGTGGGGGCGGGATAAGCTGCCGTTTCTGGCGTCGCCGCAACGGGTGGCGCAAGAGAGCGTGCAGGCTATCCTGCGCGGCAAAGACATCGCCTACGTGCCCGCCGTGTGGTGGATGGTGATGCTGGTCATTCGCAGCATCCCCGAGCGTGTGTTCAAGAGGATGGACATTTAGCCACGCCGCTCGCCCAGCAAGAGAGTATCGCCTTCCAACAGCAGGCTCATCCGAAGGTCGCGGCAGCCCATCAGCCGCCCCTTTTCACGCGGGGCGGTAGCCGCTCGAAGCACCACCACCTGCCCTTGGTAGACGCGCAACTCATTAGCCTGCACGACTGCCCATGCCCCTTCATCCAGACCGATGCCCACACAGTCGGGATGTTCCAGCACCGCGCACAGCAGCCGCGCCCACCGATTGCGGCGGATGAAGTGCTGGTCGACAATGCTGTTCGGCAGTAGGTCTATCCCGCGTGCCAGCGAGGTTGCCCCCCGTCGCACGGCGTCGCTGGCGTTGCGTTCCCCCGTCGGCATCCATGTGCCCATCAGCGATGCACCAGCACTGGTGCCCCCAACGACGCCGCCGCGACGCAACACCCCCTGCATCGCCTGACGGAACGCGCCAGATTGTCCCAACAGCCGCATCAAGCGGTTCTGGTCGCCGCCGGGGATCCATACCCCACTGGCTGTATGAATGTAGCTGGCAAGCGTCTCTGCCTGCACCGAATCAGGGGCCACCACGTTTCGAGCGCCTTGTTGCTCGAAGAAAGATACTGACCGCTCGCCAGCCTCGCGGATGTCCGATTGTGTGTGCGCCAGAATGACGATACGCGCGTCCAAACCGCCAGCAAACCGAATGAACGCTCGCACCGTCTCAGGTAGGGTTGCTCCTCCGCCTGCTAACAGCACAGTGCCTTGTGGTGTCATAGTCGCGCCGTTGCCTCAACTAGCGAATATATTGTAGCTCGTGATGGGTGAGCTTCTAGCAGCTGATTCACTATATTGGGCTTTCAAGATGAACTTTTTCTACAACTTGATTCCGCGCGAACTTCCACTGTTGGATAGTGGGTAGCGGTACACTTCTTCGTGGAATGTGGGGAACCTTCGCGGGCACGCTTCCGTATAGAAGATACGGACATGCCGTTAGCATGTCTAATCAATTGCATCGTGGAGGAGGAGATGAAGGTTTTGCGGAAGCTGGTTGCCGCCGGAGCAGTGACGATGGCTCTGGCAACATTGGTAATGCCTGCCGCTCGCGCGGCGGAGAAGGACATCGTGGACACCGCTATTGCAGCGGGTCAGTTCAACACGCTGGTGAAGTTGGTTCAGGAAGCGGGGCTGGTGGACGCCCTGCGCGGTGAGGGTCCCTTCACTGTGTTTGCTCCGACCGATCAGGCGTTCGCCAAGCTGCCGAAGGCGCAGGTGGACGCCCTGCTAAAGGACAAGGAAGCGCTCAAGCAGGTGTTGCTGTACCATGTGGTCAGCGGGAAGGTTACCTCCGACCAGGTGGTCAAGCTCAAGAGCGCGAAGACCCTGCAGGGAGCGGAGATCAAGATAGCCACCTCGCGCGGCAAGGTGCGCATCAACAAGGCGAACGTGGTGAAGGCAGACATCATGTGCACCAATGGCGTGATTCACGTCATCGACACCGTGATTCTGCCTCCGAAGCAGACGCAGAAGAAGAGCTACTAATCTACTGACCCGTGCAGGAGGAAGTATCCTCCTGCACATAATTCCAAAGTATGTCGTCACTACCCATTTTAGCCTTCCAACTTCGGCTTCTCAAACAGCTCACCGCGTGGTCATTGCTCAGCATCTTCGCAGGCGGTCTCCTTGCGTTGCTCTCCGCAGACCGTTCGTTCTGGCAAGCTTTCGGGGGCATGAACGCGGCATGGGGGCTCGTCAATCTGCTCATCGCTTCGGCAGGACTGTATGGCGTGCTGAAAAAGGAGCGTCGGGGTATCGCCGATGAGGAGGCGGAACGCCTTAAGCTGCTGCGGTTACTGAAAGTGAACGTCTTTCTCGATGTGGGTTACGTGCTGGTAGGGCTGGGCATGGTGATTTGGGGACGCAGTGCGCTACTGCACGGCTTCGGATGGGGTATCATTTTGCAGGGAGCGTTTCTGCTGCTATTCGACGCTTTTCACTATAAAGGAGGTCACGCACAGTAACCATGCTGTCGGAGAAGGTTGCCATCGTCACGGGAGGCACGAGTGGTATCGGGCTTGCGCTCACCAAACGCCTGCTGGATGAAGGAGCGTATGTGGGCGTGTGTGGGCTGTCGGCGGAGGGGGTAGCACGGGCGACGGCGTTAGACCCCTCGGGCGACTCGCTCATCGCCATGCAGGCGGATGTGCGCTCTCGTGAGGACTGCCAGCGCTTGGTGGAGCGCGTCGTGTTGGATTTCGGCAGGCTGGACATCGTGATACACTCGGCGGGGGTGGGGCATCTGGGCGCGTTTGCCGACACCGATGAACAGACCTACGACCGCCTTTTCGATACCAACGTCAAAGGACTGTACCACATCGCTCAGGCGTCGTTGCACCATCTGACGCAAGCGGAGGGCGGGCACATCGTCGCCATCGCGGGCATACTGGGCATCAAGCCGCTGGCGAACGGCAGTATCTACGCCGCCAGCAAATACGCGGTGGTGGGCATGTGCCAGTCGCTGTCGCACGAGCTGCGTCGGCAGAACATTCGGGTCAGCGTCATCTGCCCGTCGGGCGTGGACAGCCCCTTCTGGGAAGGCATTGCGGGCAAACCGCGTGCGGACATGCTGTTACAGCCTGAGGACGTGGCAGATGCCGTTATCCAGCTGCTGCAGATGCCTGCGCACGTCACGCCCAACCTGCTGGTGATGCAACACCTCAACCACCAAATCTGGCCCTGAGGCAGTCTATTCCTCGACCTCTGCGCGGTAGGGCAGGGACGGCTGCGCTCCCAGGCGGGTCACCGACAGGGCAGCGGCGCGCTGGGCAAACTGCACGGCGGCTTCGATGCCCTTGCCCTCCGCCAGCGCAACCGCCAGCGCGCCCGCGAAGGCATCCCCGGCAGCTGTTGTATCTATTGCTTGAACCGGATACGCGGGCATCCGCTGGACGCCTGTGGCGTCTTGAAGCAGTACTCCATCCGCGCCCAGTGTAATGATGACTATCGGCACGCCCAGCGCACGCAACGCCTGCCCCATCGATTCCGCCGAGGCATATGCGGGCGCGTTGCAAATACTCTGTGCCTCGGTTTCGTTGGGGGTCAGGATGTCCACGTGTTGCAAGAGCTCAGAAGGCAGTGGCTGTCTGGGCGCAGGGGCTGGGTTCAGAATCATCCGCTTGCCGTGCTTGTGTGCCAGTTCGGCGGTTCGGGTGACAGTGGGGATGGGCACCTCCAGCTGCGCCAGCACCACGTCCGCCTTCGCGATGGCTTCCTCCGCCCGCTCGACATCCTCTGGAGACAGCCGCATGTTGGCGCCGGGCGCGACCG